>Ga0255346_1000090_pt1 | contig 158402 bp, 147 predicted proteins | sample wastewater_treat_FD_194410 | JGI IMG/M metagenome (GOLD analysis project Ga0255346, IMG submission 194410) | Wastewater microbial communities from Lulu Island WWTP, Vancouver, Canada - plant22 | ecosystem: Engineered > WWTP > Wastewater > Unclassified | place: Canada: Vancouver, British...
TTATACATTAAGCCGGGGGTAATGTTATCTAGGTGATTTTTGTAATAAAAAAAGCCTTGATACAAGGCCGAAAAACAATTGCCGACACCCGCAACAGCGATTTTAATTTTGGTTGGACTTTTTGCCATGCTTCTTTGGTAAGTAGTATACCAAAAAAATTAGTTCTAAAACAAAACAGACCCTCCTTGATTAGAGGGTCTGTGTGGGCTTTAAGAAGCTATTGCTTACATCAATCTACGTCGTATCACAAAGTGGTAGGCCAGCGATCCGACAGACGAGCTTCCTAAGAATAGACCGATTGCATTAGCCGGGCCGGTGTTTGGTAAAGCTTCAGGGGTTTCTTCGATAACTTCGACTTTTTCCTCAGGAGCGGGCTCTTCTTCAGGTATTATCGGCTCTTCGGGAGTGGGTTCTTCGGGGGTCGGCTCTTCGGGTGCAGGTTCTTCAGGAATAACAGGCTTCTCTGGAACAGGTTTTTCGGGAGTAGGTTTCTTAGGGGCCGGTTTTTTAGGCTTGGTGGTAGGCTTAGCGCTAACCGGGTTACCACAGGCAGCCAGTATCGCAAAATCGAATTGACCATCTTTCATAACTATGAACGCGTCTAAGCTGTTGCTAACAAAAGATACTTTAGGATGTCGCTTGTAAAAAGTTACTCCTTTGTAGGTAACCTTGGTGCTACCAGGAATATACTGTCGTCCGGCGGTTACTGCTGAACGGGCTACAACTTTACCGTTTAGATAAACATCACCGTTTTTAGTAACTCTTCCGGCTTTAGCAGTCTTAGACATGTTATGAACGTCTTGTTTGGTTATGCCAAAGTGAGAGTAGATAGCTCTGGCACTAGCGTTACTATCATACTTATTAGTGAGTTCTTTAGTGGTCGTTGCGCCACAATAAACTACTGCGTTAGCGTCGCAATCCCTGACGGTGTTAATACTGGTAGCCGCTTGGGTTGGCATACTAACAGCTACACTACCGACAAACAGTAATGAAGCTAACGCTAAAGCAAAATTTTTTCTTAAGTATTTGATATAGTTGATAATGTTACGATTCATTCCTTTTCCTCCACCCTTGTTAGGGTACTTACATATTAGCATAAGCTTGATGTTTTGTCAATAGTATTTTACTTATATATCTACTTATATTTACTCTTTTAATACTATACTCATGGTTATTTTTACTTATTTAGGCTTTAGTGGTATAAATAAGGTAGCCAAGAAGAGGGTTTTAGGCTGAACGGGGTCGATATCTCATTAATCACAGAATTCAGCAGGTGGTTATTGAGAAGTTCGCCAAATAGTGCCTCTTACGGGCATATAGATAACGAGTTGCCATCGATATAGAGAGCAACTCTTTTTTAATTGATAACTTCTTTAAAGGAGAAGCTATGAATGCAGAAAAACGAGCATTAGAGACCAACTGGTGGGGGCTAACCATCCGTGGCATCGCCGCCATTTTGTTCGGTATCGCCGCGGTTTTTTGGCCGCATCTCACACTGACAACCCTGGTTATTTTGTTTAGCGCCTGGGTTTTAATTGACGGAATAGTGCGAATAGTCAGTGGCTTGGTTGGTATCGGAAATCAGCGTCACTGGTTTTTGACTTTGGTAATGGGTCTCGTAGAGCTAGGCGTCGGCGTGTACCTAATTCGCCATCAATCAATAACCTTTGCCACTCTAATACTGTTGATCGCCTTCACCTTAATAATAGTTGGGGTAATAGAAGTGGTGACAGCATTTACCATACTGGCAACTGTAACTTCTAAAACATTGTCAGTTATCTGGGGTTTGGCGGCCACCTTAGCCGGAATTGCCTTATTGTTTCAGCCGGAAAGCGCCGGAGTGGCCTTTGTGTGGATTTTGGGCCTATACGCCTTAATAGCCGGGCCAGTGCTAATTGCCACATCGGTGGATGCTCGCAGACTACTGGACGAAACAGCCGGTCGAAAAAAATAAAGAAAAACGTTTCAAAAAAAGCCGATTTTTTAATAAAGGTCGGCTTTTCTAATGCTTGTTAGAATTCTTACAAATTACCCTTTATTTTAGAGTTATTATCCTCTCGAGATTACGTCGAGGTTTTTGTTGTCTCGGATTAAAACTATAAAAACTAACCCTAAATACCGATCTAGTGCCACCTCTGTATTGGTGGCTTCTATGGTAATAGTGGCCTTGGTTACTTTATATCTAGTCTGGAATATTCACAAAAAAATCACTCCCACTCAAGCCCAAGCTTCTTTAACGTTGTTAGAAAAATTAGAATATCTCTTAACCGGCTCAATCGCCGTCTGTTTAATCGTGATAACCCTTCTTTACGCCTATTCAACGTTAAAATCTCGCAAAATCATCGCTTTAGAGAGAATAAATGCCCAACAATCTAAAGATGAGCTAATTTCTATAGCTTCTCATCAATTACGGACCCCAGCCACCGCTGTTAAGCAGTATATCGGTATGATTTTACAGGGCTATGCCGGAATTATCACCACAGAACAACAAAAATTACTAAAAAAGGCCTATGCCAGCAACGAGAGGCAACTGGAAATTGTCAACCAGATGTTATACATCGCCAGAGCTGACGCCGGCAGGTTAAAACTACAAAAATCTACTTTTAATATCAACAGTGTTATCAGAGAAGTTATCATCGATTTAGACGAAATAATTAAATCTAAGCGTCAAAAAATCAAGTTTACTCCTCAATTTGCTACCCAAAATATTTACGCCGACATGCATTTTATTAGGATGGTCATCGAAAACTTGGTATCTAACGCCAGTAAATACACTCACGAAAAAGGCAAAATTACTATCGAAACCTACAAACACGGTAGCCAGGTTGTCGTTGTAGTAGAAGACACCGGAGTAGGCATCAGCAAAGATGACCGCCAAAAACTATTTAAAAAATTCTCACGCATACCCAACGAGCTGTCGGTGCAAGCCGGAGGTAGCGGGGTAGGGTTATTTTTAGGCAAAATACTTGTTGAGCTACACGGAGGATATATTAGCGTCGACTCTAAACTAAACAGGGGAACAGCTTTTAAGGTGCACCTGCCAATCACCGAAGAAGAAAATGGTACCGATTGAGCAGGGGTTTAGGTTAATTTAGTGTTAAAAGGAGGGCTATATGGCAAAACAAAACATTTTAATAGTCGAGGACGAATCTTTACTTAGCGAAGCCTACACCACTATCCTGCAAAAAGAGGGTTTTAAAACCACCGTGGCCTACGATGGCCAAAAAGCCTTAGAACTTCTAAAAAGCCAGCCCTTCGACTTGATATTGCTAGACCTTAGAATGCCCAAGATGAACGGTATAGAATTCTTAAAAACGTTCAAAAAAAGCAAGTTGGGCAAACTGCCAAAAACCATAGTTTTTAGTAACTACGATGCGCAAAAAGATATTGATCTTGCTTTTAAATACGGAGCTGTGCGCTACATGCTTAAAGCTTGGGCTTCGCCCAAAGAGTTGGTAAAAGTCGTTCGAGATACCTTGGCAAGTCAATATTAACTTATAATTTGTAAAAATCTTCTAAGCCAAATAAAGCTTGTAGCTTTTCGGTAGCGATTACGTAGTGCTGATCTTTATAGCTAATGATGCCTCGCTTTTTTAGTCTGCTTAGCTCCACGCTGGTAGTTTCTCTGGTTAAGCCCGTCATGCTGGCAATGTCTTGGTGGGTGAGCCTAATCGGGATAAGGTGGTTACCGTTGCCGATTGGTTTGCCAAATTTGGTTAGCAAGTGTTGCAAAATAAAAGCAATTTTAGCGGAACTTTTAGATTGTTCAAGAGCATTAACGTGCTGCACAGCACCCATAAACAAACCAATGTATTTGTCAAACATATATTTAGCAAATTCGTTGCTGGTTTCTATTAACTGCCTTACGGCCTCTCTTTGTACTGATATTAATACGCTTTCCGTGAAGGCTTGGTAATAATAGAGGCTGGCTGATGATTTGCCAAAAAACCAAGCCGGTGGGATAAACTCATTACGACCAATTAAAGCTACGGTTTTTTCATCGCCGTTATTGCCTATATCGTAGGCTTTTATAACCCCGCTTTTAACAAACATGCCAAGAGGCGGAACCTCGCCCTGATAAAATATCGGCTCACCTGGGCTGTATGATTTACGCCGGCAGCCTATTAAATATTTTGCAAAATCAGGTGGCATGGCCTTTTATCCTCCATAAACCATCATCAGCTACTTCCTACTTGTTAATATAAAGCTCAATATCTAATAAAACAAGTTGTGTGAAGATATGCCCCAATAAAAAGCCGGCTGGTTTTTGTTCCAGCCGGCCTTTGCATCGTAGACCTCTGGCTATAATAGTGGATTTGTTAAATCATCACCCCATGGACGCTCATTCTCCTTCCTTTAGTAAATAGTTGTTTTCTGCTTTCTTCGTTGGGAGACTTGCGACTAAACGAAATAATCAAACCCGGATGTTTACGCAACAACCTTTTTCTTGCCATCCTGGCCTCCATTTTTAAGGCCCACTTGGTAGCGAGCCGATCGTATATCTCTAAGCGTTCTTCCTCGCTTATTTGTCTTAGTGCGCTCAACTCACACCTCCTTTTCGTGTTTTTGGTTGACGTTTTAAGCCTATGTCTAAATGACCAAAGATACAGTAAAATTTCTTACTATTGGCATATTGGTGATAGCGATTAGTTGGTTACGCATCTTTGCTAGTAGGATTTGCTGTCCAAAGAAAGTTGTACTGATTTTCTCAAACAAATACCTGAAAACTCAATAGATATGATTTTTGCAGATCCACCTTACAGCCTTTCCAATAGCGGCTTTTCTGTTCACGCTGGTAAACGTGTAAGCGTAAACAAAGGTAAATGGGACGAAAGCAAAGGCGTAGAAAATGATTTTGCATTTCATACACAGTGACTAGAGGAGTGCCGTAGAGTTCTAAAACCAAACGGAACGATTTGGGTTAGCGGAACATTTCACTCAATCTATCAGTGCGGTTATGCTATGCAGATCTTGGGTTATAAAATCTTAAATGATATTTCTTGGTTCAAACCAAATACATCACCTAATTTTTCTGTGCGTCATTTTACCGCCAGTCACGAAACACTAATTTGGGCAAGAAAAGACGAAAAAGCAATGCATATGCTTACTGCTTGCTTCTTATTTGAAGTTGTTGTATTCTGTGTCAAGGAGACTAACTACAAAAACGGCAACTCAAATAGAAATTGAAGAGGACAATATGAGTGAAATAGAAAATATTCAAGAGCAATCTATACCTAGTCCAGAAAACCAAGTGATACAGGCCGAGGTAGCTAGGGCTGTTGCAGAAGCAAAAAATGAACAAGCGGCAGCAATTGAAAGGCTAGCGAGAGCTAATGAGCAATTAGCTGATGCTATGGCTAGGGTGCTAGAATTACAAGAAAGATTAGAGTCGGGCCAATCTGGTGGGACAGTCGCCCAGACTATTGCAAGAGAAGCGGCAAAGTCTACTGAGGAAAGCGAACAGAAGACAAGATATGAAGAGTGGACTGGCATTGTCCCAGAAGCCAAAACAGTATTTCCTGGCGATGCAGAAACCGCCAAAGACATGAATGATTACATGAACAGAGAAGCTTCTGAAGGACAAAAAAACCCGTTGGATGAAGTCGCCGACAAAGTACATGGTGATAAACCAAACACTGAAGCAGAGGAAGTGGCTAATTTAATCCATAAATATCATCCCGAAGTAGATGTATCTGGGCCGACTAATACTGAAGCTTCAGAAGAAAATAATGAGTCTGAAGGCCAAGAAGATAGTAGCGCAGAACAATCAGAAGACTCTATTGAGCAGAGACAAGAACGTATTGATAGTATAAAGGCAGATTTAGAAGCAAAGGGAGTAGAAGCTGAGCGACCAGCTGAAGTCCAAGAAGATCGTAAAAATGAACAAGATTCTGAAAGTCAGGGTATAGAAAACCCAGCTGAAGAGTTAAGAGATATTGAGGCCCCAGACGCATACATGGAAGAAGACGATGGCTGGGACAAACAAGGACAGAACGAAACAGTTACACCCAAACCCGAAAAACCTGGCAAACCAGACAAAAAAGACAATCAAGAAACAAAAGAAACCGAAGACTCTTCAGAAGAAAAATCAATTAGTCCAGAAATGGCTGAAAAACTGAAGGTTTTGGATGAAAAGCGACAAAAATATGTCGAAATGCTTAAAGCGAAGCAACTTAAAAGATGGTGGAAACGACCGAGCAAAGACGAACAAAAGAGAATTTGGGATGAATATAAGGGCGTATTTAATCACGTCTGCCTAGACCTTGCTCTGGAAAAAATTGAAGGGTTAGAACAGGGTAGTGCTGAATGGAACGAGAAGTTCCTAGAGCATATAATCTCAATGAAAACAGAAGAGCTTCGTAAGATGTCGGCAATCAGTGCCGAAATAGCGACCGAAGACGGTAAGTTTGAAAAAATTAAGAAGTGGTGGCAATCACATAAAAAGACACGCCTCTTAATTGGACTTGGACTTATGGGGGTAGGATTTGCAACCGGTCCATTAGGTGCAGGAGCTGGGGTAGCTTTGGCATTGGCTGTAACTAAGGGCGCTTTTTCTGGTTTTGGTGGATTTATGGCCACCGAAGCTGGAATGGATATGGCTCAAGATAAGATTGAAGATCGTCGGGGTTATACTCAATTATTTAGCAAAGAAGAAATTCAATCAATGGGCTTAAAAAGAGTTAATAAGGGGATGGCTGCACAACTGGCAAAAGCTATTGAACAGGGCAAAGACGCCACTATTGACTCAAAAATTGCTGAGCTATGGGCAAGCTTTGAAGAAAGATATGAACAATCACAACGTGAAGAAGCCGAGCTTTTGGCAACAGAAGGAAAGAACGTATCTGAGATAGCTTCGATTATGTTAGATGAGCGCCTGGATGAAGAAAATAGAGCTAGAGTGAGTGATTCCGAACACAGAGGCAACGTGGCATTGTTTAAGAGAGTAACTTCTATTTTGGCTGGTACAGCTATAGGCGCGGTCACGTTTGGATTTGCTTCTAGTTTTATTCATGGGCCATCTGGTGGTCATGAAATTGAGTACGTTCCGGCTCCAACCGGTCCAGAAGGTACAGGGGAAGCCTTGGGCAACTTTGGCCATCTGACAAAACTTAAACCGTCTGGTGAAAGTTTGCGTCACTTTGCCAACCGTATGGTCAACTTAATTGAATCTCAAAATGGACAAAACTTTAGTGGTGCTGAGCACCGTAAAATTGTAAGGGGTCTCGTTGATATGTGGCAGGGTCCAAGTGATATACCTGGGTCTGGTGTAATGATAAATAAAAGCATAAGGTTAACAGCTACGTCAGATATGATTAGGGCTGCTTTAGCTAGATAAAATAAGGGGGCAACAATATGCAAGAAGACAATCAGAAACAAGCAGTCAATATAATCGATGAGCTAGGATTGACCAATTTAAGTGACGAGGCAAAAAATAAGTTGGTAGCAAAACTAGCAGAAACGCTTCAAAATAGGATATTCGTAGTGCTGATGAGCGAGCTAAGCGATGATGAGAAGACTGAACTAAACGCTATGGTAGAAAACGGTTCCGACGAACAAATAGGCAACTATTTAAACGAAAAGTTTCCAGATCTAAATGATATTACTCGTGAAGAATATGAAAAGCTACGTGCCGAAATGTTAGAAACAAAAAACGATATAACTGAACTATTAAATCAACGACAATCAAACGAACAAAACAACCAAGAATAAAAGCCTACCCATAAATTGACATTAATTACACCGTCTAGATGGTAGTAATGCTAGCGGTTAATTTAAATACACGCAACGAACAAATACGAAAATACGTTAGGGACAACAGAAAAATTCTATATGACTTCGTTGACATAGAGAGCTATAACCCGGACAACGTTAGCTTTTTAAATCAGGGAGCTAATGATAAATGCGAATATAAAGATGGCAACTGGTGTATAGAGTGGCAAAATAGCCATACCCGCGGTGTTGACTGGTATCAGACCGATACTGCTCACTCTCAACCACTAATCGGTAACCTAAAAGCTTACGGCGCCTGGTATTTATGGAGCAGGCTAGGGGGCTGGAACGGAAGCTACTAGCGTACTCACTAATCCTTCACTAGTAGGTTGGATCAATATTCTTTTGATATAGTACAAATAATAATTTGAAGTAAAATAGAGTTGAGATTATGTGTAAGGCAGTCTCGTAATGGGCGAAGCTTTTATTGCAACAATACTAATAGCTATCTTATTTCTAGCGTGGCTACGCTCCTTAGCAAATAAGACGAATATGAATGAATTAGAACACAACAATTCAAGAACTAAGAAAAACAGGAAAGTAATTGAAGCTGATAAAGAAAAACTTAAACAATCAGAAAAGCAAGCTCAAGAAACAGCCAGAGAAAAGAAAAGGCAAGAAGACGTTGAACTAATTTCGATAATCTTGCCAACCATCAGAAACGATAAATAACGCGATCTGTTTATTTTGGGAGTAATTTTTAAGCAAATTCAGCTTAAAAGTTATTTTTCTCAAACAAACTATTTATTAAATTATTTAACTGTGTTACCAAAACTGTCGGTATTTTACGCTCTTTGGCTACTTCAAGAACTGACCGATACCACCATTTTTGATCCTCGGCATTTTTTGTTCTAAAACGTAACCACACTTCATCTCCTACGCTATCGTAATCCATAACCGTAGAAAGGAGATTATGTATCTTATCGCATATCGCAACAATAACTGCTTCTTCGCTGGCTTCATATCTTAAGTGATTTAGATAGGCTTGAGACCGCTTGTGCCATTCTTTTATAGATTCGTCTTTTGTTACGTCTTTAACTATTTCAACCACTCTGTCGCCAAAGTCGCGTAGCATTTCGGCTTCGCTATATATCTCATCATCAACGTCTTCCAAAATGTCGTGCATTAAGCAAGCTATTAAAATATCTTCATCATCTGTAACATTGCTCGCCAGCAACATGACGGCGACGGGATGCATTATGTAAGGTATATCAGTGCCTTTTCTATACCGTCCAGCTTGCTCAAAGGCCCTTGAAGACTTTCTTAACGCTAAATCTAATCGTTCGGTATATTTAATCATTTTCCTCCTTTTGTCTTTCGTGCTTTTAAAGGTAAACACGTGGATTTATATATAATTTTGCAATCAAGCTCCAGGCTCTTATTTTAACCGAATTATAGAAATGTATAGCAAAATACGAAATAGACGCTATATATAGCGTTATTATTACAAAGACAAACTGAACCCAACTCGTCGTTTCAAAAGCGGTTGGCGTAGTGTGATAAATTATGAATCAAGGAGTTTTAATAATGCATCAAAAGTCACAAATTGAACATGAAGCTAAAGTTCTAGGCGTAGACACCAAAGCAATTACAAAAAAATTAAAATCAATCGGAGCAAAAGAAAAGAGTACCGTTTTACATCGACGATATGTGTTTAACACTATACCTTTCAATGAAAATAAGTGGTTGAGGCTCAGATCCGACGGCAAAAAACACACTATCACTATCAAACAAATAGATGATGACACTATCACAGGCACAAAAGAGTGGGAAACAGAAGTTGCTAATTTTGAAACAATGCTAGACATACTTGTGCATTCTGGTATCAAACCTAAAGCTTACCAAGAAAACAGAAGAACGGACTTTTTACTAGGTAAAGTTACGATATCTTTAGACGAGTGGCCAAAGATACCTCCTTATATTGAAATCGAGGGGCCCAACGAGCAATCTGTCTTAGAAGTAGCAAAAAAATTGGGCTACTCAAAAGACGATTTAACAAGTCTTAACACCAAAAAAGTTTACTTGAATTACGGCATAAATCTTGATGAAATTAGCGAATTGAAGTTTTAGGTTATTGATTGCGAATATATAATTAGGGAAGATCGGCATCAACATCCGCACTTCATTTGATTAAATTTCTGAGACTAGACATCACTTTGCAGAAAATATGCTGCGTAAAGTGAAAAAAACAAAAACCGCAAAGGAAGACTTTTTTGGCTGAGCACATAGGTCTCGGACACTGTTCGAATTATGTGCCGAATATAATCTCAAACCACGATTTAGTCTTTTTATCTATCCTTTTTCCGGTTTTTGTATCAACTTTAGCTCCGCAGCTTTTATTTAGACATTCAATGGTATGATGATCTGTATCTATTTTGGCATCAACGTTTTGCTTGCAGTAAGGACATTTTACACATTTCTTTACTCCACCAAATATTTCCAACATCATATTTTGCAAGCTAGATGTATTTGAATTTCCTACCTGCGACTGTCCTCCGATAGACATACCACAGGCTGCAAAAACTGCGTTGCTTTCTCTCATACTGGATGCTGCGGAAGTAAAAATTACGTCTGTACTTTCGCCTGGCAAGTATCTCTCCGAACGTTTATAGGCCTCTAGCTTTTTAGCCATTGCCGACCAAAATTGATAACGTAAATCGTTAATAGTCGTGCATAATTCATTACCAACTAAATCACTTTGGCTTATTTCTGTAAGTTGCTGGATGAAATAATCTATCAACGGCTTCTGCGTTTGCATGAACTGCCAGACATCAAGTTCTTCGGTAGCTACTGAACCAATTGTTAGTTTGTAGTTTTTTTCAATGTCGTCAAGAACTGCGACAGCCGGTTCGTTCCTAAATACAGTTACACCAAGTAGATTTTCGGTGGTGTCGATGTTATGTTCCAGACCTAGAGTCTTATTCCAAGCTTTTAGCTCGGAGTTTTCTATTCCCCTGGAGTGCATACGAATACCTTCAGGAGTTTTTTCTACAGCTCTTACTAAAGTCAGCTTTCTGTCAGGCTGAAAACCAAGACTTTGCACGAAAGCTTTACCATATTTCCGTTCGGCTTCTTCGGGATAAGCAGAAATGGTAACGATAGTTGCACAATTCAAATTACCGGCAGCCAATTCTTCGGCTAGTCGGGCTTCTTGCTGCTCATATATCGCTCTATCTACTAAAAAATGGCAGCGGCTATCTGCCAAAAACTTCTGTTCGGCATAAGCTAGACCTTTAGTTACAATAGTACAGAAATTCTCTCCATCGGCTGCTTGCAACTCGCCGTTGTAATAGGCGAAATCGAAGGGCACGTCTAGGTGGCCCCTTAGACCCTCGGCTACTAAGCTCATTTCTTCATCCAAAACACGCTGCCATACTTTGTCATCGTTAAAGTTAGACTCTCTGAGTCTCATCACACTGGCAATCTGAGGGGAATGTAGTTTTTGTGTTCGAACTTCTAGCTGCTCGGCTAACATGGCGGTTCCTCATAACCGAGCAAGTAACAGTTTTATAAGTTGTTTTCTGCTCGGAAAATATTAACATTTTGGGGCGTGTCTGGCTTTTAGTTTCCCAAATCACAGTTGCGGCACAGCTCACGATTCTAACGTGATTCCGCCACCAAAACGATTAGCTTGTTAACTAAAAATGATTATATCTTGATATCGATTAACTCACAAAATAATTTAACGTATGTACTTCCTGGATAAATTGTCAAAATTATTCTCTTGGCTGGGACGGAGGGATTTCGGCCTTCCTTCGGCAGGCCCGTCGCAACTTCTTTGCAAACAAGTTTGCAAGAGTTGGCTCCCTTGCAAAATACCACTGGCATTTTTCACCCCGAATGCTACACTCGAAAGTTCAAAGCCCTCTAAGTCAGCAAAAAAGCCTACATAGAGTAGGCTCCTTCGCTGGCTGGGACGGAGGGATTCGAACCCCCGAATGCCGGGACCAAAACCCGGTGCCTTACCACTTGGCGACGTCCCATCGTCTCGCCTAAGTAAAAAGCTAGTTCATTATATCGCTTATAAGATGTTAGTTCAAAGTGGTTATAACAATCTGCGACACAACACGCTAAAATATCAACATGGGCACAAAGAATAAACTTACGGCAAAAGATTATGAAAAACTAGGTCGCTTAATAGATCAAGTCGCTAACAGTGGGCAGGGAACTACAAAAAAATTACTATGGACTAGTTTTGCTAAGGGCTTAGCCTACGGTTTTGGGATATTTTTAGCAGGCACGGTAGTGGTAGGCCTAATAGTCTGGCTATTGGGGTTGTTTGACAGTACGCCCCTGGTAGGACCGTTAGTGCAAAGTCTTATTGACTATCTGCAGTAGAATCTTCAGCTTTAGTCTCTTCTGCAGGCTGTTTTGCCTCGTCAGCTTCGACTTCTTCTTCTGGCTCTGCAGCTTCCGGTACGGCTTCTTCTTCGGGTTGTGATACAGGCTCTTCAACCATAACAATAACGCGCTCGGGTTCTGTTAGTAGTGTTACACCGTTTGGTACTTTTATATCGCCCACAGTAAGCTTGTCGTTTAATTCGTTTAGGTTACTGATATCGGCATCTAGTTTGTCGGGCAAATCTTTTGGTAAAGCTTCAATTTCTACTTCATCCAAATGGCGACTCACAATAAGCCCTAGTTTTTGAGCCGGGGCTTCTCCAACCAACTCTACCGATACTTCGGTTTTAATCTTTTCGTCTTGCTTGACAATACTGAATACCACATGTCTGATTTGGTGCTTTCGGGCATCAAAATCAACATCTCTGATAATTGTTAGGAGTTTTTTGCCTTCATAGGACACCTCGACCGGCTGATGTTTTCCAGCCTCTTTATAAGCCTTTGCCACGTCAAGCAATTTGCCACTGACTACAATTGATTCTTGGCCGTGGTTTTGAATAACCGCTGGGACCAGCCCTTGCGCTTTCAGTTTATTAAGACCTTTGCGAACTTGTTCACGGTTTATCAATTCGAGTGTAATATTTTGGTCGCTCACTTTTACTCCTTATACAGCTATATTATTATGCCCGATTTTTAAGACAAATTCAAAACCGGTTTAATTCTTTACAGGCGAAGCCTTAAATTAACACTAGTAAGCTACCGATAGAACTTCGAGCCTGCGGCCACTGCTGTGATCAAATAGAGTATCGTGGTCTAATCGCTCGTTATTTTCGCATATTTCTTTTACTATCTGACGACCGCGTCCACGCTTCGGTAGATGTTTAATAACAAAGTCTAAAGCATCGGTAGCAATCTCTAATTCCGATAAAGACCCATATATGTCTTCTTTAGAACTCAGTCGCTCTTCGACGTTCGCAGACGAAGTCGTTTTTTCTACACTATCAGTATCACTCTCGATAGCTATTATCATACCGGAGTCATTTTCTTCGATTGCCACTCGAGCTTTTTCACCGTGTTCTAGAGCATTGCTGGCAAGCTCAGACACTGCCAGTTTTATGTCTTTAATTTCACTTGCACCTAGACCTTTTTCTTGTAGGCCTATTTCTACGATATCTCGGGTGGTTTTTATTGGGTTAATCTCTTTAGAATCCAATTCTTCTAAATCAACCACCAGCGACATACGGCTGGTGTCAATACTTTCAAACTCGTATTTTTGTGTTTCTGTCGAACCCACTTTTTTTAGAATACCAAATGCAAACCAATTGGGGCAAGTTATTTTATACATATAACCACTCTTGAATCCTTATTTATTGGGCGCAACTTGGGATTGTTTCGTAGTGTAGTCACTTTCATAGCGTTTCCAGTCTCAACTTTTCTCGTTACATACTTCATTCATAATAATTAATAATAATTATATTATACAATATTTATAGTATTTTACAATGTATTTAAAAACGGGTACAATGTAGGTTATGGACTTTGAAAAGGCTTATAAACAATTAAACCCAAAACAAAAAGAGGCAGTAGACACTATAGAAGGGCCAGTTATGGTCGTAGCCGGGCCGGGTACCGGTAAAACTCAGTTGCTGGCTATGCGAGCTGCCAATATACTTCGAAAAGACAGCACTCTTTTACCTACAAACATATTGTGTTTGACTTTTACTGAAAGTGGCCAAGTTGCTATGCAACGTCGCCTAATTGAGTTAATGGGTGAGGCCGGGGCGCATGTGGCTGTTCATACCTTTCATAGTTTTGGCACAGAGATTATTAATTCTTATCCTGAGTATTTCTATAGAGGGTCTCACTATTCGCCAGCCGATGATCTAACAATCTATGAAATACTGAGCGAGATCTTGAAAAATTTACCCCACCGCAACCCTTTATCTGCCCAAAGGCAAAATGAGCTTGTTTATCTTAAATCAGTTAAAAACCGTTTGGAACAAATTAAAAAAGCAGCCTTAACACCAGAAGAATTGCGCCAGCTTATTGCGGACGGTCTTCAGTTTGTTGACTACATAGAAGAAACTTTAGTCGGCGTTTTTGACACTGGCCGATTTGGAAGCAAGCAAGATATTTTACGCTCTGAGCAGCTAACAGACCTGGTTTTAAATTACCAACAACCCGCTTTAGCGGTTTCGGGGTTCAAGCCTTTGAGTCAAATTTTTAACGAGACTTTTAGTTTAGCTTTAAATGAAGCCCAAGAGACCGGCAAAACAACCTCGTTAAACGCCTGGAAGAAGGTTTGGTTTGCCAAAGATAAGAACCTGGTTGGCCAATGTAAGCAACGCGAAATATTAGAAAAATTGTCGCATTTAGTTAATGTTTATCAAAAATATCGCGATGCGTTAGACGACAGAAAATTATTTGACTTCGACGATATGATTGTTAGGGTGGTTCAGGCTTTGGAATCACGCGGCGATTTAGCTTACGAACTTCAAGAACAATATCAGTATTTTTTGGTTGATGAATTTCAAGATACCAACGCTGGTCAATTACGTTTGTTGCATGCTCTTGCCAACCATCCGGTTAACGAACAACGGCCAAACGTTATGGTGGTCGGTGACGACGACCAAGCTATTTACGCTTTCCAAGGAGCCGAACTTAGCAATATATTGGGTTTTAAAGATTCATATCGTGATGTTAAGTTAATAACTCTCACCGACAATTATCGAAGCGCCCCCAAGCTTCTAAGCACCACCAGGCAGCTAATAGTACAGGGTACAGACAGGCTAGAAACCCATTACCAGGAAATCGACAAGACACTATCTGCTAAAACCGATGCTAAAAGTTACAGAATAGAAAGGCAGTTATTCACCCGCCAATCACACGAATACGAATGGGTGGCCCAACAAATTGGCGAATTACTAAAAAAGGGTCATCCGCCGAGCGAGATTGCGGTCATTTGCCGTGAACATAAATATTTAGAAAAAATTTTACCCTATTTAGACGGCCTAAATATTTCCGTATCTTACGAAAGACAACAGAACTCCTTAAACAACCCGCAAATTAAGGAGCTTATTGTCTTGGCTAAAGTAGTCGAAGCCTTGGCCAGCCAAGACGAAGTTACCGCAAATGGTCTTTTGCCTGAGCTTTTAAGCGCCGATTATTGGCAAATACCAGCTACCGATATCTGGCTTTTAAGTTTGGTGGCTAGGCGTAAGTTCGAGACTACGCACAAGCAAGTTTTCTGGCTAAAGCTAATGTTGAGTGGCAAGCATGGACAAAAATTAAGAACAGTTGCCAGGTTTTTGTTAGAAGTTGCCAAACAATCCCGCGTTAACTCATTAGAAAATATACTAGATCGCCTAGTTGGCAATTCCTCTGAGAGCTTGGCTCAAGAAACCTATGAAGAAACTGAAGCTGTTACAAAAAAATCGACTTCTAGATACACCAGCCCATTCAAGAGTTATTATTTTGATGATGAAATTTTGCAGAACAAGCCCGCCAACTATATTAATTTGCTTAACTGCTTAACTTCCATCCGGGATAGGTTAAGAAAATATCGCGCTGATACTAACTTAAATCTTGGTGATTTTGTACGTTTTGTCGATTTATGCAATGAGGCCAAAATACCAATAAATGCATCAGGCGTATACGACTATACGGAAAATTCCGTACAACTTATGACGGCTCATCGCAGTAAAGGCCTTGAATTTAACACTGTTTTTATAATATCGGCCGTCAAAAAAGTCTGGGACTCTAAAGGTAGAAACGAAATGCTACAACTAGCTCCAAACATGCAACAAGTGGCTCATACCGGCAACCTGGATGACAACCTGCGCGTTTTTTATGTGGCTACTACCCGAGCTAAAAACAATTTAATAATAACCGGTTATTTAAAGGAAGATGACGGCAAGGAGGTTGCCAGTTATGGTGCCATAGAAGCTCCCGCGATTCAGGCCCTTTTACCTCGACCAAAAAAACCCTTAAAAATGCCAAGCGACCCAATGAGCCAATTAAATAGAACAGAACGCCAGTGGTTTGACAATCATCGACAACTCCCTCATAAAACCATGAAAGAATTACTATCAGCGCGATTAGATACCTACAAGTTGAGCGTTACCCATCTAAACAATTTTTTGGATGTCAGCCAAGGTGGACCAATTAACTTTTTGTTAGGAAATCTATTGCAATTTCCTAGCGCTATGAACCCTGGTGCGGCTTTTGGTAGCGCCATGCACGAGAGTCTACAGTATCTACACAACTACTTTTTGAACCATAAATCATTGCCAACTCTTGACGATATACTCAAATATTTTGACTCAAGCCTAAAACTTAAGAGATTAGGTCCGGTTGATGAAAACAATTTTTTGGAACGCGGACACCTTGCTTTAGAAAAATTGATACAAGAACGAGGCGAAGACATAAATGCCCGACAAACGCCAGAACAAAACTTTTTTGCTCAAGGAGTTACGCTTGGTGATGCCAAATTAACCGGTAAAATTGATGTTTTAGAAATAAATAAAAGACAGGCCAATGTGATAGACTACAAAACCGGATCGGCTATCAACAACTGGAAACCTCAAAATAAAACGACTTACGAAAAAATAAAAATGCATAAGTATGCTCAACAATTATATTTTTATAAATTGCTGGTAGAAGGCTCTCGGACCTGGGGCGATCAAGGCGTAAAATTAAACTCTGCCGAATTAGTGTTTGTCGAACCAAATAGTCATGGTCACATAAGTGTTTTAGAGCTTGATTTAAACGATAAACAAGAGCTGGAACGTTTATCCGCCCTAATTAAGGCTGTGTGGCAAAGAATTATCAATTTAGACTTCCCGGACATTAGTGAATATTCTCCAGACGTCAAAGGCATCCGCGCCTTCGAAGATTATCTGGTAGATAATTATAAATAGAATTTAATAAACGTATACCAAAAATATTATAAAATGTATTGTTCCCTTATATACTAGTATATAGCAGAAGAACTTGTGGAGACGTATTTTATTTATATAGAGAAGTTTTTGTGCTTTCATTAGTAAAGTTCAGGTAAAGAGTAGAGGTACATATTAGTTGTACAAGTACGGTTCTTTTAATAAACAGGCGTCAGCAGCCTTAATGTTCCTAATTTGTATTATGAAGTATAATTAAAGTCAGTATTTTGGTTTATGCAAAGAGGTATATAATAACAGCATATAGAGTGCAACAACATAAAAGATAGTAGCACTCAAAAAAACAGCAAACTGTAAGCTCATGCCCGACATCCTCAAACGCAAACTAAATTTTTTCAACAGTCGATCCAATATAGCCTTTTTTATGGCAATAGCTATGGTAACCTTTGCAGCAATTGGCAGTTACATAATCCTTACATCTAAAGCTTCAACTACGTTGGCTGCCGATTTTAACTCCGATGGACGGGTTGACATAGGTGATTTATCTATTTTGGCCGGCAATTGGGGCAAGAGTCGTACCAACGAAGTTGACTTCAACAAATATGGCGATGCCGACTATAACGGCCGTATTGATATTATTGACTTATCTATACTGGCTACTCAGTTTGGGCAAACAGACAACAGCAATTCGGGCAGTTTGGCTGTTACCAGCTTGTCGGCCGGGCATGCAAGGACAGGGTCGACCATAACAATTAATGGCAGAGGGTTTGGCAATACCCAAGGCGCAAGTAAAGTGTACTTTGGCAAAATGGTTTCGGCTTGCAACGATAGTTCGTGGTCTAATGCGTCCATTATTTGCACAGTGCCTAAAGTCATCGATCCCGTAGCTCCCGTTACCGTCGTCGTCGGAACAACCACCAGCAATGAAGTTAATTTTACCGTTGATCTTAATCTCTACAATGTTGTCACTCAAGGCCACCTCGACAATACCGGCGGCACCGGTGTGACCGCAGACATTAATACGGCCATTACTTCCTACAAGGCCGGTGGCTACGACGGTCTCTACTTTCCGACTGGAACCTATCAGCTCGCGACAACGCTGGTGGTCCCAGATGGCACGAACTTTTACGGACCTACGAACAGCGGACCAAATAACCTCACTGCCCACCTTAAAGGAGCGGTCGTTTACAATTCCAATTCGTCGTTCACTGATCTAAAGTTCGGTGATATAAACAAGACGGGCATGGTTAACGGACCCAACGCTAGCAACACCAGCTTTACCCGCTGTCAGTTTCGAGGAGGTGGGGCGCTTGAGACCTACCCCATGCGCTTCGGCGGTGGCACCAACTCGGCTAAACATATCACTCTTACTGATTGCAATATTGAGCGCAACCTCTATGTGGGCTCCGACCCCGCTGGCTTTGGTGCTAATAATCTCGGGTGGATGGAGGGAACCGGCTCACTTACCGGCTCACACATGGAGTACATCTATTTTACCGGTTGCCATTTCGGCGTTAGCAACGGCCTTCCCATTGCACGCAATATAGGGGCCCCGCGCATGAACGTCGAACTTTACATGAATCCGCAGCCTAACAGCAACTACGAAGGGGTCCGCCATGGCTGGCACCATGTCTGGTTTATAAACAGTATATTCGAGGCTGCAGACGGTGCCACTTTCAACGCTCCATCATCTATATACAATGGCGACCATACCGATATGTACTTGACGATTGATGGCTGTCAGTTTTACGGTGGTGGCCTCCAATCCATCGGCGGCGCTGTGAGTCGTGGCGGCATCGCCATTGAGGGTGGCAACCACGTTACTATCACCGACTGTGATATCTATCCTGCCTACACCTTTACTATGAGCTTCATCGCCTCACGCATTGTGGCAACCACGGCCATCCCACATGACAATGTCATAAAAGGCAACCGCTTTCACCTCGACGACTACAGCAAGGGCGGCATGACTTCAAGGCACCCTACAGAGCCACCCATTATCCTCACCGGCAGTGGTGAGTTCTCTGGCAACACCATTACCGACGCAGGCCAGACCTCGACCGGCTACTTCTTTCTTTCTCTTGGCTGGTACTACGAGACCCTCTACTATCCCAGTGCAGTCCACGACACGGCCATAGCTCTCGCTAACAACTTCTCCATTACCGGAAACAACTACCGCGATTATGATACCCACCCTAACACGAACCCCGGTACGATATGGATCTACAATGCGACGAACTGTACTATTACCGGTAATACATTCCAAACGGCCTACACGGCCAACCCGACCTTTTACTATGCCGGCTTCAATACCGGAACGACGATCGTCAATGGCATAAACAACACACTCATCCACGGCTGAAAATATAAATATTGCAAAATAAACGCGGTGTATTAAGGGTGTAGCAAGACGAAATTGAATTTCATTGTTTATAGTAATAGATTAGATTCGTACATTTTTTAATCAACTTTTGAAACGCAAAAGTTGTTAGCTTCCCAAGTTCTGGAATTACCTTAGAGTTTTATTGATAAAAGACGAGTAATGCCCTTGCAGTTAGCCTGTTCGAATCTGAAATTTAGAACGGGCCGAATCCGGCAGTTGTTGAAGAGTTCTGCAAGCACCGTACTTTTTAAAGATAAAACTTGTGAGACAAATGCAAGTCGCTTGTCGATTTAGGCGTAACCCTTTGCCGAACCAAAGGGTTACAAAATGTTTGTTCTTTCCTTAAAGTGAATCAAATTTTGTTACTTTTACAAAATAAAACTCCGGGTTGCCCCGGAGTTTTTGACTGCAAACTAACTTACTATTTTTTTGCTCTCTTTTTAGCCGTAGCTTTCTTTTTTGCAGGAGCTTTTTTGGTAGCGGTTGGTGTGATTTGTGCAAATGACAATTTCCTACCTATTGGTGTTAGCACGTAAGCAAATATCAAAAATCCTACAATGCCGCCAACCACCGGGCCTAAGAAGTAATTAACGTCAAAGCTTCTTACCCCTAGTGCTACGGCCGGATTTACCAAGCCACTAGACGCCAAACCGGCGACTGTCATACCCAAAAACAGGGCAGTGCCAATTGTAGCAGCCGCTCTCCAACCTTCTCGCTTTTGGATAACCACGGCGGCAAACCCTAACGCAAAAACTAGCATACCGACAGCCTCTGCTATAGCGATACGCCAATCAAATGCCGTAGTAGCGTTTTTTAGAGTTCTTTGAGTCAGGTACTCATAAAGTTGCCAAGCACCCAACGCGCCCAACGCTTGGGCTATCAAATAGCCAATAGTTCGCACAAATGTTAATTTGCGCACACTAAACAAGCCTAATGTTACGGCCGGATTAAAATTGCCCCCCGATGTTAGTGAAAACACGCTATAAAATGCTGCAACTGAAAGCCCAGCCGCAATCGCAGTAAAAAAGGGCAAGCCATAACGACTTACGTTTAATACTACCAGTACAAGAATAAATGTACCTACAGCTTCGGCCAGCAGCGCTGCTATATGACGCTGTTTCATATTTTTTATTGACCCTCCTTAAATTAAGTCTTATGGTCTTACGATAAAAGTAATCAATAAAAAAATCAATAGTTTAAATCTGTTTTTAGGGTCGCACCTCTATTAATAGGTTTTTTATTCTCAAAGAAAGCTTCCTCTTTTGTTTTAGTGGTTATAATAGTAGCCAGATGGATTTTGATAACTTTATACAAAAACCTGGTTTAGTGGTAGTGTTTACGGGCGAAGGAAAAGGTAAAACCAGCGCCGCTTTGGGTCTAATGTGTCGAGCCTTAGGTGCCGGTTGGTCCGTAGCATTTTTGCAGTTTATAAAACACTGGGAAGTAAACGAGCATAAGTTTATAAACCAAATAAGCAGCCTATATAAACAGAAAGTATATTTTTATAAGGGTGGAAAAGGTTTTTATAAAGCTAAGCGACTAAGTGCCAAAAATGTTAGCCATCAAGAGCATAAACAAGCGGCTCTTACGACCTACGAAATAGCTTTAGAGACTGTCAGCAGTGGCAATTACGGTCTAGTTGTTTGCGACGAGATTAACAACGCCATCCATGACGGCTTACTGCCCGCTAAATCGTTAAAAGAACTGATATCCAAAAGGCACCCGAACACTAGTCTTTGCCTAACCGGGCGACACTTTCCAACAAAATTTATAGATAGTGTAGACATAGTCACTAATATGACAAAAATAAAACATCATTTTGACGATGGCTATATAGCCAGCGAAGGTATTGATTACTAGTTTGTTAATCTGTTTTCGAACATAGCGCTTGTAATATTTGCAACAAAAAATAATGAAAGTAAGGCTAACAGATTGTATAAATAATTTATACGTAAAGACTTAGCGTAATATTTACAATGAAGCTTTGACACCAACTACCAAGCTACTATACGATATTAACTAGAACAAAAACCGCCTGTTAAGAAACCGCATATCAAGTGCGGTTTTTTAAATTTATGAACCTGTAATTTAAAGAATTTGAAAAACGGCGAAACTCAAATTTGTTTATTCCTTCTTAATAAAATAAAGCTCAACAGGCCAGGTAAAATTGGTAACCAGTACGTGAGTAGACGGTAAACTATTATGGTGGCAAATACCGTGCTCGGTTTATTGTTATAAATCAAAAATGCTCCGTACATACCGGCTTCAACGCCACCCAGACCGCCCGGCGTCAATACCGCCGCACCTAATATCACACCGACGGTGTAGGTTATAAAGGTTTGAATAAAAGTAATTTCCAATTTTACTGCCTGAGCACAACAGTAAAGCGTTGCTACGAACAGTAAAGTAATAACTCCGGCTATTATATAAACAAAGACTATTTTATGAGGACTGCTTTTATAAGCTTTGAGGTTGTTTATTACATTTTGGGATATTTTTTTAATTTTTTTTCGCATCTTCGTACTTTTGTAAACGAAAACAATAGTCGTCAACAATAGAAAAAATATAATCCACAGTCCAACTATAGGTATTTTTTTAAAATCCAGTATCTGCTTGACACCCACAGCACCCATGAAAATAGCAATTATAATCAAGGCAATATGATTTAATATCGCTACCGCGCTATTGACACCAACCACCGTACCGGCTTGGACTAAACTGTGTTTATTTTTAGTTAAAAAGTCGGCATTCAAACCCAAACCACCGAGGCCAGCCGGTATAACGCGATTAGTAAAAGAGCCGGCAATCTGTACAAGAAACACCTTAAACAAGCTGATCGGCTTCTTTGCTAACATTTTATAAGCCATTGCCGTGGCCAAATAGGTTAACATAAAGCAAAGGCCAGCCAATAGCAGCCAGTTTAAACTAGCTTCTGTCAAAGACCTAACGCCTTCGATCACTTGGTTACGTTGAGGAATCAATACAACGGCTAAAACAACCAAAACCAGCCCATAAATTAGCTGTTTTCTATAAGCCCAGCCCTTGTTGGTGTTTTTCATTTCTATCGTCTATTATACTTAAGCTTTTACTATCGTCGATAGAGGAGTAACACCGATTTATGTTCATAATAGGTTAGACCAGGAAACAATTGCCTTAACGGCCACTCTTTGATTGTTACGCCGGCTGGAACTTCGCTGGAATAATTGTCTCCTTTTAAATAAATGAGACCGTTCGGAAATTTTAAGTCAGATTTATGCTTTATTTTATCGACCACCCAGGGCCATACTTCGTCTAATCGCCCAACGGCGCGACAAACGGCCCAATCGACCTTAACTCTTAAGTCTTCAGCTCTTGCTTGTTCGACAGCCACGTTTTTAAGATTTAAACTGCTGGCGACTTGCTTAATAGCTGCTGTTTTTTTGCCTTTAGAGTCCACTAATAAAAATTTGGTGTCTGGAAACAGTATGGCCAAAGGTATGCCCGGAAAGCCGCCACCGCTACCGACATCCAAAACTTCCTGATTAGCCTCGAAACTAATTATTTTAGCTATTGCTAAACTGTGTAAAATATGATGTTCATAAAGATTATTAATATCTTTTCTGGAAATTAAATTAACCTTGGCATTAAGCGACTCGTAAATGTCTTTAAGGGCATTCAGTTTATTAAGCTTAGCCTTATCAATATTCTTGAAATATTTGGTAATTATCGTTGACACTTTGTAATAGTTTAGCGCTAAACTACTACCTATATGAAACCGAAATTAATTTTATCGGTATCACTACTAACAATTATTATCATTTTGACGACTGCAGGTATTCATTTTGTACCGAAAATACACTTGCCAAAACAGGTTATCCAAAGTGTTACTACTACACCCGGATACTACCCAGTGACAAAAGTGGTTGACGGCGACACTATAGAAGTAAATATGGATGGTCACATAGAAAAAATCAGGTTAATCGGTTTAGATACCCCCGAAACCAAAAAGCCAAACAGTCCTATAGAGTGCTTTGGTGTTGCCGCAAGCAATTATGCCCACAAAATGATGGACGGGCAAAAAGTTCGTCTTCAGGCAGATCCCATAAACACCAATCGTGACCGCTATGGCAGATTGTTACGTTACGTGTATTTGGCAGATGGACGTTTAGTAAACGCCGAGATGATAAAGCAGGGGTACGGCTTCGCGTATTTAAGTTTTCCTTTTACTAAAGCCGACGAGTTCCGTAACTTACAAAGACAAGCCAGAGAAAACGAAGTTGGCTTATGGGGTAACGAGTGTACCATATCCAACCAAAACGGCCGTTATAAAACTAATCCGCTTTAATAATTTCAACCAAAGGGTTAAAAAGATTTTGCCTAATTTTGTAATAAATTGAGTTTAAAAACGTTAAAATGACGAAGAGCCCTACGAAGGGCGCTGTTATCAGCCAATGATAGGCACGTATAAAAAAATTTATCCTTTTCATCGATTTGTACTCAGACCTGGGGTGGTTCTTGTGATACCTAAGGTTATTAAAAACCATCTTGTAATAACGCATATATTTGCTAAAGCGCTGAACCTCTTCCAGATCGGCATTTACCACAAGGTTTTTATCAACTTTCACTTTATAGCCGTGAGATGCTAAAGCCAAAGCTATATCTATATCTTCATGAACTGCCGAATCCGCAATGGTATCTTTGCTTATTTTTTGCCAAACAGATTTTTTAATCGCCATATTCGAACCCCAAACCATTGTTGCTCCAAATAACGCTTTGCCGTGCGAGTGTATAGCCCAGCTGATAAGTCTTGATATGTATTTGTTTGTTAAGCCCGTACGACTGTACCCATAGCCGCTAAGCGCACCGATATTTTTATCCGATTTAAAATTATCATCTACCAGCTGCACCCAGTTGGTTGGTACAAAAGCGTCCGCGTCGATACGTGCCAAGATACTTCCTTTGGCAACTTTAAAGCCGGCATCGCGGGCATACGCTATGCCTTGTTTTGGCTCTTTAATTATTTTTATACCGCTAAAATTGTTAGCAATTGCTACTGTTTGATCGGTCGAGTTATTATCAACAACAATAATTTCCCTCGGTTGTACCGCCTGATTGGTGATAGCACCTAAACATCCTTTGATTCTATCTTCTTCGTTATATACAGGGATTATTACTGATATATCTGCTACTTTACGTTCCATATTGTTACCATTAACATTTTACCATGTATACTAGTGTTAAAGCATCGCACTTAAGGTATATGAAGTCATCAGCTAAAAAACTAAAAACCAAGCGCTCCAACAGGCAAAAAGCACCGCCAAAAAGTGTTAAAAAGCCCTTTGGCAAATCTGGACAGAGAAGACTACGCATTTGGTGGCAAAATCGTCACACGCTACACAAATTTTTGCTAATTTTTGCCTTGGTATTATTGCTATTCGTTGCCCAGGCTTATGGCGTAGCCTTTTGGTATCAAAAGAAGCACCAAAACGAACCTTTAAATTTTGGTGTTTCTTTTATTGCTGATTACGCTCGACATTTGGAGCTAGACGAAAAAAAAGCCTTTTTAGCCTTGAGAGACGAGCTTGGTTTTAAACGCTTTAGACTGGTGAGTTACTGGGAAGATATCGAAAAATCGCCAGGGCATTACGATTTTAGTGAGTTAGATTGGCAATTTGATCGCGTCGGTGAAGTTCAAGGGCAGGTAACTTTATCTATAGGCCTTAGACAGCCCCGTTGGCCGGAATGCCATATCCCCGGCTTTTACGCCGACCTACCAAATGACGTTTGGTACCCTAAACTTAAAAACTTTATGAAAGCGACTGTTGAACGATATAAAAATCGCCCCGAATTGCAAAGCTATCAACTAGAAAACGAATACTTTCTGAGAGTGTTTGGTGAGTGTAAAAAATATGGTACTGAACGATCTAGACTCATAGACGAATTTCACCTTGTTAAAAGCATTGACAACGAACACCCGATTATCCTTAGCCTAGCTAATAATTATTTTGGCATACCTACCGGCCAGCCCAGGGCCGACCAGTTTGGCATATCGGTATATAAACGGGTTTTTGACTATACCGTTACCAAACGCTATTTAGAATACCCATTTCCTTCATGGTATTACAGTTGGCGATCCGGTTTAACAGAAATTTTTACCGGTCGAAGTTCAATGCTCCACGAGCTCCAAGCCGAACCTTGGCCACCTACAGATATCAAACAAACCTCTGTCAGAGAACAAAACGAATCTATGGACGCCAAACGCTTACGTGAGCGCATCCGTTACGGCAAAAATACCGGTTTCCGCGATATCGACTTGTGGGGCGGGGAGTGGTGGTATTGGCGCAAAACACATTTCCACGATCCTAGCTTATGGGAAGTCATCAAAGAAGAGGTAACTATCGCCAGATAACTTCTCTACTTCGTAATCTTTTCAAAGCAACTAAAGTGTTTAGCTTCTAGTACAATATATTTATGGCTAAGCCTAAGAAGACTATCGGTTCAATAATTAATCGTACCGCCAAGCGAGATTTTGATATAAAAAGAATTTACCAGGCGGGCGTTGTACTTATTGGGGCAGAAGTTAAAAGCTTACGTAAAGGCCATGGCCATTTAAGAGGAGCGTTTGTTAATTTTAAAGACGGCGAGCTGTGGCTATTTAATGCTACTATTACCGCTACCAATACCAATCGTAATTCCCTAAACGAAGAACAATATACCGCTCCCCGTAAGTTGCTATTAAAAACTAAAGAAATAAAAGAGCTTAAAGACGCAAAAGAGCAGGGCCTAACTATAGTTCCTTTAAAAATATTAACCAACAAAAAATTTATCAAAGTTGAAATCGCCACCGCTAGAGGTTTGAAAAAATACGACAAGCGCGCCAAAGTAAAACTGCGCGAAGCCAAGCGAGATATTGAGCGTATAGTTAAGACTCAGAGCTAAAAGTATATTAAATATAGGTCTTAGATGATTCAAGTCGCTATGATTGCTCGTTGGTTAGCATAAACTTAGTATTAATTGATAACGCTACCGGCACAAAGAATACAATCTTCTATTTCTATAGAATATCCTTTCTTAACAAGCTTGGGATTTTTAGGCTCGTCATATAAAAATATTTTTAGTTTCAAAATATTACACCAACTAGGTCGCCTGTCATATCAAAACTTACATTCTTTTCTTTTTGCCTAGTTTGCGTATGTAAAATAGTTAATTATAAAATATGCTTGACATTATTAATAATTTATAGTATTATCTATTTAGTTTCTTAACAATTAGTCTGATGAACACCTTTGACTCTTTTAGGCCTGCTATTGGTCACCTTTAGTCTAAAAGAGAAGCTGTTTTCAGCGGGTGTAGTGGTGAAACCGGCATTAGAAAATATTAAACACCGGTGTCTGTAAAAATAGCACCGGTTTTTTGTTTTTAAGAAACCGCTCTTTAAGTGGTGCTATGTCCGTGCCTGAATAGGGATAGATATAGCGCAACTATGGCCCCCGCATATAAGGAGGTGTGACACGCTACAACACAACTCTGAGAGAGGAGAACGTCCCACGTAGCGTTAGACGGGCACGCTACAAAAGCACGTCTCTAGGAGTTGAGTCATGAAAATCAAGCTTTTGGTTGCCTTGATGACGGTGGTCTGCGTGGCCACCATTGTCACAGCCCCTGCTTACGCATCAATGAAAACAAAGTACGATTTTGGTTACAGCGTAAGCCGATCCAAAGCCACCGACCTCTCAAGGTTCTCCTCCATCCGAGCGAAGACTTCGGGAGGAGTCGGCGGTGCAGCTTCTGTGTCTGGCTCTAGAAAGTTGAGTCTCACCACCACTATGTACTCACTGTTTGGTTTGAAAATAGTGAGTGTCAAGACAATCAGCAACTGGTCTTGGAAGAACGGGGTGGTCACTAAACACAGCTGGGACGAGCCGGTCGTCACGAAGCACTCAAACGCGTTCAACATCACGTATAACGTCACATACGGTCAGTATGGTTGGCGCACCTGGAGAAATAAGGATCACGGCTGTTGGTACCAAACGATCAAGATCCATGTTGTCCACTCAGTGGCCAAGGTTGGTGTCATCTCCGAATGGGATATATTGCACCAGTACTGGCTCTACGGCAACGGTACGTATAAGTGGAAGAGCAACTACTGAGGAGGTATCTGAGATGTTCAGCAGAACCATGCTGGCCGTAATCCAGTACAACTTCAGTTGGCCGTTTCTGATCTCGATTGGTGTCGCCGGATTTTTCACTTGGCGGCTTTTCGTCAACTGGCGACGGACCCAACGCTCAAGAGCAATCGTTTGTGGGGTTATCGCAATTTTGGCTTTCCTTGCTCTCGTTGCTTTCGTTGCGGCGGGCGCATTGGTTAGCTTCAGCAGCACCACAAGCAGTTCTACTTGATCTGGTTGATCCGAAGCGGGCCATAAGTCCGGCCCTAAACAAGGGCCAGACGATCGAGCTTACCGCCGTAGGCTCACAAGTACGGGGCGGGGTCTTTATGACCCGCCCCTTTTTTCTATTTATATATTGGTTTACACGCCTCACTGCGACCGCTTGCTTTCGTCTTTAAACTATCGATAATCAACCCTAAAAAATTATGGAATCCTTATTGATTATATTATTGTAGTCATTTCTTATTTGTTAGAATTAACTATTTAAAAACTTCTTGGTACTTTATGAAAAACAGATTTTCTTACACACAAAGTAAAACTGCGCGAAGCCAAGCGGCAGATCAAAAACGCTCTTACAATTTAGGTAAGGCGCCAAAGCCGGCTGGCTATTTTAAATTAACCATGTAACATTTATACGTAGTGGTTATGAAAAGTAGTATCGAAAGTCAAATAAAGCAATTAATGCAAGCCAACAGGCGCAGTAGCGGTAAATATGTTTACACCATGCCTTCGCCAACTAGCTATCCGTTTCAGTGGCTTTGGGATAGTTGTTTCCACGCTATTATTTTGAGCCACTTTGATACCAAGACGGCCAAGAAAGAACTGCTGGCTTTAAGCTCTAAGCAGTTTAAAAACGGCATGTTGCCCCATATGATTTATTGGGAAGACCCTCGAAAATTTAGTTTTCCTATTATCAGATGGGGTAAAAAGAGAACTAGCAGTATCACGCAACCACCAATGTTGGCTTACGCCGTTTGGTCTATTTACCAAAAAGACAAAGACAAAAGATTTATTAGAAAAATATTACCAATTATCAACAAATATCATAATTATCTATTAAGGGTACGCGACCCCTATAAACGCTATCTAGTTGGGCTAGTCAATCCCGACGAATCCGGCGAAGATAATTCTCCAAGATTTGACACCGCTTTAAAACTTAAACCTAAGCAATCTATCGAAGCCAATTTTAGCCGTCGCCTTAAACTTATTCACAAGTATCGGTTTCAACGGTTTCGCATTAAAAAATATATGGCTAATTTTAGCTGGATTAGCGACGTGCCGTTTAATGCTATCTTGGCTCATAATCTGTCATTAGAAAGTTATTTAGCCAGCGAACTGGGGTTAACCAACCAAGCTAATTTGGCCAAACGCAAATCCGAACTTATTGCTAATTCTATGCGCCAACACATGCTTAAAGACAGCGTTATGATGTCGGTGGTTGGACGCAACCATCGCCATATCGAAGTTAAAACCTGGGCTATGTTTGCCCCCCTTTTTGCCAATTTACTAACTCCCCTAGAGGCTCGTAAGGTCGTAGAAGAACATTTGTTAAACAAAAAGGAGTTTTTAACACCTTATAGTGTACCCACGGTGGCTTTAAACGAACCGTCTTTTGACCCCGAGGGTTTTTGGCGCGGACCGGTTTGGTTTTCTACCAACTGGTTTATTTATCACGGTTTGCTAAATTATGGCCTGCAAGAACCGGCCCAAAAAATATTGCAAGACAGTCTCAATCTAATTAAAAAACATGGTTTTCGAGAACAATACAATCCGCTGACGGGCGATCCAATGGGCGCCGAAAACTTTACTTGGGGCGGATTAGTGCTGGATATGCTAGCCAGAAGTTAGTCTTTGTTTCTCTATTTCTATCAGCACAAACTACGTGCTATAAACTTAAAATTGACTGTAGTAATTATTTATTGTATAATTATGTTTACTTTTTAGCGACTTTGTCTAAAAAGTAATTCCGAATAAAAACCGTGGTTTTACTCCGCGGTTAACGTGCTTTTTATTTTTAGTATTTTTTCAGCTCGTTGAGTTATTTGACGGGCTTAGTACAAGAAAGCACGCGCAAGATCGCTGCAAGCCTAACGGGGAGGGCTTGCGCGCACGGGGTGCGAATCTCTTTACTGAAGATTCGCACCCCAATTTCTTTTTTATACACATAAAATTCACTGTAGTTTGACTTATTTTTCTAAAGGACTACGATAAAAATAGACCGTGTGTAAAAAGCGAGGTGGGAGTTAAAAGCAGCGTCACTAGGTCGAACGGTCTTTTTAAGTTTTTCAAAAAAGGGAGGCACGAGCGTATTGATACAGTTGGCAAAAAGTTTTTTGACTATTGCCATGGTGTCTTTCTTGGCAATAGGGGCTACCAAGGCCTGCTTCTCGGGGCAGTCGGTTGCTACTAATAACACTTTTGCTGCAGGCGTGTTGGAGTTGTTAATCAACAACCGAAGCGGTGTTAGTAAAGCGTTTACGGTAACCGATCTTAAACCTGGCGCTAACGATTTTGCCGGTCAAGTGGTTCTAAAGAACCCCAGTAAAATCAACGGACGCGTCTGGTTAGAGATCAAGAACGTCAGAACTACTGGTAACGGAGCACTCGGAAACCTGGCAAAAGCTAGGTTTTTTAGCAACGAAACCTATTTTGGCGGCACAAAACCCCTAAAGCAATCGCAAAATCAAAGATTAGACCTTTTCGATTTGCCAAAAGGCCAATCAGCTATCTTAGCCATGTATGCGATATGGGACGACAATAGCCCAAACATAGACAATCCGGCTCAAGGCCAAAAAACCACTTTTGACGTGGTTTTTCATTTAGACCAAAAAGTTAGATAAAACCTATATAAATATTTTTAATAAAAATTAAAAGTGTCTAAGAGTGGGTTTTACAGGCAGACCTGTGTTTTTAATACTTAAAAAGGAGATTAACAAGTAATGAGAAAAATTGCATTAAGTTTAGCGACTATTTTTGCCGTAGTATCAATCTCGGCAGCCGCCACTGGCGCCTATTTTAGTTCGACAGCAAAAATATACAATGCCTCTTTTACAACAGGAAATGCCAACCTGGTGTTTTTAGTTGATAATAATGAAGAGCAGTCTGTAAACGCTGGCCAGTGGGCATTTCTTACTCAAAACCTTTACCCTGGCTTCGAAATCAGCAACACTGTTAAACTAAAGAATATAAGTGCGTCTAATATAAAGCTTGATGTTAAACTAAAGCTAACATCGGCACAAGGTGACTGGGACTTCCTAAAAGATAATGTTCTAGTTAGAATAAATGACGGCTCTGGTGTAGACACCGGCTTTGTGTCATTGGGCTACCTAAACAGCACTGGTGTTAACTTGGGTGAAATAGCCAAAAACGCTGTTAAATCCTACTTCGTAGAAGTCAAAATCCCGAGCGATGCTGGTAACGATATCGCCAATAAGCAACTATACAACATCGTAATGGAAGCCACCGGCACACAAAAACCATAAATTAAAACACTATAGATTGCAGTTCTATTTAAGAACTGCAATCGCTTAGACTTTTAATTTATAATAGATGCATAGTTTAAACGGGTATGGTTATGAAAAAGGCTTGGTTGATTATTAAAAGTACTTTTTGGCTGATGATGATAGTAGCTTTTGGTTTTTTGATAGTCAGCTCTTTAAATTTGTTCGGTTCTAAAACATACGTGGTTAAATCGGGTTCTATGGAGCCAAAAATTCACACCGGTAGCATAGTCGTTAGTAAAAACTCTAATAATTATCAAAAAGATGATGTTATAACCTTTAAGGTGGTTGGCAGTAAAGACACGGTTACGCACCGCATTGTGGAGATTGTTAACCAAAATGGTCAACCAATGTATCGCACCAAGGGCGACGCTAACAAAAGCGCTGACCCCGAATTTGTAAGTAAACAAAACGTGGTTGGCAAGCTGGTGTTTAGCATACCGCTAGTTGGCTACTTAATGGCATTTGTAAAAACTTTGCCGGGATTGGTAATTTTCGTATTTATTCCGGCAGTGATTATTATCTCTGAAGAAATAGCCAATATAAAAACCGAGGCTCACCTAATAAAACAAAAACGACTTATCAAAAAAGAAAAGCCAAAAGAACCACCCAAACCCGATAACATAGCTTCTGTTACTCAACAAACTACTGTAACTAATAAAGAAGCTGTGCCAAAAAGGCCAAGTAGGCCAGCCAAACCTAAAAGACGCTTAATCCAATAAAGGAAACTCCATAAAAACAAACACAACCTATTGCTATTTATAAAGATATAGTATATAATATATTATATGGGGAATTATCCCAAAGAGATTGGGTATATTGATGTTTCGCCTAAAAGTGAAGCTATAGAAAGCAAAAACTGGCTCCGAGACACACTGGTGCAGTATGGGTTTATCTTTGCCGAAATTGCTAAAGACAATAACGTGCAGTGGGACCTTTTACAAAAAGAACCGGTCGGTCGGCGATTAATTAACAAAATACGAGGCAAACAAGCTGAAGATCTGTGGGGTAAGTGCCTATACAATTATGGTGAATATCACGAAGCCGACAAAGCCGTAAAGCACCGCCTTTACGTTTTAGACAGTGGCGAACTGGTAACTCAAAGGGAAGAAACAATAATAGTCGGACCAAAAAAAGGAGAAACCAGCTACAAGCTTATTGACGGACAATTTATTTCTTCGATGGTTATAACTTATAAAGAAGCCGAGAACGTGGCAAACAAAATAGTTTTTCAAATGAATCTTTTGTTAGAAAACGACCACATACCATATATCAAATAAGTTTAGTTATTTTTTTACGTCCGGTTAATTTTTATTATAAAATTTGTTTATGGATTTACTGATACTGGGCGGAAACAGCCAAAGCAACCAGGCTTGGATACAAGACGTAGCTGAAGAATTAAAAGACGTCTTTAACAAACGGCTTGCTTACGATTATCAACACTGGCTAAAGGGGCAGCGCTCCTTAAACCATCAAACAGAACTAAAAAGACTGGCCGATTTGTCCGGGTTATCAGACAATTATGCCGTTTTTGCCAAGTCCGCCGGCACGGTACTAGCTACCGAAGCCATTTGCCAAGGTATATTATCACCTAAAAAATGTATATTTTTGGGATTGCCGGTGGCGGTAAGCCGCTACAGGCAATACTTTGTGGACAATTTAAGACAGCTTTCTATCCCCATTTTATTTATGCAAAACATTGCCGATCCCGTGGGTCCGGCAAGCGTGGTAAAGTCGCTGCTAAATAAAAGCCACTTACAAAACTATCAATTCGAGGCTACCTCGGGCGCTAACCACAGATACGACAACTTCCAAATAATGCGCCAGTTGATTAAAAATTTTTTATCAAGCTAATATTTTGCTTATTTTTTTGAGTTAACCGTTTTTCAAGCCTGTTATTTGCTCGGGGTGTCATCGACAATCAAAGGGTCTGGTATTTCGGGCAAGAATTCATTTAAGGAGTGTTTATCGGTTTCTCGACTTTTTAGTCGCTCGGATCTTTGCTTCGCCAAGGCTCGCATTGCCAAGTATTCTTGCTCGCACCAAGGTTGATTTTCTAAATCGTGTTTTTCATAATCCATGGCAGAACTCCTATATTTATGTCGCCCTTAGTTGTATCCTATCTTGTCTATTTCTTCTTCTATTATTCTGTTCAGCAAACCTATATCGGCATCGTAAGTTGTTTTAGATCGATGTATTATATCGAAATAACTTAAATCTGACTTACTTATTTTCTTAGTATTTTGCCTGCTAAACAGCCAAACATCTTTAATTGACAACGGGCTGGGCGAGTCTGGGCTTGGTGTTTCTCCGTACTGATCATAAAAAGAGTCAATGGCCCTAGACACGGCTTCGCTGGGAGTTATAAAGTAAGCTATCTGTGACCATCTTCATCTTCGCCGGCATCTAACAAATCTATTTCGATGGGTGAATAATAATCTTTATTGTACTGGCCAACCAACTCAAAAACCATCCGCGCATCATGGTCTTTTTCAAAAACAGCCGAAAAACCGTAGCGCCTTAAATCAACCTTGTTGGCCATTTGCTTAGCCAAAAAGTTATATGTTTCTTTTAACAGTTCTACGTAGCGTCTAACTTGCAGTAAATCGCTGTTGTTAATCAACAATTTATTATCTTCTCCGGTAATCAAGCTTTGTGATTGCTGTTTATAAAACACATACTCCGGTAAGGTAAAAAACGGGGAGTCGTGATTGGTGCCCCTCATTAAAGCAAAAACGTAATCTTCGCCGGCAGACTGTACTTTGTTAATAGACAGCGAGATCGTTTCCAGATCCGATTCGTCATCGATTGGAATATTAGCCCTAATTATTGGAGTATGTAAATCGTCTTTATCGCTAGAGGCGTCCTCCAGACAAAATTGGTCATATAGGCTTTTTACTTCGTTTACTATAGCTCGTGGTTTCTTGAATTCCCGCCCATAACGTTTAAAGACCGCGTTTTTTATCCGGTTTTCGAGTTGTTCGTGAGATCTATAAGCAAGTTCGTACTTAAATTTAAAGCTTTCGTTATCCATCTTTTTACCTTGAGATATCTAAAATTTTACTTATATTTATTGACTATGCAAGCTTAAGCAAAACGGTAACTAGCCTTATTTGTATAAATTTCCTCTTAAAAATAGTAAAATCATAAGCAGAATATGCACTATTTAACTATCGCCTTTCTAATTGGTACTTTCGCGCTACTAGCCATAATGTTGGCTATACATTTTTTTGGGGTAATTCACAAGAACAAAATTTTAAAACCAACCATTTTATTTAAGAAATACTTTCATACTACGAGAGTGAAGCCAAGCAGCAGAGACATAGTGGCCGGGACTTCTTACTTGGTTTATACTGCCGACGATAACTCCACTGTTGCGGCTTTAACTTTGACTTGCTCGTTTATGACACATCTTTATTGCTTTGTAAATCAAGATCCGTCTCATACAGACAACCGCCTGGTTGCAAGAACCAGATTGTCAAAAATTGATTTAAGCCTTATGCCTCATGATTTTCACTTATACTGTGTCAAGGAAGATACCAATAAGTTATTGCAAATTTTTGATACCCAAACGCTTTCTTATTTGTCGGACTTTTGTAAATCGTACGATTTAGAAATTGCCGATAACCAGCTGCTGTTAGCTCAAAAATTGGGCGTATCCGGCACCGAGGTAGACCTAAAATCGGATGCCAACCAGCTGTATCAAGTCATTAACCCTAAAACCATCGAGTGGTACAGGCAAGTTCAAAACGAATTTTCGCTCTAGGTTTTGTTTGGAATTTTTCTTACTAAAAGATAGACTGTATTGCTAGCGTCTGCTTAAACTTTGCAGCAAGGCATTTGTTTTATGAAACCAAAGGATAAATTAAATATTACCAATCCAAATTGCACTCAAACCCGTCAAGTTGAGGTTTTAACTAGTGATTTGAACGATAACAATGAACTTTTAGAAATTCTGTCTGATTCTTTCGGCGACAATGGCGACCATTTAAAAAACGAACTGGCCGAAACTGACAACGAAACCCATCAATTGGATAGTACCCGATTTTTGGGGCAAACAGCTTTGGTTGAATCGGAAAGCCTTGTTACTGTTACAGAAAGTGACACTTTGCACGAAGCTATTGATATTGAAGATAGTCAAATCAGAGACAGTCTAATTACCAACGCTCTAAGAATCTATAAAGAAAATCCCAAATTTGTAGCAAAAATGCAAAAACTGCGAACAAAAAAATCAAAACCTGTTAAGTCGCCGGAACAAAAACACCACCAAGACGTTGGTTCGTACGAACTACTGTCCAAGGAGCGGGAACGAACCTTATTTAAAGAATTAGACAAAGGATTAAAAAGTATGTTTGCCGGTACTGCCAGTGAGGAAGAAGTAATTAATACACTGGTAGCTCATCAAACACTTTTTTTAAGCAACTTAAGGTTAGCGCTAAAATTTGCTCATAAAAAAACCCGGTTGAGTGGTTTAGATTTATATGACTTGACCCAGGCCGGATATGAAGGCTTATATTCGGCCGTGAATCGGTTTAAGTTAGATTACGACGTTAAATTTTCGACCTATGCCGCCCAGTGGATAAAAAACAGAATTCAGAGATTTGCCGATGAAAGTAATAATTCGACTTATGCGCCTCGGCTAGTGCGAGAGAAATATAATCGAATAAGCCGATTCAAAAACAATCTGGAACACAAACTGCAAAGAGAACCGACTGACGAAGAGCTTTCTGCCGAGCTTGGCTGTTCAGTTGAAGAAATCGGAGCTCTTTTGTCTAATCAAGCTCTAAAACAAACGGTATCGCTCGACGCCCCGGTTAGCAGAACAGACAAAAACTATCGGCTACTGGATTCTTTAGACAATGGTGACGATTCGGAACAAGAACAGATAATAAAAAACATCGACGAAGCAAAAACGTTGAATTTAATTTTTAACAGTCATTACATAAGCAAAACCGAAAAATATATCCTAAGCCTGCGGTATGGTGTTTGGTCCGAAGACTTAGTCGGAACCTCGGTTGAATTTAAAAATGGCACTGAAATAAAATACGAAGAATTGTCTGAGTTGATAAGTAGCGGCGAATCCACTTTAGATACGGTGGGTCAGCTGTTTGGAGTTACCAGAGAGCGCATTCGACAAATACAAAAAAAGGCAGAGCGAAAAATATATAAATCCTACAGACACGCTAAAAACGCTTGAATATTTTAGAGTATTTTCGCTCCTTTTATAATTATTACTCTAATAAATCAAGATTCTAAAGCATAAGCGATATAATATTCTTGCATATAAAACAATATAGTATTATACTATTTTTTACAGAGGTGCTGAGAAACTGATATTATTTGGTCGCCTTTAAATATTAGTGGAGCTAATGGCGAAACCGTCTCTGCTTAGACTTAACAAGTTATACGGAGGCGCCTTTTATGGTACGCAACATACTAAGAGGTGGGCGTCGTTTGCAGTGGCTGGTTATGGCCATTGTTTTTATATTTTTACAGCTGGTTCCACTAGCTTCTTTAACAAACACAGTAAAAGCCGCAACTTACGAGCTAGCATCTTCAAACGGAGTTTGGACTGCTGTCAGTGGTGGCAGTAACAAACAAGGAATAGGTACTAACGAAGTACGGTGGGGGTACTCTACCGGCATGGGTCAAAGCGGTTTACGCTTTGACGGTAGTGCCAGCCAAGGTTTTGAAGAAAACCAAAAGATTGTTCTTGGCAGGCTTACTCACTTTAATTGGCCTATAACAAATGCCGCTGACGGGGCAACGTTAGCAATCACTTTGGTTTTTAATAATCCGGCGGTTGCTCCCAACCCCAGCTTTACTTTTAACTTTGCCATAGACGAAACGCCGAACCAGCAACCTTGCGCCTCATGGCATACCGGCACCATACCCTGTGATGACAAAATTACTTTCCCCAGTAGCTATCCAACTCAGAGCTTTACCATAGGAGATAAACTGTACACTCTAAAAATAGAAGGTTTTACTTCCGACTCAAGCGGTACTAACCCGGTTTCAGAATTTATTACGCACGAACAACAAAATAATGTTGCTTACTTGATTGGTTCACTGTCTTCAGTGTTGGTAGAAAGGCCAGCCCTTTCGTTAAACGAAAAGGCGGTTAACGGAGATGACGCCGATGATGCGCCCGGGCCGACGCTATTTGTAGGCGAAACCGCCAACTACACCTATAAAGTCCAAAATACCGGCAATGTCGAACTATCAGGCATAGTTGTAATCGATGATAAAGGCGTGGCGGTTACTTGCCCGAAAACCACTTTAGCTCCAGGAGAACTGATGACCTGTACAGGCACTTCTACGGTAGTTGAAGGTTTGCACACCAACACGGCTTACGCCACCGGAAACCACCCGGGCGGTACCGTGACTAGTAACACGGAAGTTGCCAATTATACTGGTGTTAAAAACGAGGCGAATTTAACAATCAATAAAACAGTTATTAACGATAACGACGGTGATAAACAACCTGGTGACTTTAAGATTTATGTGAATGATATTCAGGTTACCCCCGGCCAAACTAAGAGTTACACCCCGGGTATCTACGAGATTAAAGAGACTGCGCAAGCCGGCTATGTACTATCTACAGTTAGTGGTGATTGCTTCAAAGGACCTAATGGCAGAATATACATTACTTTGACAACTGGCCAAGACGCCGTTTGCAATCTGACAAACGACGACGTACCACCGGCCTTAAAGTTAATAAAAAGTGTGATAAATGACAACGGAGGTACGGCATCCGCACAAAGCTGGAGTCTTTCGGCCAGTGGCCCGTCTAGTTTTTCTGGTAAATCCGGTGTATCAAGTGACGCCACATTTAAAAAAGGTGAATACATTCTAAGCGAAAGTGGTGGGCCTAGCGGCTACACTAGCAAGGGTTGGACCTGCTCCAACGGAGTTAATGTTACTGACGGCAATAAAATTAATCTGCCTTTAGGAAAGCAAACCGAGTGTACCGTTACCAACGATGACGACACTGCAGCGATTACTTTAATAAAGCAGTTGGGTGCAACTTACGGAAGTACTATGCCAAATACAGCTTGGACTTTGTATGCCAAAGATCAAGCGGAAAACACTGTACTAAGTGGTGCTACAGGTATTAGCGGTAATGTCAACGCTGGTAGCTACAATTTAAGCGAATCCTTTATTTTGGGGTGGGAGTCAAACGGCTGGAATTGTGGAGATTTTGGTAGTTCAAATAACGGTTTAATTTCTTTAAGTCTTAATCTTGGAGATAACGCCGCCTGTACTATTACTAACTCAGCCATTCAACCCCGCATTAAGGTAATCAAACACGTTGTAGACCAATACGGTGGAGGTAAAACAGCTTCAGACTTCTCAATGACAGTAACGGGTACGAATGTAACGCTAACTCCTGGCAATACTGGTACAGCTTCAAGTCAAACTTTCAGTGGTAGCGAAACTGGTACTTATGTGTATATGGATGTTGGATCCTATGAGGTTACCGAAACGGCAATACCCGGCTACACGCAAACTAGAAGCCCGGACTGCTCGGGCACAATTGACGTCGGAGACATAGACAGAGTCTGTACTATTACTAATACGGCACAACCTCCTAAACTAACTGTTTACAAAAAGGTTATTAACGACGACGGTGGCACTAAAAGGATATCTGATTTTAAACTCTATGTTGACGGGAGATACGTTAAATCCGGTACAGCTAACGACTACAATGTAGGCAGACACTATATCAGCGAAAAGCAATTGGCAGGCTATAAGCTTACAAAAGTAAGTGGTGATTGCCGAATTAGCTATGGAAAAATATATGTCGATTTGTCACTAGGGGATAAAGCTACTTGCACCCTACATAACGACGACATTGCACCTAAACTAATCGTTAAGAAAATGGTTATTAACGACGACGGTGGATACAAGACGGCTAGAGACTTCCGAATGATAGTTTATGCGAACAGACCCTATCCCCACGAGTTTAACGGCAATAAAAACGGTACGCCTGTTAAATTAAAAGCCGGTTCTTACTATGTTACAGAAAAAGCAGATTCCGGATACGAAAAGTCGTATAAAGGTGATTGCAGCAGTGAAGGCAAAGGTCGCATCGGGATAGGCGAAACTAAGACCTGCATTGTTGTCAACAACGATATTGCGCCAACCCTAACGCTGGTTAAGCGCATAGAGGGCGATCAATACGGAGACACTGCCACCGAGAACGATTTTGGATTAAGAATTGATGGAAAACCGGTCAGCAGTGGCCAATCCGTGCGCTTGAAAGCCGGCAAACATACTATAAACGAAGATGGACTACCCGGTTATGAGCTAGCGAGAATCAGCGGTGAATCACCCACTAACAACAATGGCTCTAATCACAGTGAAGCCTTAAGGAGTTTGAATAGTTATGGTCAAGGACGCCACGGAGCTGAATTAACTTGCCCGAGCGAATTAGGAGGCTCCATTAAGCTTGGGGTGGGCGACAATAAAACTTGTTACATTGTTAACCGGGCAATCCAGCCCAAGCTGACCGTCATTAAGAAAGTGGTTAACGACAACGGTGGCACTAAATCGGTTTCTGACTTCAAACTTTTTGTGAACCAAGAAACAGTTAAGTCTGGCGAGGCTAAGGGGCTTAATGTTGGCCAGTACACCGTCAGCGAATCGGCAGACCCCAACTATAAAGCAACATTTTCTGGAGACTGCGACGCGGGTGGTAAAGTCGATTTAGCCCTAGGCGAATCTAAGACCTGCGTCATCACTAATGATGACATTGCGCCGAAATTAACATTGGTTAAAAAAGTTATAAACAACGACGGAGGTACTAAAAAACCATCCGACTGGACTTTGACGGCGCTAGGACCTACCGGGCTCACCGGGGCAGGCGAAGTGACAAGTGGTGACGATTTTAAAGCCGGTACCTACAAGCTCAGTGAATCGATCATAAAGGGATACACTTCGCTAGGCTGGAGTTGTACTAACGGCATTCAGGTCGTCGGGGATCAAATTACTATCCAAAATGGACAGTCCACGGTTTGCACGGTAACTAATGACGATACCCCTCCAATACTGGTAAATACCGGACAAGATACCATACGCACACTGCTTCTGGGTGTTGGCTTGCTAATGATAGCCTTTTGTAGCTGGTTTCTGGTCGCCGAGACGGTTAGAACCAAGTTTTAAAAACGCTTTCAGAAAGTTTGTGCCATCCGTGATTTCAAGCCACTTTAACGTTGTAAGAAAACGGTCTGTTCTGCCTACTGTAATTATGGCAGTGATAGGGCTCTATTTGTTGCTAGCTCCGTTTTTACCGGCCGTTATATTTAAGATTCGACAGTACTGGGGTTTTAACACACCAGCCTACACACAATCCATCTCTAACTCTACCGCCCCCAAAGATAATCGCTTGATAATTCCAGCTATCGGCTTAGATACGGCTATGTTGGAGGGTCAAGACGAATCTACCGTCAACAACGGGGTATGGCACCGACCCCAAAGTGGCGACCCCCTGACGGGTGGAAACATGGTTTTAGTAGGTCACAGATTTAGATATTACGGTGATGGTAGCCAGGTATTTTACCACCTAGACAAAGTTAAAACGGGCGATAAAATTACGGTGGCTTGGAAGCAAAAATTGTACACTTACAAAGTTGAAACCAAAAAAGTGGTTGAACCGACCGAAACATCAATAGAAGCAAATTCTTTGCTGCCCAAGCTCACTATTTACACCTGTACACCCATTTGGACCAATAAACAACGTTTAGTCTTGGTTGCTTCGCCGGTTAATTACCATTTTCAATTTCCTAAACAAACCACTTTTTTAATTAATTGGTTAATATCGGTTAGCGTTTAGGGCATTATTTTTATACTATGTAAGAAGCCTTGGGAAACTTTGTCTTAAGGCATTTTTTGAGTCCGCCCACGTAGCAGGAGGGAAGTCCTTTGAAAGTGTTGTTTTTGTGGTTTGAAAAACTAAGCACTAGGCGATTTTCTATCGCCGTAAAACATCGTTTTCGTGACCCAGCAGAGCGTAGAGAGCAAGACGGGAACCAAGCTAGGCCATCGACATTGGTGCGCCCGGAGTGTACAGAAAAAAACGATGCGCTGGTTGAGCTAGAAGCCCAGCTTCTGAAGAGTGGTAACGGGGTCGTCAGGACTCGAGCTACTAGTGACGAGCTTGAGTTCGACACTATCCATGACATCCACGAGTCGGAAGCTAGGAACCTAATCAGGGCAAAACTGCAAAACAGTGGCTTAACAGCCATTTTTTGTTTCGACGGAGGAGCGGAGGTTTAACCCCTTCGCTCCATTTTTTCTTTTTTTCTCTGGGCGGACTTTCTTTTTTTTAGTAACAAGTTGTTAAGGCTTGGCTTTAATTGATAATAAGGCCAAAGAATAATATAGCCTAAATGTAGTTATAAGTTATATAATATATCTATGCATGAGGCAATGCCTATAAACGATGAGTTTGAAGTTGACGAGACTATAGCTCTTAACTCTGTTTTACAAATGGCCAACGAAATCGGCGGAGATTTCTTTGTAGATACACTTTTGTCTTCGTATTATCCGCCGCAGGCTCACGGCCCAAACATTGAAGCCATGATAAATCGCTTGGAAGAGTTTGATCCCGATGCCGGGGTTAAAATACAGTTGACAATGCAAGAACAGCAAAACACGATTTATTAAAAATACATCGACGGTTGGTTTATAATTATAGAAGTTAATGAAGATTTATAGCTGGAACGTCAATGGGATACGCGCCGTTGTTAGCAAAGGTGCTCTACAGGCTTTTATTGACCAACACCAGCCCGATATTATAGGCCTCCAAGAAACTAGGGCAGTACAGGGACAAGCCGAAATCGACCTTGCCGAATACGAGGAATACTGGAACAGTGCCACCAAAAAGGGCTACAGCGGAACGGCCATATTCACAAAAATTAAGCCGTTGAGTGTGCATTACGATTTTCCAAAAAATATTGCTTCTAAATATGATTTTGTAGATACCCAATTACGCGACAGTGAAGCCGAGGGTCGGGTGATTGCCACAGAATACGATAAATTCATATTCGTAACGGTTTACACTCCAAACTCTAAAAACGATTTATCTCGACTTGAACTACGTTATAAAATTTGGGATCCGGCCTTTTTAGAGTACGTACAACATTTAGACAAAATCAAACCGGTTGTATTTTGTGGTGATTTAAACGTGGCTTATACTGAAGATGATTTGGCTAACCCTAAACAAAACGTTGGCAAACACGGCTTTACTAACGAGGAACGTGAAGGTTTTGGCCGCTATCTGTCGGCCGGTTTTATTGACAGTTTTAGAATTTTTACAAAAGGCAAGGGCTACTACACCTGGTGGACCCACTGGGCCCACGCCCGCGAGCGTAACGTTGGCTGGCGGATAGATTATTTAATGGTTTCAAAAAAGTTAAAAAACAAGGTTAAAAAAGCAGAAATCCACCCAGATGTAATGGGCAGTGACCATTGCCCGATAAGCCTGGAGTTAGATTTGTGAAACGTCAGCCATACGCCGTTTTTGATATTGACGGCACTATTTTCCGCTCCAGTCTATTGTTGGAAATTACTTATCGAGCTATCGCCAACGGAGTTTTGTCAAAAAGCTTATCAACCGAGCTAGCCAGATACCGGGACCCATGGCTTAATCGAAAGCACGACGAAACTTATCAGAGATATATATTAAAAATTGTTAATGTTTTTTACGGTAACATCAAGAATGTTAGAGTGTCAGACCTGCAAGATATTGCTAAATTAACTATAGATGAGTTACATGGCAGGGTATATGTATACACTCGCGAATTAATAAAACAGCTCAAGAATAAAGGTTACTTCTTGATAGCCATTAGTGGTTCTCCACTGGGGGTCGTTGAAGAATTTGCCAAACATTACGGTTTTGATGTGGTCAAAGCTACTTCTATTGGCGTAAAAAACGGTTTTTACACCAACAATGTACAAGCCGCCGACAGTAATAAGCATTTAGTTTTGTCGAAAATAATCAAAAAATATAATCTTAGTTCACTAGACAGTATTGCCATAGGCGACAGCGGGGGAGACATTGGAATGTTAAAAGTAGCTAAAAAAGCTATTGCCTTTAACCCCGACAAACTTCTTTTTAAGGTGGCCAAAAATAACGGTTGGAAAATAGTAATAGAGCGCAAGAACTTAATATACGAGCTGGAGAACGTAGATGGACGATACGTCTTGGTCAAAACAAACGTCTGATAAGCCTCTTTTCGACGATTTGGTTTGGAGTCGCCCGATAAACAAAAAACACCGCGGGAGTCTACTGATAGTTGGCGGAAATCAATTTTCTATTAATGCTCCTAGCGCTGCGTTCGGTGAAGCCTTAAAGCAAGGCGTCGGTAGTGTTACTGCCTTACTGCCGGACAAAACAGCCAAATATTTTGGAAGCTCTAAACCGCCCGAAGTAAAATTTGTGTCCAGTTCTCTAAGTGGTTCCTTCGGACAAGAAGCCTTCGAACCGATTAAAAGCTATTCTCAGTCGTCCACCGCCACATTGTTGGCCGGCGATTTTGGCAAGAATAGCGAAACTCACATACTGATAGAAAAGTTAGCTACATTAACTGGCAGGCAAGTTTATTGTCACGACAGCTTAGAGTGCTTTATCAAAAACCCTGAACTACTACTGGATAGGGATAATACTCTGCTGGTATTTAGTTACGTTCAACTACAAAAATATGTAATCGCCAGTGGTTTTGATAAACCAATAACCTCAGATATCAATCTAGTTAACTTAGTTGAATTACTCCAACAATTTAGCCGTCAACATAAATGCATTCTGCTAACCAGACATGGCGGATACTACTTAGTAGTAACAAACGGTGTGGCGGTCTCTACAAAAATAGAAGCAGACAAAGATGCCAATAATTGGTTTTTGGTTGCAGCAGCAGCAGCAGTTTGGTGGTTGCAAAATCCCACAAAAGCTCTACAAGCAATATCGGCTTCTTTGCTACAACTATAGAGCGGCATCGTATTCGTTATATATAGAAACGGTATTTTTCTAAACCGACAGTTTTAAAGCCAATACTCCCGGTTAGGCTCAATATTCAATTTCTACATTCCACTCAAACGTGGTGCCGCGGGAGAGAATCGAACTCTCACAGGATTGCTCCCACGGGATTTTGAGTCCCGCGCGTCTACCAATTCCGCCACCGCGGCACATTAAAGCTACCTCTTAACTAACAACGTACAGTAAAACAATGTTATTGTACTATACTTATAACAACAGCTAAAGAATTACAAACTAACAATGCCTAATAATCAATATTTACCTCTACCCCAGGAATCTAACAATCCTAAATCGGACGAAACAAGCGATTTATCCATTAGTTTAATCCGAAAAAAACTGGACAGCTTATTCGACGATAGCCCCGTTCACGAAACGCATAAAGATATAAGCGTGCAAGCTACAACCGGGCGTTCTAAACACCAACAATTTATAGAAACACTGTTGAATTCCGGTAAAAATATGGTCGAGATCCAAACTTCCTGGCACAACTACTACCAAGGCTTAAACGATGAGGAAAAGCGGCAAGTTTGGCAAGAATATTACGAAAACGCCACATTGGAATCCAAACTGTTAAAGCCTAAAACTGTCCAATCGGTCAAAAAACCGCTTTCAAAGACTCGATCTAATTCGATTAAGGCCAGTCAAACAAAATTTCGGCCGCCGCAGCAAGTAATTGGCAGCCTATCGGCCAGCGATAAAGACAAAGACAGTGTTTTGTCTGTTGCCAAGATAAAAAGGCAAATTATCGACAACGTAACAGCTCAAGGCAGACTGAGCAAAAAACACCATCTCCAATCGCTGTTATTTGGACTTGGAGTCGGGCTAATTGTCATTACTATTTTTATGTTTGGCTTTTTTAACGAACGCATAATAGCGCCATTGATAAGCCCTAGCAAAACTATAACCGACACGCCAATCATTGTTGATCCAACGGCAAGTGACATGGTAGGCCCGGAAGCAAAAATAATAATTCCTAAAATAAATGTCGAAATTCCCGTAGTTTATGACGTGGCTAGCATACAAGAAAAAGAGGTTAACACCGCCCTGGAAAGGGGCGTGGTGCATTACCCGATTACGCCGACACCCGGCCAATTGGGTAACGTCGTAATTGTCGGACATTCGTCTAACAACTTATTCAACCAAGGCCGTTATAAGTTCGCCTTCGTGTTACTAAGTCGCCTGCAAGAGGGCGACACCTTTATGCTCAACTACAACGGCCAAAGATATGTTTACAAAGTATATCAAAAGAAAATAGTATCCCCCAAAGAAGTGTCGGTGCTCGGTCCGGCAGACAGACCGTCAACCGCGACGCTCATTACCTGCGACCCTCCGGGAACCGCCCTAAATCGCCTCGTTGTGGTTGGAGAGCAAATCAGTCCGGAACCCTCAAAGAATATCGCTATTGCCGACACCAACCCAACTCACTTAAAACCCGTTACCGTGCCAGGCAACGCCGAGAGCCTGTTTCAAAGACTATTCGGGTGGATTTGGCACTAAACCCCTTTAAACAAAATAAAAGCCTTTAAACACTCCTTGGGGTTACTTTTTGTCAACGACTAGTTTACCGAATTCGAAACCCGTTTTTCCATTGGCTTGGGCAATTAGGGTATAAACATAGGTGTAATCTCTATCAAAGTATGCTTCAAATTCAGGCCTGCTCGATATTAAGGTCTGCGTATTAGTACCGTCGAATTCAAATACATGAACTTTAGAATCTGCAACAACGGACAGCCTGTGCCCATCCATCCATTTAGCTTGTTGATCGGGTTGAATATTTAAACTACTGCTGTAACGGAAAACTCTTATTTGTTCAGCGTCATACACAATAAATTGCTTACCCGATTGAGCGGCTACAAACCTGGCGTTATTCGAAAACGAAACGTACCTGGGATTTTCCAAACTCAAACTCATTTGCGGAATAATCGCTTTACGGTTATCTGGATTAGCTCTCTTTAGCGGATTTCGGTAAATATCAATTCTTTTATTTGCGCTGGAAGAAACTATGTAATACCAAATGTTTTGATATTTAGCCATATCTATTAGATATTTATGGTCAGCAGAGCGAGTAACGCTTCTCAACAAGTACTTATCCGTTTTGTTATTAAGTACGTATATTTTAGCTTCGCTAGGTGTAGCCCCTTCGTATGTAACATAAGCGATTAAATTGTCGGCGTATGGCTTAAAGTAAACAACACCGTTAAGTAGCACTGTTTCGGATAGACCTTTTTTCAAATCAGCAGTCGTTAATTCACCAGCTTCAAAGTGGACAAAATATTTGTCGTATTTCTTATCGAATAAAACTATCTCGTGATTTTCAACTAAACCGAGTCTATTGGTTATATTGACCGTCTTATCCGCGTTTTCTCTGTCCATCATAACGTAGGCTAGCTCACCACTCGACATAGTTTGAGACAACAGTAGATGCTTATTATCATCAGACCATTCTACTGCCTTCAGCGCACCCAATTTACCGTTTTCAAACCGAAGTTGATCTGTTGGGATAACGTATGGTGTTGGCTCTTGCGTAGGTTTTGATAAATCTACTATGTTCAACAAACTGGAGCTAGCATCGTTTTGCATCACCAGCCAACGCCTGTTTGGGCTTTGGCTAACCCACGCGGGAGGACCGGGAAATACTTTGGTAACTCCAACTCGTATATCAACGGGGAACAATTTAGGGTAGAGGAAGTACAGCACTGCGCCACCATCCAGTGAAAAATCTTTCCTCCATTCTCTGTATTTATCTCGTCTCAATGTTAATTGGTGTTGACCCTCGGGTAATACGATTCTGGCGCTCGTTTCGCCTCTAGGTTTGTTATCCAAGGTTATATGTGCCGAAACCGGTTTAGATTCTATAAAAACAAGGCCCTCGCGCACCACTCCTTTTTGAGAATTGTAGTTATAACCCTGGGCCACATACACCAATATTACAGATGCCAAACCGATAATAACGGCTATTAAAAAATACCCTGTAAATAGCCGTATAGTTCGTTTTTTCTTTTCTTGCTCGTCAGAGAATTCCATACTGCTAGTCACCATTTTGGCACGGTTTGTAATTATTTTCTACTTGACAAATAAAAACCGGTATTTTTAAGCCTTGCAAAAATAGTCTAAAAAGCGTTAGTATTATCTTAAAGACAGGCTGCGGTCTTAAAGTTTAAAATATAATAAAACGGGTAAAAACACAGAGTGAAAAGTGCAGTAGAGTTAGATGGCGGAGTGTACGATAGCCGCACAGGCCAACTTATATCAAAAAAGGCACCAAATAAGGCTACTAAGCCAATTACCATCAACAAGGGAACCATATTAGACGGAGTCACAAGACGTCGCCCAAGGTCATCCATCGCCGTCCCCAAAAAAGAAGCTCCAACACCGACCAAACAAAACAAGAAACCCGTTGCCGTTCCGTTCACAAGGCCGGAAAAAGCAAAAACTCTCTTTAGAAATGCTGTTAGCAAACCCTCGGGTTTGTTATCATCCAGAAAACAGCCGAAAGACACTAACGACATCACTACTAACCGTAAAAACACTCTATTTAACAGGGTGGACGACAAGAAACAACAGAAGGCCTTGAATACTAATAAGAATCATCAAATTAAACGTTACGGCGAAATTAAAAGCTCAGCTCCAGTTGCGTCAAAAAAGCCTAAAGCCGATATAATCAGATCGTCTCAAAAACAATTTTTGCCAATCCCGCCCTTGGTAACTAAGAAAAATCTCAAAGCGAATTTGTCTAGAAAAGAAGCGTTCGAACGTCGTATTGCTACGGCTACTAATCACTTAGCTAGGCCACTAGCGAATCAAAAATGGTATGAAAAAATTGCTTTTAGACTGAATATACAACCCAAGCACCTAACCGCCATTACCGTTTGCCTAGTAGTGACTGTTATAGTCGGATTCATTGCTTATCACGAGGTACCATCAATAGCCATGCGTTTTGCCACTTCTAAGGCTGGTTTTCACGGACGTCTTCCAGGGAACATACCTAGTGGTTTTAGCTTTAAAAAACCCATTCAATCCAGCCGTGGAGTAATTGTAATTAGCTATAAGTCTAATAGTGATAATCGCTTTTTTACTTTAATCCAAAAACCCACTAATTGGAGCAGCGAAGCGCTTTTAACCAATTTTTTTGTAGCCAGCAAGACGCAATACCAGGCCTATCACGACAGAGGCCTGACTGTATATATCTATAATGAAGGCGATGCTACGTGGGTAAATAAAGGTGTGTGGTATACGCTAGGTGGTCGTGGTTTATTGTCTTCAGATCAAATTTTAGCCATAGCCAGTAGCATGTAATTAGTTATAAATCTTTAAAGCTTACAAGTTAATAAAAGCCTGTGTTCCTCCACATGCAACTTCTAGCCCTTAGCTGTTGTTTGTGGCATACTTCTATACATGAAAGTCAGGACGAGATTTGCACCAAGTCCTACCGGACACATACACGTCGGGAACGTACGAACGGCGCTATTTGCTTGGATTTTAGCCAGACAAAAAAATGGGACATACATATTACGTATAGAGGATACCGATCAGCAAAGATATGTCGATAACGCTACCGAGCTCATTTATGAAACGCTAAAATGGCTGGGCTTAAACTGGGACGAGGGTCCTGATATCGGAGGAAGTTTTGGTCCTTATATTCAAAGTCAGAGAAAAGCTCGTCACCTGGAATGGGCACAAAAATTAATTGACGAGGGTTTGGCTTACGCCGACCCCTACACCAGGGAAGAAGTCGACAATTTTAGGCAGCAGGCCAAAGCCTCTAAGAAACCGTTTTTATTCCGTGATTTTAGACCCAAAAACCCTCCGCGTTGGGACGGCAAACAACCTTTGCGGTTTAAGGTCCAAAACATAAAGAGATACAGCTGGGAAGATCCTATTCTTGGCCATTTAAGCGCCGGTCCCGAAGCTTTAGACGATTTTATTTTAGTGAAAAGTGATGGGATGGCAACATACAACTTTGCTCACGTTATTGATGATTACGATATGGACATTACTCATGTCGTTCGGGGGATGGAGTACGTATCTTCAATTCCAAAATATTTATCTCTCCACGAGGCGCTAAAAATATCACCTCCAGTATTAATATGCATACCCCACATCATGGCGCCGGGAGGCAAAAGGAAACTGGGTAAGCGGGACGGAGCAAAAAGCGTCACCGAGTACAGGGATGACGGAATATTGCCGGAAGCCATGATAAATTTTTTAGCAACACTAGGCTGGAACGATGGCACAACTCAAGAGATTTTCAACCTAGAACAGATAGTACAAAAGTTCGACTTTAAGCGAGTACAGAAATCGGGAGCAAATTTTGACGAGCAAAAATTATTGTGGCTAAACGGTCAATGGATTAGACGTATAGATCCTAGCGACCTGTATGACAGATGTAATAACTATTGGCCTAAGGGGGCTGATAAAAAGTCGAAAGATTATAAAATGCAGGTGATAGAGTTAGCTCAAGACCGACTAAAAACGCTCTCGGACTTACCAAGATTAACAAGCTTCTTTTTTGAAGAACCAGCTCCCAAGCTTGATCTCATAGCTAACAATAAAGCTCTTAAATCGATTGACCGGAAACAACAAAAAATATTGCTTGAAGAAGCTTACAGTACTCTATCCGCTTCTGACTTTAGTTACAACGATGTTAAAAATAGACTCAATCAGCTGTTGGTAACCAGCAAGCAAAAACCTGCTATACTATTTAGCCTGATAAGGATAGCTACTACTTGGTCTCCTTTTAGTCCGGAATTGTTCTGCTCGTTATCTATCTTAGGCAAACAGACAGCTTTAAACAGAATCAGGCAAGCTATTTCAATAATTTAAGTCGACGTTTTGAACAAAAAAACGTGTTACAATATAAAACGTTAGCGTTATATAGAGGTAAAATAAAGAGTCAAGAATGGACGATTTTAAGCAACCAAAAATTACTCCCTTTGGTGAATCGGAGGACGAAAATCCTCAAGAACCGCCGATGTCAACAAATGAAGATTCGATGGATGAAAATTATTCTGACGACAGGCAACGAGCCGCTCAAGATAGCATCGAAACAATAGATTTAAGCACGGAGCCAGACGATATGAGTGTCAAAAAGAAGAATTTCAATTTAAAAGACTTGTTCAAAAATTGGTCAAAACGGAAAAAAATAATTGTCTCGATTATTATTGTTATTTTGCTTTTGGTTGCCGGTTTTTTGACCTACTGGTTCGTATTTAAGTCGGATACGCCTAGTCAGGTAGTTGTCAAAAAAACTCCCAAGCCTAAAAAAATTGTTAAGAAAATAATCTCGCCTTTAACCGGTTTGGAGCTCAATGATGAGACTTTGGCCAAAAGGCCAGTCACAGCAATTATGATCGAGAACAGCCCGGACGCCAGACCTCAAAGCGGTTTGAATGAAGCCGGAATAGTGGTAGAGGCAATTGCAGAAGGTGGCGTAACCCGCTTTTTGGCTTTATTTCAAGAAGCCCGTCCTCAATATATCGGTCCGGTACGGAGTGCCCGACCGTACTATATCGACTTTGCTTTAGCTTTTGATGCTTCGTATTGCCATGTAGGTGGTAGCCCTGACGCCCTAAATGACATAAAGTCATTGGGTGTAAAAGATTTAGACCAGTTTTTTAATTCGGGAGCTTATTGGCGGATAAGTGAGCGGTTTGCTCCCCATAATATGTACACCAGTTTTGATCGTTTAGACAACTTAAACACCTCAAAAGGCTACACTTCAAGCAAGTTTACTCCGCTAGATAGAAAAAAAGATACCCCCCAAACCCCGACAGCATCGGTAATTGATTTTTCGGTTTCCGGACCAACTTATAATCCTCATTTTCAATATGATCAAACAACCAATAGTTACAAGCGATCGCAAGCTGGTACCGCGCATGTCGACTTAAAATCTGGTAGTCAAATTTCATCCAAGGTAATAGTGGCTTTAGTGATGTCGAGAGGCACCAGTGATGGTTACCACAGCAGTTATGCTGATGTAGGATCAGGAAAAGCTTACGTTTTTCAAGATGGCATTGTCAGCGAAGGAACGTGGGCAAAAGCTGACCGCAAGGGTGCTATAACGCTAACCGATAAAAACGGCTTGAGTCTCAAAATTAATGCCGGCCAAACCTGGATTACGCTGGTTGGGGCGGCCAGTGACGTGGTTTATAAACCGTAACAAAAAATGATTCCTTATTTGTCACCGTTAAAAGAGAGTATCTGGCTTAAAATAATCATTTTGTCTTTTGGTTGTGGTTTTGTTTCTTTAGGTAGCTGGTTATTAATAACCAAATATTTACCCGTAAGCGATACATATGCGGCTTTGTCGGCCGGAGCCTTTACCCTCTCAGTCTCGGTGTTAATGGGTAAATATATTGCAAATCGGGCAGTCTGCGCAACCGACTTTTTGGCACGAGCAATTTTATTAGCCACGCGAGACGACAGTCAAGCAGAAGCCCCGTTAGAAAAAAAGCTTAGCAAGGCCAGCAAAAGTTTTCTTACCGATTTATCTAAAAGGGTTTATGAACTAGCCAGCGTGCAACAACTGGATGATAAAGCTCAACTCGCCGACCTGCAATATTTTAAGAATGTCGTAAACAGCATTCCTTTGCCACTGTTTGTGTTAAATAAAGATCGCGAATTAACCTTCGCCAACGAAGCGGCCAATTTGTACATTGGCATGAAAACAGATGAGATTATCAACCAACCGATTCACGACGTTTTAGATTTGTCTTTTGTCAGCTCACTAACTCTCGAAGTGTGGCTTAATGAGTGTAGTCAAAAGGCCGTTACCGCCACCGAAACCTGGGAACGGGTGAGGCTCCTATTACCGGACGGCAAACGCAAACAATTTGATTTATCCGCCTATTTCAGCAGTGGTAGCTCTAACGAAGTAGAGACAGTTCTAGTTTTATATGACCGGACAGTTTTGTACGAAAGAGACGACCACGCGCTAACATTTATATCTTTAGCCGTTCACGAACTGAGGACTCCGCTAACGGCCATGCGCGGGTATATCGAGGTATTCGAAAAGGAACTACAAGACAAACTAAGCAATGAACAAAAGACTTTTATGCATAATATGTCGGCTAACGCACAACAGTTATCATCGTATGTTTCGAGCATTTTAAACATTGCCCGGATTGAAGAAAACGCCCTCAATTTAAGATTAAAAGAAGAAAACTGGCCTGAAGTCTTAAATACCGTTTGCCAAGATATGATATTAAGAGCCAAGGTACATGGCAAAAAGATTACCGTCGAAATTGAAGATAATCTACCGACCGTAGCCATAGACAAAATAAGTATTTTTGAAGTAGTTACCAACATCATTGACAATGCCATTAAATACACGCACACCGACGAAGAAATAAAAGTGCACTCTTATCTAAAAGACGACATGATTGAAACGACTATTACGGATAAGGGCGTAGGTATACCCAGTTCAGTCATTGAACATGTTTTTGATAAATTCTACCGAGCTCACCACAGCAAAAATAGCGTTGGAGGCACTGGCTTAGGCTTATATTTATGCCGAATAATTGCAAACGCCCACGGCGGACAAATTTGGGTTAATAGCAAGGAAGGTAAGGGTAGTACCTTTGGATTTTCTCTACCTACATACGCCTCAGTTGCCGATCAAATAAAAAACGAGGATAATAAAGGCATAGTGCGTGGAGCACATGGTTGGATTAAAAATCATTCAATCTATAGGGAGTAAAAATATGAGCGATAACCACACCGAAACGGATAAGATGAAAAAAATCTTGTGTATTGAAGATGAAAATTTTATCAGTGAACTTTATACTCGAGCCTTACGCCAAGCAGGCTACGACGTTACCACCATGCTTAGTGGCGAAGACGGCCTAAGAGCTGCGCAAAGCAATGAATACGACGTCATACTACTCGACTTAATGATTCCCGGAATAACCGGGTTCGAAGTGTTAAGGAGGTTACGCCAAGAAAATCCAGACCTTAAGGCAAAAATAATCATAACCACCAACCTAGATCAAGAACACGAATCGCGCGTCGAACTGGAAAAAATGGCCGATGGTTATCTGATTAAAGCCGAGTTTACTCCTCATCAGCTGGTAAATATAATCAACGATATTCTAAGCGGTACAGATCCTAAAGACAGCTACAACGAATATGGCGATCAGGCACTTAGTTAAACCTTTAGCTATTGAGTTTATAGGCAAAAAGTTAATTGGTCCGGATGTATATACTTTCAGTTTCCGTCCTCCGTCCAACACAACCTGGAGAGCCGGGCAGTACGGGCTTTTTGAAATTAGCCTATCCGACAAAAAAGTTAAACGAAAACCATTTTCTATAGCCTCAGTACCGGCAGAAAACAACATTACTATTGCTACAAGAATAAAAAAAGATAGCCAAGACGTTTTTAAGCGAGCTTTGCTTAAAATTAAGAAGGGAACTAGCTTGAAGCTACGAGGCCCAATCGGTTCAATGTATATCAAAAATTATCATAAAAAATATGCTTTTTTGGCTTCAGGCATTAGCATAACTCCATTCCGTTCAATATTGAAGCAGTTGTCTTTGAGCGATAAGACCAAAGATATAAATATTAAACTATTTTATGTAGGCAACAGAGAAAACCATTTTTTTCGCGATGATCTCAACGAATTTAAATCAAAACTGCCAAACCTTGAAGTTATTTATATTTACAAGCCAGAACGTATTACCGGCCAGGTTATAGAAGAAAAATTAGGTCAGGCTCTTTTTTCTACCGTATTCTTTTTGTCTGGTTCGCCAAGTTTGGTAAAAAATTACCGGCGGACACTCGAAGGGCTGGGGATATCAAAAAAATACATCAAAAGAAATCCTTTTTGGGGTTATAAAACATCTAAAAATCAGTCTTTATAACACGCCACAATGCCCAACTTACTGCTATAGTATATGGTATGAAACTTAGCAAATTTTTTTACACCTATATATTAGTTAGTGTTAGCCTGCTTTTATTTGGCAATGTAGCGCTAGCGCAAGACACCCAAAATTTTACAATCGAAAACTTTAAAGCAGTATATAGTCTGTCAAAAACTCCTAGAGGCTCAGCTCAGTTAGTAGTCGATGAGTATATTACTGCCCAATTTCCAAACTACGATCAAAACCACGGCATCATCCGGGCCTTGCCTAAATCGTACAACAAACAGGATCTTAGATTAAAAATTGATAAGGTAGACAAATCCAGCTTTCAGGAGAGTAATCCATCTAGTTGGAATTATAAAACTTCAACAGAAAATAAGAACTTGGTTGTTAAAATCGGAGATGGTAGCCGTTTCCTGCACGGCGTACATAATTTTCATATAAGCTACCGGATGCAAAACGTTCTAAACTATGATGACAGCAACACTTTTAAAGAGCTCTATTGGAACGTCAATGGCAATCAATGGAGACAAACCTTCAAACAAACCGAAGCCACCATCAACATGCCTTTGGACATCGGTGACGGTATAACAAATTTGGCTTGCTACACGGGTGGCTACGGCAGTAAAGCTAAAGATTGCACCATCTCCAAAAATAAAGTAGGCAACTCTATGCGAGTTGAAGTAAGTGCCAATAAAGCACTGCTGGCTGGAGAGAATTTAAGTTTCGTAATCGGATTTAAGGCCGATACTTTTCAGATTGTCCAACCAACCTTCTGGGAGAAATATGGCGCGACTATTATTAACTCTTTGTTTGTCGTCGGTATTCCTGCCTTAGCTGCCGGCTACGTTATCAGCCGATGGCTAAAATACGGTCGGGACCCAAAAACAAACCGTTCCGTAGTAGCCCAATACAAGCCGCCCAAAGATAGCAGTCTTTTAGTCAACGATTACGTTTTAAACGAAAAATCAAGACCACTGGCTATCAGTGCTCAGGTTTTAGAATTAGCCATTCGTGGCTATATACGGATTATTGACAACACCAAGAAAGGTCTATTGGGTAAAAAGAAAAATTTCTCCCTGGAAGTAACCAAGGCGCCTGACAATAATCTAGCCACCGAAGAAACATCCGTTTTAAACATGTTTTTTGACTCGAATCCTAAAGTCGGTGCGGTTGCCGATCTATCCAAGCTAAAACAAAAGTTGTCTCATCAAACTATCGAATTGGCTAAAGAAATTGCCCTCAAAGCCACCGATACGCAGTTTTTTGTTTCTAATCCGGAAAAGTTAATAAAAAAATATCGGTTATGGGGGGCAATACTAACCATTGCCGGCGCAGTTGCTTTTGTAGCAATCAGCGCAGGACCATTGAGTGGAGTCGTTGCCAAACCGCTAATTGGAATCGGAATTTTTATAAGTGGATTAATTTTGTTGTGGAGTGCAAAAATTATGCCCGCAAAATCGCTTAAAGGGGCAGAGTTACGTAATTACATGCTTGGCCTGAAGTTATATATTGGTATGGCCGAACAAGAACGTATCAGGTTTCACGACAGCCCGGATAACGCTCAACGAGAACGTGTAAACGCTAACAACTCTAAACAAATGGTTAAAATATTCGAGCAGCTCCTGCCATATGCCATGTTGTTTGGAATGGAGAAGGGGTGGGGTAAGCAATTTGAAAAAATTTACCAACAACAACCCGACTGGTACAGCGGAAGCTGGACTACATTTAACGCGTCTTATTTGGCTAGCGGCCTACACGATTTCAACAGCGTTAGTTCTATGACTTTTAGCCCCCCTCCGAGCAGTAGTGGTAGCGGTTTTGGAGGAGGTGGCTTTTCCGGCGGCGGCGGCGGTGGTGGCGGTGGCGGCGGCTGGTAGAATAACTTAATTCGACAAAAAACTACTTGAACAAATCCAGGTCTTGCAATTCCGGGGGCAAAAAACCTCTTTTATGTTTAAAACCGGCTTGCCATTTATAATCTTCTCCGTATTTCAGTTTTTTCATCATTTCTGTCGGGGCATTGCGCAAATGCAAGGGAACTGGCAAATCCGAATATTCTTTTGCAATTTTATAAGCTTTACTCATAGCATCGGCTACCGTTCGGGATTTTTTGCTACCGGCCAGCACTATTGCGCAATGAAAGAGATTAAAAGAACATTCCGGCATACCGACGCGTTCAACCGACAAAAAGGTGCTTATTGCCAAGTTTAAGGCTGGACTAGAGGCCAAACCGATGTCTTCGCTGGCAAAAATTACCATACGCCTGGCTATAAATTTCGGATCTTCTCCAGCTTGCAACATCCTCGCCAAGTAATATAAAGCGGCGTTAGCATCCGAGCCCCTTAGGCTTTTTATGAACGCGCTGATAAAGTCAAAATGTTTATCACCATTTTTTCCATAAGAGGGTAGTTTGGTTTGAGTCGCTTTTTTAACAATCTCGGGCGACAGTTTTTTTGTACCAGAAATCTTTAAACTAAGTTCCAGGTTACCTAATGCTACCCGGGCATCACCTCCGGATACTTTGGCTATATAGTCTAGCGTTTTTTTATCAACCTGCTTAGTTACTTTTAACTGCCTGGATGCGCGTTTTAAAATTTTTACGATTTCATCGTTTTTAAGAGGGTGCAAAACAACAACCCGGCTCCGTGATAAAAGAGGAGGAATTACTTCAAAACTAGGGTTTTCAGTGGTAGCGCCAATTAATGTGATTAAACCGCTTTCCACGTGAGGTAAAAAGGCGTCTTGTTGAGCTTTATTAAAACGGTGTATCTCGTCAACGAATAGCAAAGTTTTTATGCCCAACCGTCGATTTTCTCTGGCTCTCTTTAACACCTCTTTAACATCGGCAATACCGGTTGTTACGGCGCTAATTTCGACAAAATCTGCCTCTATTTCTTTCGCAATAATTCTAGCCAAGGTTGTTTTGCCACTCCCCGGCGGACCCCACAGTATTAAGCTAACTGGTATTTTTGAGTCTATAATTTGTTTAATTATCTCGCCATCGGCTACCAGGTGCTCTTGACCAACCAGCTCTTTTAAGCGTGTTGGGCGCATACTTTCTGCCAATGGAACAATGCTCATCATATGCTTTAAGTATAGGCTATTTTTGGTGTCTGGTAGACAAAGCCAACTAAAATTTTATTATCTCACGTAGTAGCTAAAGTGCATTACCGTTTGAGTACAATTAGTGTGACTATCGTATTTTTCTGCAACCCCAAAGTTGGTAAAATTTCCAACCATAATTGCATAGTGTGTCGGGCTATTAACCAGTGCTGCAAAAGCATCTTCACGCGACTTAAAGCACTTTGCCAGATTCTCACCCACGGTGATTGCTCTCGGAGAATCATGCCAGATAAAATCCGAAAAACTTTTTCCGTTCGGCGCCCAATGACTAAAGTACTGATTATTAATCATGTCTATGGCTTTCGCCGAAGCAGATTCGTTCAAGCGTATGTCTAAAGTTAGGGGTGCTAGGTTATTTTTGTATCGTAAATCATTAACAGCCCTTAGATAATAGTTTTCGCCCTCGTTTCTAACTATTACAGCTTCTGGCTTACTTTTTGTATCAGAGTTAGGCGCGACTACCGCGTGGGTTATAGGTGGAAAGAACATAAATGTAAAAACAAAACCTAAAACAAACGCCTTTTTGTGCCTTACAATTTTCGCACTTATTAGCGCCAAAGCTCTGCCTAGATTAGACATCCACCTCTTATTCACGCACAAATCTCCCAATAATCTGCTGACAAGGATCTAACTACAATTACAACAGGTTGTTAACAATCCCTCAGCCGCCGAGCTCTTGTTACTCGTACACGCATATTATACTCTTTTTTATAATATTGTCAATCTATTTTTATACAAATTGGTTTTATATGCAATACTAGTGTATAATAACTGTCATTATGAGAGAGAACAACAAAATAGCAATCATTGGCAGTAGCTCTGCCGGTTTACCGCCGGAAATCAGAAACAAAAAAGACGAAGGTTATTTCGATGTGCCATTCCAAATAATTATTAACGACGAGATGGCTTTTTTAGATACCCCAAACATTAGTGACGCAGAGAATCAAATGTTTGTTAATGCCCTGAAAGATAAAAAAAATACCGTTGCTACCGCACAACCCAGCCAACAAGACTATTATCAAGCGCTACAAGAAGCTAAAGAGTGGGGCGCCGAAGAGATCATAGTACCAAGCTTAATTAGCAGTAAACTGAGTGGAGCCGTAAACTCTTTAGGAGCAGCCATAAACAGGTTCGAGGAAGAGCACGGCGATAGCCCTAAAATTATACTGCCCGATAGATTTACCAAAGTATCAATGGCCGAAGGTTTAGATATCCTGAAAGCTATAAGGTTACGTGAACTTGGTAAAAGCGCTATTCAAATTATGGACATCATCAATGAGGAATATTTTGACTGTGGAGTAGCTCAAGTGTTTACCAGTTTCGAACAGTTACGGCGTAACGGTAGAATAGGTCGTGCACAAAGTTTAGCGGCTGGCATACTTAACGTCAAAGGCATTGTCGGCCTAGACTTAGAAGACGGCGTATTAGATAAAATTGGGCAAACCCGCAAATGGAAGGAGGCCTATTCCATAGCCGTCAACCACGTGGCTAACAAAGTCGGTCCCAGTGCAGTTAGGTTAGTGATTCCATATTTTGAAACAGAACAACAGCACATCGATAACATCAGAGAATTAGCCCATACCAAACTAAACGTTGTTGAAGAATTACCCCCGGTAGAACAGTCAAAGGTAATAAGCGCTCATACAGATACAGGCACTTTCGCCATTATTGCCGAAAAAGTAAGCGGCTAGCCCAAGTTTAAACTATTTTTGTGTACTTTGCATTGAGCAGTGAATAGCGTTTTTTAGGCGGCAATATGTTTAGTGTAGTTGCCTTGTGTTCGTTATAGAGTGTCAAGCGTATCTATATAGCTATAGTGATGCCAGGTGAAGATGGTTGCAATAAAGACTATGAGCAGGGCAGAGATAAAAGGTAGGTTGGAGAGTAGTTTAGCTCGCACTTGCATCAGGGCCTAGTTTACATTTTTTAGCTTTTAAAACCTCGTCTATGCATAGCCTCCCTACGGTCTAGTACCGAGCTTCAGCCACTTGAAATGATTATTCTGGTAGGCGTTCTGTACCGCTTGAGGTGTTTGTAGCTTCCAATCCATGAAATAGCCATACACAGTATTATGGTTAGGATGACCATGGATATACGATGTTGACCAATCAATGTAGCTATTTGAACTTAGCATATCATAATACCCGTAGTTGCTCATGTAGTTGGAGCTGTCACCCATGTTGAAGTCGCAGTTGTCATAAACCATGTACCACGACTCACCAGCGGGATCAGCGCCATTATTCCAGCCTCCTCCACCAGGAGCTGTGCCGTAAACATGGGTCATATCAAAATTACAACCACGATAGATGCGATGGACGTTCTCACCGTTATATCGCAAACCTCCAATATCTTCCGCATAGCCCTCGTTTGAGAGCCAAAGTGGAGCAGACCAAAATTCACAATCGCGCACCATCATCCCCTTACCGGAGAACTCGATTCCACTTACCATGTTCCAGGAAATGTGAACCTCTTGGGCAACTCCTTTGAATGTACAATCGTCGATTAACGTGTTTCGGTTCGGACCTCGACAGTAAACAGCGAAAGAAAGGCCCGTATGCCAACCACAAGGTTCAAAATCGCAGCCCGATATACGAATGTTCTGTAAGTAATTGGGTGCACTCTCGTTGTATTTTGCAAGCCCTCTGGTCGGTTCAACAATCTCGAATGCAGCACGGCTGAACGCACCGCGAGGACTATTGGGCGTACCAAAAGAACAGTCTGCGAATGTCCAGTCACCGAAGCGTTCGTTATCACCACCAATTCTATCGTGGTAGACTTTGACTCCATTTACGCCCTCGCCGCCACCTTGACCCTTGTTGTTGGCAACCACACAGTTATAGAAGGTAATACGAGAAATGTCGACTGGCGCATCAGCATAGCTACCCATGGAGATAACGCCTGCATCGGAAAAACGGATGTTGGGATTGGTACCAATGAATGTCGTGTCTTTAATGAGCACGTCGTGCGTGCCAGCAGTGACATAATTTCCATGCTCCGAATTGGAACTTATAGTGAGTCTTGTCGTGTATGAAGAGTGTTGTGATTTATGTACCCCCGTGGAGTTCTGATAGACTTTAGTCTCTTTCGTGATGGAGGATTCTGGATCTGGGAATACTTTCCTGACATTTCCAGTATGATCGCCATCTATAATAATCCTCGGCGTAATCCAAAAAGCTACTGCATTAGATGGTTCGCCGTTTATCTCAACATATACCGGGTGGTGAGTACGTGGGGCTTCTCTGAGACCGGGGCTCATTGAAGGTACTTTTACTTCTATTCGCTTATCTGACCAACTGACATACGATGCTGCCTCGCGTGTACACGGGCGCATCACATAACCGTCATCAGCCCATTTATATTGAGGCAACTCTCCAAAGTATACTTTGCTGGTCCCTCGTACTGAACCAAAGCCGTTACCAGTAATGGTAATAGTTTCGTCGATAAATGCTTCGCTTTTAGACAAAGAAGAGATACCAAAATCTCCCGGACTACCACTAGACTTATCCCACTCCACAGACAGAATGGCTAAGTCTTTTATATCTACTGTTCCGTCTTTGTTGGCATCACCTCTGAGTTTACGACCATCGTCATCATAGGTTCTTAAGTCACTGTTCCAGTTACTTTTAAGTATGTCTAGGTCTTGCGCGTTTACTATACCGTCACCAGTAAAGTCAGCTCTTAGAGTGGTAGGGTTTTGAGCATAGCTATAGTGGTGCCAGGTGAAGATGGTTGCAATAAAGACTATGAGCAGGGCAGAGATAAAAGGTAGGTTGGAGAGAACAAGATTTAATTTGTTTTTGCTATGTGTCATTGGTTTAGGGAGAGGGGTTAGGATGAGAATACCCAGACTCTATTGCTATATTATTCCACTTAAGCCTAACAAACTCAATAGCGGATGAGTGGTAACTTAAAAACGAAATAAATAAAGTCTGCCAGTTGTATTATTAATATCAAGACATGCCTAAAAAAAGCCAAGCATTAGACGATTCGGCGATTGTTAAATTAGTGACCGCCGGAGATAAAGAAAAGTTTGCTCTTTTAATTGAGAGATACGAATCTAAGCTACTTCGGTATGCTCAGTTTTTAGTTAATGACTATGATAGTGCGCTAGACATTGTTCAGGAATCGTTTATAAAAGCCTATATCAATTTAAACAGCTTTAATAAATCGAAAAGTTTTTCGCCCTGGATATATCGAATTACCCATAACCAAGCCATTAACGCCATTAAGAAAAATAAAAAAACCATCAGTTTCAGTTCCTTGGATAAAAACGAAGACAGTTTTCAGTTTGACTACAAACTTGATGAGCAAATCGATAAAATATTTTTGCAAAAAGAGGTGTTGAGTTGTTTGAAAAAGCTTAGTTTTAAATACCGCGAAGTAATAACTCTTTTTTATTTTGAGCATTTATCTTACGAGCAAATTAGTGAAATTTTACACATACCTAAATCGACTGTCGGGGTAAGAATCTCTAGGGCAAAATCTATGTTAAAAAAGCTTTGTAATAACGTAAGGGGCAGGTGATGAAAAAACAATTGGCCAAACAATCCAAATTACAAAAAACAGTCATGCAAAAAATTATCACAGATGATATAAAAATGCGGCCAAGAACTTATTTTATTACCTTAACGACTCTACTGGGCATAGTGTCTTTCTTGCTGACTACTGTGTTCGCTTACTCCATAAGTGTTTTGACGCTTTGGATCAGAATACAAAACGCCTCGGGTCCGGCTTACGGCGCAAGGCGAAATCTAGCCATATTATTACAAAAATTCCCGTGGTGGGCGGTGCTACTAGCTTTTTTTGCCATGGTACTGGTGGCAATTACAGTCAAAAAAATCGGTTCGTTGTATAAAATTAGACTGCCTTACATTATTGCTGCTGTCACGCTCATAGCTGTAATTTTAGGTCTTGCTTTGTCGTACAGTCATATACCAAACTACCACCACAATAATATGCCCATAAACAGAGGCATGATGCATGGTCGACACTACAAAATGAAATAAATTTTAGCTTTTATTTGTATTACACGTGTATTAATAAGGAGGAAAAATGAAAAAATCATTACTCTTAAGCTTTGGAATTGTTGGTTTAGCAGCCGCCAGTTTAGCCCTGGCCCCGAGCCTAGCAAACGCTCAAGGCGCAAATGGTCGCGGCTACCAGAATTCATTAGACAGAAAAGCTAAAGTGCTAGGCATAGATGCCGAAAAGCTTAAAACTCAACTTAAAACCAAATCTTTATTTGACATTGCCAAAGACAAAGGTATGTCTAAAGAACAGTTCCAGCAAAAAATGGCCCAATCTGCAGAAGCTAGATGGAAAGAAAGAGGCCTCAGCCAACCAGAAATTGATAGCCGAAAAAAAGCTATGAAAGAGCGTCACGCAAATTGTGACGGCACAGGTATTAGTGAAGGTATGCGCCACCGCAAAGGTGGTACTAACCGCTAAATTATATAAACTAGCTCATAAAAGGAGCCTAGAATCGTTTAGGCTCCTTTTTTATGTATCGGTTACGACTACCTTTTTAGTGTTTTCTACATGGTGTCTACTATCGTATAAAGTTCCAAGTTCTATCGTTTTTTCTACTAGGTGACTTAATTGACTCGATATTTTCTTGTTTTTACCGCCACTTTCTTTTTTGACGGCTTAACTCTGTATTTAATGATAAGAAAAATCATAATGGAATAAAAAACTATCCACAAAGAATTAATCACCGAGTAAGCATGCGCCTGAACACTCATGGTGTACAAAAGTGCAAACACTTGATAGGTAGCCCAAACCGACCAGCTAAACAAGTTAAATTCATCAGAGCGCTTCTTTTTAAGAAGTTGAAAAAATTGCGGGATAGAGCAGAGTACTGCAATAAAACCAGCTATCATCAATAAAACAGCGTACATGGCCCAATTATATCAATTAATAAGCATAAGCAAAGTTCGCTCTGGTTATAAACAAAAAAGGTTTTGGCAAGTTTATGTTTTATAGCCGATATGCGTAAAGAGTTAGGTGGCATAGCTTTTAACTTTCTGCTATAAACACAAGTATAATTACTATAGTTAACCAGCAAAACAGATGTTAGATATTATTGAACCAATAAATATATTTTCAGGCCTGATTCTCTTGGCTGTGTTCATCGTGGGAACGTATTTAGACAATTTCTTTAGAAAAAAACGTGGACTCACAGATAAAAAAGCCTCTGTTTTAGTGTCTTATTATACGGAAGGAAAAGATATAGTTAATTTAGGAGATGGTAAAATTAATCGTCTATATTTTTCTTCTTACCTAATAGATAATGCCAAAATTTTACTTTATAAAATAGATTTGCCATATTCTTCCAAGTTACATCTTTTATCTGTACCCAGGCTAAAACCAGGCGTCAGCTTAGACCCGTCAATAGGCAAAACAATCATGTCAAGAGTTGATCTGGAAGGTGATTATTCCACCTATTTTTCTCTTTTTGCGGAAAAAGATAAACAAATGGAAGCTCGCTACGTGTTGGACCCGGCTGCAATGGCTTTTACCATAGACTTTTGCAAAACTTACAATTGGGAGCTTATAGATAACACGTTATATCTGCTCCAAGATACAAGCCTAAAAAGCGATGACCCAACAATTTTATATGATGACATCCAGAGATTTGTCGATGAAATTAAGCCTGCAGTTGAGCTACCTTTAACCAAAAAACAGGCTTTTTTGGCCACCCCCTATGGCAAAGATAGAAGAGAAAATATCCGCTGCCCCCGATGCTCGGGTTTACTGGTATATGATAGAAACTACTTTTATTGCCCAAAAGGTGATGGAATACTAATTAACGGAAGATATTTGTCAGAATTGGCTAAAGGAAAACTGAAAGTAGAAAATAAATTCAACGACAAGAGTAGTGTAGGCCAAAAAATAATAAAATGTCCTTCTTGTAACCGTGCAATGCAAAAAGTGGCTTATAATTCTGGGAAAGAAATAATCGATAGCTGTATTAGCTGTTCTTACAGGTGGCTGGATGGCAGCGAAGTGTTAAAAATAAAAAATTCACAACTTTAATTGAACGAGGTCTTAATATTGATTTAATAATGCCTGGCGCAAAAAATTTGGTCGGTCCAAGCGAGAGACAAAGAACCAGGCGAATAAACTTACAAACCTTGGTGAGCCACATCATTTCGCATTGAAACCAAATAAAACAGCAATTAGCTATCAAGTAGCAGACGAATAATAGAGCCCGTAAACCCAGCCTAGCAGGATAGAGTTGTAATCATTAAATCTCTAGCGTTATAATAAGCTTGTGTTAAAAAACCAAAAAGGACTTTCAACCTTAATAATTATTGTCAGTATCGTAGTTTTTGTCGTAGGAGGTTTTTTTGTTTATAGATACGTATCGCGAGAAAGTTTAAAGAGACAAGGGTCAAAATATATATCTATAAATTATCCTGATTTTAAAATCATCCACTCTGAATACACTCCCTATTCTATGGGTTTAGATGGTGACAGCCCAGCTCGCTATGAATTCACTATTCAGAAAAAGACCAATAGCGAAATAGTTTTTAATGTAGATTACAAGGGGGATATAAATGACTTGGGGCGCTATAACGAAGGTCATTTCTCTATAAGACAAATATACAGACGAAACTTTAAGCGATACAATTTTTCAGAGAAAGCTAAAGACAACCTGTATAAAATGGCAAAACGGTTTAGTGATGTAGATAGTGTGGACATATACCAATATATTCATACTTTCGAACACATACATGATATGTTTCTACCAGCAATCCAACAAGACCACGACATCTATCCTGAACGGGTAATGGATAACTATTTTGTGTTTGACAACAAACTATATTATTTAGAAAACGATAATTGGATAGTTGTTAATAGCTGAATTGGTGACCCTAAGGGGAATCGAACCCCTGTTGCCAGGATGAGAACCTGGTGTCCTAACCGCTAGACGATAGGGCCCTATAGCAAATATCAGCCTAGCACAAAACAAAGTGCTAGTCTACCTCTGTTACTATTGTTTGCATTTTTTTGCTAAAACACCGATAATTATGAAAGATAACTAATCATAAGCGCCTTCAGAAGGGTGGCATTCGACGCTTCAAATGTTTGGATTTAGTAAAAAGCAAAAACCCAACTCAGACAAAGCCAACGGTAATTTAGTAAATAATCTGCACGACGAAAAAGCTTTGTCGGAGATTATCTTAAATTCTATAGACGACGGCGTAATTTTAATAGACAACAATAAGGTTATTCAGCTTTTTAACAAAGGCGCCGCCCTGATTACAGGCTGGGACCAAAAAGACGCCATGAACCTGGATTACAAAAGTGTAATTAATCTGGTAAACGATAAAAACGAACCTTACACAGTTAACCAAAATCCTTTCGAGTTAATATTTAATGAACCATCTCCCATAAGAGATAACAAAGCCACACTACTAACCAGAAACCAAAAATCGGTGGCTATATCGCTAAGTGTGAGCCCTTTGATTAACCAGGATAATCAAACCGTTGCTGCGGTGGGCGTCTTTCGAGACGTAACTCGTGAGAGGGAAGAAGAAAAACAGCGTAGCGAATTTATATCTACAGCCAGCCACGAAATGCGCACCCCCGTAGCGGCCATAGAGGGTTATCTTGCGCTTGCCATGAACGAGAGTGTTTGTCGAATAGATTCAAGAGCTAGAGAATACCTAAACAAGGCTCATACAAGTACGGATCTTTTGGGTAAACTTTTCCAAGACCTGTTAACCAGCGCCAAAGCTGAGGACGGACGCCTGCAAAACCATCCGGTAGTCATAGAACTGGGAGGCTTTCTTGAACGTATCGCCGATGATCTAAGACTCATCGCCGAAAAAAAAGGTTTAGTGGTTGAGTATATCATCGGGATAGAAAATCCTCAGAATATCAAGAGCAACACAATCGGTGGCCAAAAAATGATTAAACCTCTGTATTATGTTTATGCCGATGTTGAAAGATTAAGCGAAGTATTAGTTAATTTAACTGATAACGCTGTTAAATACACCGAGAACGGCAAAATTACTGTTAGTCTAACCGGCAACGACAGTATAGTCCAAATAAGAGTGCAAGACTCCGGAATAGGGATACCTTCCGAAGATATACCTCATCTGTTTGAGAAGTTTTATAGAGTAGACACAACCGCTACCCGTACTATTAACGGTACCGGTTTAGGTTTGTATATATGCCGAAAAATCATTGAGTTGTACAACGGACGCATCTGGGTCGATAGCAAGCTAGGCAAGGGTAGTACTTTTTATATAAACTTACCTCGAATATCTTCAAAAACAGCCCAGGAGCTTCAATTGAAAGAAGATGTAGAAAATTTACCGGTAGGAGTTAGCCAATCGAATAAAATGTAATTAAAATATTTATGTTAAAGTGCTACAATACCATTAAATATGTAAAAACGTTCTAAAGAGGGTGAGAAAAACGATATGCCAAAAATAATGCTCGTAGAAGACGACAACAACCTCCGTGAGATTTACGGAGAAAGGCTAATGGCCGAGGGGTATGACATTATTGCCGCCAATGACGGTGAGGAGGCGTTAGCTCTAGCCGTTAAAGAAAAGCCCGATCTTATTATCAGCGACGTTATGATGCCCAAAATCAGCGGTTTTGATATGCTGGACATTTTAAGGCAAACCCCCGAAACCAAAGATACTAAAGTTATCATGATGACGGCCTTAAGCCAAACCGAAGATAAAGATAGAGCCGATAAGCTCGGCGCCGACAAATACTTGGTTAAGTCACAGGTTACTCTGGAAGACGTCGCCAGAGTTGTTAAAGATATGTTGTACGGCACGGATACACAAGCATCAGAAGTAGCAGCACCCGCAGAGCCAACTGCCGAAACCGCAGAATCCGAACCAAACCCAGAGCAACCGCCGGCTACAAACACAGCTGAAAACCCTCAAACCGAGGCTCCAGCTCCAGAAACCGAGCCAAACAACCCAGAGCCCAACCCAGCGGTAGACACACCCACCACCCCGGATAGTCCGCCTGATGCTCCACCAGCATCCGTCGGTGAACCAAGCCCCCAAACACCACCAGCCGCAGTAACTGACCAACCGCCGGCAGGCAATCCTGCAGAGCAAGGAGACGCTTCAGCCTCGAACCCTGAAACGACAGTTGCCAGTGACAATCCCGCCACTCCAATAGATACTCCCGAGCCAGCCGTTGAAGAAGCACCGCCGATAGTTAACCCAATTAGCGGTGATACTACCCCTCACGAAGTTTCTAACACTAATTCTACCGATTCGGCCAGTGCAAACAGTACCGAAGACGAAGTAGCCAAAGTCAATAAAACAATCGACGAATTTTTAGCTAACAATACTGATAGTCAAACACCGGAAATACAAGCCCCGTTAATAGAACCCAGTCAACAAGAACAAATTCACGCTCAAAATGCCAGTGAAGAACCAACAGTTAAACAACCGGCGGTGGATAGTGGCATATTAGACAATCCCGCTGAAACCGCTCCTCCTTCAGAAACAGATGCCACGGCTCCGCCTATAAAGGCCGACCCCACCGTTCCCCCAATAATGGGCACTCCTAACGATATTGTGGAACCTGCTTCGGCCCGTAAAGGAGTGGTTATTCAACCCCTAAACGACCTAAGCAAGCAACAAAACGATATCAATAAACTGTACGAAGAAGAACTGGCAAAAGAAAATGCCGAAACTCCGGTGACAAATCCTGAAAGCGGAGAAGTCATAGATACTACTACCCAAGAAAACCCCATAACCTCACCAAACGAACCTCAAGCTCCACTCGAAACGGCTGATACTTCTCAAATAAGCGGTTTAACTTACTCAAATGGCGAGAACGTGGTAGAGCCACCACCAGAAGAGCCAAAAGTAGATGACGAAGACAAGCCCTCGGGAGCTCCCCCTGAAAGTAATTCGCCGCCAGCAAACCCGAGTAACTCTGAAAATAATCCTATGTCCACACCAGATCAGATAGCCTTGTAGATATCTTGTTACAATTAGTTAGTGAGAATAAACAAGTTTTTATCGTTGTCTCTCAGGGTATCTAGGCGCCGCGCCGATACTTTAATTGAGGAAGGCGTTATCACTATCAATGACCTTACGGCAAGCAAAGGGTTAGATGTTTTCACTAACGACTTAGTTAAATACGGCAACCTTGTTTTAGAGCTACCTCAAAAATTTTATTACGTTTCATTAAATAAACCGGTGGGTTTTGTGTGTAGCCGTAGAGGGCAGGGCAATCGCACTATTTTTGAGTTGCTGCCCAAAAACCTACAATCGTTAAAAAATGTCGGTCGCCTTGATAAAAATTCCAGTGGAATTATAGTCTTAACCAACGACGGTGATTTTCATCATCAGTTGACTCACCCTAAATACCACAAACAAAAAACTTACTTGGTTAAACTTAACAAACCGATATCCAGGGATAGTTTAGAGCTTATTAACAAACAAGGAGTTAGGCTTGAAGATGGGCTTTCTAAATTCCGGGTCCGGCAAAACAAAGATTTACTGATTGTTGATATTTGCGAGGGCAGGAATCGTCAAATACGGCGTACCTTTAAAGCCTTAGGCTATGTGGTCACTGCTTTACATCGAACGCGCTTTGGGCCCTACAAACTAAACGATTTGGGTCCCGGTGAATATAGGTTTGATACCAAGCGAACCTAGGTGATTTGTGCTGAAATTACTTAGCGTTGTCAAAATACTTCTAAATGTTTTGCTGTATACTAAAGCCAAATGAGTAAAAGAACACCGGTAGTTGCCATTGTAGGTAGAGCCAACGTGGGTAAAAGTAGTTTGTTCAACGCTATTGTTGGCTATCGGCGCGCCATAACGGCCAACGAGCCGGGTACAACCAGAGATAGCGTATCGACCAAAACTAGTTATCGTTATCATGATTTTTGGCTGGTCGACACTGCCGGATATAAAGAAGCAGAAGACGATTTTGAGTTAACCATCCAAGATCAAATCGTCCAGGCCACAGCCAACGCCGACGTATTATTGGTGGTAGCGGAAGCCAATGTAATAATTACCGAGGAAGACCGACGAGTAGCCAAAATGGCTTTAAAGAGTAAAAAGCCTGTTATTTTAGTAGTTAATAAAATAGACAAGAATCGTAATGTCGATCTTGGTTATTATTTAAAACTGGGAGTCTCGACAATTTTCGGTGTTAGCGCAACTCAAAAAACCGGTTTAGAAGAGCTCTTAAACGAACTCGTAAACAACTTACCAAAAGTAAAATCTGCCAGTTTTGAATCTACTAGAGTAGCTATACTGGGTAGACCAAACGTTGGCAAGAGCAGTTTGTTTAATACCTTGGCTAAAAAACAGCAGGCGATTGTGGCCAAAAGAGCTGGTACCACCCGCGATGTTAATCAAATAACTGTCAATTATCATAGCCAATCTTTTGAATTTTTAGACACGGCAGGCATCCGACGCAGCGGCAAAATAGAAGTCGGGGTAGAAAAATTTAGCGTTTTACGTAGCATAAACGCCATCGAGCAAGCCGATATTTGTTTATTGCTTGTAGATGTAAACGAGCCCGCCGTAAAACTCGATCAAAAAATAGCCGGCCTGGTTAAAGAGGCAGGCAAAGGGTTGATTTTAGTAATAAGTAAGTGGGATAGCGTTAGTAAAGAAAGTTTTACTTTAGACACTTTAACACCAATTATCCGCAATGAGTTTGACTTTATCCCGTGGGCTCCTCTAATTTTTACCAGCTCAATAACCGGCCAAAACGTTATCAAAATATTCGATTTGATTCTCGAAATTAAAAGCCAACGTTCAAAAAGAATAAAAACCAGTCAACTAAATGAGTGGCTGGGCAAGTGTTTAGCTTCCCACCCTCCGGCAGGACTTAAAAATACTCAACCTAAGCTAAACTACATCACTCAAACCGACGACTCAACACCGACTTTTAGGGTTTTTGGTAAAAACACAAGATTTTTACATTGGAGCTATAAAAGATACCTGGATAGGCAAATGCGCGAGAGTTTTGGTTTTGAAGGTACGCCTATTAAATTCTATTTTGCCGAAAAAACTCGGTAATTAAGATTAAAAGAGTATACGGTAGTATAACAAGTACTTTGTCAACAACGCCTCGCTGCCGTACCACCCGCTTGTTTTAACTAAGTCTTTGCGTTCTTGCTTACGCTCTTTGGCAAATTTGTATTAATTACCTTTGCTTGGTTTTGGCTTGGCCTAGCAGGAGCTTTTGAGCTGCGCTATCGTCTATAGAATTATAGGGCTTGCTGGAAGTTTTAACCGAACCAGACACGCATTCATCGATATTCTTAGAACTACCGAGCGTTTTACAACCCGTTTTTTTAGATAGGGTAATCAATTTTTCGACCTTTGCCGAATCGGTGTCAAATTTCATACTACCTCTCGAGATAATCGTACTGGCGTAACCTCTTTTTTTAGCCACAACTGCGTATTGTTTGTTTTTAATGTCCGATTTATTTTTTGTCAGGTTTTTTACTCTGGTAGGTGCTAAATCGATATAACGAGTCTTGTTTATTCTTGAAAAGATTTGTCTAACCCGATTCTGAAAAGAATCTTTAAGCGAATTTACCATGCTCTTCTCTTTGAAGACAACCGCGCACCAGTTTATTTCTTGAGAGCCAAATTGGAGTTTTTTGTTCGTACAGCCAGTTGCTTCAGAAAAACGCACTTTCGATTCGGGCATAACAACTTTATACTTTAGCTGATCTTTAGCTAATGTTTTATCTGCTCCGCCAACGGCCAAAAACAGGGCATCGGCTGTCTGGCAATCAACGTTTTTATAGGTACCTTTTTTATCAATTTTCTTAACACAAAACAGCTTGGCCTTAAACCCGTGAGCGGCCAATGACGGCCCTTGGGTTTCGGCTGATTTATCGATAATTTTGTCGTCAGACAATTGATAATCGTCAGACGAACTAGGGTCGTAGTCCGATAAATCGTCGTCGACAAACTCGTAAAGGTCAGCCTCGCTTAAACCCAGTTCTTCTAAATCAGACATGTCAAAATCTATTTCGAAGCTGTCTGTACCACCAGAATCAGAAACATCATCGTTATACCAATCTTCGTTATCCTGGCTATCGTTATTATCGTCTGTTTTAGGGGTCGTTGGCGGTTTTGGCGGAGGAGAAGTTGGTCCTGGATTTATTGGCGATGTTGACGAGGGAATAGTGTTTGACGTAGGATTTGAGGTTACGGGAGCAGTGTCTGGCTTGGGCAAGGGTTGATTTTCCGGATTTTTTGGCATAGCCAACACGCGAGATTTGCTCGATTTGATATTAGGGCCAAAGTATTGAACAAAGTAGTGGTAACCAAAGTTATTCTTGTTGCTGGTTACTATTGTGTCGTATTGGGCATTTACTTGATCGACCTTGGTTTGTACAAATGGAGTGTAGTTAACATTATCGGTAGAAGTAAGTTTATAACTTGTCCATTGTTTACCTGCGGGAGCAATAGGCGGTACAAAAAACCACCTGTAAACACATTTTTCGGGTTTGCCACACCTGGCTATGTATATCTGAGGATCCTCCTTTCGTACAAATTTGTCGGTATTAAAATGCCCACCTGAAACACTGGTTATCACTCCGGTAGCATATTGGTTAGCGGCGTATGTAAATTTAAAAAAAAGATAACCAATACTGCAAAACAATAGGACTGCAACCACAAAAATGAGTTTTTTCTGCAACGGATTAAACTCGCTATATTTTACGCTCGATATTATTTTTTTCTTTAACGGCCTCTTGTTAGCATTTGTTTTTAATTGGTTTTTGCTTTTTGCCATATTTTTCTTCTTACTTCTATTTTTGACTATTACACTAATTTATAGCACTTTTTAAGAATTATTCAATCTTACTTTTAGTAGCTGCCAAATATCCTTACCTTTAGCGCAACCATCCTAATAAAAATAGCAAATAAATACAGCGAAAGCGCGTATAAAGACACACAAAGCGGCAGCCAAACCCAAGATTGAAAATGCCCTACATATAACAACGAAGCAAAAAACAGGCCGGTTAGAGTTGCGTTTAAACTGCCCCAAAACAAAAACAACCAAAATAAAAGGCCCATGACGCCGGTTGTCCGTAAAGCCAGTTTCGTTAGTAACACATTAATTTCGTGTCGTTTGCTGCTAGGAGCTTTGTAGTATTGCAACAAACGGATATCTTCGTTAGTTGATTTTATACTGGCCACAATCACAGACATCGCCATAAACGTTAAAGAACCAATCAACAGCCAAGCAGCAAAGTCGATTACCCTGGGGCTGATTTGCGCCAATAAGCTATTGACCCACATTGATATTTGGTTTTGATACTCTTCGGCCCCAAAAGATGTGACCCCAGCTGCGTTATCTAAAGATAATTTGATTGGCTTAATGAGTTGTAAAACATAAAAAACCAAAGATAAAAATACGTAAAACAATGCTTCTACACGGCTTGGTACAATCAGTTTAATAATTTCTTGCATTTTTATTAATAGATTACCCTTTATATTTTAACCCTATTTGCCAATAATTGGTAAAATATCTATTAGCTATGGGTCTTTTTACTCGCCAACCGGTGCAACTTAAGCAAAACCTGCCTTATACTGTATCGGCATCTGTCAAAACTAAACTGGTTGTAGGTCTAGGAAACCCCGAAAAGAAGTACGAGAAAACAAGACACAACTTTGGTTTCTTGGCCGTAGAGCAATACGCTAATAATAACAATTACGATGACTGGCAAGAACAAACTAAATTCAGAGCCCTGATTAGTGAGAATAGCTTTATCAGCACCAAGGTTATTTTGGTTAAACCTCTTACTTACATGAATTTAAGCGGCGAAGCCGTACAACTTATTGCCAACTATTATAAAGTTAACACTCCCGATATTTTAGTTGTTTACGACGATTTAAGCCTTCCTTTTGGCCATATACGCTCAAGGCGGGGTGGGCAAAGTGGCGGTCATAACGGCATAAAGTCGCTGATGAACTGTTTAGACAACGATTTTTACCGCCTTAAAATTGGTACAAAAAATTCTAAATTAAGCAACTTAGATCAAAGCGATTTTGTTCTCGCCAAATTCACCAAGGCCGAGGAATCTGCCATAAAGGCCATATTATCCGAAGTATCAGAAATGATTAACGAATTTGTTTTTAATAATTCAATAACCAACGACACCCGAAAAGTGGATATTAATTAGACTTTTTAACAAAAATTAAAAACTTTAACGTCTTTTAAACCGGCTAAAGGTAAGAATAAAGCAACAAGCAATAAGATTCGCTCAAATATATTTTTATCGGTACTTTATATAGTTCTAAGATAATTTAATTCAAAAAGTCGAGTTGGCTAAGCGGTTATTTATTTCTAGATTATATTTTTGGCTGATTCTGGCAAATTATCCTATAATGCCAATAAACACGCCTCTATTCCGCCAAAACAGGAGAATGGTATTAAAAACAACTTGCTTGAATCTATATTTTATGGTATTAAATAACTGCCACGAGAGTTATTGTGAGAGAGATTGATTCATTTAGAAGAGGTTTAGCCGAAGCCGACGCTCGACAGAAAAAAATAAATGAAGAAGAAGAGCAAAAGGCCTTGTTGCTTGAGCAAAAAAAGAAAGCAGCCCGAGAATCTTTACGTGTTGCTGATAAATGGTATTCCCAGAGAATAATAGAACCGGCTGCAGAAGCGTATGGCGAATTTCGTGAACGCAATATATTGCCTGAGATGCTTACTTATAGACCTGGTGAACGAGGAATATTTTTTAAAACACCAGATACCTGTACATACGGCTGGCTTATTAGCAGGACTTCTAATCCACAAAATGAGGAGTCCAGAAAACCCCCGGCAGGCAGAATGGCCTTTTTGTTGTCAAATTGAGATTTATGGACCTTACAGTACGACTTCACCAGAGTGAGTTACGGTGGTTATTTTGATGACCCACACAAATTTCTTTGGCTAAAAGGAGCTCACATATTTGCCTACTCCATAGATCAATCTAAAGTAGCTCTTAACAATACCATTAAGCGGATGATTGAAATAGCCGCGACGGGTCAATATAGCCCGATTCATAAATTATATAGGCGACATGACGAACAGGTCGAGGGTAATTACCCAACATTTCCACTAGGATTCGACGAAACTAGAAACGAATGGAGGAATGGTTTTAGACCATAGTTGGGCAATTCACATTTGGATTATAAAAATTATTATTTAACTTTTAGAAAAATAAATTATTTTGTTAAATAAAAAGAGCCCACAGAGGGGGTGGGCACCGCTGTAGGCTCTTTCTAGCCTTCAACCCCGGGATATATCTCCCACCGCTAACGTTCCCACCTCACACTTATACCGAGGGGTTTCAGCTTAAAAAGGGTTAAAGGCGTTAGTTTGTTTTAGAGCGCCTGTTTGCCCGTACTTAAGTAAGAAACGAACTGGCGCGTGTTTATTAGCACGTGGAGGGTTTCAACGTGTGGCACGCACGCTCTAAAACAATCTAACTACGACATACAAAATTGTATGTTCAGTGTTAGAATTTGAAAGTATAAAGTACGTAGAAGCGCTATTCAGCGCCTACAGACGTGTATATTAGCAGATATTAGTAATATTGTCAATACTATTTTAAAATTATATTGCTTATGCCAAGAATTATCTCTAGAGATACTCTATACCCCAAAAAACTCAAGCGTTTGGCAGATTCGCCTAGACAACTGTTTATGGACGGCGACTGCGGTTTACTTAATAGTCCAACACCAGTCTTGGCGGTAGTAGGCAGCCGTAAAACCAGCGCTTACGGTCAAGTAGTTACAAAACAGCTAGTTAAAGAAATCGCAGCCAGGGGTGTGATTATAGTTAGCGGCCTGGCTTTTGGTGTCGATAGCCTGGCACATAAGGCAACATTGGAGGTCGGAGCTAAAACAATCGCCGTCTTACCTGGCGGGTTAGACAATATTTATCCGAGAAATCATATCGGTTTAGCTAGGCAAATTGTAGAAAAGGGCGGTCTTTTGATTAGTGAATTTCCGCCAAAAACCGATATCTTTAAACATAATTTTATTGCCCGTAATCGTATTATTGCGGGGTTAGCCGATGGTATCTTGATTACCGAAGCGGCTATTAAAAGCGGCAGTTTGCATACGGCCAATTTTGGTCTAGAAATAGGGCTTGATATCTTTGCCGTACCCGGACCGATTACTAACATCAACAGCGCTGGTTGCAACAATCTGATAAAATCCGGCGCTAAGCCGGTTACCGAAGCTTCAGACGTATTGGAAGCACTTGGTCTACACAAGACCGCCGAGAAAACAGAGGTTATTGCCAGCAACGCTAATGAACATATAGTATTGTCCTTAATTAAGCAGGGTGTTAGTGACTGTGAACAATTACAGATAAAATCCAAGCTTGAAGTCATTGATTTCCAGCAAACCATTAGTATGTTAGAAATCAGCGGTAAAATAGTTAACATCGGTGGTGGGCGATGGATGTTAAAATAAGGTGTTTGGTATATAATTATGCAGAATTTCTGTTAATTTATATTTAATATGGCGAATAATAATTTAGTAATTGTAGAATCACCGGCCAAAGCTAAAACTATTGGCAAGTTCTTAGGTAAAGAATATGCAGTTAAAAGTAGCTTTGGGCATATCAGAGATTTACCTAAAAAAGGCCTCAATATCAAAATAGAAGAAAACTTCAAGCCGGTTTATGAAATACCGACCGACAAAAAAAGTATAGTCAGTGCACTCAAAAAAGACGCTAAAGAAGCAAAAACCGTTTGGCTGGCCAGCGACGAAGATAGAGAAGGCGAGGCTATTGCTTGGCATTTATGTAAGGCCCTCAATCTTAAGCAATCTAATACCAAAAGAATAGTTTTTCATGAGATTACCAAGCAAGCTATAAAAGAAGCCATCGAAAATCCTCGGGGCGTAGATATAAACATAGTAAACGCCCAACAAGCAAGGCGAGTGTTAGATCGGCTGGTTGGTTATGAGTTGTCTCCTATATTATGGAAAAAGGTGCAGCCTGGCTTAAGCGCCGGCCGAGTACAGTCAATTGCTGTCAAATTAATAGTCAACCGGGAAAGAGAAATCAGAGACTTTAAAGCCGAGAGTGCTTTTAAAATATTAGCCACTTTAAGCTGTAATGATAGCCGCTTCAAAGCCGAACTAAACGAGAAAATTACAGATGAAAAAAAGGTTAAAAAATTCTTAGAAGATTGCCAAAAAAGTCTGTTGACTGTTGAGGAAGTCGATAAAAAACCCAGTAGTCGTAGTCCGGGGGCACCTTTTATAACCTCCACCCTCCAACAGGAGGCTTCTAGAAAACTGGGATTTAGCGTTAAACAGACAATGACTTTGGCCCAGAGACTTTACGAAAACGGCCACATTACCTATATGCGTACCGACAGCACTCACGTATCAACAGTGGCTTTAGGCAGTTGCAAAAAATACATCATTGAAAATTATGGTTCTGATTATCACAAATCCAGACAGTATCAGCCCAAATCCAGCTCTGCCCAGCAAGCCCATGAAGCTATCAGACCGACCGATATTTCGCAGTTACAAGCTGGTGAAAACACGGCACAAAACAAACTGTATAATTTGATTTGGAAAAGAATGGTGGCCAGTCAAATGGCCGCCGCTCAGACTCTCAAAACAGAAGTAAAAATTTCTATTAGCAATCGGCCCGAGATGTTTATAGCCAAGGGCGAAGAACTGCAATTTGACGGTTTTTATAAAGTATGGGGAGGCAGCAAAGAAGATACTCTGTTGCCTAGCTTACAGCAGGGGTATAATCCAAAAATTATTGAAGTTAGCGCTTTACAAACTTTTAATAAGCCAAATCCACGGTACTCCGAGGCCAGTTTAGTAAAAACCTTGGAAGATTTAGGTATTGGCCGTCCAAGCACCTATGCACCAACTATCAGCGCCATACAAAATAGAGGTTACGTAGAAAAAAGCGACGTCGAAGGTGCTGAAAGGAAAGTGATAGAGTACACCTCAAAAAAAGGTACTATTAATCGAACAGAAACAATCGAAAAATACGGAACCGATCGGAACAAATTAATCCCCACACACCTGGCGTACGTAGTAACCGATTTTTTGGATAAACACTTTACCAGCATCATGGACACCGGCTTTACAGCTAATGCCGAAAAACGATTAGATGAAATATCTGAGGGAAAATTAGTCTGGCACGAAGTTATAAAAGAGTTTTATAATCAATTTCACCCTCTAACGCAGAAAGCAAGCGAAGTTAGTCGCCAAGAGGCCTCACAAGCCAGACTTGTAGGAAAAGATCCAAAAAGTCACAAGCCTATATATGCGCGTTTTGGTCGCTATGGCCCAATGCTACAAAGAGGAGAAACGGAAGATAATTCACAAAAACCCGATTTTGCACCTTTGCCAAAGGATACCACTATTGAGACTGTCAGCCTGGAACAGGCTTTAAAAATGTTTGAGCTACCCCGAAAAGTTGGCAAGACCAAAGACGGCCAGGAAATTACTGCTAACATCGGTCGTTTTGGGCCATACATCAAGGTGGCAGATACTTTTGTGTCTATTAAACCGCTGGATCCGTTTAGTATTAGTGAGGCACAAGCCAGGCAGTTATACATTTCTAAACTCGAATTAAACCAAAAAAAGCAAATAAAAATATTTGATGACGAAAGTGTAAAAATACTTATGGGACCTTACGGACCTTATGTTACTGATGGCACTAAAAATGCCAAAATACCAAAAACAATCAACCCAAAAGAGCTTTCTTTAGAACAAGCAAAAGAATTGCTATCAGCCACTCCTGTAAGCAATGGCAAACGAAGAAAGTCGACAAAATAGGTGTAAAATCCCTGCTTTTTGCTATCGGATAACCTCATCTCCACTATGCATACTTTATTTATGCATGGATGTCTAGTTTGTGCTACAATAATATTAATTAAACATATTGTTGACTTACAATAAGTTTGATTGTATTATATAGTTAATTCAAATATTACAAAGGGAGAGGTGTAGGCAAAAAATGACCACTACCAGAAATTCTTCAAAAGGTGGAATTATTGACATTGACTCAGCGGTTAAGGGCGCTCTTCAAGCCATAGAGCGTGAGCGTGAGCGTGAAATTGTCTCCCGTCGTTTTGGCTTATACGACCGTAAAGAGACATTAGAGCAAATTGGAGAATTATTAGGCATAACGAGAGAGAGGGTAAGGCAACTAGAAAAGGTAGTACTGTCGAAACTAAAAGCTGCTGCAAAAACCAGAGAGCTCAATGCCATCAATGAGGCAGAAAGTAAACTGTTGTCGATACTTACAAAAAATAACGATTGCATGCGTGTCGGTGATTTGGCTGCAGTTATTGCTAAAGATGGTAGCCGTGGTGAGCAAGCCAAACTGTTCTTTTTGGCAATGTTAGCTCCCAAGATTAGTGTCATTGATGAAAATGAGCATTATTACCAATCTATCGGTACTAAATCGGTACACGATAGCGATAAAATGCGAAGCATTATCGATTCTCTCCTTAAGGCTGTTAAAAAGATAGGCCACCCAGAGAGCATGGAAGAGATAGCCAAAGTAGCCGGCCTTAAAGATAGCGCCCACGCTGCCGCCTTGGCGAAAACTTCTAAGCACTTAGCAGAGCTTAACGGACAGTGGGGACTTACCAAGTGGCCTATGGTTAACCCAAAAAACATTCGCGATAAAATTTACGTCATTCTGAGCCAAAAAGGCAGTCACATGCATTTTAACGAAATTGCCGAAGCTATAAGAGAATCGGACTTTAAACGGAAAGACGTTACCACCCAGGCAATCCATAACGAATTAATTAAAGACAAGCGGTTTGTGTTAATTGGTCGTGGCATCTATGCTCTCGATGAATGGGGCTATAAGAAGGGAACAGTGGCCGATATCATTAGCGAGGTGTTAAAAGACGCGAACGAACCATTGCATCGCGACGAGATAGTTAAAAGGGTCCTGAAATCAAGACACGTTAAAGAAACGACCATTTTATTAAACCTTCAAGGTAAACATCAGTTCAAGCGAGTCGCTAAAGCCACCTATACTTTAGCCGAAGTGGCCTAATAGACACCTGACTTAATTTTGGCAGTTAAAACTACTTGACTGTATAATTATTGTTGTGGCTAACAAGGTGAAAAAACAGTGATGGAGCAGTCTCTTAGTACATTATTGTTGTTAGAAATTCCAAGGACCAATGACAAAAAAGAGCTGGCTGCCGAACAAATGTTTGCCGCTTTGCACGGCATTTTAAAACCTGTACGAAAAACCTGGCGATCCAATTACTTAAACCAAGACCACATCAGTTTCGAAATAGCTTCGATAGGTCAAAGAATACGTTTTTACGTATGGACACCAAAGCATTTACAGTCTTTTGTCGAGGGTCAAATTTACGCCCAATATCCAACAGCCCAAATATCTGAGCTGGACAGCGATTATGCCAGTCGTTCTATGTCTCAACCGGTTATATACTCGAGCGAGCTTATACTGACCGACAACGAAACCATCCCGATAAAAACATTCCCCAGCTTTGAGGTAGATCCGCTAGCCGCTATCACAGCTACTTTAGCAAAACTCGAACAGCCAAACGAAGAAATGTGGTTGCAGTTCATAGTCAGGCCGGTAAGTGATAACTGGCATCGTAAAAGCATGCGCGCCGTAAGTAGAATAAAAAGTGGCTATAGCACGTGGCCCAGTTCGGGCTCTTCGAGCTTAGGCTATTTTACACAAGCCCTGAGTGCTTTATTAAAACCCCCAACCCCGAGTACTGCAAGTAATTTAGACATTAGCGAACGCGACAAGACACGAATTACCGCTATCGAGGAAAAAAGTCGCAAATTAGGTTACCAAGTTAAAATCAGAATTTTATATGCCGGAAATGACCAATATACCGCCAGACTTCGAATGCAAGCCATGGTAGGGACATTCAAACAATTTAATACCACTAACCTTAACGGCTTTCAGAGTAAATTTGCCAGTTTTAATCCTTCGAAATTAGCCGACTATTTCACTAGGACTTTTATAGACAAAGGTTTTATCCTTAACATTGAGGAAGTTGCCAGTTTATTCCATTTGCCCCATACCTCTGTAGAAACCCCCAACATCGTTTGGGCTACCACCAAAACAGCCGAACCGCCATCCAATTTGCCGGTTTATGGACAGTATAAAGAAACCGATATAAGTCTTTACGGGACGACTAACTTCAGGGGAAGTAATCTGATATTTGGTTTACCCCGTAACGATCGGAGCCGCCATGTATATATTCTCGGACAAACCGGAACCGGTAAGTCCGGACTTTTAGAACTTTTAACTCTATCCGATATTTTCTACGACCAAGGATTTGCCTTAATTGACCCGCACGGTGATTTCGCCCTGAATATTTTAAGCTATATACCAAAACGCCGAATAAACGACGTGGTTTACTTTAACCCTGCCGACACGGAGTATCCAATCGGCTTCAACCCCTTAGAAATTACCGACTCGGCTTCAAAAGGGCAGGTGTGCAGTGAGCTTATCGGTGTTTTAAAGAGGTTATTTGAAAGTTGGGGCCCTAGATTGGAATACATCTTAAGACATACTATCCTCGCCCTACTAGATAACCCAAATTCAACCATGCTTGACATTACCCGCATGCTAACAGAAAAGTCGTTTCGTGAGCAAGTCGTGAGCAACGTTGACGACCCGATTGTAAAAAATTTTTGGATAAATGAGTTTGCCAGCTGGAACGAAAAATTTGCGTCCGAGGCCGTTACTCCAGTTCTAAACAAGGTGGGTGCCTTTACCGCCAATCCGTTAATCCGCAACATAGTAGGGCAGCAGCAAAGCACTTTTAATATCCGTCGCATTATGGACGATGGCAAAATTTTAATTGTAAATTTATCTAGAGGCCTTGTGGGCGAAGATAACGCCGCCGTTTTAGGCTCTCTTTTGGTAACAAAAATACAGTTAGCCGCGATGAGCAGGGCAGACATCCCCAAACTGCAAGACAGAAGACCATTTTATTTATACGTCGACGAGTTTCAAAATTTTGCAACCGAGAGCTTTTCGGTAATTTTAAGCGAAGCTCGAAAATACGCCCTTAATTTGACCATCGCCAATCAATACATTTCACAGATGGAAGAACATGTTCGCAGTGCCGTTTTTGGCAACGTCGGTACCATGATTACTTTTAGAGTTAGCCCCGATGACAGCCCTTTTTTGATCAAGTATTACGAACCTCAGTTTGAGGCTACTGATTTATCCAATATGCACAATCGTCACTTCGTGACCAGCATGACAATCAACGGAGAGAAAGCTCCGGCTTTTTCGGGGACCACCTTAAACATACCGGAAAGTAAAACCGACTTTAGTAACGAAATTATAAATAAATCTAGAGCTTCTTATACCACCACTGTAACCGAAATAGAAGAAAAGATTAGAAAAATCGCATTAGTTAAAAATGAAAAGTCTAAAACCCCCGAACCTAAACCTAAAGAAAGCAAGAAAAATGTTAAAACGCTGCACAACGTGCCTCTGCCCATAACGCCGCCGGCTGGGGTGTTGAGCGAATCACAAAAAAGGCGTATGCGAAGAAAGAGGGCGGCCGAAAGAATTAAAAACCAGCTAAAGATAAATCAAGATTTAAGCAACATAGACAAAAACACAGATGAAAACAAAAATACTGTAATTAAATTGCATTAGGCGTTTTCTATCAATTACTTTGAATATTTAGAGTACTGTTTAATTTTTGGGACTGCTACTTCCTTAAAGTATTTTTCTGAAAATACTTGTATATGGGGAGGAAGCGGATTTTTTCTGTTTTTGATTTTTTCATTTATATCACTCTGAGATATATCGGGATTGCCAACTACAACTAATAGAGTTTTTTGAGATATTAGACTATATCGTTTTACTTTTATATTAACTACACTAATCAAGCTTCGTATATTTTCTGCATAAAAAATATCTATTACCACTCCTGTGCTATTGTTTAAATATATATAAAAATCGCTGTTAACATTACCAGGTCTTATTACTTTGTGCTCGTGGACAGCTATTTCTAAAAAGTGAGTTGTTAAAAAGTCGAACATATCCGCTTCTAAAGACGTACTGTTTAAATAAGACTGGCCAGCGATTTTACTACGATAGCTACCTCGCGTGTAATCACTTACTTCATCGGGAAATAGCTCCTTTCTTAGCTTAACTAATCCACCAAAGGTCCTCTGTATGGATCTGGATGAAGGCAAATAAGGAAACTCATCTATTTCCAGGGCAGAAGGGTATTTATTATAAAGCTCTTTATAATATTCGAAACCAGCTTTTATTTCTTCCTTTGTCCATTGTTCCTGGCTTCCAACCTTAGCGATTCTTCTCAAGTTGTCACCGTTAGTCATTATATTTTATATTACCATATGAAATATAATGAACATTTTACGAACTTTTAATATCAATTTTATTTTTTTGTTATTTGTGTTAGACGGTGATTATCGTCTTTATTATTGTGGCTATTGAGTTGATTGATGGGGGATTATAAAAATTTTTATAATTTTTATATATAAAGATCATTTTGCTTTGGAGAATTCTAGCAAAGTAGGGCCTGATGCAATAATATAATGAATGTCGTACATTATATCTTTTACGTCCTGCTATTAGATTAAAAAGTTGATAACTAATACATCCCCCTGCAGGGTAGAATTAACAATTACCGCCTGTGTTTATCAGTTTTGTCCTTAACTTTCAACCACAATGCCACCAAGGCTTATTATTTGTTACTATTCTTTTGGTTCGCTGCCAAACCTTTGCCAACATTCTATAGTTTTCCACAGTCACTTGCATTTTATCAGCTTTATTCTTTATTAGTTATTATGTCCCTACTATTGCCTGTTTATCACTAAACTTGCATTTTGTAAAAAATGGTATTTAGTATAGTATTTTTGTAATATTGGTAATTTTATAAATAAGAACAAATTACGAACATTAAATAGGGCAGCAGGTTACTTATAATACACTTTGTCAGCTAGGCGAACGTCTATATATTCACTTGGCGTCACGTTCATTTTTTGTAATTTAGATTGTGTAGCACGCATAGCCCCGTACTGCCCTAGCATGTCCCCACTGGTTAAAAATTTAACGTAATAAGCCTTACCCGTCTCATATAAATTAATTTCTTGTGGTTGTCTGTTTAAAGTCAACGTGTATTGACTGTTGTCTTGTTTGAGTTGCAGTATAAGGTCATTAACGTTTTTAGCTTCATCCGGACTAATAAATTGCATACCCTGCTGCCCCTGAACACCGGTTTGATTTTTTATGATCGGCAAGCTTTTCCAGTTAAAAATTGATTTTTCGATAGGCATAAGCAGTTTTCCTCTGTCGCTTAGCAAAAAACTTTCTTCAGACTCTTGAAAAAACAATGCCATAGGTTGGGCGGTAGTAATTTTTATTACCGGTCGGCGGCCCAATAAAGTAACGCCGGCACTAACAGACATGGCCTCTGGAAAAGTTTTATATAACTCTTTATTAATTTTTTCTTTTTGAAACAAAAACTTAACTCTATTTCTATAATCTTGGTCAATTATTTTCGCCGCCAGTTCTTGGTATTCGGTTATACTTCTCAGTTCACTCCCCCGTATAGAGATTTGCGGCTTTAGACTCAACGATAACGAGTAAGCGCACGTTATTATAATTATGCTAACAACAAATATAGTAAATATTTTGTGTTTGGTATTGTTTGACCCATCGGCTATCGACATTCCCTGCCGCACACTGGATTGACGATCGTATTGGTTTATTTTACTTCTAGAGGCCGTATAATAAGAAAACACCCTCTGGTTACTTTTTTTATTCACTAGGCTCGTTCGCCGGATTTCTCCTTTGTTTTTTTTACTGCTTCTGAATATCATTTGGATAGTGCTTCCTGAATCACATCCACAATTTTTTGACTAGCCCTCTTTACTGATAATTTGGCGATATTGTTAGCCAACTCTCTTTTCGTTTTTGAATCTTCTATCACCCTTGCCACGGTATCTACTAATAGTGCGGGATTTTCCTCAAGTTCCGGCTCTGTAATAACCAGGGCTGCTTTACTCGATGTCAGATTATTGGCGTTCTTTACTTGGTGGCCCCCAGCCAAATACGGGTTGGGTACAATTATTGTCGGCTTAGCCATCACAGCCAGTTCCGCCAAAGCTGTAGCCCCTGCCCTAGACACTACTACATCAGCGGCCGATAAAATATTTACCATTTCTTTTGTGTCAACAAACTTAAATAGACGATATTTCTTTGTATTAATTTTTTGGTTATTAAGCTTGTTTTTATATAAGTTATAGGTGTTGCTCCCCGCTACCCAAAGCACACATATGTTTTTCTGCACTATTTTTGGCAAACACTTATAGACATAGCCGTTTAAACGAGCTGCTCCCAAACTACCACCCACCACGGATACGATCACCTCACTTTTTAAAAACCCAAAATGACGTTTTGCTTCTTCTTTACTGGGAGCCTGCGTATATTCTGTTTGTATTGGTACCCCGGTGTATCTTAGCTTAGCTATGTTGTATATACCTTTATATAACTTAGGGGGCATCCCGACCGCTTGAAGTTTGGCATATCTTGATAGAATCCTATTTGTTAACCCCGGCACACTGTCGGAATCGTGAGTAACAATTGGTATCTTAAGTAAAGCGGCTGCTAGCCCCACTGGTAGTCCAACAAAGCCTCCCTTTATAAATAACAAATCTGGCCTTTTTATTATTAGCAGAGCCATACTTTGGAGTATTCCGATTAAAAAGAAAACCAAGTCTCGAATATTTTTTAAATTCGTTTTTATATCGGCTAGCTGCTTCAACGGGCTTACCCCGTGATAACGCCTAAATTTGCCAGCCAATATATGGTACCGAGCGTCTATGTAATCGCTCGACACAACAACCGTCCTCATTGGGTCTTTATACAATCCAATGTAATAAACCGTAGAGCTTGGATATCTGTTTTTAATGTCAGAAGCTATCGCGAGTAACGGAGTAACGTGACCGGCCGTTCCGCCTCCAGTTATAGCTATTTTCATTGCTACCCCTTTTTTCATCAAAAGAAATTGAACTCCTACGCATTACTTTATATCCCGATACTTGAAAAACCAAACCTAAGGCCGCCATAACAAATATTAAGCTGGTTCCACCGTAACTAATAAATGGTAGTGTAATACCCTTGAGCGGCAAAATACCAATCATAGCACCAATATTTACTAAATTTTGAACACTTAACCAAGCAAACACCCCTGCACAAATAAGCTGTGAAGCCCTACTTGGCGCTCTCTGCGTAATATCTAATATTTTCAGAAGTAGAGCGCCCATTAGACCAATCAATATTACTACGCCGGCGAAACCAAATTTCTCGGCATAAATTGCAAAAATTGAATCGTTTTCGGCTTCCGGCAAATAGCCGTAAGCCTGAACGCTCCTACCCAACCCTAAACCTAAAGCCCCACCGCTACCGACGGCAATAAGCGCCTGGCAGGCGTGATAGCCTTGATTAGTACAGTCACGCTCTGGCTGTAAAAACGTGGTTATTCGATCTTTTCTGTAGGTCGTTGTGCCAATAGCGGCCATAACGACAAACACTGCTAAAAGACTAACTAACATTAGCCTTCTAAGTGGCAGGCCCGCTACAAAAGCCATTAGGCCTATGATAAACAACAGTACAAATGTAGAGCCTAGGTCGTGTTGCAAAAATAATATTACTACGCTAAATGCTATCACGCTTATAATTAATGGTTTTAACACCTGCAACCTTGTTGGATTATTTTCTTCGGCGGCTTTTGATAGTGCAGCCGCGCCACTTATCACAAGCACGAACTTGACTAATTCCACGGGCTGAAATGAAAAACCTCCTAGTACTATCCATCTACTAGCCATACCGTTTAGCGCCACAGTCGCTACGCTCAAAACAAACGCTAAAACAATAAGCAGTTTTTGCCATCTCCCCCACACTTCTAAGGGTATTCTAGCGGCAGCAGCGAAAGCCATAAAACTCAAGAAAACGGCAACAAGTTGCTTCGTGACAAAATAGTTATCACTAACACCTCCCCCTTGGGCAGCTAAAGCCGGACTTATGGCGTACATAACTACTAAGCCGATAACCAGCAAAACTGTGGCAATCACTAAAAGACTATAATCTGGTTTATGCTTGCGTACTCGAAAGGATAACAACGACGATTGTCTCGAACGATGTCCACCTATAATCATACAAAGCCCCAAACGATTGCCAACAATAATCCAACAACCGCACAAACTTGACCGATTATCCAGAAGCGCATAGTTACTTTCGTTTCGGGCCAGCCAATCGCTTCAAAATGATGATGTATCGGACTGATTCTAAAAATCTTTTTTCCGTTCCGGAATTTTTTAGAAATATTTTGGATTATCACAGATCCAGTATCAGCTACAAACACAAAGCCAATAACCGGCAGTAGCAGCAATGTGTCAGTTATCATAGCGACTACGCCAAGTGCCGTCCCCAGCGCAAAACTGCCCACGTCTCCCATAAAGAACCTGGCTGGGTATACGTTAAACCAAACATAGGCGAGTAGAGCCCCAACTATCGTCATGCAAAAGGCAGCTACGCTATAACGTTGTTGTATTAGAGCAATAATTGCATAGGCCCCAAAAGCCGATGTTAAAAGCCCGCCGGCCAAACCATCCAAACCGTCTGAAATATTGACTGCATTAGCCGTAGCAACAACAACCAGCACGAATAAAGGTATTATTAGCCAGCCAACAGTTACCAAACCTACACTCGGAACATGAATGGCCGTAATGTCGTTTTTTGCGAAAAACCACCAGCCCCCCACTAAAGCAACACCGCTAATAAGTGCCAACTTTAATTTAGACCTGAGTCCCGCTACCCCTGTTCCGTTACCTTTTGTATTGATGAAATCATCCAATAGGCCAATTAAACCGGCACCAACCATGGCAGCCAGCGGTAACCAGGTTTGCTCACGTACCAAGTTAAAAATTACGGTGACTAATAAGACACTCGCCAACATTATTAGACCGGCCATAGTCGGTATATTGCGACGATGTTTTTTGGCATGTAATTTTTGGAATTCTACGGCCTTCTCGCCCGATATAGCAGTAGTCCGAGGTTTTTTCCACCACTGCCATTTAAAGGCCATCCAGGTATAGAAAGGAGTAATAATCATACTTAACAAGAATCCCAAAAAACCCAAAAACAACAAGCGTTCAAGCGTAGAGGTTTGAATAATTAGGTTAAGCGTTGACATAATTGAATCTTGATTTTATTGTTTTTTTTATTTACTTCTGTTCATTATAACACAACTGTTTAGTTAGCTTTTTGGTTTTATTGCAAAATTATCTATTAGATTGTTGCTTATTTCATCCCAGGTTTTATAGGCTTCGGCGCTGGCAAAGCCCGGGGTACGTGGACCGTCAATTCTTACCAAAATCAGATACTGAGGAGTGTCTCCGCCTAAATATCCAACGTAAGCACCGTTATAGAGATCTGTTCGATATACGCCTCTCTCGGCAATTTGTGCAGTACCGCTTTTACCGCCAATATTGTAACCTTCACGCACAGCCGCTCTGTTATTTATCTCCAAGGCTTCCTTGATCATTTGTCTAATATCTTGGCTTGCCTGCGGACTCACGACATTACGAGCAACAACCTCTGGCTTGGAAATTGTTTTTTTTGTTCCGTCAATTGTTTCTGCAACCAAATTTGGCTTATAGTAAGTTCCGCCGTTAATAAGGGCGTTATAGGCAGATATCAACTGGATCGGAGTTAGGGTTACTCCCTGGCCAAAGGCAGTGTTAGCGTAAAGCACTTCTAAACCATAGCCTTTGTTTGGTTCCGGAACGTAACCGGACGTTTCGCCACCCTGTTGTACCCCGGTGTTTTTTCCGAAAAAATAGTGCTTTGTCATGTAGTCGTACCAAGTATTTCTAGCTTTATCGTTAATAGAGCCTCCGCCCAAAGTTTTTAGCACAAACACAGCTCCCGTGTTTAAAGATTTGTTTATTATGTCTCTAAAACTCATTGTTTGCGATCCCCAATCTGTTGAATTGGAGATTGTTCTATCTCCTATGGTCATTTGGCCTGAATCATAAAAACTGGTTTCTGGAGTAGCGCTTTTTTCACTGAAAGCTGCGCCAATAATCAACGGCTTCATTACTGACCCCGGTTCCCACGGCATGCTAACTGCCGGATTAATGAAGATTGAAGGATCAGATATTTTTTCGAACTGCCCCGGATTGTAGCTTGGGAAACTGGCCATAGCTTTAATATTTCCGTGAGTGTCTATTATTATTCCGGTGGCATTAATGGCTTTAGTACGCTCTACACCTCTTTTAAGGGCGTCTTCAACTATTTTTTGCATACCGATATCCACTGTAAGAACAATATCCTGACCGGCTTTAGCCTGTTTCAAAATATTGTCGTTGCTTATTGCCAGTGGTGTACCCCGAATATCGGTTACCGCTTTTTCTAAGCCCGATTTACCCGCCAAAGTTGAATCAAGAAATTGTTCGATTCCATATTGACCCTTTCCATCATCGTTTACAAAACCTAATATATGCGAAGCTAGGTTCTCTTGAGGATACGTTCTTACGCTAATTTCTTTTTTTCCAATGCCAACTATGTTCAGTTCGCTGATTTTTTTGGCCTGTTCCTTGGTAAATTTTTTAGCTAGAACTACATACCGACTATCTTTAGTAGATAATTTTTTTGTTAGCTCATTTTTATCACCGCCTATGACTTTTAATAATTTATTAGCAACAGACGGCGGGTCTTTAATATAGGCTGGGTCAGCGTAAATAATATATCTTTTTTCGTTTAGCACCACTGGTACACTGCCTAGTTGCTGATTTTGCAGTCTAATTATTCCTCTGGGGGCTGCTATTTCGAATTTCTTAATATGCTCAGATAAAGCTTTGTTTTGGTAATACTCGTGTCTAATAATTTGTATGTAAAATAAACGAACAAGCAGCAACATACCTGTCAAAACCAATAATACTTTTATGACAAAAAATTTATCTAGTTGAAATTTTTTCTGATTACCTACCATCGACTATTGCTTCTAGTTACCTGTCAATTGCCAACCAAAGCCACTATCTATTTTAATACTAGTTGGTAACCGTCGCTGTCGGTTTGACTTCGGGCATCTTTTGGGCAACTGCGCTATTTTTAACTCTGTCAAGATTTTGTAGTCTCATAGACTCAACTTCAAGAGACGCATACTCCTCTTTTAGTTGTGTTTGTCTGGTTGTTAATTCATTTAATCGATATCCCAAAGCATTCGTTTTCGTGATTTGAGTCAAGTACATTAACCCCAGAAGGCACATTACTAAAATAAGTACAATGGCGCTAGAAACCGGCCCTAGTCCGGCCTTAGTTGCACTTAAAGTTATTACATTTCTATTTCGTTGATAAGCCGCTTGACGGCTAGTGTATGAGTTTTTTCCGTATGTCATATTTTTGTTTTTGTTTTTACCTTGTGCCTCGAACTCTACGTTGTTTTTATAGAGTCCGAGGCTTTTTTATATCGGTTACGCCAAGTAGCCAAGTGCAGACTTGGTTATAAGACTGTCACTCGTACTTTATGCGCTACCGAACGACCAGTGACTTTAATTCGCATCGCTGGTCCTTTCTGTTGTTTTTATTTTCACTGCGACTCGAAGTTTGGCACTTCGAGATCGTGGATTGTAAACAACTTCATGCCTACCCGGAGTAACAGGATGTTTAAATAGCAAATTAAGGTCTTTTTCGAAGCTGTTTGCAGAATGTTCCGCAAAAAATCGCTTTACTATTCTGTCTTCTAAGCTGTGGAACGTAATAATCCCAATTCGTCCTCCCGGCTGGGTTAAGGCTAACCATACCGGTAAGGCTTTTTTGAGTAGTTCCAGTTCGCTGTTGACAGCCAACCTTATTGCCTGAAAGGTGCGAGTGGCAGGATGTTTACGCTGCCACTTGGTTGTTACTCTGGTAACGGCTTCGGCTAGTTCTACTGTGGTTTTTAATGGTCTTGAAGCAACTATACTCGCTGCAATTTTTCGAGCTTCGGGCTCTTCGCCATATTCTCGTAAAATCCGTTCGAGCTCGTCTGCTTCCCATTCGTTAACGATTTTGTTAGCCGTTAACTGTTGTCGCTGATCCATTCGCATATCCAGTGGACCCGAATGTAAAAAGCTAAAACCACGACTCGCCGTGTTAAGGTGCAGTGACGACAGACCTAAATCGGCAAATAACATGTCAAACTTGACACCTTTGTTTGCTAGCAGTTCCGCAGCTTCATAAAAATCATGGTACATGATTTTTACGCCCCTGTTAGCAAACTTTTGTCTCAGTTTACCAACTGCCGTTCGGTCACGATCAACCAGTACGCTACTTTGATAGCTTTTTGTATACTCTAAAATCGCTGCAGCGTGACCGCCGCCACCGGCAGTCATGTCAACGTACGACTCACCTTTTTTAGGTGATAAGTACTTTAAAACTTCTGAAAGTAATACTGGTTCATGCATTTTTATTTTTGTTTTTATTTTTGCAAGGTCACCGAGTCAGCAGCCAACTTTTTGTTTTTGTAATAGTTTTTGTTTTTGTTAATTGGTAGTGTCCGAACATTGACTTCATTCTTGCGAATTTAAAAAATTTGCCTATAACGCCAACTGACCGCTACCAATAGTTTGAGAGACTTATGTGTGAGGTGGAGTTTTGGGAGGTGTTTTACCAAGAAAGGTGCAAGGAGTTTTAACGTAGGCTCCTCTCTACGTGTTGACTGCCGAATCGCTAACCTCGAGTCGACGGTTTATCCAATCTGTTAATGAACAGCATTTATCACTTTTTGGCCTGTAGTCGCCAGTAAGCACCAGCCCTGATTGCTACAACTTCGGATTTTATTCCGGCATACTGGAGATGGTGCAGCTCTAGGGTAAACCTACCCTGTTTGTCATCCAGTTTGCTGGCAATCTTACCCGCACGAAATTGCACGTTCAAATCAGCCACTCGTTCATCGAGTATATGACCGTTAAGTTCGGGTTCTACTTTCTTGTCCCAAACTTCTTGAGAGTACATGTGCAGATACTTGCCAAAGCCGCGGGTTACGACTACACCGCTTTTGAACTCGCTTCGAATCTCGGCTGGAATAGTTAGCCGATGCTTGCTATCTAGCTTTCTTTCGAAGTAGTCTACGGTGGCCATTAGTTATTCTGCTTAGTGGTTTTTGTTTTTTGGTGGTGTGACCCACTTTTACCCACTAAGTAGAGGATACTACCCACCGTTACCCACTGCAAGTACTTTTTTAGTTAATATGAGCTAGTCTGTCCCCCGCTTATCCACAGTTTGTTCGTTTATCGTTCGTTTACAAGAAGTGTTTTATGTTAATCCCTTAAATATTAAAACAAACCCAATACCTCCCAGATTTCAACATTTACTGGAGCTAGACAATCTAAAACAAACAATTTAAACCCCTTTTGCTCTCCATTTACGGGCTAACCCAGGTATTAATTAAACCAAAAACAAGGCAACCTGGTGGGTTTTTATCAGCATTAATTTAGTTAAAAGTAGTGATTCTAAGAAAAATAAATTCGCATTAACTGGCGAGCCACTTTATCGGGATCATGTCTAATAAGTGTTCTAACCTTTGCCAGTGGATCGTGTTTTAGGCGTCGACTTTGTACAGTTTTAGAGATAATATTTGCCCCTTTTGGCACATAGTGAGCCCTTTTAAGCGGTTCATTATCGTAATCGACAGCGTATTCTCCATCGTTGGCATATTTCTCTAACAGTTCTTGGCTCGGTTTTTCGGTGTTAAATATAACATGTGTTAAAAAACGCCCCCCAGCAAAACGCTCTATCTCATCAGCAAAATCGTGCACCTTAAAACCGTCCGTTTGTCCGGGCTTCGTTACTAAATTACAGACATATATTTTTTTAGCCGGTGAGCTCTTTAGTACCCTAAAAAGACCGGGTACTATTAGGGCCGGAGCCAGGCTACCGTACAAATTGCCAGGAGCTATTACTATCATGTCGGCCTTTAAAATAGCATCCTTAGCTTTAGGGTTGAGCTTAGCCTTTGGTTCTAGCCATAATTTAGGTCGTTTTTCTTTAAATTTCATGTAGCCTATCTTGTGTTCGCCCTTAATTTTCTTACCAAACGATGATTTCATGCAGAGTTTGACGTTTGTTAAGGTTATCGGCTCTACTTTGCCAGTAATCCTTAAAACTTCGCTTGCCAGCTCCACCGCTTCGGCGAAATTACCTGTCATTTTTTCTAGAGCCGTTAAGAACAAGTTGCCAAAGCTATGCCCCCTCAAAGTACCGTTATCAAACCGATAGTCAAACAACTGTCTAATCTTCGAGCTGTTCGACAGCGCTACCAAGCATTGCCTCACATCCCCAGGAGGCAAAACGCCAAGTTCATCGCGCAGCTGCCCGGTAGAACCTCCGTCATCTGCCATATTCACCAAAGCCGTCAAATCTTGAACATACTGTTTGAGCCCGCTCAGCAAAGTAAACGATCCCGTACCGCCACCTATCATAACTACACTCGGACCTTTTGTTATACTCACAGTGTTTTAGCCTCTTTTCTTTTTGCCAATTCTTTTGCCCACCATAAAGCACTTGGGCGTATTTTACGTTTCATATTATTTTGGCGGTCAACTTCTACTAAACCAAACTTCGGCCACCAGCCGTCTGCCCACTCGAAATTATCGAGCAAACTCCAGTGTAAGTAACCGATTACCGGGATATTTTGAGTCCTGGCAGTGTCTAGAGCTACCATAGTTTCGTGAAGCCACCATTGCCTGTATTGATCTTTAGCATCGGCCACTCCGTTTTCGGTCACAATTATCGGTTTGTTTGGAAAATGAACATTAACCCTTTCTAATAAAGCAAGTAATCCACCCGGAAACATATAATAACCCAAGTCGCTTATGGGAGACGTCAAATTAATACGCTTGGTCCCCTTGTAGTAATCGGTAAAATAGTAATTAAAACCGACAAAATCCATTTTATGTCTTATCCTGTTTAGCCACCACCAATTCCAAAAATAACGCATTATTTTAACTACCAGTTCGTCGTATGGATGTCCTGGGCGGTAAGCTTGAATGTTGGCAAGTTGCTGAGCTACACCGACGTTTATATTTGGATGATACGACTTAATTATCCCGTAGGCTTTCTTATGAGCTAGTGCCAAATTATAGTAAACTTTTATGGCTTTTAGACGACTTTTTTCTTGTGGCGGCCAAACTCCTTCACTGTAACTAAGACCCATATACACGTTAGGTTCATTGAGCGTTATAACAAACCTCACTTGGTTTAATAACTCTTGCGATATTTTTTCTACGTATTCCAGGAAATACTTCAAGTTAGCACGGCGAGCAAAACCACCTTTTTTGGCGAACCACACCGGCATAGTCCAATGCCAAATATTTAAAAACGGTTCAATGCCTTGGCTCTTGAGCGCCTTAATGTATTCTTTATAATGCTCAATCTCAGCTTGGTCCCAAACTCCTTGATCTGGTTCAATTCTTGACCACTGAATCCCGAACCTAAAAGAATTTAGGTTTAGTTGCTTTAATATGTCAAAGTCTTCTCGATAACGATGGTAGTGATCCACTCCGGCTCCACATATGTAGTTATTTGGGTCAGTGGCCTGTGTTTTAATCTCACTCCAATTAGGTAGATTACCGTACCTTTGGTAGGCTTTCTTGGCCTGCTCTGAACATACTTGTTTTTCCCACACCGACCACTGGTTCTCGGTGTCTCCCTCAACCTGATGACTAGCTGTAGCCGCTCCCCAATAGAATTTTTGCTTTTTCATATTCACTTCTTACATTTTACTAGCAAGCTGTAAAAAGACCAATTACTATCTATATCATGCACATAATGCAATTAACGAACAATTTTTTTGTTCAATTTCATATAGTATTGTCTCCGTTCTTGCGGAAACTTCTCTAAGGAGTACCTAAGTGCTGTTCGGGGCATTGTAGCAGCGTACTCATCTAAAAATTTACATAGTAACTTAAAGTCAAATTTACCCATTTCGCGTAAACTCCAGCCCACGGCTTTTTGTAATAAGTCATGTTTTTCACACAGCAATACTTCTGCCAATTTGTATGTATCCTGGAGCTCACCATGTTTCAAAAACCAGAAAGTACTGATTATGCTAACCCGCTTATGCCATAGACTACCTTTTGCTAGTTTATACAAAACGGAACGGTCTTTTTTAAGTAAATAGGCACCTACAATTTTAGGACTGGTCAAATCTATTAAATCCCAGTTGTTAATGCCTTTGTTTATATTTTTTATATAAAGCTCAAAGAGTTCTTTTTGTTTTTGGTTCTCAGCTTTCTCAAATTGTTTCACCATCACAAACAAAGCCGCTTGCCGCACCTCGTGCCACCGGCTTTGTAGTAAGCTGTTTAAGTCTTTGGCGTTGAGCTGCTTGGTATATTCGATAGCTATTTTACGCACCTTAGGTACCCTTACACCTAAAAACTTGTCGCCTTCGCCATATCCGCCAGGCTCAGTTTTAAAATAGCGCTGCAAAACCTCGGCTTTAACCGCGTCTTTAGCCAGTTTAAGATCGCAAATTAATTGTTTTGTCGCCAGTAATGTCACAAGCCTATTGCCGTAACTTGATAGTTAAATTGAAAACCATTAGCCTTGGCCAGTTCTTCGATTTTTTGACGCACCTCTTTATAGTCAAAGTCATATTTATAGTCTTTACCAAATAGACTAGACTGCTCCTCTATAGAACCTTCACGGCCGGCGCTGCCGCTTTTATAGACCTCTTTTTTAAATCCAAAACCTGTGCTCATACCCATATCGCTATCAAAACCGCCGCTTGATAGACCGCCTCCTTTCTCGGACAGCATTTCCGTGAACTTAACGGTCTTGGACTCGTTATCTATCCTGAACTTGGCGCTATAAGTTAATTTTTTCTTTGACAAAAAAGCCTTTCGTTCGGCAATTACTTTACTAAACTCCCAAACACCCTTCTTCTCTTTTAAATCTGCGCCAAATTGGGTGGCAAAATTTTTAATTTCGTCTAACATAACGCCTCCTATTTGGCTATATTCTAAACCAAACAGGGTTGTTTTACATCTATCTTTTTATTTTTTGGGTAGTAGTTTTAACGGGTCTTTAACGTTTTGGTTTACCCAAATTGTCGGACCGATACCAAAATGTAAATGGACTGTGTGAGTTAGTCCGGTGTTGCCCATTTCGCCTACTTTTTGTCCGGCCACCACGTTTTGACCATAGCGAACATTAACTTTCGAGAGGTGGGCATATATAGAATACAAGCCGTTATTGTGATGTAAAACGACGTAGTTTCCGTAGCCACCACCACAATTAGAGGCACTTGAGCGGCAGGCAGAGTTTGTAGCTACCACCCGACCGTTGCGTGCAGCATTAATGCGAGTTCCCTTTTTATTAGCAATATCTATACCCTGATGCATTCTGTATACACCGGTCACCGGCTGATGACGCATACCCACTACTGATACAACCTTGCCTTCTGCCGGCCATTGCCAACCATTTTTTTGGACTACTTTCGGTTTTTCTTTCAAGATGAAGACAATTATTTTAGTGTCACAGGGTTGGTGCGCCCTAAACCCCTCTTCTGACAGGTAAGCGTAAATAACCGGTTTATAAGTCCCAGGCTTCTTGTATTCGTGAGCGTGAGCTTTTACCAAATTAGCACCGGATGCCGATTGATGTCCTTTTGCACTGTAAGCATCCATAAACGAAATATGAAAATAACCTACGTTTTTGTTGCCACGGGTAGATAACGATACATTAGAAGGCGCATAAGTGCCTTTTTCGACCATCACCTCGCCAATCCTACACTTTTCTTTGGCCGTTTTGGTTGCCGATTGGGCCTTGGCTTCGGGTTGAGCCACCGCACTTTGAGGCTCAACCTCCCGCGGTTTTACGGTGTTAACCGTGGCTGGTTGATTATCGGATATTCTGTTTGCATAAGCCAATCTAGTGTTCTTATTTTCACTTAGAGTGCTACCGAGGCTGTATTTAGTTTGCCGCCCTTCTGTATCGGCTAATTTAATCCCAAAAGAGGAAAAAGTTGCTACTAAAGTAACTAAAAACACGGCCAATAGCGCCATTAAACCGATAGGCCAAATAGTGGTCGGTAATAGATACTTGGCATAATTTTTAAGTGATCTAATCATCTAATAATACACTCCCTATCTGGATATATTCTACTATAATAAGATAATTTTGTCAATAGTTTGATATTCTTAATTCACGCTTTAAACGTCATTTAGCTTGTTTAGATTGCTTAAATATTTTAATTTTCCAACCGATGGGGTTAAAATTAGGTTAGCTGTGCGAGTACCGGCTATCAAGAGCCCTTTCACCCGCAGGCTTTATTTTCGAGCATCAGGCGACTCAAAATTACTACAATTTTTGAACTAAGCGTTCACTATTGTTACGAGGATTGTTTACGTCTGAGCTAACTTCGTATATATCTAGCTTATTGTCTTCGTAAGGTTTGAGTATGGACATAATGTCTGTTTTACCGAGCGATGACTCCAGCCATCGAGCTTCTTCGCTTGGCTTTAGAATCACCGGCATGCGTTCATGTATCGCTGCCATCTCTTTATTAGCATCCACGGTTATTATTGAAAAAGTCTTTAATTCCAGCCCTTCCGCATCTTTGGATAAGTTCCAAATACCGGCAAAAGTAAACAGTTTCTGATTTTTGGGATGGATATAAAATGGTTTTTTAAGTTTATTGTCGCCAACCGCTTGCCACTCGTAAAACCCGGTAGCCGGGATCAAACAGCGACAGTTTAGAATGGCCTGCGACCATATCGGCTTTTTAAACAATGTTTCTGCCCTGGCGTTTATCAAACGGTAGCCCATCTTAATGTCTTTAGACCAGCTCGGTATAAAACCCCAGCGCATTAAGTCCAAAAAATTATTACCGTTGGACAGCCTTAATACCGGCATGGTTTGCCCGGGCGTAACGTTATAATTATCGGCAACCCTAATGGCCGGTTGGTGGGATAAATTAAATCTGCTGTTTAAGTCTTGGGTTTGATAAAGAGTGTAGCGACCGCACATATTAATATTTTAACTCTTGGAGGGATTTATATGCGTGAAATAATTAACGAAAAGATTTCGGTAGTTTCTATTTACAGTTCGAAAAAACGTTGTTTTGTGCCTTATAGTCTATCTTGGCAGAACAGAGATTATAAAATTGGCAAAATCGGATTTCGACATCAAATTAAAAATGGCAACACCTTGCATCATATTTTTGAGTGTGTCGATAATCAAAATACCGTATGGTTTAGGCTCAACCTTGACACAAAAAACTTAAGTTGGACTTTAGAGGTAGTTAGCGATGGACTTGTCGAGTAATAAGCCTTTGGCGTTTGATTTACCCTTAAACACGGCTCGACCATTGATAATGCATATCGATCTTAACAGCTGTTTTGCCATAATCGAACAACAGGCCAACCCTCTTTACAGACATCGCCCGGTAGCTATCGCAGCTTATAATTCTCCGAGTGGCGCAATAATAGCCAGTAGTTACGAGGCTAAGGCTTTGGGTATAAAACTAGGTATAAACGTGCGTGATGCTAAACTAATTTACCCTGGCGTGATTATTTTAACTCCCGACCCACCAAAATATCGAGAAGCCCACAAACGTTTTAAAAAAATTTTGTTGCGATTTACCAACAATGTTAGACCAAAAAGTATAGACGAATTTGAAATTGATTTTAGCGGTAGCCAAGTTCTGCGTAACGGTCGCAAATTAGAGGATATCGGCTTGGACATAAAGCAACTCATCAAGCAAGAAATTGGCGACTACATAACTGTTAACGTTGGCATTGGCACTAACCGATTTTGGGCCAAAACGGCTGCCGGGCTACACAAACCGGACGGTTTAGACGTTATGGATGCCGGCAATGCCCGAGATATTTACGACACCTTAAAGCTGACTGACTTAACAGGTATAAATGTACGTTACGAAGCTCGATTGAACGCTCTCGGCGTTCACACTCCCCTGCAATTTTTAGATAAAACCAGTATTTTTTTAAGAAGGCAGGTTTTTAAAAGTAAAATTGGTTTTGATTGGTATTGTCGTTTGCGCGGTTGGGAAGCCGACAATGTAGTTTGGGGACGCAAAAGCTTTGGCCACACCTATGCTTTAGGTCAAAAAACGACCGATAAACAGGTCTTGAGTCGGCTTTTAATGAAATTATGCGAAAAAACCGGTCGACGACTGCGTAGCAGTAACTATATTGCCGGAGGTATTTACTTATCCGTGCTGTTTGAAAATCAAACTTATTGGGCTAAAGGCCGTAAAACTCATTCGCCCATTTATGCTACTCAAGATATTTATTTACATGCTCAACAGCTTTTAAACCAAATTATTATTCCAGCTAAAGTCACCAATTTGGCCGTTTCGGTTTACAATTTAGTGCCTGCCTGCCCGTGGCAGGCTAGTCTGTTTGAAGGTACTCGTTTAGATAACCGCAGCTTGGCAGATACTTGTGATGAAATAAATGATAAATTCGGCGAGTTTGTAATTACTCCAGCAATTATGATGGGTATGGACAATTTAATATTAGACCGCGTCGCTTTTGGCGGAACAAATATTATAAACTAAATTATTTTATCGCTTTTACTAAGATTATGTCTTGCACATAAGATCTGAATATTCTCTTCCTTTAGCGAGGTTCCACCTTTTGAAAAAGGAATAATATGATCAAAATGAAGATTGTCTTTTGCCCCGCAGATAACACATCGACCCCCGTCCCTTTTGTAAACGGCAAATTTTACTCTTGATGGTATCATTCTACCTTGCTGCAATTCGCTAACTCCATTACTTGATGGACCATCGCTATCTAAAATTGTTAATTTAAATTTAATAACTCTTCTCTTGCCAGCCGACTGAAACCAAGCATCCAGTAATGAAAATGAGCCGTTATAAACCCATATGCCAGGTTTTATTTTTTCATATAATCTAACCGTCTCTTTGTTTTTATTTTTAGCTGCCCTATAAAACTTACCGTTCGCTGTAAGTTTACCTGACGGCAACTTAATTGGTTGATCGTATAGCTTAGGGTTGCCTTGTACCAAATCTCTTCTAATGTCATGCCCTTCGTATATAACAGTTCTTCCACCGTCCTGAACTTCGTCATCATATGGTGAATTCTTTGCAGTACTCATCAATAAGACAGATACGTTGTCCCGGCCAGTGTGGAAATTCATACCCTGTTGCACCGTAAAGCCTTCAAATACACAAATGTCCGTGTGAGTCACTATATCGCCGGGTTGATACATTCTTAACCTATGAATAAATCGTTAATCTTGATTCGTTTTTGGACGGTGGTATCGCGGTCGCGTACCGTTACTGTATCGTCTTCTAACGTTTGAAAATCAACCGTCACACATTTTGGCGTACCAATTTCATCTTGACGACGATAACGTTTGCCAATATTACCATTATCATCCCACATTACAGTTTTGTACTCCTTTTTAAGCCGTTCGTAAATCTGACGGGCTTTTTTAACCAACTCCGGCTTATTTTTAAGCAAAGGAAATACTGCCATTTTTACTGGAGCAACATTACTTTTCAGTTTCAAATAGATTCGTTTTTCGCCATTAACCTCGTCTTGGCTGTAAGCATCTACTAAAACCGCCATCAACATTCTACCTAAGCCAACGGATGATTCTATGACGTAAGGAATGTATTTTTCCTTTGTTTCTTCGTCGAAATAACTTAAGTCTTTTTTGCTATTTTTTGTATGGTTAGCCAAATCAAAATCTGTTCGATTGTGAGTACCCCATAATTCTTTAAAACCTTGTGGGTATTTAAAATAAATGTCGTGTGCTTTAGACGCATAATGAGCCCGTTCGTTCGCGTCGTGCTCGTGCCATTGAATACTACGTTCGCTAACACCTAACACATCTACCAAAAAGCTCCAGGCCGCTTCTCGCCACCTTTGGTACTCGGCTTCTTGCGAACTTGGATGGATAAAATACTGCAGCTCCATCTGTTCTAATTCGCGTGTTCTAAATATAAAATCCCGCGGACTAATCTCATTACGAAAGGCCTTCCCTATTTGAGCGATACCAAAGGGTATTTTAGCCCGCATAGAGTCACGCACATTATCATAGTTAGTAAAAATAGATCCGGCCGTTTCGGGTCGCAGATAAGCAACCGAAGAATCATTTTCGATAGGCCCAACCCAAGTTTTCATCATCATATTGTAATATTTGGGCTCACTAAGGCTCTTTTTGCCACAAACAGGGCAAGTCTTATTCTTTAACAACTCTCGAAGCTCGTCTAAATTGGTAGAATCCGTGTCTGCCAACTGGTCAGCTCGATGACGCGCTCCGCAATTTTTGCAATCAACCAAAGGATCGGTAAAACCTGCCACGTGACCGCTTGCCTCCCAAAGCTTGGGGTTTTGAATAATAGCTCCATCAATTCCAAATATGTTATCCTGCTGATGGACAAACGTATCCCACCACAGTTGTTTGATATTGTTAGCTAACTCTACTCCCAATGGACCATAGTCCCAAAAACCTGCCAGCCCTCCATATATTTCGCTAGCCTGGAAAACAAAACCACGTCGCTTAGCGAGGCTTACTATATCTTCTAATTTAGTGTTTTTCATAATTAACTTAATTATATGTTAGAGCACATATTCTACAAAACCTCTGATTGCAGGCAACAACTCGGCGGCTAACCTTTCACCGTTTTTTACTCTGCCCAGCGTAGCCGGATATCTTTTAGATGCCAAAATTATTAATTTTATATGGTTTGGTGTAAAGCCGGCTTTAGATAGCTTAAACCCCCCTTTGTTGTCTATAAAAGAGTAGAATTGATTATCCGCAAACCTTTCGCCCCCTAGAAGCGATTTGGTATTTATGGAGTGACCTGTAGTTTTTAGCAAATTCACAAGCCACCACAGTTCAACTACATCTAATGACAATTCTAGTTTTTGTAATGACTCAAGCAGCTTCTTAACCAGCAAATAATAGCTGGCGTCTACCGAATCTTCGGTAATTTTATTTACCTTTTTGAGAGCTTGGTAAGCAAAGTTCACCCTGGATAGTTGTTTAATAAACCCCCCGTAATAATTAATTAATCTTGAACTCACCAGCACCGCTAATTCGCCTCTCGATTCTATAAAACCGATGTTACATGTACAGAAAAGTTCAATGCCACCAGCTAATTTACTTTTTTCTTTTCTCACTCCGCGAGCAATTACTTTTACTTTACCGAAATCTTTAGTTAATAGAGTAAGTATGCGGTCTGACTCACCATAATTCAGTCTGGATAAAATTATACTGTCGCTATAACGAGCCTGCATTTAGCGCTTTAAATCCGAAATTATAACCCCAATCAGCTGAGTCAAAGGAGTTTGGTTTTTATAAAAATAGCGCCGGATATTGAGACTGTTTAGAATTTTTTTGCTGTTGCCGAAAGACGCTAAAGGTACCGCGCTGTAAATATAAAGTGGAATGTTCGCCCAATCTTCGTAACTTCGAAATTCGTGCAAAAACTCTATGCCACTATGACCACCCAGCTGCATTTCTAAAACGATGCCGTCAATTTTTTTTGAATCTACTTTTTCGATAGCTTCTTGGGCACCGTAACAGATTTCGACATTAATTCCCTTTTCTTTAAAGGCTTTTTTGTAAGTTTCGGCCAAAATAAAATCCGGCTCAATAATTAACAGATTCATAATTTTTAAACAAAAGAAAGCTGAGAAGACAGCGGTACGTAAAACCCAACACCCTTGTTGCCTCGATGCTTAAAACGCTGCAAACCATTACCAATGTGACGAGATAAATTATCCGACACCATAAGTCCTAAGCCGCTATGGTTAAAATCACTTGGAGCAATAGAACGAGCACTCAAGATCAATTTTTGCGTCGACTTAATAATTGAAGGGCTAATATTTAAATTGGGCGAGTAAATACCCAGTCTTTGGGTTTTCGGAGTGGTTTCTTGAGCTGCCAGTATAATTTGAGGTCGATGTTTAGCGGACGAAGACTCTCTTGCTTTGGTGATTAAACTAGTAGCTAAACCATATAAAATACCCTTGGCGGCAAGCTTGTTGGTGTATATAGGTTCCAGTTTCTTTGTTATATCAACGTCTAATTCTACATTGTAAGCTTTAGCTAAACTGTACAGACTGCCGGCAACTTCTTGAGTCAATGCCGAAGCCGACACGTTTTCTAGCGCCAATTGACCCTGCATAGTATCAATAGACAATAGCGCATAATCTATCATTTGTAGAGCGTGCTTGCTTAATACCTTAATTGTATCTAGATCTGGTTTATCTGTTTTGGGCAAGCTGGCTAACGTATTTACCTGCAAAAAATAAGTTTGTAAATCATAAAGTAATGGCGAAATACCCGCCAAATTCTTATTAGAATATCTATGTATTTCTTTGTCTTTAGACAACTTCACCCTCTTTTTGTGGTTCAATAACTCTAAACCCTATACCAAGGCATATTGTAACATTTTTATAGTCGTTAATTAAGGAGAGTAAGTAAGATTTTCAAGCACAAAATTATTTAAATCTTTTACAAAAACCTCGTTTTCGGTCCAAATTTTTAAAATTTTGTCTCTTACGGGCACGATAATTATTGAACCCTGTTTGCCGGTGGCTATTTGTCCGTCCAATCTGACCCCCACGGATGATCCTTTTACTTGCTTTGGCTTGAAGGGAGAGCTTTTAATTTGACCTTTGGCTATCTTGCTCTTATACTTGTCAACTTCCGTTTTGTAGCTAGAGCTGGATATTTGAACTCTTAACGCATAATTTGTGCTTGTATTGGCCGATATACCGGGAACATAATTTGGATAAAAATAACCGTCCAAAGGAGTTGAATCACCTGATTGCTGAATAATGTAAGCGTCCCATGTTTTTGGATAGACTATCTTAACACTGCCGTACTGATCCGGCCCGATGAAACTCTTTAGCGGCTCTTTTTCCATTTCTTCAAACTGCGCCTTAAGCACTTTTTCTTGCTCGTTTTTAGCTATCTCTACCGCTTTAGCAGATTTTTGATCACTATTGTTTTTGTAATCTTTCATTTGTACAAACGACCAGCCGGCAAATATAGCCACTCCCACTAAAATTAAAAGTAAAATTACAATCACTATGATGTATTTTAGCGATCCGTTAGGTATCTTCGGCTCCTTTGGTAAAGAGTCAATCGGCTGGGGGGTAAATTGGTTGTTGTAACTCGCTTCGGGAGGCATTGTACTTATGCTAACTTAACAGCCCTGCATAAAGCAATAGCGCAAGTTCTTTAATATTTGTACAAAAAGAAACCGGCTTGTTTTTTTACACATTTCTTACCTCTAATTTCGAACCCATAGGACAGTACTTTGATGTTGCGGATATTACGCTCTTTTATATTTTGGTCTAATTTTCCCATATATTTCTTTAGTAAAAACACATATATGCCATTGGCTTCGGGCCAGTGAGCCTGCCAATAGTTCGCCCACTTAATTGTTATTTGCTGTCTGTACTTATAGGTAACCAGCTTTGCAATTACAACCAACAGAGGATTTAATTCATAACCTACACCAACAATTCCTTGTTTGGCGGCCTCCTTAAGTAGCCTGCCATCACCACAGCCTAGCTCCAGTAAAACCTGCCCCGATTTAAGATTAAGTAATTGTAAAGCCATGGTTCTACCTTTTCTTAACGTCGGTAAATAAGGAGCGCCAAACAGTAACACAAACGAGAAACAAAATAATACTACCAGCGCTAATAAGTGAAGCATTTAATCTTGTGAATCAACTTTTTTTGAAATTACTTGCAGTTTTTTTTGGCTATCTTCTAAATACCGTTCCATTAGGCTAATTATCTCTTGAGTTCTTTGATATTTCTCAAAAGACTCGTCCAGATTGTGATTGCTGTCTTCAAACCAACTAATTATCGTCTCTAGCTCTTGCTTGAGTTTAGGATAATCAACGTCTTGGTTCACTTATGAAACTCCTTTCGTATCTTTATTTTATTTAGATTTATCGATTCTATAGTAGCTTCAAACCCACCGTCTTGCATATTAATTTGTACGTTGGTATTTTTATCGAGCTTGGCTGCTAACCCAACCACACCGCCCTTTTGTCTTACTATAGAATAGCCCCGCCTTAATATCTCATTAGGGTTGTAGGCTTCGATAATTTTTTTATAATTTTTTATTAAATTTAAAGCACTGCTAATTTTTTCGTTCATACCACTTACTAGGGTCTTTTTAGCTAATGACAAGTAGCTACTTTCTTCAATAAAACTGTTATTAATCAGTTGATTAATATAGTGCTTTGTTTTTACCAGACCTTCTAACTCGCTTCCTCTACTCGGAACCATCACCTCGGCAGCGTGACTTGGAGTACTGGCTCTTAGATCGGCCACCATCTCGGCCAATAACAAGTCTACCTCGTGACCGATTGCAACCAGTGTTGGCAGTCGGCTGGCCGCAATAGAGCGCGTGACCCTTTCGTCGTTAAAGGCCGATAGGTCGTCTAGACTACCGCCACCCCTAATCATCACAATCAAGTCCGACATACTGGGGCTATTGTTAGCCGCAGTCACGGCCTTTACTATTTGGTTTACCGCATCTTCGCCCTGAACTTGCACATCATACAAATTAATTTGTAAATAAGGCCATCTGTTTTCAACTATTTTTATAAAATCGGCATAGGCGGCCGATTCTTTGCTGGTAATCAAAGATATATTTTTTGGTGGAAAAGGCAGAGACCGCTTTCTGTCTTCGTCGAACAAGCCTTCATTTTTTAGCTTTTCTTTTAGCATCTCAAAGGCTTTCTTTATCGAACCCTCGCCCGAAGGTTGTATTGTTTGAATATTGATACTAAATCCGTATTGCGGGTGTAAATAAGGACGACCGCCTACTTTTACTTTCATACCTTCTTCCAGGGGGCCCGGCAAAATATAAATTGATCCAAAACAACTCACCTTGGCTTGGTCGTCTTTTAAATCGAGATATAGCCATTTGTTTTTACTAACCTTATAATTGGTTAATTCTCCTTCTATAAACACGTGAGGCATTGAAACTTCAAGCACTTGGTTGGTGATAGCTACAAAATCGGTCGGTGTTAGTACCGGTTCAGACGCCACTCTTGAGCCTTGTTCCGTTTTGTTTTAGAGCAATTTGGTAAAGAATAAATCCGACCGGTATAAATACTACTATGGTCAATATTCGATATATCAAAGTGGCCGACAGTGCTAAGGCTTTGGGTACACCGGCACTAGCTAACACGCCCGTCATTAAGGCTTCGTAAACACCAATGCCCCCAGGCAGTATTGCTATTAAACCGGCAAAACTGGCTACCGAATAGGCCAAAATTACTGCTCCCGGATTGACTGGTTGACCTAGTGCTATATAGGCCGTGTAAACGGTCATTATTTCGCTGATGTTAACTATTAAAGACCATACAAACGGCTTTTTCAGGCGGCGCCAGTCTTTAGTTATAGTCATGTAATCTTTATGAAAATCACTAAACAGCTGCTCTATACGGTTTATATTGATTATTTCTTTTTTGGTTTTAGTAAATGGTTTTGTCACAAAATTAAACAGCTTTGGTAAAAACGCCGTAAAAGCCTTGATTCGTTTTTCGTTGCTAAATATATAGGCCGCCACCACTACCGCAAATAAGGTCATAAAGGCAATTGACAAACCTATAAATAGAGCTACTCCGCCACCACTGGTACCACTGCCAAAACTCAGCAAAAACATCCCAAAGAACAGAATGATTAAAAAGCTGATAAACGTTAGGGCAAAACGGACCACTTGGGCCAATGTCGTTCTAGCTACGCGGATGTCTTTATCCCGAAGCCGAATACCCAAATAAGAAAAGCCGGCAACACCACCACTGGGAAAGACATGATTTACAAAGTTTAACTCTAGGGCTATTTTTAGAGCAAACTTTGTTTTTATTTTGTGATTTCCGTCAAAATAGGTTTGGTACACCTTACCAATGGCTAAAAAATTAACTATTTGCAGCGGAATCATAAGGCTAATGACTAGCCAATTGGCACTTCCCATCTCTTTAAGGCCAGCTACTATCTGTGGCCATGACACCACTATTAACACTATCAACGCGAAGATAGTGATAATGTTAATAATTACTTTAACTTTTTTGGACAACATAGATGGCTGGTCTGATTATACCTTAATTAGCTATACTAATTCATAATTATGAGTAGTTTGTTAGTACTAGGGCGGCAGCCCGACATTGGTTTGGCCGAGCTAGAATCGCTGTACGGTCATGCTAATTTTGAACGCCTTGAACCCGGCATTGCTTTATGCAAGCTAGCCGCAGAAGATATAAAATTTTCTCGCCTGGGAGGAGTCGTTAAGTTAGCTGAAGTTATCTCTGTAACGGATAAATCCGACATAAAGTTTAAAATATCCAACCTACTGACAGATTTGCATCACGCCAAATCTGCCCGCCTTAACTTTGGTATTAGCATTTACGGTGATAGCGGTTTTAGCTTACCTGATATAAAAAAACTGGCATTTTTCGTAAAAAACAAGCTCATAAAAGAGAAAGTAAATATCCGTTATGTTCAAAACAAGGCTTTAGAACTCAGCTCTGCTCAAATTATTCATAATAAATTAACATCTCGTAACAACTTAGAAGTTATTATAGTGAAAAAGAATAAAAGATATATTCTTGCCAAAACAGTTGCCGTTCAAGATATTTATGCTTATAGTCAACGTGATCAAAAACGCCCAAAAAGGGATGCTCGTATCGGCATGTTACCACCCAAATTAGCTCAAATTATTATAAATTTGGCCTCGAGCAATATTGATTTAAATAAAATTGTGCTGGACCCTTTTTGCGGAAGTGGCGTTATATTACAAGAAGCTCTTTTGATGGGTTTTAAGGCTATGGGGTCGGATAACGACTCCCGGATGGTCAGTTATTCCAGTCAAAACTTACACTGGTTAGAAAGTAAAAATAACGCAAAATACAACTATAGCCTGTTTAAGCTGGATGCAACGAAAGAGTCCTGGCCAAGCGAATTCGATTTTGTGGCCAGCGAAACATATCTGGGCCATCCCTACTCCACTCTGCCATCTCTAAAAGAATTAAACGATAACATCGCAAACACCGACTTAATTATTAAGAGTTTCTTAAAAAATCTACACAAACAATGCCCGCCCAAAACCCGTATATGTTTAGCTTTGCCGGCATGGTTTTTGGGTAATCAGGTTAAGCATTTACCCACGCTTGACCACTTGCAGGTTTTAGGATACAATCGGGTAGCTTTTAAGCTGGTAAAACAGCACGATTTAATATACCATCGGCCAAACCAAACTGTTGGTCGAGAGTTAGTAACACTTATAAGGAATTAGCATGAGTCACGTCAAAGCAGGCGGCACATCTAAAAACACCAAAGACAGCCCGGGCCAGCGTTTGGGTGTTAAGCGCCATAGTGGGCAAAGAGTACGTACCGGAGAAGTTTTAGTACGCCAAGTGGGAAGAACCAAAGTGCCCGGAAACGGCACTTTTATGAGTCGGAATTTCACTATTCATGCTGCAAAAGACGGAGAGGTGGCTTTTCAAACACGCAAAATAAGACGCTACAGTGGCAAAACCGAACGCCGCACCGAAGTTGTCGTCGAATAATAAACCTTGCCAACATTAAAAACACTGCACGATTTTGCAGTGTTTTTATTAATTGGAGTTACTGGCTATCTTGTCTGTACAGTGGTCGTTCTTGCTGACCGTATTCTTGGGTTGGACCAACAATCACCTGCTTTTCTGCGGGTTTTTCTTTTAGCTTTAAGCGCATCGCACTGCTTGCCGGTTTGGGGTCATCTGGATCACCATTGAATTTGATTATTGGCTCAGTATCACCGTTGCTCGGTTTTTTATTATCAAATGGCGGAATCATCAAATCTAGGTATTTATCGAACTTTATCGGTAAAATTCTATTTTCGTACTTGTCGCCTTCGTCAGTTGATTTTAGATGATCGTCATTGTTTTTAGGTATATCTGTTATGTTTTCACTCATTTTTCGCCCCCGATTATATTTAGATTGTAGATTTTAAGACTATGAGTCTTGTTTACCGTAATCGCTATCATTGGTATATTTTTGTTTTATCATACTGCAAAAGAATTAAGTAAACAGTTAAAAGTTAAAAGCTTAGAGCTAAACGTTAGAATTTCTACCCTGCTGTTTATTTTTGTCAGCCATAATATAAGCTGTTACTAAATTAACTACTGAAGAGAATTCGTTTATTTTTATTTCCCATTTTTCCATAAGCTTATCAATAGCTTGCTTTGTATACGTATCGTCTCCAATCTCAATAGCAAGCATACCCATATCGCTGATATCTTGTTCGTCATTACAATTGGAAAGATTATTTTTTAGATATTCCCTTGCACTCTCACTGTCGCCTAATTTAACAGCAATCATGCAAGCCGATAATTCGTCTCCGATTTCCTGTAAATCAACCATAGTTTTTTTGGCTGTTTTTTTATCACCAGCCTTTGATGCAAGTAAACCATATTTCCGGCCGTAAAAACCCCACAACTGCTCTTTAGGTATTTGGCATTCTGCAATACAAGCTTTTGCTTCCTCTACGCAACCTGCTTCAACTAAAATTTCAATTTTTTGTAATTTGATATGAATCACTTTTCCCTCAATATAGTGATCGGAAGCCCACCGTTCAGTTGCTTCTCTTTCGAGGGTTGTTTTTAATTGATGGTCAAGTACTCTAATTACCGCATCTACTCCACTAAAACCCATTCTGGCAGCTATCAGACCGACTCGATATTTGTCATATTTGTCATAATCATCATATAAAATTTCATTTTTTTATGTTTTCTAGAAATAACAGCGTCTATTGCTTTTTGGGCTATATCAAAATATCCAGTGTTTGATGCCAGTTCTGCAGCCTCGCGTAAATGGCCCGATCTTATCATTTGATTTAATTCTGTCTCAGCGTATTCGTCGTGATTAATTGCTCTTGCTACAACTTCGTGCCAAGGTTGACTCAACCATTCAGTATTAAAGGCACAGATATAATCAGTATCTTTCTTATCTAATAGAGCATCTAATACAGCAGCACTAGCCCGACCATTTTCACCTTTTTCCCTTAAACCTTCCGTAATACTTAACACGTATTCTCTTTTTTCTATAGCATCTATTTCTCTCTCTACCAATTGACTCGCAGCACCTAAAAGACTTGCTCGTGATTCTGGTGATAAGTTCTTATTAGTTAAATCATCTTGATATGGTTTTTCAATTAAGGCTAATCTGTGTGCATCTGTAGGATTAGATATTCTTTCAGGCCATAAATACCTTTTCTGCAGCCTCTTTAGCCTCTTCAATCATCCCTTCTGCTTTTCTCAATTCATATTCACCAACCTGTCTTGCGACTGATTCTCTATGAGAGGTATCAGTTGTTTTGCTTTTTTTAGTTTTAAACATTATTGTAACCTTTTGTTTTTTATTTATATTTTTAAACTATGTGATGATATTAGCATAGTTTTTATAAATTGTCAATGTTATGATTTAGTGTTTCTGGTTTTATTGAATAAAAATGGTTAAACTTATATGCAGGGCATAAGATTTAAAGTGCAAAAAGTAAGAGAGTTTTTACTAAGTCGCTGGTTTTGGTTACTAGTTGTTTTAGTATTGGTAATTTCCAGATTCAGTACCTGGTTATTTCCGTTTGATAGTGACCATTGGATTTTCTATTACATTGGCAAAAAGTGGGCTCAGGGTTCGATTTTATATGTCGATATGTGGGACCATAAATCACCGTTAATTTACGGATATAACGCTATAATTCATAATCTACTGGGCTCAAATATATTTTTACACCGAATCTTGTTTACCGTAATCGCCATCATTGGTATATTTTTGTTTTATCATACCGCAAAAGAATTAAGTAAACAGCTAAAGGTTAAAAGCTTAGAGCTGAGCGTTAGAATTTCTACCCTGCTGTTTATTTTTGTCAGCAATTTAGCCCAATTTACTAATAGTGGCAACAATAACGAAAATTTGGCAATACCGTTTTTGCTTGGCATGACGTGGTGTTATTTAATTTACAGGCGCAACATCACAAAATATCAAAATGCGTTGATTGCCAGCGGTATTCTTGCTGGATTCGTGTTCTTTTTTAAGGCCAATTTTGCAATTTTAATCCTGCCGATTGTGGCAGAAATCATTTACATCAACAGAAAGCGTTTTTTGAAAATTATATCTAGCCTTTGTCTGTTTGGTTTTGGCACAGTATTACAGCTTTTAATTTGGTTCGTCTACTTTGAAAAATTACATACTTTTAAACAATTTTTTGTAGCTTCTTATGAATTTAACAGCAAGTATATCAAAGCTCTAGGCTGGGATTTAAATACTCCCGGAATACTAATTTTTATAGGGATTCTATTATTATTACTGGCGTCTTTTGCGCCCTTTATTATTAGAGGACTTATTGGATTTGCAAAACCAGACAAACATATTAAATATTTTTTGGCGCTAATTTCTACCAGCTCTTTGATGTTTATCATACTGGCCGGAACGTTTTACTCTCACTATTTCTTGGTAGTTATTCCCTATATGTGCCTTTTATTTGTTGCCTACTGGCAAACATTTTTTGCTAATAGACGTTATATAAAACTTTTTAGCTTATTAATCATTTTATTAATTATGTTCACCTTAAATCTAAAACTCGGAATCTATAATTTTTACAAAGGTAGCGCAGCCAGCGACCTAAAAAGCCAAAAATTGGCAGCAGAATATGTTAAACAAAAAACAAGTAAAAATGACAAGATATTTGCAAATATTTACGGCGCAACTTTTTATAATCTAGCTAAAAGAGATTCTGGAAGTCGATTTATTAGTGCTTCCCATCCGCTAATAGACTATAAATACAGGCTTGGTTATAATTTTAATACCAGGTTTATTGTTGACATGGAACAAGCACAAACCAAGTATGTAGTTATGTCGGCGGATAAAAATGACCTATACCGCACTCAAAATCCGGTTTTAATGCGTTATTTTCTTCATAATTATCACTTAGAAACTAGAGTTCAAGGATACGAAATTTATAGGAGAAACGAATGATTGTAACAAATATTTGGCATCGGTTTAGTGGTGTTAGGTTTGTGTTTATAGGTTTATTTAATACGTTGGTCGACTTTAGTATTTTAAATGTTTTGATATTTGCTTTTGGCTTAAACAAAATTGTCGCCAACACCATTTCTGTTTCGATAGCTATGATAATTAGTTTTTTGTTAAACAAATTTATTGTTTTTAGACACAACGAGAAAAACAACACCATCCGATTTGTTAAGTTTATTGTCATAACTGCTTTTGGTTTATACGTACTCCAAAATGTAATAGTTTTTTTGTTCACACACCACATTGTATGGCCCGGGTTATTGGCTACTAACTTAATTCACTGGATAGGATTAAAAAGTTTTAGCGAACAATTTGTTACTATTAACTTCGCTAAAGCTCTAGCCACTGGCGTAACAATGATTTGGAACTACTTTTTGTACAAAAAATTTGTTTTTAATCAGGAGTAATTAGGTCGAGGAAGTAAGACTCAAGTGGTGCTTGATTCGGTCGACCACGTCTGCTATGACAACCTGCGATTTTACCAGATATTCGTCCACCCCTAAACTTTGAGCTCGTTGTTTGTCGGTTTCTTGGCTTAATGCTGTTAGCATGATTATTTTAATAGAGGCTGTTTCTGGCGTGTTGCGTAAAATATCTAACACGTCGAAGCCACTGACTTTGGGCATCATAGCATCTAGCAAAATCAGATCCGGTTTGAATTCGATAGCTGCTGCCAAAGCATCCTCACCATTAGGAACTCGGCGAATTGCAAACCCTTCCGCCTCCAATCTGGTTTGGTAGACACTGGCTAACCCGTCGTCGTCTTCAACTAATAATATCTTTTGTTGGTCCATAAAAGCATATTAAACCATAGGCGTTTTATATACAAGCGACTTTATTTTAGTTTTTAACAACTGAACGGCGGCATTTAGCTGGGTGTCTTTGCCGTTTTTTATGTCATTTTCGCTTATTTCGACTTTTTTGTTAGGCGAAACACCTTCTTTGTCGATATTTTTACCGGCAGGCGTAAACCAACGTGCTACAGTTACTTTAAGTACATCGCCGTCAGAAAAGTTGCTAAATTCTTGTACGCTGCCTTTGCCAAAAGATTGTGTACCGACAATAGTGGCGGCGCCGTTATCCTTCAAAGCTCCTGCCATAATCTCGCTGGCGCTAGCACTACCTTCGTTAAGTAGCACCACGGTTGGTTTGCCTACCAAGCGACCATTGCCCTCGTTGGAATAGGTTTGGATGGTTTTACCACCTCGCTTCTCTTTTAATACTATCTGCTTATCTTTTAGCCACTTACCGGATACCTCAACCGCAGCATTTAAATACCCGCCGGGGTTATTTCTTAAATCTACCACTATTCCTTTAGTATTCTTTGAAGAAAAACTATTAATGGCACTATTCACCAAACCTACCGTATCTTCCGCAAAACGACTAATTCGTAAATAACCAATATTATCCTCTATAATTTTGTATTCGACGCTGGGAATAGTAATGGTGTCTCTAGTTATAGATAACTCCAAACGTTCTTGATTGTTCCGGACGATTATTAGTTTTACTTTGGTGCCCTTTTCTCCACGGATACGCTTAACGGCTTCGTCAACACTTAAACCGGTGGCATCTTTACTATCTATACCAACAATAATGTCCTTAGCCTTAAGACCGGCTTTTTCAGCGGGAAATCCGGATATCGGCGCGATAACCACTATGTTGTTACCTTGTTTGCCTAGTTCTGCTCCTATGCCAACGAAAGTCCCGTTTAGTTGTTCGTTAAAACTTTTAGCATCGCTAGCTTCCATATACACCGTATAAGGATCTTCTGCTGCTTCTACCAACCCCTTTTTTAACCCTAATACCAGCTTTTCTTTATTTAGCTTTCCGTCATATTTTCGCTTTAGAGCTTGGTAAACATCATTAACAGTGTTGTAATTTAACTTTTCTGGTAGGGCCTGGTTTTCTTTAACGGTCGAAAATCTTAGGTTGCTAATAGACCATTTTCCACTACCTACTTGGTATCCAGCGGCAAAAACAGCGAAAAAAATGAACGTCGTAAAGAAGCCTAGAAAAAAACCTCTCAAGAAACGTTTCTTTGTTTTTATTTTTTGCTCACGAAAGACCATACCGGTTTAGTTTATCACAATAACAATGGCTTGTTTTAATCGGTCTCTAGAAATATAAGTACATACTAGGATTAGAGGCGCTCAACACGCGTTGAGAGTATCTCCCCTGTAAAGCCGGCACCGCGTTGTACTCGCTAATACGTATTTCGCCATTAGAATAGACCTCTTCCACGTAAGCAACATGTCCCCAATAGCCACCCCAAACAGCTACGGCACCCACCCTTGGAGTATAGCCTCTTTGACCCATCGGGGTTCGCCACATCCAATCTGCGGCATTACCATAGTACTTTGGCGGATTATGACCGGTGGCATACAATTTCCAAGCAACGTAAGAGACACACTGTCGATAACAATACCCCCACGGATCACCATCGTCGCTGTAATTGCAAGAGTCGTCGTGGTTCCAAGAACCCTCGCGATAATTGGCCCACGGATAGCTACCCGTACCCACGTTAGTGATGACCCGGCTTTGGGCTACTATCTTGGCTAGTAGAGCTCGCTGTTTCTCGGCTAAGTCTTTCGAAGCATTTCTATAGTTTGCTTCTTGCCCTTCCGTACTATCGAGCAAGGCTTGCCTTTCGCTTCTAGCGTCCGTAGCAGTTTTTTTAGCGTCTTGTTGTTGCCGGAGTAACACTTTCTGTTGCTCTTGCTGACTCTGAATCTGTTGCTTTAGTTTGATTACCTTTTGAGCAGAGGCTTGGATACCACTTTTAAGCGTTTCTAAATAAGTTTGGTCGTTTATAAAATAGCTAAAGCTATCACTGCTTACGAGTAGCTCCACCGTTGACACACCACCCTTTTTATACAAAGCTTTAATGCTGGCTTTGAGCATTCCCTTTTGACGATCCAGCTCCTTCTGAGTTTTTTGCAGTTCCAAATCAAGCTGTTGTAACTTGGTATTTATTAATGCAATTTGGGTGTCTATCTGATTTATTTGTAAGTCATACTCTGCAATCTTCGTCTTTAAGCTGTCTGCTTGCCTGGCCAATTTGTCTGCCTCGGCATTGTTGGCATCTATTTGAGATTGTAGTTGATTAGCCTGGGCTCTCAACTCCTCAATAGTCTCAGCTTTCGTACCTCTAGAAACGGTAGTAGCTAACACTAACATTGCTGCCAGTGCGATATACATAAATACTTTAGCTAGTGTTTCTTTAAGTGTTTGTTTTTTCATGGCCGGTTTGAAGTGCCATATATTAACACTAATGCATTCTAGCAAAAAAAACGCTTATGGTCAACCTCACCAGCGCTTCAATTTTAGATGTTTACTCATTGCTAATATACTTGAAAAAACGCCAACCAGAATCCCTGCCGTCATAGCGCCTACAAACAGCATCACTGCGGTACTAAGTTTGGTGAAATAGTTATATGTCGCCGAGAATTCAACTTGCGAGGCTACTTTTCCACCTAATGAGTAAATTAACGACAGAGTAACTCCGGCTGCTAAGATACCGGCTAAAATACCGTAAATACACGATTCAATTAAAAATGGTCCTCTTATATAACCCGGGGTAGCCCCAATTAATTTCATAATTTTTATTTCTTCACCTCTAGTGAATATCGCCATTCTGATTGTGTTAAATATTATGAGCATACTAACTACGCCGAACACGATGGCCGTAATTAGACTAGCTGTCGTTATGTAACGTTGGGCAGCAGCAGCACGGTCGATAGTTTTTTTGGCGTCAGTTTTGCCTAGCGATACACTGTCGATTATTTTTTGGTATTTTTTTTGTTTGGCGATATCACCAACTTCCCTTATTTTTGACAAATCTTTAACACTTACTTCCAGCGAAGCCGGTAGAGCACTACCGCCAATTAAAGCCAAACCCTCTAAAAGCTTTTGATCATTTTGGTAGCTGTCGGAGAACTTTTTTTGGGCTTCCTCTTTTGTAACGTGACTAACATCTGCCACGTAACGATTACCTAAAAATTCTTGTCGCATCGCTGATACGTCGGATTCCTTAGCATTGTCCTTTAAGTAAACTGATACTTTTAGATTTTTTGACAGCTCCAAAATAGCGTTTTTGGCCGTTACATTTAAAATTATGGTCGTTAATAACATTACTAAAGCTACTACCATCACTGCTGTCGCTGCCATGCTTAACCATGAATTGCGAACAAAGTCTTTAGCCCCGGCAATTATCATTCGTCTTAATGTAATTATTTTTCTTTTCACTGCCTGTAGCTCCCGCTAGCTTTATCGCTTATAACTTGACCGTCTTTAATAGTTATGACTCGCCTTTTTAGTTTATTTACAATTTCCTGATTGTGCGTCGTTAGTATGACTGTGGTGCCGTATTTGTTTATCTTTTCCAGTACCGCAATAACGTCCCAAGCGTGCTTGGGGTCCAGATTCCCGGTTGGCTCGTCGGCAATTAATATTCGCGGTTGCCTGGCTACGGCTCGAGCTATCGCCAAACGTTGACGTTCTCCACCCGACAGCTCCGCCGGATAATTATTCTCTTTTCCGGTGAGTCCTACTATGGCTAAAACTTTAGGAATAGTATGCCTAATCTCTCGGTTACCCATCCCAACAATCTCTAGAGCAAAAGATACATTCTCAAAAACTGTTTTATTAGGCAACAACTTAAAATCTTGAAAAACGACACCAATTTTTCGACGTAAATAAGGTATATTACGATTTTTTAAAGTTTCGTAGTCAATACCATTGACGATAATTTTCCCCGAGGTTGGTTTTTCTTCACGCGTTAACAGTTTTAAAATGGTCGACTTTCCCGCCCCGCTTGGCCCGACAATAATGACAAACTCCTTAGGGTGAATAAATAATGAGACGTTTTTTAAGGCCGTTCCTCTCCTGTTGTAATTTTTTGTTACGCGATCTAGTAAAATCATACGCTTATGATTATAACAAACTTAATTATGGGCGCTTGACCATTCTAAAAAACTCATCATAAAGTTATCTAAATCGCCATCCAGTACGGCTTGAGTATCGCTGGTTTCGTACTTGGTTCTTAAGTCTTTAACCATATTATAAGGATGTAAAACGTAGCTCCGTATTTGGTTGCCCCAGGCTGCTTGCTCGTTGGGACCTTTCAGCTCCTCAATTTTTTCTTTATGTTGTTCGAGCTGCATCTGTGCCAGTCGTGACCTAATAATTGTTAACGCCGTTTCTTTGTTTTGTAACTGCGACCGCTCATTTTGGATAACCACGCTAATTCCGGTCGGTAAGTGGGTTACTCTTACGGCAGAGTCAGTCGTATTAACACTTTGACCTCCCTTACCACCGGATCTGAACACATCAATTTTAATATCTTTGTCATCAAGAACGAGTTCTTGAGGTTTTTCTATCTTAGGGAGTACCTCAACTTTGGCGAAGCTGGTTTGCCTCAGATTATCGGCGTTAAACGGGCTAAGTCTAACTAGCCTATGCACGCCATGCTCACCTTTTAACCAGCCATAACTTAATGGTCCGGATATATCTAAATGCACACTTTTAATACCCGCCTCTTCCCCGGGAGTCGTATCCAGTAATTTAATCGAAAAACCTTTTTTTTCTTCCGACCAACGACTGTACATCCTTAACAACATTTCTGCCCAATCTTGGGCATCGGTACCACCGGCTCCGGCATAAATACTCAACATACTGTCGTATCCGTCGTATGCACCAGAAAATAAAAGTTCATGTTGTAAATATTGGTATTCACTCTTTATGTCTTCATATTGTTTTTTCAACTCCTCGAGTAAAGAAACGTCCTCCAGCTTGGCTAATTCTAATAATTCTGTTATCCGATTTTTTAGTTTTTGCCATGGTTCTAAACGGTTTTTTAATTTGTTGATTTGCTGGTTTACCTGGCTGGCTTCAGCTCGATTGCTCCAAAAATCTTGAGCTAGAGTGCTAGCTTCCATTTTTGCTAGCTCAGTTTTTAGTTGGTCAAATTTAAGTTTGCTTAGTGATTTGTCTATGCTTTCAGACAACGATTTAGTTAGTTTAAAAAATTCTTGCATTGTTATTCTTAAAAAATTAGGTATTCAAACCGATCACCGGCAAAAAGCCGGATGCTCTTTCTAAATTCTACCTGATTTAGAGATTAATTAATAAGAATTCCAACTATACCAATGTTTCTTTTACCGTATCGTATAGGTTGTTTGCATTTATTTTACTTATTGCGCCGTAAAAACCTAGAGCCCACGGGTTTTTCGCTTCTAGAATATTGACAGCAGCATCTACTATATCGCGTCGTCTTAAAACATTAATTCTGGCAGGTATTTTCAAATAATCTTCAACCTCGTCATCGTATACATATTTTTCGTAATAACCGTCAACGATCTGGCCAACCGTTTGGTAGCCTTTCTGAAAATTCCCTAAAGCAAATTGTTTGGTTTGTTTTAATTCGGCCTCACTAAATCTACCGCTGGCAATTGCTTTAAATTCGTTGGTAATTAGCTTAAATAATTTTTCGATATTGGCTGGCAATACTTGGCCTCCCAGCCACCACAAGTGTTCTCCTCTTGTTCGATATTTGCCATAACGAATACTGTAAACCAGACCTTTCTCTCGCGCTTTACCGTAAATTCTAGAATGCAAGGTTCCCAGAGTAGTAGCTAAAAGTGCAGAAGATGCGTCGTCTTGTTTTTGGCTCAACAAATTACCAAAAGAACGATCTAAACGATAATAGATGTTTTTTACGCTTTTATTTGATCTTTTTATCGGATAGTCAACAATTCTTAATTTTTCATCCGGCAATTCTATTCGGTTTTTGCTTTTGATCAAAGCGATTTTTTCGAGCCTATTAATTATGTAATCTTCTCTTGAAGCGATTTTACCGGCTATTATAAAACGCATGTTCCCCGTAGTATGTGTTCGGTGATACAAATCTTTTATGTCTTTGAGGGTTATATTTTCTAGCTGCTCAGCCCGCTTGGTGTAACTGACGTCCAGCTGCCCCATGGCCTCACCGACTGCCATGCTAATTCGATTGAAGTGGCTATTACTTAAACCTCTGAGTTCCTCTTTGATGTTAGACTTTTCAGCTCTGAACTCGCCAGGCAAAAATAGTGGCGCTTCAACAGACAAACACAATAAGTCTAAAATCCTTTCAGCCTCAAAATCGGCGCATTCTGCCACATAACTCATGTGGTAGGTACTGGTGCTAGCATTGTTATATGCCCCGTTTTGACAAAAATTCTTACTAAATTCTGTGGATTTTTTAAACCGCTCGTTTGCCCCCAACACCATGTGCTCCATTAAATGAGAAGTGTCGATTTTATCCGGTGGAGACAGATAATCACCGGCCCTAAAATTAATATCAAAATTCATGACACTGGCATAAGGTACATCTATCAGCAGCCCCCTGGCTCCGTTTTTCAGTTGTATTTCGCGAACGCTGTGTTTCATCGTCTCTTTCGGCTTTTTCTTCGATTCTGACGCTCAGCTTTACGCAAAGCTCTCTTTTTCTTGGGAGACTTTTGCCGTTGTTTCTTTTTGATTTCAAAATCTTGCTCTCTAAAACTATCGCCTTGGGTAATAGTGTCGGCATTGTCTACAGAGGAACGTGCAGCTCGAGTCAGTTCCGTTTCTCTCATTTGACTTGCGAGCGATTCTTGATTTATCGGTACGGCATGCATAATATTACGCAACACCTCTCGCCGCAAAAGATATTGCATAGATTCAAACATAGCCTGACCACGCCGTCTGTATTCTACCAGCGGATCACGCTGCCCGATACTAGTCCAGTGTATGCCCTCGCGCAAGTGCTCCATATCTTCCAGATGCTGCATCCATAAGCTGTCTAAAACTTGGAAGTAAATATCTCGTTCCACCAGTCTCATAATTTCAGGCGTAAAAGCCGTCTCACGCGCATCATATAATTCGTTAGCCTCCTGGCTTAGAACAGTTGCGAACTTATCAGCTGGCGCATCAAACAGCCTATCGAGAGTTTCTTCGTCAAACGGAAAGACTTCCGTAATTAACTTTTCGTAATTATCGTCTTGTCCAGGTAAAGACGCCAGGTGTTCGGATTCTTCTTTTACAAAATCTCTTATTCTATTTGTGATGATGGCATTTTCTAATAGTGCTCTTCTAGTTTCATAGGTCACTTTTCGGTGGCGGTTCATAACATCGTCGTACTTAACAACGTTTTTACGAGCATCAAAGTTAAATCCTTCAACCTTTTTCTGTGCATTTTCTAAGGCTTTACTAACGACTCTGTTTTCTAAAGGCATGTCGTCGCTGACTTTTAGCCTGTTCATTAGCCCCGCAATTTTTTCTCCTCCAAAAACTCTCATCAAATCGTCTTCAGCACTAACGTAAAACTGGGTACTGCCCGGGTCTCCTTGGCGCCCGGAACGACCACGCAACTGATTATCTATTCTTCGCGAATCATGCCGCTCGCTACCCAGTACAAACAAACCTCCCGCTTTGCGAGATGCTTCATCTAAGACTATGTCGGTTCCCCTACCGGCGATATTGGTTGCTAAAGTTACCGCGCCCTTCTGGCCGGCCTTGGCAATGATAGCTGCTTCTTTTTCGTTATTCTTAGCATTTAGAATTTCGTGAGGAATGCCAGCTTTTTTAAGGGCACTGCCAATTTCCTCGTTACTTTCGATAGATACCGTACCTAAAAGAACCGGCTGACCTTTTTGATGTAACTCTTTAACGGCCTGGACAATGGCATTTATTTTTGCCTGTCGGGTTTTATAAATCCGATCCGGCATATCTTTACGTATCAGAGGCTTGTTGGTAGGGATATCAACTACCTCCAGTTTATAAATTTGATGAAATTCTTCACTTTCGGTAAGCGCAGTACCGGTCATACCGGATAACTTTTCATACAATCTAAAATAATTTTGAAAAGAGATGGTAGCTAGAGTCATAGACTCTTCCTGCACAGTAACACCTTCTTTCGCTTCAATTGCTTGATGTAAACCTTCGTTGTAGCGTCGGCCCTTTAATAGACGTCCGGTAAATTCATCTACAATTACCACCTCGCCTTCGTTAGTAACTACGTAGTCTTTATCTCGTTCAAAAAGGGTTTGAGCTCTTAGAGCCTGCTCCAGATGATAAATCGTTCTTACATTAGTCTCTTCGTACATACTTTTTATTCCTAGTAGTTTCTCGACTTTTTCGACACCTTCATCGGTCAACGACACCCGTTTTTCTTTCTCATCAACCGTATAGTGTTTCGAATCGAGTTGTGAAACGACTCTAGAGAATTGCTGATACGCCTGGGCGCTCGAAGTACTAGGTGCCGAAATTATTAGTGGTGTTCGAGCTTCATCAATCAATATCGAGTCAACCTCATCAACTATGGCAAAGTGTAGCTCCCTTTGACGGAGTTGTTCGACCTCTCTAACCATATTATCCCGAAGATAATCAAACCCGAATTCGTTGTTGGTACCGTGGGTAATGTCGGCCCGATAAGCTTCCTGCCTGGTACAAGGCTTTAAGTGTCGAAAACGTTCGTCGGAGTGTCCTTCGTTAGTGTAAGAAGGATCATAAATATATGACTCATCCGGGATAATAACTCCCACGCTCAAACCTAAAAAGTGATATATTTGCCCCATCCAGCCGGTATCACGTTGCGCTAAATAATCGTTAACGGTAACTACATGCACACCTTTGCCTGTTAAAGCGTTTAGATAAACCGCTAAAGTTGCAACCAAGGTTTTGCCTTCACCCGTTTTCATCTCGGCTATTTTGCCTTCATGAAGCACTATGCCGCCAATTAACTGAACGTCAAAATGTCTTTGGCCAAGTTTTCTCTTCGCCACTTCGCGTACTACGGCAAAGGCATCAGGCAATATTTTGTCTAAGCTTTCTTTTTTTAGGCGTTCTTTTAGTATCTCTGTCTGTTTAGAAAGCTCAGTATCTTTCATTTTGGAATATTTCGCTTCCAGTCGATTAATTTCACCGACCCGCTTTTTAAGGCGTCTTAATGTTGCCCTTTGGTTATCCCCCAATAGTCTCTTGATAAAATTAGCCACTTAAAAAAACCTCATTATAAATTTATTCTCCGTCCGTTAACAGATTTACCTGATATATTGTACCCTATTATTATTTCCTTTTGGGTACAATTTTACCAAGCAGACGCCTAACTATCGCCTCACGACTTCCTCTTTTCATAGAAAATGTCGATTTGTATCTCCGCAATTGTGATTTTAGCTTCTCTTCTACAATATCAATGGCAGCATACATATTAACCGTTGTTTCCTTGGCACTGATAGTTTCCCCTGGCATTGTTAGTACAACTTCGACCGTATACAAAGCTCTAGCCTTAATCTTCTCTTCTCTTAAAACAACTTCCGCTTTAACGCTTTTTCGAGCATGCCGGGACATATACAAATCCAGTCGGCCGATTTTTCGGCGAGCGTACTTCCTAATATCTTCGTCCTTCTCGGTACGAACGGCAGAAATTTCTAGGTTGCTAATCATATTATTTCTTTACCTCCCATATATTTTTGTAACACTTTTGGAACCTTGATTTTGCCATCACTCATCTGATTGTTTTCAACGATAGCCACTAGGGTTCTACCCATTGCAAATGCAGTGGCATCGTTAGTATGCACTAACTCAATGTTACCATCTTGTTTTCTGACACGAGTTTGTAACCTGCGTGCTTGATAGTCAGTCATGTAGTCTGCAGTATGAGTCTCACGGTATTTGCCCTGACCAGGCATCCACATTTCTAAATCTACACCTCTAGCGTTTGGTTTACCTATATCAGCTGTGCATTTATTTATAATATGATAAGGAATCTCAAGCTTTTGTGTCATATATTCTTGCATAGCTATCATCAAATAATGCTCCTGTAGCCCAGTTTTGGCTGTAGAAAAAGTCTCAAATTCTAACTTATCGAATTGATGCATTCGAATAATACCCTCTGTATCTTTGCCATAAGTACCAGCCTCTCGACGAAAACTAGTTGAATAACCTACATATCTCAAAGGTAAATCTTTTTCATCCAGAATTTCGTCCTTATACATGCTCCCAAGCGTATGTTCGGCGCTACCCGTTAACCATAAATTATCATCATCGCCATCTATATGATAACGATCTTCGCGAGGCTCTAAACGATCCATTTGATCATATACATCTTCTTTTATCAACACCGGTGGCAATATAGGTTCAAAAGGACTGTCTTTTATCTCTAATTTGTTATCCGCAATTACTTTTTTAATAACTTCTCTGTCTGTAACCTGATTCAATACAAATTGAATTAGAGCAAATTGTAACTCTACCAGAGGGCCTTTTATATAAGCAAAACGACTGCCGCTGACTTTGGCCGCTCTAATTTTATCTATTAGATCTCGTTCTTCAGCAATTTTCCAATGGCTTTTAGGATGAAAATCAAACTCGGGTTTTTCACCCCAAATTTTTGTTTTTACATTTTCTTCTTCACTGCTACCAATAGGTACATCATCTAAAGGCAAATTCGGTACTTTTTTAAGTAGGTCAAGCCAGCTACTTTCGGTTTCTTTTAACGTACCCTCAATTAGGGCAAGTTCATCTTTTATTTTTTTGCTTTTAGAAATGAATTTTTCATCTTTACCATTTTTTAATTTACTGGTAATCTCATTTCTTTGGCATCTTAGGTTCTCTACTTCAGCCAATAAGCTGCGCCTGCTTTCATCGCGACGTAAAAGCTCATCGATATCGACCTCGTAACCCTTTTGTTTCGCTGCTAATTTATATTTTTCTGGGTTTTTTCTTAATAACTGTATATCTATCATATTATTTCTATTATAGATTATTTTTTATTAGCTTTTACTCTTTTGTTCAAATGATCAATAGTCAATTGGGTGCGGGCTTTGGCGTAAGCGCAATGTTCGCAAGGACCGCCCATGACCGCCTTACCAACCCTAGGCATGTCGCTTTCGAGACATTTTTTGATTTTTACTAACGTTGGTTCAATCCAACTATCGTCACCTTTGTAAGCGATTATTTTGGTTTTAAATTCAACCTTATTAAAAAAACCGGCAGCATCGCTGATGCCGTTGGTATATATAAAATAGGCTGTGTCGTTAACCCCAAAACCATTTTTTCTAAATAGCCACTGGTAAATTTCCATTTGGCGCTTATAGATAACCTGCCAGTCAGAGTCTAAATTAACCTCGCTTTTCTTAGAGGTGGCCTTATAGTCAACAATTATTAATTCACCCTTGGAATTAATCCACACATCATCTATTGCACCGAACACTAAAAGGTTTGTCGGCTTATGTAAATATTGGATGCCCACAAAGTTTTCCCGCCATTTATTTAACTCGCTATGTTTATATGGGATTGCATCAATTTTGTGTTCAACTATCCACGGATGCGGTTTCTGTTGTTTGCGAAAACTGTCGAATTCTCGTTTTAGCAGTTCGTCTATAGCTTTATTAATTTGGAACGGAGCCGTGCTGGGTCTTTTAATGCCCTTAACTCTATCCAGCCAGAAACACCGCGGACATTCTACAAATAAGTCTATTTTTGAACGACTTATTTTAAAAGGTGCGGATTGTCCTTTTTTATAAGTCGTGTCGTGCTTTTTGAACCCCATGTTGTTCATTGTAGCAGCTTAGCCGCTGCCGCTATACAGGCAGTCTCAGCTCTTAATGTAAACCAGCCCAGTCTTAAAAAGCTAACCTGTTGTGTGTTAAATAATTCTCGCTCAGAATCACTCCAGCCGCCTTCGGGTCCAATAAACACGGCCGTTTTATCCACCTTTTCGTCTTTGTAATCACCAGGCTCTTTCGTATCACAAACATAGACTTTAATGTCGCTATAGTCGGCCAAAGCCCTTTTTAAAAAGACTGGTTCGGTAATAGTTGGAATATCAAACCTCCCACACTGCTCACTAGCTTCTATAGCAATGGTCCTGGCTCTTTCAATGTCAAAGACTGTTTTTTCGCATCTTTCGGTTAGTATCGGTACAAATTTTTTTATCCCAATTTCGGTTGCTTTTTGGATTACCAATTTATTTTTGTCATTTTTGAGTAAAGACCAGCATAGGATTACGTTTTTTTTGGGAATATTTTTTTCAAGTTCGGTTACGGCCAGTAACTTCACGGAACTAGGCGGTTCAATCTTTATAATTTGGTATATTTTTTCGTGGCTATCGTTGAACAGTATTAATTCATCACCTACTTTGTATCTTAATACTCTAAGCCACTGATTCAACAGTTTAGTATTGTTAACCCACAGTTCATGATTTAGCGTTAGTTTGCCATTTTTATCACGTATATTGTTTACGTAAAACCTGTGTAGCTTCATCACACTTCTATCTTTGTATTATTAAACGAATTCGACATGGTTTTGTAAGATAGTCCTTGTTCAACGTTTCTTGCCTATAACATGATGAATCAGTGCTATTATTGTTGCCCCAGTAGTTTGGATATGTCCGGGTAAATGGCTTTTGTAACGTTATCAATTTCTGATCGTAATTGTGGAAATGGTACTCCCTCACGAGCAGATACGCCTTCAAAAACCCAAAATACCCTCTCGCTATTCCCCCAGCCACAAGCCGGTGGCATCCCATACTCAAGCATCTCTACAAAGTCAATATCCAGCATCATAGCCTCTTCATCACCAGCTTCACGCATTTTTTGTTGCTCAACGAACCTGTTTAATTGCTCTATTGGATCGTTTAATTCGCTGAAGCCGTTACCCAACTCGCTACCGGCAATTATAGGTTGAAATCTTTGAACAGTCTTAGGATTTTCGGGATTAGTTTTAGACAGAGGGCTGATAAAAAGCGGCGTATTTACTAACCACACCGGCCCCGCTACGTCTTTGCGGATATTTTTCCATAACTTATCAATAGATCTGGCTTTATTGTCTGTTTTAGCGACTTCTAAACCATTATCGGCCAAAACTCTTTTAACTTGGTCTAGAGAGGATTCAAATACATCAATGCCGTAATGTTTCTTTATAACTTCGTTATAATCCCATTCTTCCCATTCTTTATCGAGATCGACTTCGAACTTGTCAATTTTAAAACGGAGTTTGCCATAGACTTCTTTTAGAACGTATTTAAACAGCCCCGTTGACAATTCCATTCCGTCACGCCAATTAGCGTAGGCCCAATACCACTCCATGGCAACATGCTCCGGCAGATGTTCCTCGGAGTAATTCTCATTTCTAAAACGAGGACCTATATCAAACACCTTTTCATAACCACCACCCAGTAATCTTTTTAGTGGTAGTTCGTGGCTTATTCGCAAATAAAAATCCTGATCTAGAGCGTCCATATGAGTTGTGAACGGACGGGCATCAGCGCCTCCAGTGGTATGTTCTAAAACTGGTATGTTTATTTCAAAAAAGCCCTTTTTTAGCAAATACTCTCTAGTCGCCTGCCAAAATAGACTGCGCCTAATATATCGCTCGTAAACGTCTTTATTAATGTTGGTATCTATATAGCGTCGGCGTAAACGTTCTTCTTTATTTTTAAATCCATCATAAGAGGTCGGCATTGGTCTTAGCGCCTTGGCTAACAAACGCAAATTAGTTACTTCTACCGATATTTCGTCCGTTTGTGTTTTTATTACTTTGCCCTTAGCCTCCACAAAATCACCCGTATCTAACAAATTTAGTTGCTTTATACCCAGCTGACTGGTTTTAGCATGCAAATCTTCTATAATACCCTCTTTCACAAACAACTGTAGCTGACCACTATCATCTTTAATAACCAAGAAGGCTATTTTGCCAAATTTTCGTATACTCACGACACGGCCAACGACACCAACGGTTTGATTTTGTAGCGCTTCAAAGTCGTTTGTTATCTCTGACAACTTGTGTGTGCGGTTGGTTTTGGATGGATAGGCGTCCACGCCTAAGCTTTTTAACTCCTCAAGCTTACGCAAACGCTCATCGCGTAGTTCTTTTAGTGTAGCCATTCAAAAATTAGTATAACAGATTAACAGTTTTGCTTATTCTATTTTTGTTACTTTGTAGGTCATAGTTTCGTTCGGCAAGATAATTTCTACATCATCTCCAACCTTTTTGCCTATAAGAGCTTTACCAATGGGCGATTCGTCGCTTATTTTACCTTCTAGTGGATCGGCCTCTACGGTGCCCACCACTTGATATTCTTTTGTGTCTCCGACCAGCGATTTCAACTTAACAGTTGAGCCTAGCCGCACTTTGTTATTAGTTTTAGGCGTTGTTATTTTCTCTACGTTTTTTAATATATGTTCGATTTCCGCAATTCTGGCCTCGGATCTTTCTTGTTCGTTCTTGGCGGAAGCATATTCAGCGTTTTCGCTCAAATCCCCCAATTCTCGTGCACTTTTAATTCGTTCGGTAATCTCTGTTCTTTGACTAATTAAATCGTCGCGTTCTGCGACTAGCTCGTCTATACCCTCCTGGGTCAATTTGTACTGTTTTTTCATTTGTTACTCTCCTAAAAGACAATTCTAATTCTATCTCTACCTCTATAAATACAATTCAGATGCGCCTAGTATATAGTAAAAAACATTAAAGGGCCAGGCTTTTTATTGCATTGTTTCGACTAACCAGTTTCACCTCTGGTAAAGTACGCTTTTTTATTTCGCAATTGTCGTTTGTAACCGTGTTTTTGCTTACTACCAGTCTGTTAGGAATACCTAGTAAATCGGCATCAGCAAACTTCACCCCCGGGCGCTCGTTTCGATCATCCCATAAAACCTCTATACCCTTAGATGTTAAAGTGGTGTAAAGTGATTGGCATTCTTTTTTAACTTCTGCCTCTGTACCTATTTGAACTAGACATACATCAAATGGCGCCACGCCTTCCGGCCACACTAACCCTTTGTCGTCAGCAAAGTACTCTGCCAGCAAACCTACTATACGGCTGACGCCAATACCGTAGCACCCCATAATTATTGACTGTTTTTGACCCCGTTCGTCCGCATAGTGTACGCCTAAGGCGTCGGTATATTTTGACTCTATGTGGAAAGTATTACCCGCCTCAACGCCTTTTTTTTGCACTAAATTCTCTTTTCTAAAGCCCAGTTTGTCTAAATTCTCGGTATTGTATATTTCAGCGTTTATGGCTAGTTTTCTCGCCTCGTCAATATATACGGTATTTTCACCGGCTTCACAAACGGTTGTCCATTCGTCGCTAAATCGCTCAGTAAAGATACCCCCGTCGGCAAATGTTCGATACGTTTGATTACCAATTTGCAACCTGTCAAATACCCTCTTATAGGCTTCGATAGCTTGTTCGTAAAGCTGTTCGTGCTCTTGTTGAGTTCGAGCAAAAGAGTACATGTCTTTCATTACGAATTCTCTACCCCTTAACAATCCACCTTTGGCTCGCAACTCGTTACGAAATTTGGTTTGAATCTGGTATACAAATAGTGGAAGATCTTTATACGAATGAATATACTCACCCAACATATCCACTACCGGTTCCTCGTGAGTTAACCCCACCCCCAACTCCGTGCCGTTAAACAATTTGGTTTTAAACCAATTGTCAACTTTGGTGTCATCCCACCGATCGGTCTTTTCCCATATATCTCGCGGTTGCAAAATGGTCATTTGTACTTCTTGCCCGCCAATCGCATTCATTTCTTCACGAATAATATTTTTAACGTTCTCCAACACTCTAAGCCCTAACGGTAAAAAGGCGTACACCCCCGACATTTCTTTATGAATAAAGCCGGCTTTTATCAGCAACTGGGCGTTTTTAGCCTGCTCATCAGCCGGATAGGCTCTACCGGTTTTAGTAAATATTTGACTGTATCTCATCTTGTTTAGATTCTACCAGTTAGTGTGCACTAAAAACAAAGATTACCAAAAAAGCCAGGAAGTTCTTGAGCGTATGCAGACCTACACACATCCACAAATTTTTGGTTTTCTCGTATAAGAAAACTAATACCAAAGACAATACAAAAACGTCAACACCGACGTTCCACTGAAAATGAACCAGTGCGAACAGCAAACTGGAAACCAAGGCCGCCACAATTTTTGGCCATTTGCTTTTTAACCCACGATACAGATAACCTCTAAAAAGCATTTCTTCTACGAGCGGGGGCACAATTACCAAACCCATAAATGCCAGACTCAGTTGCCAGCCAGTTGCATTTTTATAACCTATGCTCTGAGCTTGGTCTCCGTTAAATCCCGGTATCAGAGTAGCTAACATTAAGGCAACTACTAAAAATACAAAATAAAAGACAATCGATAAGGCCAGCCACAGCCAGTCTGTTTTTATAATTTTTTTAAACCCTAGATCCTTAACATTTGCCTTCTTTACTTTTAGAAACAACCATAACACCACAAGCATGCCCAAAGAAGATATCCCGGTTAGCACCAAGCTGAGCCAAGGTGACGAATCCAGTACTTTTTGGATTTCTTTCGTCTTATAACTAATCATAATTAGTAGTGTGGGTACGATTAACACTACTTGGGAAGCAATATAGGCAACAAAAACACCCAGTATGGAGGTCAGCGGGGTCCATCGCACAGCCCCTTCGGACTCTGCTGTAGAAGCATTTATTTTATTTTCCATATGTTAAAAAAATCTTTTTATATCAACAATAGTTATCGTAATAAATAGTAGCATTAAAAACGCAAAACCACTGCCGTGGATTAAATCTTCGGTCTTAGGGTCAAGCGGCCTCTTTAAGCTCCTGAAAAACAAGATTACAAATGCTCTGCCTCCATCCAGGGCTGGTATTGGCAAAGCGTTAATCAAAGCCAACGTTAAGCTAATTACCGCTATTACAAATAAAATAAACTCAATACCTAGATTGGTACCTTGTCGCAAAATAAAGTATATTCCTACTGGGCCTGCCACGTTCTCGCCAGCCGAACTCACCTCTTGTTTAGCTTGTCGCCCCTTGCCAGTCACTACACTAACTACCGATTTCGCTAAATTACCAAGCGCCCCCCCTATTCCTTTAATTGTCAAGCCAGTTAATTGAGCAGTTGTACCGACCGCTACCAGCGGTGCCGACCAAGTGGCTTTAGCTAGTTTATACGGCGTCGTACTTACCCCCAGGTACGCCTTTGGATAAGAGGTTTTTAAACTCGCCCTTACTTCGCTTTCGGTCAACAGTGTAGTGTTGACGATTTGTTTTTTGCCCGAATCAATAAATGTGATATCCACCTTTTTACCAGCGTTTTTGTGAGTCAAATCCCGTAGTTGTTGCATACTGCCAACTTGCTGACCGTTGACCGACAAAAGAACACTGCCTGGTTTTATCCCAACCTTTTCGGCCGGAGAGCCCACTCCTACATAATTAACAATCATTTTATTGGTGGTTATTTTGTAATCACTTTTTACCTTAAATTGATTTTCTACCATTTGTGGCATTCCTACCCAGGTCGTAAATGTAAATAATAGTAACGCCACTACAAAATTTAGGATTACCCCCGCATAAATAATTTGCATTTTAGCTTTAAGGGTGGCCGCACCAAAAGCTCCCTTTGACTGATCTCGATCGTGCTCGCCCTTTAACTTAACAAACCCACCTAACGGCAGTAGGTTGATTGTGTAATATCCCTTGAAGATACCTTTGCCCATTACTTTACCGAATATTTTTGGGGGGAAACCTATGCCAAACTCCTCGGCCTCAACACGATTGAGCTTGGCTACAATAAAGTGACCAAACTCGTGTACAACTACTAAAAATACAAATAAGATTAGCCCGATAATTAGCATTGTCATCTTTTACACTCCATATCTACGCTGCCTTCGATTATATTCTTTAATAGCTTGCTCGATATCACTAGCCTTAAAATCCGGCCACAGTTTATCGGTAAAATATAACTCACTATAGGCTATGCGCCATAGCATAAAGTTGCTCACACGTTTTTCTCCTGATGTCCTGATGAGTAAATCAACGTCTGGCACTTCTGGGTGATACAGGTATTTACTAAACTCGTCCAGATGCAAAACATGGTTTTCTTTTTGTACTTCTTTAGCGTATTTGTTGTAGGCCTCAATAATCTCTTGCCGACCTCCGTAGTTAAAACAAACGCATAAAGTTCCGCCGCTATTATTGGCAGTCTGTTTTTCTGCTGATTCGCATAGTTCAACAATACTTTTTTTACCCCGGTGCTGCTGCCCATAAAAAGTAGTCTGATATTTTGTTCATCAAGTTTTTCTAGATACTTCTTAAAAGCAAACGGTACTAAGTCCATTAAGTATTCAACTTCAGATTCGCTACGATTCCAGTTCTCTGTTGAAAAAGCATAGACACTGAGATATTTAGCTCCCCTACTAAAAATGTGTTCAGCAATCGAAACCATTGTCTTTAAGCCTTCTTGATGACCCTTAAGTGTTGGTAGCCCCTCTTTATTAGCCCATCGACGATTACCATCCATTATTATGCCAATATGTGTTGGTGGTGTGGTCAGATTATCCATTTAGTAAGTCCTGTTGATAGAATACTCCACTAGTCTTTTATATACTTGCTTAGCCTCTTGGCTTAAAAGAGGTGCCTCTGATATAGCCTTTATCGCTTGCCCGGCCAACTTAACGGCCTCATTTTCGGCTTTAGCCAGCGCTCCGCATTCGCTCATTATTTGACAAACTTCAGCATGTTGATTTTTTGTAACGCTTGGTCTACCGAGCATTGAATTTAAAAATTTAACGTCATGTGTCTTCGCCATTTTTCTAGAGTAAGCTACCAATAAGGTGTTCTTGCCCTCCTTCAAGTCATCGAGGTTAGACTTGCCGACTTCTCTGCTGTCTCCAAACATACCGATAATGTCATCTTGAATCTGAAAGGCCACCCCGGCCAATAGACCGTATTCTTGCACGGTTCGTGTTAAGGTTTTGTTTTTAATACCAGCCGCTGAAATACCTGTCTGGATAGGATTAACAAAGGTGTAGTAGCTGCTTTTAGCTTTGTAAATTTTGTATACATCTTCTTTTATCAGAATACTATCAGTAAGTGGGCCCATTATGTCATCAATTTCACCAAAACAAGTTTGTACAATATTTTTATGCAAGTTAGTCAGGGTCGCCTTAATTCTATCACTAGATATTTCACAGCCTAGAATTAGTTCGTTGGCTAAATGTTGAGCTAGCAAGCCTACCATGACTGCCATTACGTTTGACGATGTTGGGTCTTTTTCTAAAGAATAATGTTGCTTGTACAGCTCATGGATAGTTGGCTTACCTCTTCTAAAAGGTGACTTATCAGCCACATCATCAATTATTAGTAAGTAACTCTGTATCAACTCAATGGCTATCGCTAGTTTTTTTCCAGTATCTATGTTCGGTTTTTTAGCTAACGAATCATAAGTAAACCATGCCAAAAAACCTCTTATTCTTTTGCTCTGTCTGGTGCTAAAATCTTCTAGCATCTCTAAAGCTTCTTCGGTAAATCTTGATACGCCTTCAGTTTTTAAGTCGGCAAGCTTATTATTAAAATAATTAGCCATCGCTTTATCGATAGCGATTTTATAGTTACCAACAACTTCATTAATATTAATAGTGTTAGTATTTTTTAGATTTGTTTTTATCTTATACACCTAAACCGTCATTATTTCTTTCTCTTTGTCGGTCATTTGGGCATCGATATTGGTTTTAAGTTGTTGCATCAGTTCATCAATTTGTTTTTCTATCCTCTTAAAATCATCCTCGCCGATTCGCCCTTCATTTTTAGCAGTTTTTAAAATACTCAGATTTTCATGGCGCACATTCCGCGCCGAAATCATACTTTCTTCAAACTTATCGTGTAGCTGTTTTACTAACTGCTGTCGACGCTCGGTTGTCAACGGCGGGATTGGTATTCTAACCACCCTACCATCATCAGTTGGGTTAAGACCTAACGACTGGTTAGAGCGAATAGCCTCGCCGATGGCTGAAATATTATTTGGATCAAATGGGGTTACCTGCAACAATTGCGCCTCCGGGGCGGTGATGTTTGCCACCTGCCTTAGAGGCATAGGAGTGTTATAGGCTTCGACTACTACTCCGTCTAAAATCGCCGGGTTGGCTCTGCCGGTACGGACCTTTTTAAGTTCTTGACTAAAATGAGTTTTTACCAATTCTAGTTTGCTTTTTGTGTCCGCTAAAATTTTATCTAAATCCACTTTGTCCCCTCTTAAATAATACCTTTATTGTAATAAAAAAGAGTTCTAATTGCCATCAAACAGCTTATATATTCACTTATCAATCCGATAATTAGATTTGAAGTTGTCGGAGCCACCGGGACTAAAAATTAATTTAATGACTTTTGCGCCCACAGCCTTGTGGTCCTTAGTGGAGCCAATTTCTAAAGTCGCCGTCCCTGAAGGCTCAAGATTTAGCAACTCTGCACCTTCTGGCAGATAGTTGTTGACTAAGCCGTCCTTATTAGGCAAGTTTAGTATTTCTGCGCCCTTTAGATAACCGTTAACCTCGCCTGATTGGGCCGATGTTATGGCGCTGTTAATTATCGGTTCTTCCGGACCTTGGTATAAAACATATACGGTTTCTTCCCCGTTGCTAGAATGCTCCAGCGAATTTGAACGCCTTTCAAATTCCCGCCTGTCATCTGGATTGTATTCGGGATGGCTCAATCTGATAACCCCCTAAGCTTTATCAATTGGGCTGACTTCGCCAAGAGCCATGCGTTCAAAGCGGCGTATTACCATATTTTCACCCATTTTAGCCATGACTTCTTTTAATAAATCACCCACCGTCTTTTCGGGCTCTTTAATAAATGGCTGATTAAGCAGACAGACTTGATCGTAGTATTTCGCGATTTTTCCTTCGGCAATTTTCTCCATCACCTCTTTGGGTCTTCCGGAGCTTTTTAGTTCTTCGATTATTAACTCTTTTTCTCTTTTTAACACCTCTGCCGGTATATCTTCTGCCGATATATATAAAGGAGAGCTAGCCGCAATATGCAAGGCTACATTATGAACAAATTCCCTAAATTGCTGGTTGCGAGCTACGAAATCGGTTTCACAATTTACCTCCACCAAAACACCTATGCGGTCGCTATGCACATAAGAATCAACTATGCCCGAACGAGCGTCCCTTTCTGATCTTTTATCTACCTTGGCTAAACCCTTAATTCGCATGGCTTCTAGAGCTTTGTCGAAGTCTCCTTGAGACTCCACTAAAGCCTGTTTGGCGTCTGTAATACCCACGCCTGTTAATGCTCTAAGACGCCTAATAGTATCGATTGATATTTTAGACATTTATTATTCTCCTTTCGTTACTTGGTTCTTTTCTTTGTCGGTCTGGCCTTTTAGAACCGCTTGTTTGATATATTCCAGTACTAGGTTAATTGTTTTTATCGCATCGTCATTACACGCTATCGGGTATGTAACTAAAGTCGGGTCTGCGTTGGTATCGGTCAAACCTATAATCGGTATGCCTAATTTATTGGCCTCTTTTAGAGCTATTTCATCCTCTAAAATATCAGCTATAAACAACGCTCCCGGACGCCCATGCATCTCTTTTATTCCACCGAATTTATAGTTCATCTCGTCTATTTGCTCTTGGTAGCGCTGCACTTCTAATTTACTGTATTTGGCCGCCAGTTCGCCACTAGACATCTTTGCTTCGTAGTCTTTCAGTTTTTTGATGCGAGCGTTGACTGTGTTGCTGTTGGTCAGTATCCCCCCGAGCCACCTTTCGTTGACGTACGGCTGAGAAACCGATTCTGCCACGCGCTTGATAGCGTCTTTAGCCTGCCTTTTAGTACCGACAAACAATACTTGCCGCCCTGATTTTATTGTTTTTTCTACAAATTCCATAGCATCGGCTATCTGTCTAACAGTAGTTTCTAAATTAATGATGAGAGTTTTGCCTTTTTTACTATGTAAATAGGGAGCCATCTTTGGGTGCCAGGTACTGGTTTTGTGCCCAAAGTGAGCACCGGCTTCAAGCAAAGCTTTAATATCTACTTCTGACATTTTTATCCTTTTCTCCTTCACCTACGGCTTCTGCCCCAAGCGGGGAGGATAATCACCTTAGGTTGATTCATTAATAATTTTATTAAGCCAGTTTATATTATCAGTATAGGTTTTCTTTTTCAACTATTTTCACCTCTTGACGACGCTCTAAAAACCCCATATAATTACGCAGGCTTTGATGTACCAGTAGTTAATGCTTTAGGTACTATCAACACGAAAAGCTGAAAAATTAGGATACCTCTAGTGATGAAGAAAGATATTCACCCTCAAGATTACCGACCGGTCGTATACGAAGACCTAAACAACGGTTTTAGGATCTTAACCCGTTCGACAGCTAAAACCAACGAAACCATTACTTGGGATGATGGAAATGTTTACCCATTAATTAAAGTACACATCAGTAGCGCCAGCCACCCTTTCTTTACCGGCCAAGAGAAACTGGTTGATATCGAAGGTCGAGTAGATAAGTTCAGAGCACGCCAATTAGCAGCCCAAAAAGCCCGTCAAGCTAAAGCCTCAACCAAAATTGCTAAAAAAGCATCAAGCGAGTCAAAAAAGGCAAAACCTAAATTGGCCGACAAAAAGGCCAATCAACCAAAAACAGACTCTTAGACTGACAATTTTCTAAAGCGGTTTGGCTAAAAGTTTTATGTTATGGAAAATAAGATTAAGCAATTAAAAAACGAGCTTGCAGAGATTCAAGACAGTTTAAATAAAGGCACGATATCTTACAATTCTTCGGATTACCCCAAAAAAGCTAAGCGTTTAAGCTTCATAAAAGAAGTTATAGAGCTATGGGATCAACTCTCAATACTCAACATACAGTTAAAAGAAGCCAAAGGGTTAGCTTCAAAAAACGACGAAATCGCCGAGTTAGCTCAAAGCGAAAGCGAGGAGTTGTCTAAAAAAATAAGTGCTTTAACGAACCAGCTTGAAGATTTGCTAATGCCACAAGACCCCAACGATCAACGGGATTGCATTATAGAAATTCGTAGTGGTGCCGGCGGTGACGAAGCCAGTCTATTTGCTGGCGAATTGTATCGGATGTACTTTAGATATGCAGAAAACAATAATTATAAAATTGAACTAATGAGCCAAAACCCCAACGAAATAGGAGGTTTCAAAGAAGTTATTTTTGCCATCCACGGTCAAAATGCCTATAAAACCTTTAAGTTTGAAGCCGGAGTTCACCGAGTACAACGCATACCAACAACCGAAAGCTCCGGTCGAATACACACTAGCACTGTTACCGTGGCCGTACTACCAGAAGCCGAAGAGACAGACATAGTTATTAACCAAAACGACCTGAGAATTGACGTCTATCGTTCCAGCGGTCATGGCGGACAAAGCGTTAACACCACCGACTCGGCCGTTAGAATAACTCATATCCCAACCGGTATGGTAGTCACTTGCCAAGACGAAAAGAGTCAGATTAAAAACAAAGACAAAGCTATGAACGTGTTGAGGTCTCGACTGCTGGCAAAGCAAATTCAAGAACAGCAAAAAAAATTATCGGAAAACAGACGTAGTCTGATTGGCTCAGGAGACAGAAGTGAGAAAATTAGAACTTACAATTTTCCCCAAGACAGGATAACGGATCATCGTATTAACTATAGTCGCAGTAATTTACAGACAGCGTTAGATGGTAATATTCAAGACTTGATAGACAATTTGCAGTCGTTTGAGAACAACCTGAATAAAAGTTGATGACTGCTAAGCAGTGGCTGCAATCGGCAATAACAGCCCTTAAATCTAAACAAATAGCCAGTTATTATATTGATTGCCTACTACTTTTAGAACTGGTACTAAAAAAAGACCGTTCTTTTATACTAGCCCATCTTGACGTAGATTTAACCAAGCAACAACAAACAAAATTAGATAGACTACTGCAGAGGCGACTTAACCATGAGCCGATGGCCTACATACGAGGTTTTGTGGAATTTTACGGCTATGTATTTAGAGTCAATCATCACGCCCTTATACCCAAACCGGAAAGTGAAAGTTTTATTTATCTGCTAGCTAAACATCTACCGACTAACCCTAAGGCAAAGTTAATCGATATCGGTACTGGCAGCGGCTGTTTAGCTGTTAGCGCAAAGCTTACCTTCCCCCACTTAGAAGTTACAGCCACCGATAACAGCCTAAACGCTCTAAAAATAGCTAAACAAAATGCTACTAATTTAAATGCCGAAGTGTCTTTTGTGAAAGCCGATTTATTGCCGCAAAAACGGACATTATACGATGTGGTTTTAGCCAACTTACCATACGTACCGGATAATTTTAATTTGCTGCCGGAAAGTCGTTACGAACCCGTCGACGCAATTTTTGGCGGAGCAGACGGACTTGATTATATAAATCTTTTAGCCCACAAACTAAATCCGTTTCTAAATAAAGGGGCTTTGGTCTTCGTAGAATCCCTCAAGAATCAACACCAAAAAGTGAAAAATACTTTTGCCACGCAAAAATTTAAATTAATAGACTCCCACGGTTTAGTACAGCTTTTTTCTAAAATCTAGCCTTCCTTGCCAAAAGCACCAAGGGCTACCTTGACTGAAGGCCAGTAGGTGCAGCCTCGAGCTTTGTTTTTGTTGTATGGGTTTTACCGTCTCTCACATAAGTTATTTGCACCTCATCACCAACTTGGTATTTTCCGAGTACAGCCGACAATGTATTTTGCTCATCAATTTTCTGAGAGCCAATCTTGGTTATGATGTCATTTTCTTTAAGGCCCGCTTTATCGGCCGGGCTGCCGTTTATAACCGCCTGGTCAACATCGGCAGTTTTTAGCCAAGCTCCATCGTTAACCGGCAAGTCATACCGGTTTTTCAAAGCTTCGTTCAGAGGAACGTATCTCACTCCCAAGTAGGGTACCTTTAGTTTGCCACTTTTTAAGACGCTACCGATTTGAGATTTAATATCATTTATCGGGATAGAAAAACCAATGTTTTGGGCATCTCCGGCAACAGCGGTATTAATGCCTATGACTTCGCTGTTCATATTAACTAAAGGCCCTCCGGAATTACCTGAATTCATAGCAGCATCAGTTTGAAACAGATTATTTAGCGATTCAACCGAACCGCTGGCGGTGTTACCAGCAATTATCGGTCGACCTAAGCCCGAAATAATACCGCTTGTTACGGTATTCTGGAACTCTCCTAAGGCGTTGCCAATGGCCACTACGGAGTCTCCTACCTGCATTTTGGAAGAATCTCCCAATTTTGCCGGCTTTAAGTCATTTACCCCCGAAATTTTTAAAAAAGCCACATCATAGTTACTTCGCGGATCACGAGCTAAGACCGTTACTTTGTCGTAAGTTTTTCCGTTACTTGTAGTTATAGAAATATTGTTCGTACCTTCTGGAACAACGTGTTTATTGGTAACAACCACGCCGTCGCTGGATAGGATAATGCCTGTTCCGGCACCGGTAGTGGATTGTGAAGATTGGCCCCCAAAAATCGAATAAAAGGGGTCATAAGAGGTTGTTGTTTTCTTAGTAACAATCGAGACGACGCTAGGATTAATACTCTTGGCTATAGAGGCAATCAGCTCACTTTGGCTAGACACTATCTTTTGTTGATTAGAAGTAGTATTTAGAGATGTTACCCGATCAGGAAAAATTCGCACACCAACAACTCCTCCAAAAATACCAAAAATGAAGGCCATCAACAGAGTAATTGGTGTAGCCTTTAGGCTATGTAGGATTTTTTTATTTTGATCATTTTTCTTATCCGCCATAAGATGTACCTCCTTTAAAAAATACTTAATTTTCTTATCAACGAGCTATATGGTTTTATCTTGCCAGTCCGAAAAAACAATTAAGACCAACAGTATTAAAACGACCACGATGATTAGCTGTGCCTTCAAAGCCGGTTTTAACCTGCCCTTACTGCTTAGGTAGTAAAATGTAGCCAAACTATAACCCAATACACTCAGTATCAGCGCTATCTGCGGTAGAAACAGATATTCAATAGACCAGTGTCCCAATATCCAGGCCATTATCGCCCCGAACCATGCCCAAATATTACTCATTACGTTAGTTAGTGGCTCGTCAAAAGCTCCAAGAAAGTGTTTAGCACTGGCATAGCAAACTAACCAAACAATCAACACTCCGGCTAGTAGCGAACTACTGGGGAAGGCTCTGTAAAAAGCGACTAATGCAAGCGCCTGAGCTATTAGGGCTTGGGATATAACAGGTACCGGCTTTGATTTCGGCTTTAACCAAACTAGCCACAAAGAATAGGCTATAACCCAAAAAAGTTGGGTATAAATGTAGTCGCTGCCGGCAATAAAAACCACCGTCGACAAGCCTACAAAAACATCGACCAAGTTAGCTCGAACATTACTTAACCAATGTCTTGGCTTAACTGCAACCACTCGCCACTTAGCTAAAACCACAGCTACTGCCGCTAAAATTGGCAAGTCTAGCCTGACAAAAACCAGAATTAATAACGGTACTAGCGCGTTAATTAGACTATGTATAAAACTCGATAGTCCCGATTTAGGCTTTATCTTATTTATTACCTTTTTCATTTTCAGCCGTTTGGTCCGGTAATAACTATGAAATCAACATCGTATTGACTCACGTCCAACCCTTTAACACCACCAACTGCTTTAACGTTTAATCTGCGCTCTAAATACCGTTTTGTGTATTTCTTTTTGCCTTTGGTTTTGTCGATAAGCACCGTGTATTGTATATCCTTGACAGTTGCATCGCCCACTCGTGCAATTTTATAGCCATAGCTTTTTAGTTCGTCAGCTCGCCTTTGAGCCAAACCAACAGTGTTAGTGCCGTTTAAAACAATAATGCTGGGGTTTTCTTTAATTATAAAACCGTCCTTGAGTTTGTTGCGCACGAAAGCTTTCACTTGATCATAATTATCTACTCCCGCTTTAGGTATAACTACCGATTGCCCGGCAATATTAGCAGTTTTTACAACGGCTCTCGGTTCTTGGGCTAAATCAAAGTGGCTTATATCACCCTCACTTAACCGCTTAGAAATGCCGTAAACTCGCATCGTGTCATCAATAGATAAATTGGTTCTGATTTTGCTGCCAAAGGTGCCTAGTAATTGAGACACTTTTACCGGATTAGCATATGTACTGGTAGACATAATTTTATTTTTAATGCCTACAATTACCTTTTGTTGTTGTTCGCCCCGATCAAAATCACCCCGACTGGTGCCATACCTAGACCTGGCATACGCTAAAGCATAGCCTCCGTTAAGATGCGATTTGCCGGCAGGCAGAGAGAAATATCTTCTTCCAACCAACATAGTCGGATCGCTAAAAGGTTCTTCCAAAGTTATATCGATTCCGCCTATAGTGTTTACCGCCTCTTCAAAGGCTACAAAATCAATCATCGAATAGTAATGTATATTAATGCCCATATATTTTTCTACAGTCTGTGTCACGGCATTTATGCCTCTATCCTCGGCGCCGTTCTTGTCTTTGTAATTTCTGTTTAAAGCCGCGTTTTTAACATTGGCATAGACTGCGTTGATTTTCATATGCCCCAATTCTCGAGGCTGTACCCATAGGTCTCTAGGAATGCTCATAAATGCTAACTTGTTGTTTATAGGGTCAATGCTGGCAATCATCATACTATCGGTCAAATCACCGCCAGCGTGACCTTCACCCCCCTTACCCAACAGCAAAATATTTACTCTTCCGTCACCTTCGCCGTTTAGCAGATGCGGATCAATATTGGCATTAAAAGCCAAGGCCGAACCCCCGCCCCGGAATACTTTATGAGCACTCCACCAGGCTTTACCTATAAATACTGCGGCAAAAATTAATACCAGAGACCCCCCAACCAGTGCAGTACGTTTAAAAATTTGCCTGCGTTTCCTACTTTTGTTGTCTTGCTTTAGTAGTTGTCTAGCCTGTATCGGTTGCAAAGGCCGGCGAGACTGCTGCAGATTTGGCGGCTTCTGGTAGCCACCGCTTTCATCAAGGCGAGGTAAAGTACGCCCTCTAAACCCTTCCGCCTTATCAAAGCTATCAATTCTTCTCTGTTCCAGGGGGTAGAAACCAGGAATCCCAACATTTTTATTACCAACAACGGGCCGGCGAGGTCTCCTGGGGCCGGACGATAAAATGCCGTCAATATTTTTTGGTTTCTTTGGATTTATTGGTTGAAATTTATACATAAAATCACTAAAAAGCTTTTGTATTATAACAAAAAACATAGTTTTTTGGGCCTTTTAGATTACAATAGACACTGAGATTTTTTATGCCCCCACAATCATATAACACCTATAATCCAAATAATTTGCAGCCGAGTTCACCCGCTCCTCGGCCGGTCATTACAGAGGACACTAAAAATATCATTTATACGGTAGCATTATTTATTTTGTCGCCTTTTTTTGCCGTGTTGATGATAGTATTTATTTTTCAAAGCTATGTAGTTGACGGTTCCAGTATGGAATCTACCCTGCAAGACGGCAACCGGGTTTTTATATTAAAACTACCTAAAACCTTTTCAGGACTAAGAGGAAAACAATATGTACCCAGTCGTGGCGAGGTGGTTGTCTTCAAAAAACCAAGCGATCCCGGCATACAATTAATCAAGCGCGTGATTGGTCTACCTGGCGATCGCGTAGTTGTTAAAAACAATAAAATAACCGTTTACAATACCGACCAGCCCAGTGGCTTCAACCCGGATAGTGACAATCTTTACGCCAACGATTTAGATATTACGGTTGGCGATGTTGACGTTAACGTAGGCGAAAATGAGCTTTTTGTTGTCGGCGATAACAGGTCACCTGGCGGATCTCTCGACTCCCGCAACGGCTTGGGGCTAGTGCCTACTCAAAACGTCGTTGGACGTTTATGGATTAGGTATTTCCCGCTAAACGAAATAAGATTATTTAGTATCCTCCAGCAAACACATCCCTGAATTTATAATATACTTGGACACTTATCGCCCGATTTACTCAATGCTATTAGTTTGCCCTCGTCTATACTAACGGGCTCATCTAGATTCTTGTTCTAAAACAGAGGTTTGAACATTAATTAAAGGCTTTACCGCTTATTTTTCCTAGACCCTAAGACTGGGCCTTGGGTTTTTACCAACAAAATTTACATGCAAAAAGCATCAAGTGGTAAACTGTCTCAGGCTTTTATACCTTGGTTAATGAATCTATTTTTTTAATAACCGACTTTAGTCGTTTTGGTGGTTTTAGTGTTTGAGTATTTTTTCCAAAATATGCTCGTATTCTTTTTCGCTAGCAAAGCTAATTACTAGCTTGCCAGTGCCCTTCAAGCTTTTTTGGATGGTTACATTTTTAACTCCGAAGTATTTTTTCAACTTGGTCGCAGCCTGTAAATTATCCGTAGTTTTTGTTTTTATACTTTTTGTTTTTATTTTTGCTCTTTTGGTATCGACCACAAATTGCTCGGCGCGACGCACCGACCATTTGTTAACCAAAATGTTTTCATAAAGACGCTTTTGCGACTGTGGATCGTTTTGCAAACTAAGCAAGGATCTGGCGTGCCCCTCGGTAATTTTGCCCTCCTGCAACGCTTGCTGCATTTCGGGCGGTAAATTTAATAACCGAATAATGTTTATTACTGTCGTTTGGGCTTTCCCTAAGCGCTGGGCAATGGTATCAACATTCTGTCCAAATTGATCACGTAAGCGCAAAATGGCAATTGCTTTCTCTACCGGATTTAAATCTTCACGTTGAATATTCTCTAAAAGCGAGATTTCCAGTTGTTGATGTTCGTTGGCACTTCTAATAATCGCAGGTATTTCGTTTAGGCCAATCATTTTTGCCGCCCGCCAGCGTCGTTCACCGGCGATTATTGAGTACAGCCCTTGCTTTAGCTGGCTGACTATTAACGGTTGAATAATGCCATGAACTTTAATGGAATCAGCCAATTCTTGAAGGGCTTTTTCATCAAAACTCAGTCTTGGTTGTTCGGTTCTTGGTACCACAATATCAATAGCCAGTTTATGTATTTTTTCTTGACTACCGGCAGTGATGTTGGGCACATTAACACCAATGGGCACCAATACATCAAAACCTTTACCTAATCTTTTATTTTTAGCTGACACGACTAATTACCTCCTTGGCTAATGATTTATATGCTCTGGCTCCTTTAGACCATTTATCGTACAAAAGTATTGGTTTGCCGTGGCTTGGGGCTTCCGCCAAGCGCACATTACGCGGAATAACAGACTTAAACACCAAACTACCGAAAGCCTTTTTCATTTCTTCATAAACTTGTCCGCTTAGTGATGTTCTTGGGTCATACATTGTCATAACCAAACCCAACACCTGTAGCGTAGAATTAAAGCCTTGTTGGACACGTTCAATAATTTGCAACAATTGGCTTAACCCCTCCATAGCGTAGTACTCGCTTTGAATGGGTATTATAACGTCGCTTGACCCAACTAAAGCGTTAACCGTCAGTAAGCCTAGCGATGGCGGGCAATCAACCAAAACAAAATCGTATTGCAAATTTGCTTTATTTAAACAGGTTTTAAATTTAGATTCCCTAGAAGGTTCTCCGGCAAGCTGAACTTCAACACTGGCTAAATCACCGTTGGTTGGTAGCAGTTGCAATCTATTAATTGTCGTATTTACAACTAGCTCTTCCGGTAACCTGTTATCCATATACAGCTGGTAAGTGTTAGTTTTAAGGTTTAGCTTATCTATTCCAAGCCCACTGGTAGCATTTCCTTGAGGATCCATATCAACTACCAACACCCTTTTACCTAGTTTTGCTAAATAAGCTGCTAAATTGACAACAGTGGTAGTTTTTCCTACTCCGCCTTTTTGATTAATCACAGATATTATCCGTTGCACATTCAAACCCCCGCCAAACTCTTCGGTTACTAGATTATCATTTATGGTGGTTGTCGTAAAACTTCTCATGGTTAAAAATCGCTGTCTATATATACCCATCCGACTCTTAAGCTTCTACTCGACGCGCTTAGATTAGTTATCGAATTCACGTAACGAAGCATCTGGTTGGCTCTAGGCAGATTGGCCGTATTATTACAGACTTCCACGCCATCAATCTTGAAAGCCACGTTACCACTAGACAAAATAATTTCCAGCTTTACGCCAGCCGTCCCTACGGTTACCCCGGAATCTTGAACATTTATAGTGGAGTTATTTTTTGTAACGCAACGCCAAGTTGTGCCGTCGGTAGCAGTATCGTATCTAAAGGCGGCGATATCTCCCGCCGGGTTGTTGCTGCCGCCAATCGTTGCTCTTGTCTGATTAGTAAAACCCGACCAAATTCGTATATTTGTTCTAGTAGGTATTTGAACATAAGTTTGAAATCCTGGATTGTTGCTGGAGTTGTAATTAGTGTTACCGTTAATGCCGGCACTGTTTCCATTGGTATTGTTGGTTGCATAGTTAATCATTGGCGGGGTTGAGGTGGTTGCTGTAACGGCCGAAGCTGTACCGCTGGCTGTCACTATATCGCCAATCGGATAAGCAAATGTCGTGCCGGTACCGGAGTACATAATGTTTGTAACCCTCCTGGTATTTGGCTTTGGCGTGCCCAAACAATCCGTCCAGCCACGACTATTCTGATAACATCTAAAGTTGCCTCTCGCACTGTTATAGTACATTGCCCCTTCCTGACCGGTTGGATCGCCGTCGGTATTTTTAATGTCAAATACCAATATAACGCCGGTTCCGTCTGCACTGAAGCCTCCGATTTGCACGATACCGGCCGAAGTATCTACATTAAAATATTGATTTCCCGAAGCATTTAAGACGGTCATGGCGTTTGCATCCGACACTCTGAGTTGTAAAGCACCGTTGTTAAGTACGCTAAAGGCAGTACTTCCCATGTTTTGCAAAGTTAGCATATTGCCGGTGGCATTTGTTTTATTTATCGAAATGCTGGCATTGTTGGTTGAGTCTATTTGTGAAGAATTTGGGCCAAGTATTATAAATCCGCAACCAGCCGAACCGCTTAAACATATTGTTCCGTCTTCGTCTGGCAAGTTGATTGTTCGTGAAGCTGTTAGGTTGTTAGTCCCGAGTACCGATGTAAAGTTGTTAGCCCCTACCGAATCATTAAAAGAAATTAAGCCTCTTTGAGCGGTTGAAGCGTCGTTACCCAGTATAAGCTGTCCACTTCTGTCAAAGCCAGCCAACGCTTGGCCGCTACTATTTTGAACTTCAAAATTATTGGCGTTCTGCCCGGTCGCACTTTGGATTACCAGGCCTTTATTGTTTATGCCATTGGTGTAAATAATTGCTTGAGCGCTAGAGTCTGCGCTACTTGGGGTGTTAATAGACAATTTATTATTACTAGGAGAAGTGCCAATACCGACTGTACCATCTACGCTAAAGTTGGCATTACCGGCCCCACTATTGGTTAATGTTAAGGTTGTATCCGCCCCGTCTGATAAATCAATAGTCGTTGTGCCACTAGCCGTCCTCTTTAAAGAACCGGAACCGATAATAATGGAGCCGCCGGAGTTTAGTGTTAAGTCATTACTGCCCCCCGCGGATATTATCAACCCGCCGTTGGCTGTCAAGTTAGTGCCGATACCCGTTATGTTGCCACCGTTCATACTTAGCCCACCGCTAATAGAAGCTCCCCCGCTTGTAACCGTTAAAGTGTCTCCGAAACTGTTTTTACCGGTAAACGTTTGGCTTGCTCGATTAAGCAATGCTACGTTGCTACTTAAGTAGCTATCGCCTAGAGACCCGCTAGAAATATTCGTAGCGCTCAAGTTAGTTAAGGCCGAACCGCTGCCACTAAACGACGCAGCAGATACCAGACCATCAACAGTCAAGTTTGCTAAGCCCGCTCCGCTATTGGTGATAAACAACGTGGTATCAAGACCGTCAATTAAATCAATCGTCGTACTACCCGCCGCCGTCCTCGACAAAGTATTAGCGTTAAGAATCAGATTACCACTACCGCTAGTGAACGTTAAATCGCTACCAATACCCGTTGAAGAAACAGTCAAGGCACCACTGGCGGTTATACCTGTGCCTACGCCGGTAATTACACCGGCATTGGTAATACCGCCACTGTTGACATCAAGCCCCCCGCTGTCAATGAGCAAACCGCCGTCCACCGTCAAGCCGGCATTTATGTTCACGTCGCCGTTTGATGAAATGGTCATCCTGGACAGACCATTGGTTATAAACTCAAAATCGTGACTGTCGGTAGTACCTATTAGAGCGGTGGCGCCAAAACTGTTACCCCCCTGCGCAAAAGGTTGCCCATTACCGCCGGTGCCGACAGACCTCACAGCCTGCAGATAACTGCCAGCGTAAACTATAGAATTACTGCCGTTCGAAGTGTTTTGTGCCCATTGTAGAGTTACATTACCGGCAACTGTGCCGTTTCGGACAGTGCCCACGATTTCGTAAATATCGATAGTGCCGTTACCGGGAATCATACCGGTAGTCACTCCACAACCTAAGCCCCCAACCGAAGTGGCCCCCTCTGGGTCAGAGTAACCAACCGCGCAAGTGGCTCCATCGGGAGCCGTAACTGCAAATTGTAAATCAGGCGTAGTAGCCGAGCTGGCATGGACAATAAACCTGTACGACCACTCTTCGTTCGGACCTATTGTAAAAGAAAGCTCATCATCATCTTGTAAAACGTTTGAACCGTTAACAACTTCATTTAGCTGTTTAACTTTGCTGACGATATTAGTCGTCATCAGGCTGCTACCGCCACCGCCGGTTAAAGAAACCCAATTAGATCCGTCAAACCCTTCAAAATCGGTTCCTGTCCACCTTAGTGTGCCGGCTGTCGTACTATCACTATTTCCTAGTGATATGCCACGATTAGCCATTACGTCCCCTAAACCACTGACTCTAAATATGTCACTACCGTTGTTTTGAACAGCAAATTTTGATGACGAACCGCTGGCAATATCAATCAAAAAATTACTGTCAATGTCCGTATCGGCTAGGGTAAACTTAATGTCTTTATTGTTGGTAGTTTGAATGGTGGCAGCCAACGAATTATTGTAAGCACTCTGCAAAGTCGAACCGCCGGAGCCGCCACTAGCGGGGCCTCCCTTATATTGAACTGTCCAATAAACCGTAAAATCATTGCTACCGGTCGGTAAAAACCCGGAACTGGTATCGAAAGCGATACCGATGGTATCCCCTGCCTTAAACGTGACCTCTCCTTCATTCAAGGCCGAGGCCGATTGTCTGTTATTGGTCGAATCCATAGTGCAGGCCGGCGAACCAACGGATACTCCGTTAACCACCCACCTTAAACCTAAGGTACCGGCTGTTATTGCCGCATTATTTTTTACCAAGCAAGTCCTAAAACTTCCATCGGCCGGTGCTGTATATCCGGTCACACCTGCAGTGTTGGATACAGCAGTTGCACTGGTAAATACTAGCATCTCTACCGCTAAACCGGTTCTGTTAGATTGAACATTGGCTAAACCAGATACAAAGCTGGCTGTTGCTGAAGAATCAACCACTCCTCCCAGAGGAGCCCATTCCGAACCGTTATATCCTTCAAAACTAACACCATTCCATCGGATTGTTCCTGCCACAGCACTAGAAGAATTACCAACCCTCAGCCCGCCAGCCGCGACCACTTCTCCGGTATTACTAACTGTAAAAACATCACTCCCGCTACCCTGCAACTGCAATAAACCACCACTGCCGGATTGATTAATCCTTAAGGCCGCATTAGAACTACTTACTCCCTGTATCGTCGATTGTCCCAGTTGGGCCAGCGACGAAGCGCTGATCTTGCCACTGCCGTTTGTTAAGCTGTCAGCTTGGCCGGACCTAAAAGCGTACGGTACCCCCGTCACTCTCATTCGAGTCGGTCCCATTTCGCCATCACCGTTAACATTGATAGTCAACCAAAGTTCTTGGCTCCAATCTATATTGGTCGGAAAAGGCGTTACTCCTCCCAGGCTAACTGTTATGTAGCCGTTTCTACTAAGTGTTGATTGACTTTCGGTCCAAAGATTGTTGCCACCGATAGCTTCGTCGTACAGCTTAAACTCTATAGAAACACTGCCGTCAGGTATTACATTCCCTTCGGCAGTCAGTACTCTCGCTTGGAAATTAATTGTGCTATTGGTGGCAGCACGCGCCTCACGGGTGCTATTTGCAACCACCATTACCACTGTTAGCAAAAGCCCTACATAGGCTAACCAAGACGCTATGCGCCCTACCCTATATAATCTTGAGATAACGGCGGTGGCCGTTCTCGCAGCTTTCTGCATGTTGGTTTTTATTTTTGTTGGTTTTTAGATCTTTATTTTTGTTTTTAAAAGATCTCTTCTATTTTATCCATTTTTATCTCAGAAACACAAGAACTTTTTAACACCTTAAATATCTCTATTATCCACAAACCTTAAAATACTGGCGTCATAATATTAGTATTACGATACTGATTCTAAACTATCGAATAACTCTATCCACTCTTGATTTGATAGCTCACCGGTACTTCTAACTATTACCAGAGTTTGCTCTTTGACCGTCAGGGCTGTAACTCCGCCTTTAACAATGTACGACATACCGTTTTTTATAGGTACAGCCTTGTTCTCTCCTACGGATTGCAATAATTTATCTAACCCATTCGGGTCAGTGGTAAAGTAATTATCTACTTTCTGTTGGGTCAATACTACTTGACGTTTATCCTTGATAGAATTGGCCGTTAGTATCCAAGAATTTTGCCTGCCATTACTATATTTTGAATCCGATTTAAATAGACTGCCCTTCTTCGTCCTATATAAGGTAAAATCGACTTCTGTTTCTTCACTTTCTTTTCTAACTCCGGCTACCGCCTCTTTAGTATCTAGCCGGGTGGCGGGTAACTCTCTGTTTTTTAGGTAATAATAGTACGCGCCAGCCGAACAACCACCGATAAACAAAACTATTAAAATGACAATAATAAATACTTTGAAGCGTTTTCTTGGTTTAGATTTTGGTTTTTTTGGCTGGCTGGCTGAATCTACCTGATAGGTGTACTCCGGTTTGGCGGTCGCCGGTTTAGGTAAAGGTGTTTGATAGCCGGTATTTAACTCATTGCGCTTTATTACCTGAGGTTGGGGCGCAGACACGTTTGCCCTGCTGGTTCGACTTAATGTTGGTTGTCGGGGAGTTGATCTCCTCTCTCCCATGCTCCGCCGCTGCGTCTGGGGCGGTACTGTACGAGCGTATTGTCTTCGGTTAGATACTGTCTGGGCATCAGGAATATAAGAGGGTCTTGGTCTTTTATGTATTTTATAGTTATTTGGATCCATAATTCTCTTTTAATCTCTGTTATTATACCTTAAGCAATTTATTTTAAAACGCTTATATACTTAACCCACTCCGTGTTGTCTATTTTTTTATCGGCAGTAATAAATATTAACAAATTATTTTTTACCATTACAATAAATTGCTCACCTCTGGCACTCATGCCAGCATACACTTTAGTATCGTTAACCATAAACATCTCGTTATAATAGTTCTGTTTAGCAAAACTCGCTAAATCTTCTTCTTTGAGCATGCCTTTTGGAGCCACCTGTTGGCTAACTTTTACCTTAACGCTATTAACAACGTCTCTGTAAGTAAAAACCGGCGCCGAGGTCTTTGGGCTGGTACGGCAAACACCTCCTAACGATTTTTCGTTTTTACCAAGCGGAAACAGTAAGTCGAACTTGGGCTTTTCGTCTCCGCCAGGGCAATCAACGGTTACTTTAGATACTGTCCCCATTACTTTGGAAGGTTTACCTTCTTTTTTACCGCCGTACTTGATAAGAATAAAGGTTAAACCACCGATAAAAAGAGCCAATAAAATAAAAATTGTTAGGATTCTTTTTTGCCAGTCCGGTTTTTTATAGACCGTTAATGCAGTTTTAAGCGCACTTTTCAACCTTCTTTTTAAAACGGTCGGGTTTACTTCTTTAATACTGAATTTTGACAAAAAAACTTTTTTATTTTTTTTATTTTTTTTGCCAGCTCGCTTGGGCAATTCTCCTAACTTATACACCTTCGAAACGGAATATTCTTGTACCCTCACGGGCTCAAGACCACTTTTAGCTTTTGGTTTTGCTTTAGGTTTAGGTTCTTTGTATCTCATAGCTTTAAAAATCAAGTATAGCCCTATTGTACCCGAAAGTGTTCTTTATTTTTTTACAACTTCTATAGACGAAACAAATGAGTAAGTAATATTTGATATTTTGGATATAATTTTATCTGTTTCAGGATTATCACCACCTTTAATCATAGCGCAAAGAATGTAGTTTCTTTTACTCAAGTATACTATTCCGCAATCGCTTTGGGTATCTTGCTCAAAATTACCTGTTTTGTGCGCTACGACCACATCTTTATCTCTAACACCATCTACTATTCGGTTTTTAAACTTACTTTCACTCAAGTAGGTCAGTATTTGTTGCGAGTCTTTATTGTTTAGGTAGCAAGCAAAATATAAACACTTCAAAAAAGAAGCATAAGCTCTAGGACTAACAGATACTGAATAGTCTTTGTCTGGTAATAATTCGACGTCCAGTGAATTAAACGACTGCTCGCTTGGATCCAACAGACCTTCCGTTGAGCTGGCCAAAGCTCTTAGAGCGGTGTTATCCGAGTCTTTCAACATTATTTCGACCAGTTCGCCAATAGTAGTCTTATAGCCCGCTCCTTTCTTGTAGAGGTTGCCGTAGGCCGAATCTAGCCACACTTCTTGAAGAGTCACTACTTTATCTAGTTTAATCTTGCCTTTTTCGTGCATTTTATACACGTCCATAGCCAGCGGTAGTTTTAGTAGCGACGCGGCTTCATACAGTTTGTCACCGCCAATTCTGATAGAAGTACCAGTTGGTAAATATTCAAAATATAGTCCCCCTTTTATATGGTTTTGTGAAAAATAATTATTAAGTTGTGATCTTAAAACAGAAAAGTTGACTGTTGATTGGCTGGCATTTTCTAAAAAAATACGTTTTGCTAACAAAGGGTAATCGTATGTATTGCCAGTTTTAGCGTCATTCTTGGACGAAGACCTGCCAACAAAAAAAGCCAACAAGCTTACTGCAATCAACAATAAAACCAACAAAGCTACCTTTAGTAATGTTTTAAGCCTTAGATTCACTACAAAAAGTATGTCATAGACTTTAGCTCTCAACAATAAATTTTTTTACGTCTATTAAACGGTTGTCAGTTATCAAGATATCTGTAGTCGCTTTTTAAGAACACGTCTTAGTAGTTTGGGCAGTTTGGCTGTTCGGCGCTATATCTGCAAGGCGTATCCAAGGGTTGTTGCAAACCACCGGTAAAGGTTTTTCCGTGACGCATCCTTTTGGATGGGTCGGAAGTAAAGAATAAAGACAAGTCCGATAGCGTTGGACCCCTGTTAACGTCTTCGGGGTAACCAAAGGTTTTAGAAGCGTCAATATTAACGTGAAAATAGAAATAACGGGCGCAATTTATGTTACCGCCCGAGCCATTTTTGGGTATATAAGGCTCGACTCTGCCTAGAGTGACATCACCAAAGTTGGTTTCTTGGCCCCAAGTAGTCATGGTAGGCATACTTGCAGAAGTACCGCAATCCTCGTTTGGCGCTACTAAATCGTCTAAATCGTGCATTGAGCGATATTTCATTTGCCATCTAGCTCCGATAAAGTTATCCAGTCCGTTCATCAGCCAACCGTTTGGAAAAACGTCGGTATCGGTATCTATCATCCTTGAGTAAGCCGCCACTTGCGGTTGCGACTTGACTGTTGAGTAGTAGTGTCTATTAGTTGAAATAGAATAGGTAGTGCCGGCTGATACGCTTTTACTGACGTTTACTGTTAGGCTGGTACCGCTTATCACCCCTGTAATAGTTGCAGTTGAAGAATCCTGGTAGGTTATAGTTCCACCTATATGGTTATCGGTCCATGCGGTACCGCTCCCTGTCACCACTTTTCCTGTTTGAGATATTGTACCGGTGGTATAGTTAGGACCAATTGGCGAAGTGCAACCGCCACCCATGGTATATATTTTTCCTCCATCGTACGCCACCGCTGCACCATAGCGCCCACCACCGTAACGAACATTAGTTTCGTACCATTCACCTACGCCGGTAGGGTTGTTGCCAGAAGCAATAGTTGTGTTAGCGCTTATCGGAGTTATCAACGTTTTAGGAGTACAAGATGTACTCCCCGTTCTACCGCCCACCAAATAAATATACCCGTTAGCGGATACCGCCTGAGCGTCTCTAAGTGGACTTGGTAAACTGGTGGTATACGACCAAGTATCAATAGTGCCGTCACTATTAATTTGCGTAAATTGAACATCACTCAAGTAGTTAGTGCCGTCATAGCCGCCAAATAAATACAGATTATTGGCATAAGCCGTCACGGCTGCGCCGGTTCTATCAAAATTAAAGGTGTTACCTGAAGTACTCCAAGCAGAGGTAATATTACCGCCACTATTTTGCTGCGGACTGATAAACACTGTATCGCAGACATTAGCACCACTGCATGTGCCCCCGCTTCCCGAACCTCCTACAACGTAAAGCCGGTTGTTCCACGCGGCCGAGCCAAAACGTGAACGGGCGCTGGGTAATCCGTTAGAGGCAGTCCCAAAAGTCGGATTACCCGAAGAAATACTTGTGGTGTAATAAACAGTCGCTTGGTTGGTGCCTGCATCATTTACCCCTCCCATATAATAAAGCGTACCGCCAGCTACCTCCAAAGAACCCCACGCTCTGTCGGCCGGTAGACTACCGCCGGCTGCCCAAGTGCCAATCGATCCGTCACTGGCGCTAATTGGTGCATATTGAACACTGTTCGTTGCGTCCGTACAGTCAGTGGCGCTTATACAACCCCCGGCCACATATAGGTAGCCGTTGTGTACGGCCGAACTAGACCCCCACCTGTCGGTGTTGGTCGAAAAGGTTTGGTCGGATTGCGGAGTAAAATCGTTAACCGCACCGCTATTGTTATTGTACAGTTGAAAAGTTTGTACCCGACTTTCAAAGCTACTACAGCTACTTGGTGCCGCGCCTACATCGCATCCTCCTAACACGTACGCGTACGAATTAGACACAGCCATATTCAGACCCCATCGTTGATTGATAGTAATAGAAGATGTGATAAACGGATCAATACCGCCGTTACTGACGTCCATTTTAGCCCATTCAATAAATGGTATAATCCCGCCACCGCTGGCGTCATAACCGCCAACCGCATAGATGTGTCCGTTATAACCAAAGGCAAACCCGCGTCTGCGACCAATCGATAGCTTGTTTGGCGACTCTATCCAGTCACTACCGGACACCGCAACCACATTATTGTTATCGTCAAACTTGGCGTACAAAACATCGTCTTTATCCGATTCCGATTGAGAATACCCGCCAATTAAATAGATATAGTTAGCATAAACCGTCCCCGAGTGGATACCTAAACCGTCCGAACTGCTACCATAACCAGGGCTAGAGTCAATCCTCAATTGGCCGCTAGTACTACAACCTGACACGCTGCCCGCAGAGGTGATGTTACACTTCCATACATTTTGCGTGTAGCTCCCCGAGGTACAGCCGGCTCCACCGGTGCTGGCATAACAACCTCCAAAAACATATAAGTTACCCGGGTTGGTGCTGGCCGCTGCCGGATTAGCCCTGGCGTAAGCATAAGTATAGGCTACCGGAGTGGTAATTCCGGCGCTAGACATTGTCACTTGCGTCCAAGCTCCTGCCAAACTGCCATCTTTGTTAGTCGAGTTGTAGTAAATATTACTAGAAATCCCGGATGTGTTTAGCCCGCCAACTATATAAATTCGGTTATTAAAAACGGCTACGCCGGCGGCGGCAATACCGGTAGTACCGTTTAATCTGTTGGTAGAATCAACGCACCAAGAACCATACAAAGTGCCCGAACAAATGTCCGGCGTTTTTAGTCTACCGCTGGAGTCAATTGATACATATGAAGTGTTACCCGAAGCGTCCGTGCATCCGTAGTTTACACAACCGCCGATTACGTAAAGATAGCCGTTTAAAATAGTGCTCATATTAAGCATTTGGCCACCCTGACCGGCATTATCACCGGTTGGTGGCATATTGCAGTTATACGGGTCAGAACCGCTACACGGCGAAGTGCCACTCGGTTCTGATATGCTAACCGTTGAAACCTCGCCCGCTGGATTAATAACCCCGTAATCTACCGAGTTTAGGGCGTCGTCGCAAGCGCCACTCCCGCTATTTTGACTGGAACAACCCCCTAATCTGTATAAACCACTCTGCCAACTGATGATATTAAAGCCAATCCTGGGCGTAGATAACCCGGATATAACCCCCCATTCCGACAAAGTGCCGTCGGCGTTAATACTGGCCAGTTGTGTGTCATTAGCCATACTCGTACAGTAACCACTGGCATTGACCGCCGTACAGCCTCCGGTTAGATATATATAAGCACCAAAAACAGTACTGTTACTACCCCCAAATGTAGCTCTGGCACCATTGAATGGGCCTGTGGCTTGCCAAGCATTCATCGTACCATCACTGTTTAATTTCGAATAATATACCGTGTTCCTTAAATTAGACGAAGAGGTTCTAGCTCCTTCAAAACCGCCGATTACGTACATATAATCGTTATAAATGTGAACGGTATGCATATGATTGCCGGCACCGGACGGTAAAGCTTGCATACCGGTTGTCGTCCAAGCACCCAATTTGCCGTTTGGCAAAATATCAGCCATTTCTACAGTTGTGATTCCGTTTGGCGAAGAATTGGTTTCACCTCCCAAAAGATAAATTCGGTTGTTGTAAGCATAGGCCGCCATGTAGCTTTTAGCAGTTCCGCTACTTAGGCCTGTATCTTCATACCAATAATTCCAATTATTTTTATTTGTGTCGGTGGGATGCCAGAGCTGTGGTTCGCCATTGGCCCCCAGTTTGGCTATATAGACCGTGGATGTTCTACCGGGCGTTGGCGTACTATCATCTAGCCCGCCCATTACGTATATATAGCCGTTATAGGTTACAATTGCAGCCCCTCTCCTGCCACTGGGCAAATCGTATACCGAATCGGTGCACCAGCCCTGACAAACCCCATTGCCAGGATTTGGCATTTCAATATTACGAGTAGTGGAATTAAATTTCGCCCATTGAACACGGCCCGTCGTGCCGGCCGAACCACCCGAAAACCCAAAAGTTATTACTATCATCCCGTTGCTACCGCTGGACCCGGCAACGGTCCTTGGGCCGCCACTTCCACCTTCGCCGGCACCATTCCTATCCGAGTCTCCGGAATTACCTGGGCTCGTGCCACTACCGGCAGTGTTAGTAACTGAAGTAGCACTGGCAATCGTATAGCTGGACCCGCCACCGCCGCCACCGGCGGCATTACCGTTTGTATTATTAGAACTACCGCCGCCACCACCGCCATAATAACCGGACCCGCCACCGCCGCCGCCGGAACGGGTTTGATTGACATTATTAGAACCGCCGGCACCACCGCTGGCCAAACCGCCATTAGCCGCACTACCATCGGCCCCATTACGGCTTCGACCATCGGCCCCGGCGCCGCCGACTAATGATGCGCCGTTTGCACCGGTGTTACCACTGCTACTGGAACCACCGGTACCACCGGATGATTGAGTTCCGGCGCCGCCACCGCCGCCGACACCGGCACTAGATCCAGCAATACCACTGGTACCGCCACCGGCGCCACCGGCGCCACCGGACGTATTGGTCCTTCCGCCGCCGCCACCGGCGCCACCGGCTGCAATAGCCAGCGCTGTGGTGCTTCTATATAAACTAGTGTGCCCGCCACCGCCGCCGCCACGGCCAGAGTTGCCAGAATACGAACCGCCGCCACCCGTACCCCCGACATAAGTGGTCAATGTTTCGCCGGGAGTAGTAGAAAGCGTAGCCTGCACAAAACCGCCGCCGCCACCGTCTCCGCCGGTATTGGTACTACCACCACCGCCACCGGCGCCACCGGCGCCCCACATTTTAACGGTAATAGAAGTTACCCCACTGGGCACTTTAAAAGAACTCGCCCCTTGCGTAGAATATCGTATTTTATTAAGCTCTTGCCCGCCTATAGAGTAAATATATCCGCCGGCCACAACTGTACCATTATCCCAAAGGTTGTACGATAAATCGTCGGTACCCGTCCAGGAGTCTATTCTAGCTCCGGTAGTCTGACTTTTTTGTATCAGCTCATCGTCAATATCAAAATCGATATTGGTTTCGTTGTTGCCAAGCATCAGTTTTTGAGCTGTCTCGATATAAATGCTTGGATCAATACTTATGGGGTAAGTGGCTTTTTTTAAGTCTTTAGTATGAATGGTGAGTATGTCGCCTTCCAGACTGTACCAGGCTTTGGCCTCAGACAATTTTTTGTTGTGATTTAAAATGAACGGTGTTGGTATAGTAAATAGTAGATTATTTTTTTGGCCGTTTTTGCGGGCTAGTTCTAGCAATCGCCTATCTTTATCGGAACCAATGTTAACTTTGCCCAGCAGTTCTTTTCGGACACCGTAAACTCCGATGGCTCCGTTTTTTTCAAGCCTCGCCTCGGTGCCGTTTTCTAGCTCTAGTCGGTATGTAAAATCTAAGTTATCGCCTTGGAAATCTTCGACAATAATATCTTCCTTGGCCCGACTAACGCCCAAGGTATAAACCATCGCTACTTTTTTTCCTACCAACGGATATACGAGCCGGTTTTTGTCTTGTATCGGCGTTTTAACATTAAACGTCGGTTTAATTTTAAAATTAACATTATTTACCGAATCACGTATTTCGATATCCTTCTGTTTGTTGGTGTAGAAGTTAGCCGAGTATTTAGGCCCTCCCACCAAACCGGAAGACTCACTATAAGGATTGTAGTCTAAGTTATAAGCGAAACTTTGGTTTTTAGCGTCGAAGAATAAATATTTAGCTAGTGTTTCGGATTTTGGTTTAAGTAGATACTCGGCCTTGGGTGACAGCTGGTATCTTATAGAATCTAACTTCCACTGGATAATTTCGTACGAAGCCGTAAACAGCATAATGCCCGCCAAAAAAATACTAACAATTCTGGCGCTGATTCTATGCTGGTTGTAATACAACTTAACCGCTTTTACTTGCCTCTTTATTAGTACCCTTATAAGTTTAGGGCGTCTAGCAATAAGCTTGGTAATTAGCCAGGCCCTTTTTAGCTTATTTTTAGGTAGTTTTTTGTCCGACACCCCAAACCTTTTTATATTGCTTAAGCTTCTATTTATTTTAACAGATTACTTACTTTAAGAATAATGTTTTTGGTGCGTCTCTCGCTACTTAAATTCTTAGGAGGCATAACCCAAGACTTTTTTGCGAGAGACGCCTGTTGTTTTGAAATGTTTGTTTTTGTTTTTTGCCAGAGCTTGTTTTTGGCAGTTTAGTCCGCACTCCGCGCGGCCTAAAACGCTTCTCTAGCTTTTTGTTTTTTGCCAGATACTCGTAGTTTTTTAAGACTTCGAGCACAGAAAACCGCTTGCGAACAGGGGTTTTCTTAAGTAGCGCTATGGCGCTATAACTGGCTATTTGGCGGCGATAAACCGCCAAACGAGTGATATAAGAGAATAATATTTGTGTTCATTTTATTGTTTTGTGGTAGGTGTGTTTTCTTTATCTTCATAGCCTCTACCTACCCGTCGTGGTAAATGTTAATGTCCCTACAAAAGCGTTAGCATTGCTTTGCGCTTTAACGTTTATCTTAAATATTACGAAAGCATTGGCCGATGAGGTCGTAAAGCCACAGCCGGTAGATTCATTACCGTTTATTCCAACGGTCTGCCATACATTGTCTTGAGTTGTTACGGTCGTTTCCGTACCACAGGCATATATAGAGCCTCCTTCACTGCGGTACATTTCGTATGTTACCGCAGCATTTGTACTATCCCGCCGAGCTGTTAGTTGAACGGTGTTATCATCGGCAAAGGCTTTAAAGCTGGCTGGTAGCTGATATGTCACATAAATGCTATAAGTTTGTTGTGTCGCTTGTGGAGAGTTCCATCTGTAAAAGTTCCGCGCTTCACCACTGGCACAAAGAGCTGTGTTAACCGACAAGCCGCCGCCGTTACCACAAAAGTCGGCAGTCATAGTACCAACACCGCTGCCGTTTAAGACAGCTCCCGAGAACTCCGGGTTAAGGTTAACTATGTTGTCCGGAGCCGAACCGCAGGCACCCCAACCATCGGCTTCATAACACTGAATCTTGCCGGTTACTGTGTCGTAATACATTGAACCAAGATAGGTGTCGTTGTTGGCGGCAATCGGTGCGCCAGCCGAACGATCTAGTGTAAATAGAGTGACCGGACCGCCGTTATTCCCTCCACCAATCTGTACGTTAGAAGCGGTGTTGGTATTAAGAGTAATTGTTAATGCGTCTATATATATAGACCTAGCCGTTGAAGAAGTAGCTTGAGTAATTATTAAATCAGGGTTAGTGGCTGCCGTGCCATCTGTGGTGAACAAGCAAGTTACTTTCGTCCAGCCGGCGGTGCCAATTGCGCGGGTATTGTAGTCCGTACAATCAACAAAATTAGTACCCCCGTCTCTGGAATACCGGATAGTAAAGTCTGTTCCGGTCATTGCCACAGTTGAACGAGCGTATAGCGACACTAGATATTGAGTGTTCGATTGAGGAGTAATGCTCAAATTATTTCTAATGCCCCTGTTGGTGGCTGCCGGGGTATCCACTCTGGCGCTTCCGCTTGTGTCATAGATTACTGAGGTATCTCTAGCGACAGTGGTACTGGCTCCGAAAGCAGTCCAGTTAGTGGTAAAGCTACCGGAGTCGTCTACGCTACCATCGGCTGCATGATTAACGTCGGCACTGACCGTGACACTTAAGTTGTCTATATAAAAGGTTCTACTGGTGGCATCGCTTTGGCGAATAAATATGGCGTTAGAAGCCGTTATACCACTTGCCGGAGCGGTAAATGTGCAGCTTATTCTAGTCCAAACGCCAGTGGTTACCGTTCCGTCTGTAGCACAAGAGACGGTGCTCGTATTCGTACCGTCTCGCGAGTAAATTGTGTCTAGTGTGCTAAAGCTAACCGCACCTCTTACAGCGTAAGACACCGTATATTTTAGGTTGGGCGTTAAAGCACTTGATAAGCGGTTAGCCGCTCCACGGTTAGCCGCATTGGCCGTCACCGAAACAGACGCCGCTCCGGTGGCTATATAATCGCCTTGTGTTGTATATCGGCTAACCGTGCCACCAGCCGGAGCTGCGCTCCAGGTATTGGCCGGGAATGTCGAAGCCGAGGCACCTTGGGTTTCGGCACCACCGTTACTGGCGTATTCAACCGCGTTGTTATTGACACTAAACAAATTACTGCCAATTGACGTTTGTACCTCAAACAATCCGTCGCCAATAATTGGATTAGAAGCATTATTGCGAACGGTTAATCCGTTAGAAGTAGCTGTGTTGTTGAGTACAATTTCTGCTCCGCCAGCA
>Ga0255346_1000091_pt1 | contig 155287 bp, 135 predicted proteins | sample wastewater_treat_FD_194410 | JGI IMG/M metagenome (GOLD analysis project Ga0255346, IMG submission 194410) | Wastewater microbial communities from Lulu Island WWTP, Vancouver, Canada - plant22 | ecosystem: Engineered > WWTP > Wastewater > Unclassified | place: Canada: Vancouver, British...
GGTAGTTCAATACTAAATAACTGAATATCAGGGTTTTATACTAATATTTCAGACTGTATTTATTAACAAAAACATCATAACATATTAACAATCAATCAGATAATATTTTTTGTCATGTACTAAGTATAAATTTATGAATTCGAAATAGAATAATCAATAATTAAGGAAGTATTAATGGCGCTTTTAACATTGTCCTGATATCCAGAAAGTTATAAGGAAATAGCTTCGTTGGCCAGAAGTTTGCGGCGAAATCAGACACCATCGGAAGATATGGTATGGCAATTACTTAGGAAGAAGAGAATTAGCGGGTATAAATTTCTAAGACAACATCCTTTGTTTTACAAAATTGACGGTGAGCGGATTGAGTTCTTTATAGCTGATTTTTACTGTGCGGGGCTAAAACTAGTTATCGAGGTCGATGGACCGGTGCATAAAAAGCGCAGGATTTATGACTCGGATAGAGATTCCAAACTAAACAACAAGGGGATTATGGTAGTCAGAATACTGAATGAGGAATTAGCAGATATAAATCATGCAATTTCAAAACTGACACAGGTTATCAGCCAACGTGAAACGGAAATCTCCGACTTGCAGTAATCTCCCCCCCTTCCCTTATTGTTTAAGGGAAGGGGTCGGGGGAAGGGTTAAGAAACCTGGAATATCTCTTAACCCATCTCCCTGTCTCTTCCCTTAAGCATTAAGGGAAGAGGTTGTTGCAATAGTTTTAGATAATACAGTACGCAAATTGACTAATCTTAACTTTTTTATTTTCTGCTTACCTTTAATGTTGGAATAAACTCGTCATGCCACGTTGAAGTAATCTCCCCCTTCCCTTATTGTTTAAGGGAAGGGGCTGGGGGAAGGATTAAGAAACTTGGAATATCTCTTAACCCATCTCCCTGCCTCATCCCTTGAGTAGAAAGGGAAGAGGTTGATGCAGAAGTTTCAGATAATGCAGTACACAAATTGACTAATCTTAACTTTTATATTTTCTGCTTATCTTTATTGATGGAATAAATCCGACATGCCACGTTGCCATTACAAAAGCTATAAGGGAATAGTTTCGTTAGCCCGGGGTTTACGGCGAAATCAGACACCATCGGAAGATATGGTATGGCAATTACTTAGAAAGAAGAGAATTAGCGGGTATAAATTTCTAAGACAACATCCTTTGTTTTACAAAATTGACGGTGAGCGGATTGAGTTCTTTATAGCTGATTTTTACTGTGCGGGGCTAAAACTAGTTATCGAGGTCGATGGACCGGTGCATAAAAAGCGCAGGATTTATGACTCGGATAGAGATTCCAAACTAAACAACAAGGGGATTATGGTAGTCAGAATACTGAATGAGGAATTAGCAGATATAAATCATGCAATTTCAAAACTGACACAGGTTATCAGCCAACGTGAAACGGAAATCTCCGACTTGCAGTAATCTCCCCCCCTTCCCTTATTGTTTAAGGGAAGGGGTCGGGGGAAGGGTTAAGAAACCTGGAATATCTCTTAACCCATCTCCCTGTCTCTTCCCTTAAGCATTAAGGGAAGAGGTTGTTGCAATAGTTTTAGATAATACAGTACGCAAATTGACTAATCTTAACTTTTTTATTTTCTGCTTACCTTTAATGTTGGAATAAACTCGTCATGCCACGTTGAAGTAATCTCCCCCTTCCCTTATTGTTTAAGGGAAGGGGCTGGGGGAAGGGTTAAGAAACGATATAGAGAGGCTCGGGGTGAGGGTTAAGACAGAGGGATAAAGCATGAAGCATACAAGAGAGATGGTTTTGATAAAGGATTTTTTATTACTTTTGCAAACAATATTATTGGTCAGTTGTCCGAATGGCCAGGAATTCCCGAGTTCTCGGGACAAAACCGGCTATGGCGGTTCGAACCGACTGAACGAAGTGAAGGAGCTCGCGAGCTGTCAGGCGAGCAATCCGCCACTGACCTTATAGGTTTTTTGAAAATAGGATTATTACAGGTTTATTGGTCAGTTGTCCGAGTGGCTAGGAATCGGTCTGCAAAACCGGCTACGGCGGTTCGAATCCGCCACTGACCTCAACAAAAATCCCCCTGTGCGATGCGAAAGGGGGATTTTTTGTTTTTAGTCCGTTTCATGCTGTCAGCTTTCGCTGATATACCTGTCGATAAGTTTTGTCAGGGTTTCCTTTGCGTCACCAAGCAGCATGATTACTTTTTTGTTTTTATACAGCGGATTGTCGATCCCTGAATAGCCGGGCTTGTCGTCCAGATTGCAGACAAGTACCCGCTTTGCATTGTGTGCCAGCAGGATGGGCATGCCTGAGATCGGGGTGTTTTTAGTTGTCATGGCTGCAGGGTTAACCACGTCGCAGGCGCCTACAATTATAGCCAGGTCGGTCTTTTCGAAATCCTGGTTAATGTCATCCATTTCAATCATCTTGTCATAGGAAAGCTCAGCCTCAGCAAGGAGGACATCCATATGCCCCGGCATCCTGCCGGCCACGGGGTGGATGGCAAACCTGACTTCCTTTCCTGACTGTTCCAGCAGGGTGGTGAACCTGACGACATCGAACTGGGCCTGGGCGAATGCCATTCCGTAACCAGGTACTACAATTACGTTTTTTGCTTCCCTGCATACTCTTATGGCTTCAGTCAGAGGATCGACTTCGGCCGGGGGTTCAGCAGGCGATTCATCTCCAATGCCGGCCAGATTATCCGCTACTATTTCCTCACCAAAGAATGCCGGGATCGGATCTGCGGAATCCTTTACCCTGAATCCTATGAAAACCTTGAGCAGGTTTCTGTTCATTGCCTTGCACATCACATGGGTCAGGATCGAGCCTGAGGCAGCAACTGTAGCTCCGCAGGCTATTAGCAGCCTGTTATGGATTATCACCCCGCAGAAGGCAGCTGCCAGACCGGCTGTTGCATTCAGGAACGAGATCAGAACAGGCATGTCGGCGCCGCCGATACGGATTGAAAAGACCAGCCCCAACAGAATTGATTCGGCAACCATTACTGCAAGCAAAATGGTGAGGGGACGACCCTGCAGGTAGCCTGTGAAATAGCCTGTCAGAACTATCAGAATCAGCAATCCGATGGTTATGTGGCTATGCATTGGCAGCACAAGCGGTGGTTTTTTAATGATGTTGGCAAGCTTCCCGCTTGCGATCATGCTTCCGCTGAAGGTTAGGGCACCAATCGCAAGCCCCAGAAATCCGGAAATTTTCTCTACACCAAAACCCGGAAGGGTGTTTCGGGTAAGTTCAATAAAGGAAACCAGAAATGCCGCGATTCCACCTGCCCCGTGCTGAAACGCCACCATCGCCGGAATCTGGATCATATTCACCCTCATGGCAACCAGCCAGCCCAGGGCCGAACCAATTAGCAGTGCAAGTATTACTATATGTGGCTGCATAATCCTGTAGCTGGTAATTATCACAACCACTGCAAGTGCAAGGGCAAAGGCAGCACTGAAGTTTCCCTGGCGTGCCCCTTTCGGAGTTCTGAACCTAGTAAATCCGCCAAGGAATATAAGTATGATTATTAGGTCAATAACTAACTCAAACCAGTTATTCATCGGGCTAGGAATAAGTTCGGATTATTATTCTTTTTTGTTTTTGAACAATTTCAGCATCCTTTCGGTAATGGTGAATCCTCCCACGACATTGAATGCTGCCAGAGCTATAGCCAAAGCGCCGAAGACAGTATCTGGGATATCCGGAACAACGGCAAAAACCAGTAGGGCTCCCAGTATCGTTACCGCTGAAATGGCATTAGTCATCGACATCAGAGGTGTGTGAAGCAACGGGGGAACTTTTGAAATAAGCAGATATCCTATTATTATTGACAGGATAAAAACAGAAAGCATTATCAGTAACTCGCTCATGACTGTTTTATTAAATTCAGTTAGTTTCACCCATTGCCTTGCGTGTGCCTGCATGGACTATTTTACCGTTATGTGTAACCAGTGAATTACTCACAATTTCATCATCAAAGTCGGGTCTGAAATCGCCGTTTTTAAAAAGATTCTCAACATAGTTGTACATATTGGTCGCATAAAGCCAGGTTGAATGAACGGCAACTCTTCCCGGAATATTCTGCAATCCGTCGATGATGACATTATGCCTGACAATCTGTTTGCCGGCTTCGGTAACGGAACAGTTGCCGCCCTGGTCGATTGAAACATCAACTATCACTGAACCGGGTTTCATAGATGCAATCATATCCTCCGTAATAAGTACCGGAGCTACTTCTCCCGGAACAAGGGCGCTCAGTATTACAGCGTCTGCATCCGCAACAAGTGGCTTGAGAATTTCTCTCTCTCTTTCAATCCAGTCGGCTGGAAGGCTTTTAGCATATCCTCCTTCGGCTGTTGCCAGTTCGGAAGGCACATCAAATCCGCCTATCTTTGCTCCCAGGCTTATTGCTTCCTCCCGGGCCTTCAATCTGATGTCAACAGCTGTGATAATGCCACCAAGCCTTTTAACAGTGGCAATTGCCTGCAGGCCCACTACTCCGGCCCCGACAATGAGGAATTTAGAGGGTTTGATCGATCCTACTGCAGTATTGATCATCGGGACGAACTTTAGAAGCTGATTGGCAGCAAGAAGAACGGATTTATATCCGGTTACTGTGCTCATGGATGTAAGGGCATCCAGCTTCTGGGCATTCGGGGTGCGTGGAATTCCATCCATGGTGAACGATGTTATTCCCTTGTCATTCAAAGCCCTGATCATTGCATGATTGGATGGTGTCGCCGGATGGAGGAAAGTAATAAGGATACTTCCGTTCTTTATCATTTCAACCTCATGCTTACCCGCTTTAACATTGTAGTTGGGCTCCTTGACCTTAAGGATAATATCTGCTTTCCCGTATAAAGCGGCCACATCATCAATGATCTCCGCGCCGGCTGATCTGTAATCATCATCACTGTAAAATATTCCGGCACCGGCAGATGATTCGACAATGACTTTAAAACCCAGTTTAATAAGTTTTTCAGTTGTGTCAGGAGTTGCGGCAACTCTTTTTTCTTCTGCCATAATTTCTTTGGGGATTCCGATTATCATAATAAACCTCCCTTTTAATTAGTTGAAGTGTTGTTAGTTAATTGTCCTGAAATGGAAAAATAATTTCTACAATGTAACTTAATAATTCATTATTTTACATGATAAATGTTTCTTTTTGGCCTTCAGACTTATTTGCAGAAGACAGCCTTATTCATTATGGAGCGGAGTTGGGATCCTGTTCAGCCTTCCTGTTTCCGGGTGGTCATTCTGCCAGGATTAATCTTGCAAGAGGAGCCATCCTTGCTTTATTCAGGGACAGGTACTTACCGTCAGTTGACAGATTGTCTGCCAGTTCCAGTATCTCCTTGAATTCGTCTTCAAGATTATCGGGGCAGGCCATCAGTGTTGACATACCCTGCCCGAACCTTACCTGAAATTCATTCTTGATTTTATAGCTGTAGTTCAGGATGTTACAATTTACTTTGGCAGAAATCCGCCCTTCCCTGGAATTGAAGATCATATAATAGTTATCTGCAGTACCTTCGACGGGCTTACCGTAAATCTCCACAATCTGCCACTTCCTGTCTTCCACAAGCGGATTTCCGTTTTTCCTCATTATATAATGATTTTCAAGTTCACCCTTTATTATCCTGCCTTTCATATCGAGGTACCTTACCTGTCCTTCCTCTACCTTGAACCACGGGGATCTTTCATTTTTGGGGATCCCTTGCAGTTTGATCCTGCTTCCCTTCAATGTGAACTTACCCAGCAAAGTGTCGGTAAAACTCTCTTCTCCTTTCAGATAGCTGTTGACCAGGACATAGGTGAAGTCGTCGTTCAGGATCAGTTCTGTTTCAATCCTGTCACAATCAGCACAGGGAAGAAAACCGGAATATGTTCCATGCCAGTCGGGGGAAACTTGTGTACTACGTCCGTCGGATGTATGTGCCTGCCGGGTTTTCCCCGAATGATTGTTGCACGAATAAATAGTTAATGCAGCCATGATAAGGACTACAATTGTCCTGAAATCTTTGTTTGTCATCGATTCTAATTTTTCCTGAGGCAAATATAATTGAACCATACCTTAATACCAATTCCCGGCATCATAATCAGGATGTAACCGATTCCGGAAAAATTATTGGGTGACAGAGGTCAAAACCTGATAAAACAAGTCATTAAAGTAGTATGTTTACATTCTTGGATAACCCGGTTAATGAAAACCGGGATTGTATTCTTATTACAATTGTTTGGCTGTGATTGCAGTGAAACAATTATTATTAATTTTACCGGAATGCAGAATATATCTTCAGGTTCAGGGATCAGGTCCATCCTGAATTTCAGGGATGCAGGAGGATTGAAAATCACGGGAGGCGGTGTAATGAGAAAAGGACTCATTTACAGGTCAGCCAATCCCGACCGGGTTAATGGAAATGATATTTCAAGGCTTAAGGAATTAGGAATAAAAACAATCATAGACCTGAGGGGGCCGGGAGAATCTGCAAAACGAAGAAACCTAACGCCTGATATTAAGCTAATCAATTACCCGCTCGATTTTGCGGGTATAACACGGTTGAAACTCAAACCACTGATCACAAGACGTTATAATCCTGAAGAAATAAACAGGGTAATCAGTGATCTTTATGTTGAGCTTGTTGATGCAGCGCGACCGGTATTGAGCAAAATGGCAGATCTGATCCTAGAACCGGGGAATGTTCCCTTGCTTATACATTGCCAGGCAGGCAAGGACAGGACCGGCATCCTGAGCGCACTCCTCCAGATGATAGCAGGTGCCGACAGGCAAGAAATCATTGGGAATTATATGGCATCAAATGACTCAATGGTTCCGCACTATGAAAGAAAGCTGAGAATCAGAAAATTCCTGACGCTCGGTTTATTCCCTTCCGATGCAGTACTGCACGCAATAAAACAGAAACATGAAGATATCCTGACAGTGCTCTCCAGGGTCGAAAACCATTATGGCGGTATTGAAGGGTATCTTTCGGGTTCTGGATTCGATATTGCAAAGCTTCAGAATCTCAGAAAGATACTTGTAGACCAATAGAATAATGTTACCGGAAATTATGATTTCTTTTTTTGTGAAAAGGAAGAAGAGCTTCAGGAATGCATTTAAGGGACTGGGTACCGTTATATTGAGCCAGGTCAATTTCAGGATACATCTCACGGTCCTGATCGTTGTTGTTGTTGCGGGACTGGCCTTAAGGATTGACCCGACCGGATGGATTGCCATAATCACCGTTGCAGGGCTGGTTCTGGCCGCCGAATGTTTTAACACAGCAATAGAATTCCTGGGTGATGCTTATACAGAGGAAGAAAATCCATTTATCAGAAAGGCCAAGGATATTGCGGCAGCGGGGGTATTACTGATGTCTGTCACTGCAGCAGTGGTGGGCCTGATTGTTTTTATCCCGGCATTGTTGAATTTATTAAAATAGCCACAGGATGGAAGATATCTTAATAAAGGAAGTTGTTACACGGAAAGACCTTCGTGATTTCATTTACCTGCCGGGGAAGATACACAGAAATGAGCCGGGCTGGCTTCCTCCATTATACATGGCTGAGTGGGAATTTTTCAGCAAAAAGAAGAACAAGTCTTTCGAGTATTCCGATACCCTGCTGTTACTGACCTACAGGGGCGGAAGGCTTGCCGGCAGGATCATGGGTATTATCAACAGGCGGTACAATGCCATCTCAAATGAACAGCACGGCAGATTTTGTTTCATGGAGTGCTATAATGACAGGGAGGTCTTTCGTGCACTGCTTAAAAAGATTGAAGACTGGGCAAGGCAAAAAGGGATGAAAAAAATTGTGGGTCCTCTTGGTTTTTCCGATAAAGATCCCCAGGGTTTCCAGATAGAAGGATTTGAGTATGAACAATTCATTACCAGCCCGAACAACTCCCCTTATATGGTCAGCCTAATTGAGGGTGAAGGCTATGAAAAAAAGGTTGATCTTGTTGACTACCTTGGGGATATCCCGGAACAATTCCCTGCTGTTTATGGAAGGCTTCTTGGCAGGAACAATTCAACCGGAGAATTCAGGATTATTGAGTTCAGCTCCAGAAAGCAGTTAAAGCCGTTTATCCAGCCTGTCCTTGAGATAATGAATGAAACATTTGATGAGATCTATGCTTTTGTTCCCCTCGACGACAGTGAGAAGTCGGAACTTGCTTCAAGATATTTACCCATCCTTGATCCCCGGTTTGTCAAAGTTGCAGAAAGGGACGGGCAACTGATTGGTTTCGCTCTTGCGATTCCGGATGTGAGCCCGGCAATAAAGGCCTGCAGGGGAAAACTGTTTCCTTTTGGTTTTATTAAAATACTTCGGGAATCAAGACGTACCGGGAAGCTTCTGATGCTCCTCGGAGGGATAAGACGAGAACACAGGGGAAAAGGCGTTGATGTCCTTATGGGAGTAAAGATCTTGCAGGAAGCAATAGCAAGTAATATGAAAATCATTGAGAGTCATCTGGTTCTCGAAGAAAATTTCAGGATGAGAAAAGAGTATGAGAGAATCGGCTGCAAGGTGATCAAAAAATTCAGGATCTATCAGAAAGACCTGTAATATTCTCCTTGCTGCCTGAAATAGCCGGAACGCGTTTTAAACTACAGCTCCGAATCCTTTCCGATGAAAACCGTATGACTGACCAAAGGCACAGACACGATTGAATATAATTGCGTTCAATCATGTGTATTTCTTTTCCGGAGGGAGGCCAGACAGGCATCCGATCTTTTTTAAAAAAAATATATAGGAATGAAACAAATCACAAGAAGAAAATTTATGGAGAAGGCGATGATCACCGGTGCAGGGGTGTCTGTCATGCCGGTGATGGCATCTTCGGGGGATAATAACCTTAAACAAGTCGGAAACACTCCGCCGGTGGATACGGAACTCCCGGGAATTCCCGGGAATATTATAATTCAGCCGCCATTGGCGGACGGTGATGCTCTTCAGCACGACTTCAGCACCATGCGTCCATTGAGGATCAAGGCTCCGGTCATCGTAACAGTCGGCCAGGATGAGGGGGATCTTCGGGGGAAGGATAATATTGTACTGCAGGCTGCAGTCGATTATGTGGCAGGCCTGGGCGGAGGTACAGTACATATTCTGCCGGGCACCTATATAATGCGGAATTCCCTTTTCCCGAAGGCAGGTGTGACGATCAGGGGTTCGGGCGAAAAAACCATTCTTTGGAAGGCTCCAAGTGTAAGCAGCAAACTGATCCGGGAAGCTGACTGGTATGAATACTGTGTTCAGGTGGAGAATCCCGAAGGATTCACCCCGGGCGGCGGTTTGGCACTCAGTGCCGATAAAAAAAACGATCAGGAAGTTAGTCTTTTTACTATCACTGCAATAAAAGACAATATACTTTTTCTCGACCGCCGGACGGAAAAAAACTTCTGGCCGGTTGATGAAGCCCGGGCCACCACGCGTTTCTCGATAATTCATGCTCTGAATGTGAATGATGTGAAAGTTGAAGACATTATCCTCGACGGCAATCTTTCCGCGAATGAAAGGGTGAATGACAATTACGCCGCAGCAGTTTTTATTCAATACTGCGACAACTGGAGCTTCAGGAACGTGACAGCCCGAAATTACAACGGCGATGGTTTCAGTTTCCAGGTTTGTGATGATGTCCGGTTTGAAAACTGCCATTCCCTGAACAATTTTGATCTTGGATATCATCCCGGAAGCGGTTCACAGCGTCCTGTCTTTAAAAACTGTACGGCAAAAGGCAACAGCCAGGGATTCTTCTGGTGCTGGGGCGTCTGCTATGGGATCGCCGAAAATTGCATTGCTTCAGACAACAGGAAATACGGGGTGAATTTCGGACACCGCGACACTGATAATATTCTCAGGAACTGCCTGGTAGAAAATAATCAGGAAATCGGAATCCTGTTCCGGAAAGAAGAAAATGAATTCCGGACAGGCGACCGTAATATAATTGAAAACTGCACAATCAGGAATAACGGAACAGCTGGCCCCGGAACAGGAATTGATATCCAGTGGAAAACGAATGACATTACAATTCGTGACTGTTATTTTGAAAACACCCGGAACGGACCTCAGAAGACCGCCATAAAAATAAGCGCCGATGCTCAGCGAATAACTGTGGAAAATAATAAATTCTCAGGAGATGCAGTAAAAATTGAAGATCTGAGAAAAAAGAGCTGAACGTTATTCTTATTCCTGGTATTTAAAAAGCAGCAGGGTGGGATTTCCGCTTCCGCCCTCGTTTGTTATTACCATATCCCCGTTACTGTAAAAGGCAATGCCTTCGGCATTATTGAAGACCGCCGGGTTCAGTGTCTCAATATGTTCAATGTTTCCGTCCATGTCGGAGATAAAAAGCAAATAATCTGAAGATGAAAGAATAAAAAGCTTTTTGGACACAGGATTTATGCCTATCGCTGAAGTCATGAAATCAATCCGCGGCTCCGGTTGTTTCCCTTTCTTTTTCTCCTTCAGAGGAAGGTTTAACTTGTTTGCTTTTGCAAAATTCCTGATTGCCTGAAGATCAAATATGAAAACCGGATCCTGCGAAAGTGTTCTGGTTTTAAGATCAAAAGCATAAATTTCCCTCTTATCCTTGTCTGCAGGGCCCTTCAGGGTTTTTCCTTTTGGTGCTATAAGCAGCCGGTTGCCGTCCGGATCAAAGCAGAGCCCTTCATTGTTCCTTGACGGAATGTTTGTGTAGAAAACATCAAAATTTAAATTTCCCGACTCATGGCCGGCGATCTCGAAAAGTGCCCCGTCACTTCTGAGCACGTATATTTTACTTCCTGCAATGGCTATCCCTTCATAATCACCATTGATATTAAAGTGCAATTGTCTTTCTATCTTGTTTTTCTTTAAGTCATAAAAAAATACTATTCCATTCTCGTCCTGGATGCAGGCAAACAAATCCGATTCCAGATGGGTTATCCCCGATATTTCGTGCAAAATTGCTGGAAGTATAAGGACGGCATCAGGTTTACTCAGATTATATCCCAGGGTATAATTCCCCGCATTTTTTACAGGGGCGAATCCGGGGAAGATGAGAAATGCAAGCATTGATGCTGCTCGAAAAAATTTGATCATTAACTTGCTGTATTTTGTATATTTATGGATAATATCTTCAGCTTCGGCAGCGTTTAATAGGCAATTGTACAAAATATTTATTATAATACGATTGTGGTTGAAAAAAATGCCGGGTCAGGACGGTTGTACGATACCTGATCCAGACCCCGGCATCAGAGAACAGAAGTTTAATTGAAACCTGCAAAATATAATCTTCCGGTGATTGAATCAAAGCAACAAATTGTGCAAGTACTTACCGGCTGAAGTAAATCATATTTAACAAAATCTGGCAATGTCCGACAATTTCTTCAATCTGAACCATTCCGATTTTTTCGGTATTCTGATGAGGTTTGCAATCAACACGATTTTCCTCATCATCCTGATACGGGTGATCTACTTTCGTTATTCCAGGAAGGAGAAGTTCCTCTTTACCTTTTTCCTTATGGGAATAACGGTCTTTTTCATCACTTCTATGCTGAAATCGGTTTTCATCGAATTCGGAATGGCGATAGGGCTGTTTGCGATCTTTGCCATCCTGAGGTTCAGAACGAGGAATTTCAGCCTGAAGGATATGTCCTACATTTTCACCACAATAGGAATATCAGTAATTAATTCATTGAAACTGACTGGTTTTCCAGTGCTCGGAGTGATTATTTTCAATATAATCATCATGGTTTCGGCCGTAATTCTTGAAGAATTCACTGTGAAGCATAATATTGTGAGCCATACTATCATTTATGAGGATCTGGATTTGCTTAAGTCGGCAAAAAAACAGAAGATCATCAGGGAATTATCTGCCCTTACAGGAAAGGATATTACATGCGTCAGGATCAGAAAAATCAATTACAAAGATAAAGTGGCGTTTCTCGATATCTCATACAGGGATTAAAGTTGGATATTATTGAAGGATCCGGCTTCCGGATTTATCAGGATTAATTTCTGCAGGAACAGAATTATCACTATATTCAATGGCATTTTAACCTGAAAAACCGGAGCAGATGCAGATTGACCGCAGGAGATTCATACGGTCATCAGTGCTTGCAGGTGCTGGTTTAGTACTGTCACCGGGCAAGGGATTGTGTGATGAAAATACCTCTGACTACTTTGGGGTTCATCCCTTTATTCTGATGAACCCGGATGCCGTTTTCATAATGAAAACAAATGTCGACGTTAAGACAAATTCCTCTGTCATCAAAAAGACGGGTCTGGATTTTGGCCGTTCAGTCTTTTGCAATACCGGCGACAAGGAGAACGGATTCCCCAAAACCGGCAAAATAGTAATTAAACCCAACCTGACATGCCGCGCAAGGAATAGCTCCGCATATACGATCGAGCGGTCGATGGGAATTGTGACTGATGCATTTTTTGTTGAGGGCGTTATAGAAAGTTTAAAGGAACTGGGGCTTTCATCCAACCAGCTTTTTATCAGGGAAGTCAATTGCCCGGATGATTTCTCAGACGGAGGTTATATTTCAATGGCTGAACGAACCGGAATAGACCTGCAGGGAATCAATACACCTGTTCAGAATCTGGCGCCTGAGCAGGTTTCATGGGTTAATGTCCCCGGGGGTGTGTTTTTCAGAAGAATTCCTTACTTATGGCCGGTTAATGCCCCGGGTACTTTCCTGATCAATATAGCCAAGTTTAAAACTCATGGAATGGGAATGACCCTGTGTGCAAAAAACCTGCAGGGCACCATAGCAGCAAACTACCAGGCCCATTGCAGTGCTTACGGCAGGAGTATTTCCGGGGTGAGTGCCTCTGATCTGAATCCTGCAGCTGCCTCCGACATTCTTGCCAATTATAACAGGCACAGGGTTGCCGGAATTCCGCGATGGGATAAACCCGGCAGTGACGGCGGCTTATGGCAGGAGATATGGGCAACCCGGTGTCTTGATAATAATTCAGTGACATTCGCAGGCTTGCATATTATAGAGGGAATATATGGCCGGGACGGTGATTTTATGACGGGACCGGCACAGAATGGCCTGGCAACCGATTATATGACAAACATTATAATCTTTGGGCGGAACCAGTTCCATGTAGATAACATAGGTCATTATCTTGGGGGTCATGAACCGGGAAATTTCGGGCTCTTTCACCTTGCACTCGAGAGAGGCATGGCAAAGACAATAAATCCCGGGGAAATACCCCTGTATGAATGGGATATTCATACAGGTGCCAGACCAGTCAGTCTCGAAAGCCAGCAACGTTTCAGGTTAAAAACCTATTATCTTCAAAGGAATTACAACGGGCAGGATGAACCTTACTGGCACCTTGTGAATGAACCCTATGAATATGACTCCGCAGGAGTGAATGACCCCGGTTTCAGCAGAAGCGGCTTCCACCTTCAGCAGAATTTTCCCAATCCGGTTAATACCGTTACATCAATCCCTTTCAGGCTGCCTTCGGGGGGAAATGCACGCCTTGAAATTCTCAATACATCCGGTAAGCTGATCGAAGTGATTGTTAACAGGAATCTTGAAGGCGGAACCCATACTGTATTATGGGATAGCAGAACAGTCCCCTCAGGATCATATATTTGCAGGATCCATTTCAACAGCATGAATAGCACAATCTGGATGATAGTCATCCATTAGTGCCTGATCCGCTTTACTCCAGTTTAAACCGGGAAGTTAATCATATGCAATTACCTCCAGTCCGACGTTTGATTTGGAAAACAATTGCCTATCTTTGGTTTATTAACCTGATTACTAACCCGGAAAAAATAGGCGCTATGAGATTCAATTCAATTCCTTTCATTTTATTGCTTCTTGCTGGCATATTGTTCTGCAATTCCTGCAACCGGACGCCCTACTATGGGCCGGATATCTACGTTCCCGATACCACCTTCAAGGTTGTAGGCTATCTGTCGACGGGAAATTTTGACAAAATTGACGCGCTTGAGCTTGACAAGCTTACTTACCTGAACATCGCATTCGCCAACCCCGATGCTGATGGAAACCTTGTTGCCGAGCTCAATGCCGACATAAAACCTGTGGTACAAAAAGGGCACGACCTGAATCTGAAAGTTTTTATTTCCCTTGCGGGAGGAGGCAGACCCGACACCGTGATCTGGAACAACCTGCTGAAACCTGAAAACAGATCAGCATTCATAAAGAAGCTGGTAGCATATGTTGAAGAAAATAATCTCGATGGCGTAGATGTCGACATTGAAGGAAACCTGCTTCCTTATCTTGACAATAATTACAATCCTTTTGTTCTTGAATTGCGCAAAGCCCTTCATGCCAAGGGAAAAGGAATAACCGCCGCCCTCGGGGCTGTCGGCTTTCATGAAGCTGTTGGCCAGGAGGCGCTTGAAGCCTACGATTTTATAAATGTAATGGTTTATGATAAAACCGGGATATGGAGGCCGCATGATATCGGCCCGCATTCACCATATTCCTATGCAACTGATGCAATTAAATTCTGGACGATCGACAGGAAGATCCCGCCTGAACGCATCACCCTGGGGGTGCCGTTCTATGGTTTTGATTTTACTCCTCCTGCAAGATATATTTCCTACGCGGAAATAATCAGGGAAAACAAGGGATATGCCTATCATGATTCCGTCGGAACCAGATACTACTATAATGGTATCCCTACAATGGTGAAGAAAACAGAACTTGCAAAGAAAACTCTTGGCGGTGTAATGATCTGGGAGATTGCCTATGATACGACAGGTGATCTTTCATTGATGAAAGCGTTGTACCAGACACTCGAGGCAGGAAACTGCCAGGTAAGAACATTTTTCAGGGATGAGGACGGTGATGGTTTCGGAGATATGTCCAGACCGATTCAGGCATGTGAAGCCCCGGAAGGCTATGTGGCAAACATGGACGACAGGGATGATAAAAACCCCCGGGTGCATTAAACTGAATAAAGATACTTCCGGATCCACAGGATCAGTCACCGGATAGGTTATATGTATCATATGGCTTGCTACCAGTATGTATTCCTTCCTGAAGCATGTATTACTATGGTTTTCAATATACAGCTTTCCTGCCCGGAGGTCGTCAGACAGGTATCCGATCTTTAATAAATAAATTATACAAGGATGAAAATATTTAACTATGAATTGTGGTTTGTAACAGGCAGTCAGTCACTTTATGGTGAAGAAACCCTGAAACAGGTTGCGGAAGATTCCCGGACAATTGCGGCAGCTCTCGATAATAATCATCTGATGCCGGCAAGGATTGTTTTTAAGCCTGTGCTTACAACATCAGACGCAATCACAAAACTATGCCTCGAGGCGAACAGTGACCAGTTGTGCGCCGGAATAATAACATGGATGCATACGTTCTCACCGGCAAAAATGTGGATTGCCGGACTGAGCCGGCTCCATAAGCCAATGCTGCATTTTCATACCCAGTTCAACCGCGACATCCCATGGAAGGAGATTGACATGAATTTTATGAATCTCAATCAGTCTGCCCATGGCGACCGCGAATTCGGATACATATGCTCACGCCTGAGGCTGAACAGGAAGGTTGTAACGGGTCATTGGCAGGACAACAGTGTAATCGGTGAAATAGCAGCCTGGGTCAGATCGGCAGTTGCCTTTACAGAAGCCGGATCTCTGAAGGTTGCAAGGTTTGGGGATAATATGAGGGATGTGGCGGTAACAGAAGGCAACAAGGTATCGGCACAGCTTGAACTTGGCTACGAGGTCCACGGATTCGGGGTTGGCGATCTGGTCAGTGAGGTGAATGCTGTTTCAGCCACAGCGGTTAAATCGCTTGTTGAACAATACGGGGATGAATACATGGTGCAGCCCGAAGTCCTCAATTCACCACCGGTAAGGGAGGCTGCACGCATTGAGCTTGGCATGCGGAACTTCCTTGAAAAGGGGAGTTTCAAAGCTTTTACCACAACATTCGAGGATCTCCATGGCCTGGCCCAGCTTCCCGGCCTGGCGGTGCAGCGGCTCATGGCCGCCGGCTATGGCTTTGGAGCCGAAGGCGACTGGAAAACAGCCGCTCTCGTGCGGTGCATGAAAGTAATGGCTGCCGGGCTTGAAGGAGGAACTTCCTTCATGGAAGACTATACCTACCATCTCGACCCGGGGAATCCGGCTGTCCTTGGAGCTCATATGCTGGAAGTATGCCCTTCACTGGCAGACGGAAAACCCTCGTTGCAGGTCCATCCTCTCGGCATCGGCGGGAAAAATGATCCGGCAAGGCTCGTTTTTAAAACAAGAACAGGGGAGGCTCTGAATGCTTCACTTATCGACCTGGGTGACAGATTCAGGCTGGTAGTGAACCCGGTCGAAGTTATTGACTGTCCGGACATGCCAAAACTTCCGGTTGCCAGTGTATTATGGAAACCCCGACCCAACCTGAAAACTGCAGCAACCGCATGGATCTACGCGGGAGGCGCTCACCATACAGGATTTTCACAGGCACTGAACACCGGGCATCTTGTTAACTTTGCCGAAATAGCCGGTATTGAATGTGTTGTGATCGATGATAAATGCAGAGTGGACGAATTCAAAAAAGAACTTCGCTGGAACGATTTGTTTTATCATATCTGAAGAAATGTTACAGAATCTTAAGGAAGAAGTATATCGGGCCAATCTGAGCCTGGTTGAACATAAACTGGTAAAACTGACTTTTGGAAATGCCAGTGGAATCGACCGGAAGAGCGGATTCATGGTAATTAAACCGTCAGGGATTTCCATGAGGGACTCAGGGCCCGATGATATGGTTGTTACCGATCTGTCCTGCAATGTTGTGGAAGGGGATCTGCTCCCTTCAACCGATGCTCCGACCCACGCAGCACTTTATAAAGCATTCGGCACAATCGGCGGGATCGTTCATACCCATTCTGCAAGTGCAACAGCCTGGGCTCAGGCCTGCAGACCGATTCCCTGCCTCGGAACCACTCATGCCGATTATTTCCATGGAAGCGTACCTGTTACCCGTTCGCTTACCAGGGAGGAAATTGCCGGAAATTATGAATATAATACTGCCCTGGTGATAGTAGAATGTTTCAGGGAGATGGACCCTCTCAGGATACCTGCCGTACTGGTCGCTTCCCACGGACCATTCACCTGGGGCGGGGATGTGACACAAGCTGTGCTTCATGCTATCAGTCTTGAAGAAATTGCCCGTACTGCTGCTTTGACCCTTTCAATAGCCCCTGTAGGACCGATTGATCAGACACTCCTTGATAAGCACTTTTTCAGGAAACACGGGCAGGGTGCATATTACGGACAGAAAAAATAGCCGGCATTCGGTTTCTGCCATATATTCCCGGTTCGGATTTTTAGGCGGATTGAGTTATTACCCGTAGCGGGTGACATGCATGAAAGTGAGAATATTTAATGTAGCTGCTCTCAATCTCTTAATTTCTCCCGTAACTTTACAAGAAAAAGATACATGTCATGACCAAATTGTCAGTATTGTGGAAGATAAGGCTGGTTATAGTGATGATTATCATTGCTCAGCTGACTGTTTCCTGCAGCAAAAGCGGGCAGAAGGATGATGAAACGCCTCCTGTTTTGTCAGTTACCCCGGTTGATATCACAACAGTTACTCATATCATACCATTTGGTGCCGATCTTTCCCCTCAGCAAAAGAATCCGGCGTTTGAGTATTATGTCAGCAATTCATCTGTGCAGGTAAGATCAGTATGTGCCGGTTATGTTGAAGATATCAGACTGAATGACAACTTTCCCGATTACGAGGTATGGATTAAGACATCATCCAATTCTGTTTACAAATTAATTTACGATCATATCGTTGATCTTAATGTGGTAAAAGGCAATAAAGTTGATGCCGGTACTGTTCTCGGCAAAGTTGGAAAAGGCAACAGGACCGAACTTCAGATCAACAAGAGTGACAGGAACATGGGTGAATTATCTTATTGCCCTTTCGATTTCGCCACCGATGATTTTATCAGCAGCCATAAACAATTTACCGATACATGGTGTCTTACCGGAACTGTCAGGCCGTAAAATTCATCTTTCCGGGCTGATATCGCCCCAATGACTCCGGGTTGGTCTCCAGCATTGCCCTCTTCATATTCAGGTTGACAATCCAAATTTAATCCTCAATCCTCAAAAAATCACCAACTTTTTTTGACCGCATTACCATTTTTTGAGCGTTGCACTGCAGAAAACAGGAAGACACCTGACATAAGGCAAAGAAAACAGGTTCCGGGAAGACTGCTGTTCCGTTATTTAATTTCCCCGGTTCAGAATTTCTGCAGCAATTCCTTCACGGCATCCTTGTGGACCATGAAATCCATCATTTTAAGTTTTACATAGTCTTCTGAAAAGAAATAATAGCCGAATTCAGCGGCATCAGGATCGTTGTTCCGGGAACCGGAGCCGGAGTCCTTTACCAGGTACCAGTCTTTGCCGTCTTTTTCCAGGTATCCTACAAGATGCATCCCGTGATCGTCGGTGGTTGTACGGTTGGAGAACCTGAACTGACGGGCGTCATCATTGATATATGCTGAAGGAATGTCAAAATCCGGAATGACGGCGCATTGGGTCACCCTGTCGAAACCCGGTTCCGAAACGTCGCCTCCAATGCTGACGGTGTATCCCTTCCTTACGGCATTTTTTAGCGCCGACATGAAAACATCGAGAGGAACATTGTGATAATCACTGTTGTGCCACCAGTTGTCGGGTACCTGGTATTCAACCTTCTTGTAGAATGGTTCCTGGGTATAGGAAAGTATGTCGACATAATCTCCGGGATTAATCTTCAGGATATCCCTCAGATATTGAACAGGAGTCATTTTTTCCCCGTTAACTGTTATTTCTGCAGGCGGTTCGCCCATGTAATGATTCATTATTGATTTGATTGTAGCCAGGGCAGCATCCTCATCCCATGAAGAAGATTCCTTCACCGACTGCAGGTAACTCTGCATCTCTTCCCTCATCCTGTCGGTATTGTGGAATTTCCGGCCATTCAGCAGGCCGGTGTAGTCTTCATACGGAACAATTCCGTATTTGCTCCACATCCTTGTTACGGCATTGGCTTCTGATCCTTCATCAAACAATGAATTGCCCCTTTCCCTTATGAAGCGCCTGGCTTTTTCAACATATTCCCAGTAAACAGTATACATTTCCGATAATTTTACCTTCATTTTATGGATCCGGTATATTTCCGATTCCAGGAATGAGGTTGTACAGAAACACCAGCATGTGCTTGTACTCCCCTGTGAAACGGGAGGATTATGCCATTGCTGATTCCTGTACATTGAAAATTTGTTGGGCAGTGATGAGCTTGACAGATCGACTGCAAACATTTTCATTGGCCTGGCAGGCTCGGCTCTTTCCCTGGCCTCCCTGTCATCGCGCAGGATCGAGTTCTGATAAAACCCCGGAGGCAGTGTTCTGAACACAGCCTTATCCTTGTTTTGTGCATTAATGACAATGGGTATTGCAAACATTATTGATGCAATCGCGCAGAATAATTTTCTTTTCATGTCTTTGTGTTTTTTCCTGTTCGGATGTTTGAATCTACAAATTACAAAAAAAATTACGGTTAATATGCTGTTACAATCATTTAGCGGCCTGTGAAGGAATGTTTTATTTTCATGTTTCAGTATACAATCACGTTTTGAAAAGTCTTAAATAACTGACATATGACAGACTTTATATTGATTTAAGTCTATGCTTAAGATGATATTGATCAATTATAATGTTGACAAATATCAGTTTATTTATTGCGACCATTTTGTCGGCACCCTGTTCCAGCGATGTTTTTCCAGTTCGTTCATGAGTTTTGCAGGCAAGGGGCCTTTTTCGCTTGCTGAAAGATTGGATCTCACATGGCCGGGTTTTCTCATTCCCGGAATGATTGTAGTCACTGTCGGTTCCCCGAGTATGAATCGGAGAGCCATCTCCGGCATTGACATGCCTTCAGGTAGCAGAGGTTTGAGTGCATCGGCTCTTTCAACGCTGGGGATCAGATTTTCAGGGACAAAATAAGTATTTCTCCAGTCTCCCTCGGGCCATGTGGTTGTTTTGGTCAGGGTTCCTGTAAGGGTGCCTTCATCGAAAGGGACCCGGGCAATCACCGCGACATTCCTTTTCCGGCAGGCCGGGAAGAGTTCATCCTTAGGGTTCTGGTCGAAGATGTTGTAGATCACCTGAACGGAATCGATCAGTCCGCTTTCCACTGCCCGGATCCCGTTCCAGGGTTCCCAGCGGTTCAGGCTTATCCCTATGGCATGAAAAAGTCCCTGTGATTTAAGGTCTGACATTTTTTTGATTCCGCGGTCATCGTCGAGCCAGCTGTCTTCCCAGGTGTGGAACTGCATCAGATCAAAGGAGTCAAGTCCTGCGTTTTTCAGGCTTTTTGAAACATATTCCTCAATATGGTCGGGCGGGAAGCAGTCGTCGAGGCTGAATTCCCGGGTGCTGGGCCATTGGAAATTCTTTGGAGGCATTTTTGTTGCGGTGTAGATTTTTTTATCCCTGTTTGCCCTGATGAGTTCTCCCAGGAGATGTTCACTTTTTCCCGCACCGTATCCCCAGGCAGTGTCGAAGAAGTTGCATCCCAGATCGGCAGCCAGTTGCAGCGACCTGAATGATTCCTCATCGTCCGAGCCTGTCCATCCTGCCATTCCCCACATTCCGTAGCCAATTTCACTGATCCTCCAGCCTGTTTTTCCGAATAGTCTGTATTTCATGGTTGATGTGTGTTTTATTCAGGGTCAGTTATCAGGCCCTTAATTTAAAAAAGATCAGGATTCGATATTCAAAAGTCAGATAATGATTTCATAATTAATTTATCAGCGCCAGGAGTCAGGCAATTCGCCGCCATGCGGTTACAGACATGTCACCGCTGCGCGGTTTGGGAATTATTATGAATGCCCTGATCCTAATTCGCGGAGAACAATCCGGAATATACTTGTTTCATGGTTTCGGTTTTTGCTGGGTTCTCTGCGACTGCATTGGCGGTGAACATCATTATTCCCGTGACCGGTACGGCTGAACCGTAATTCAGCACCTTCCGGAATTCCTCCTGCGTTATTGCGCGGGGATCATCATAAGCCTGCACTATGGGCCAGACCTTCGGAAATGCTCCCGGGCTGATGTCCAGCCTTCTGCAGAACCATTCGATGTTTTCCCTGACCCATTCCGGCTTTCTGCCCATCCGGCCATGATATACCATCGGTGAAAAAACATCTGTCAGATCTTTCAACAGATCATAATCCAGACCCAGGATCCGGACTCTTGCACCATTGAATTCCCCGTCTTCCCATGGACAGTGAAAGATACCGAGCAGCGCACCCGGCCTTTCTTCCTTTACAATCTCCCTTGTCTCCCTGACCCAGTCCGCAATTACCGAACACCTCCATTCACGCCACCCGGCTTCGTGCATTTTTAGTATCCATTCGGCCTTTTCCGGGGTGCTCATGCCGGGAACCCTGATACCGGTTGCAGTTTCAAATGAGCTTATGCAGTTATCACAAAAACAGGTTTCTGGAAGGATAGGCTCCGGCTCTTCAAACTGTGCGTGCCAGTGAAGATAATCCATCCATATCCCGTCTAGTTCAAATCTACCCACCAGCTGCCGCAGCTCGTTCATCCTGAACTGCCTGAATCCCAGATCAGTAGGACAAACTCCCATGAACCATGAAGCCGGTTCAACTCTCTTACCATCACTGTCAATCGCCCAGGCCTCCGGATGCTTGTCAACATATCCGGCGCCGTTGAGAACCGGAAATTCGGCATAAACTTTCAAACCTTCCTTCCCTGCACGCTCCATGATCCTGTCATTAATGGCCTTCCAGTTCATAAAAACCGAATTCACATTGAGCCGGTTCAGTTCTATTCCCCTGTTCCAGAAAGCATCCGGACTCCCGTAAATTCCCCTGGCCTGAAAGTGACCGGTTTTCCCCGGCGGTTCAGTCTTTGTCAGGGTGTTGACAGGAGAAAAACTACAAATCAAAATGGTTATCAATGCAAAAATTGAAAGAAGACTTCTCATTGCAGGGATATTAAGGTATTATTTAATAATGCAATATAGGAATTTGCGTCTTAGCTGCATATTTTAAAGATGCATCTGTTTGGATGCCGTAAAAAGACATTGTGATCCAAAACCGACTGGCCCCGGATTATGACAGATGAGCGGGATCTCCTGTCCATTATGAATAGTTTCCGGCGATTTGGGCGCAATGAATATTTATTTGTAATTTTAATACCGTCAGGAATTACCTCCGGCCGTTAGCCATAGAATCCCGATTGATGCCGGCAAGAATAAGGAACAGGGCGGCCGGGCAGAAATCCCTGTTCCCGCATCCTGCTGAACCCAGGAGCCTGCCGGGGAAAAAAGATCGGTTATGATCCGGGATGAAACAAACAACACGAAATGGAGAAGGTCCTTTATAAGATATATGTAAGGGGACGGGTTCAGGGAGTTGGCTTCAGATACAGTGCCGTGAGAGCTGCAAATCACCATGGCATTACAGGTTTTGTAAAAAATATGCCGGATGGAAGTGTTTATATGGAAGCCGAAGGAACGGAAAAGGAACTTCTGGATTTTATTGAATGGTGCAGAAATGGTCCGGGCCATGTGGGATCGCTGACGATTGATCCTTATCCCCCGCGTAATTATGTGGATTTCAGAATTGTATTTTAAATTCAGCCATATCTTGCCTGATCAGTCAATCTTATTCAAGGCGGAAATAATTTTATTTAATAAATCAACTCTCCCATGAAGAAATATCTGATATTGGTTATGTCAGTGTTTATCAACCTGCCCGTTTCATCACAGAAATATGAAATCCGTTCTCCTGACGGAAGTCTGACAGCCGGAATTGAGATAAGTAATGGAATTGATTTGTCCATTTTTAAAGGAAGCCTTCCCGTCCTTAAACTGGAAAATATCGGGCTCGTGGCTTCGGACAGTGAAAATCCGTTCAGTGAGTTTAAAGTGCAAAAGACTGTCAGAAGGAGGGTTAACGAGGTTGTCAGACCTGAAATAAGGGAAAAGGCATCAGAACTTATCAATTCCTATAATGAGCTTGAGATCCGATTCAGGAGTAAGTTTGCTGTTACATTCAGGATGTTCGATGAGGGTCTGGCGTACAGGTTTTCGACCTCATTGAAGAATGAACTGACCATTTACAGGGAGAATCTTGAGCTTTGTTTTGAAGATGGCGATTCGGTCAGGTTTCAGTCGTCCGGGACTTTCAATTCTGCCTACGAAACACCTTATGAACACGAAAAGCCGGCCGGAATCGGAGATGGTAAGCTGTGTAATCTGCCATTTCTTGTGGAGAAGAAAGACGGAACGTTTATTATGGTCACGGAAGCCGACCTATACAACTATCCGGGATTATGGCTGAAAGGGACGGGGCAGCCACGGTTGTCGGCAGTGAATCCGCCATGTCCGAAAACATTGACCGCAACCGGTTCTCCCTATAACCTGGGCCAGGTCGAAGAAGCTTACGGTTACATTGCCAGGGTGGCAGGTACAAGGAATTTCCCATGGCGGATCTTTGCGGTTGCCGGTGATGAGGCGGAGCTAGTTTCAAATAATATGACCTATCTGCTTGCCTCTCCATGCGCCATAAGTGATGTTTCATGGATAAAACCCGGAGTTGTGATGTTCGACTGGTGGGCGAAACACAATATTTACGGAGTCGGTTTCAGATCGGGGATCAATACTGAAACAGCCAGGTATTTTATTGATTTCTGTGCAAAACATGGATTCAGGTATTTTCTTTTTGATGACGGATGGAGTCCGGGGGAAGATTTGCTGAAAACTGTCCCCGGATTGGATATCAGGGAAGTTACTGCCTATGGCAGGGAAAAAGGGGTTGATATAATGCTCTGGGTAATCTGGCACACGCTTGGGATGCAGTGGGATGAAGCTTTTAACCAGTTTGAAAAATGGGGGATAAAGGGCATCAAGGTGGATTTCATGAACCGTGACGATCAGCCGATGATTGAATTCTACGAGGCTGTTGCCGCTGAAGCAGCAAAGCGAAAAATGGTGGTGGATTTTCACGGGGCCTGCAAACCTGACGGTTTACGGCGTAAGTATCCCAATGTCCTGACCCGGGAAGCACTTATTGAATTTGAATTCAACGGCTGGACAAGCTATGATGATCCAGTTCATCACAATCTTTTGCCCTACATAAGGATGTTTACCGGCCCGATGGATTATATTCCTGCCACAATGCGCAACTCCACGAGAGAGAATTTCCGTCCTGTGGGAGATTACCCGATGGGGCAGGGAACCCGTGCTCATGCCATGGCATTGTTTGTGATACTGAACAGCCCGATGACAATGCTGCCTGATTCGCCTTCCGATTATTACCGTGAGCAGGAATGTACCGGCTTTCTTGCCGGAATTCCGGTTGTCTGGGATGAGACACGCCTGCTTGAGGGGAAAATCGGAAAGTATACAGTGCTTGCCCGCAGATCGGGCAGGGAATGGTACCTGGGAGCCATCACAGACTGGGACAAACGCACAATCAGTCTGAAAACTGATTTCCTTGAACCGGGACGGTACTGGCTTGAGGCTGTCGAAGACGGCATAAACGCGGATAAAAGGGCTGAAGATTACATAAAAGTCAGAAAGGAATTTCAGGCAGGCGATTCGTTGGTAGTGAATCTTGCGCCCGGCGGAGGCTGGGTTGCAAGGATTATGCCGGTAAATCAGAACACAGCCTCCGGTCGCGGAAATTAATCACCGAGTTACGCCGAACTTCCATGCATCGTAACCCTGCGGTCCTTTCCAGTACTTACTTAAGCTCCTGTTCGGCTTTTCTTATGTTCCAGCCGTCAATTGCAAGCACCGGTATTTCACCTCCCAGATCTTGATCCGAAAATTCCACTTTGACACTGCGTTTCTCCTTTGGCAGAAGCGCAAAATAGTTGTCTTCCCAAAAAACCGGCAATACAAGGTCTCCCGATTCGCGTCTGATGATCTTCGGGTTCACAGAGAAAGCAAGAAAGTCCGAAGGATTCTCAATCTCAATAACTGCCCTGTACCTCCCGTTCTCTTTAAGTACCGGGGAGACGGAGCAGCTGAGTTCAACCTCAGGAAGCCTGTTCAATGCAGTGAAATCCGCATTCTCATCCCCCTTTGATGAAAGCCAGTAGAAATTTGAAGACAGTTCTCTGCCTGAATCATCGTTCAGGATGAGTTTTAGGAATGTAATTCCGCTTCCGGGCCTGGGCTTCTCCAGGAACATGACTTTGACACTCTCATCTGCCTTTACCGCAACCGGCACTTCTTCTGAGTGAATTTCATTCATCTTCATATCATAGAGCTTTGCGGATGCCTTCAATCCTGAGAAATCACGGTACAGTCCATTGACGACCCTTACAGAGTGATCGTCGTACGAATACTGGATATGAAGGTTCTCGCAGGCTTTTTTTATCCCGTAAAAAGCTCCGTTCGGGGCAAGGAAGTAGTCATAGAGTTGCCAGTACATTGTGGGCCATGCTGAATTATACATCCAGTAGATAATGCCGCTGGATTTGTACTTGTTGCCGGCATAGGCTTCGAACATTGCCCTGCTTGCTTCATACTGGAGAACCTGCGATTTCATGCTGTATTCATTGAGGTTTTCCGGTTTGCCGTAGCGTGAAAAGAGAGCTTTACGGGCGGCAGGGAAAAAAGCTTTGTTGAGCCTGATGTTCCACGAGTCGCTTATAGGCCAGAGATCCTGTTCCGGCATCATTTTCCGCATGCTTTCAACCGGGGGTATCTGTTCCCCTGACGGCCCGGCTTCAGTGTTGAATTCAAGCTTGCCGTACCAGTATGAAGGGGGCATGTAGGAATAAACATCGGGATAAGGTCCCATCCATACACCGGTATTTCCAGTTACCGTGCTCGGATCCTGTGTTGCTGATGATTGGAACGGTCGTGTTTGGTCAAGCTCGTTGAGCACGTTCAGGTACATCTTCTCGATCTTTTCCGTCGGATGCATATCGCTTCCGTACAGCCAGTCGAATACCGAAGGGTGGTTTCTCAGCCGGAGGATCAGGTCTTCCCAGCTTTTTTGTGCGACGATCTCCATTTCAGGGGTCCATCTGTCCCACATTTCCCATGAGCTGCAGCAACACCAGCCGACCATCAGGAGTATCCCTTCCTCATCGCATTTTTCGAACAGGTAATCGGATCCCCTGGGCGCCTCAAGTCGCAATGTATTCAATCCCATGTGCTTTGCATACCGGATATCTGCATCTATTCTCTCATCCGAGGGTCGGAGAAGCATGTCTTCCACATAGCCTCCACCTCTGATCACGATGTTTTTCCCGTTTATCTGGAACACTCTGGTGTGCCTGCCGTCAAAATCATTCATCCATGAAGATATTTCGCGTATGCCGAAACGAACCTTTTTAATGTCGGATACAGAGCCTTTGGTTTCAAAGGTCAGGTTGAGGTTGTACAGGTTCTGGGGGCCGACAGTATGCGGCCACCATAAACGGGGCTCCGATATCACCAGCTGGCTGAAGTCCGAAGGATCAAAAACTACTTTCTTCGATTCCTTCGGTCCGAGTGTTACTTCCTGTGTAAAAACAATATTGTCAATGGTGCCTTTAAGCTTACCTTTGATCTTCCCGTCAGTAAGGTTTTCAACTTCGGATGCAATGGTCAGGCGGGCCTGGTCAGTTGAGGGAAGGTTGAGTTTGGTGATCACCTGCGGGTTTTTCACTGTCACCGGCCCTGTTGACCGTACCGTAACATCATACCAGATACCCATTCCCCTGCCCGGGGGCGTGGGGTTCCAGTCGACCCAGGCAATTGTTAGATCGAATCTTTCGGGGGGAAATATTTCAAGTGCAAGGCAGTTGATTTCTCCCGGTTTTGCATAATCAGTAATGTTCAGGTCATAGATGCGATAGGCTCCCTGCACTGAGGCGGTGTCAGCTATCAGGCTGCCGTTGAGCCAAATATTTGCCTTGTAGTTAATGCTGTGGAACCTGATCCATGTGTTTTTAGCTCCGTTACCGGCCGGAAGATGAAATTCGGTCCTGTACCACCATGAGACTTTAAAGGGACTATCGTCAGGAACAATAGGGGGCCATTTTGTAATGTAGCCCGGGATTTTGAGGATGTTTGTGCCGAAATAAGGATCGGGATAAACTTTGTTCTCCACAAGGGTTCCAAGCACAGTTGAGGGAACGGTTGCAGGGTACCAGTTCTCCGGTTTGAATGCAGTTGTCGAAATAACGCTGCCGGATTCCCCGACAGCAGCTGATGACTGTATCGCCCAGTTCTCCCTTAACAAAACGGGTTCCTGTGGTTCAGGCGGCCGGGAACAGGCAAAGGATACAATTACTGAGGCAAGGAAAACTAATGGCAGGCAATGTGTTTTCATGGTTATTATGGGGTTTTTACTGGTCTTCCGCGGTAAAATAAATCCTGAAAAGGGGATCTCCCTTTACGGGAACTAGTGAATCGGGTGTAATCTCAATGACGCTGAACCTTTCAGCAGGTATGTTTCGTTCGGTGGCAAGGTATTTTTTCAGGTATCCGGCATGTCCTGCTCTCAGGGAATCGAGAGATGAACTAAGTACATCTTCGCCAAAGTATTGCCTGGAAAGGGCTGCCAGCGGCAAGCTGTCCGTTCCGTCAGGGAGGGTTAATTTATTCCTGAGATATCTGAACAGGGATGAATCGGCTATGTTCCTTATATCCTTTTCCCGGAGGATGCCTGAATTCATCAGTTCTTTCCTGGCCATTATGCCTGCCAGAGTGTCGGCTGCCCTGCCGCGATTGATGCAGTAGATAAAATCTGCTTTCAGCATTGGCTTCTTGTCGAGGATACCTGCTATTGCGTCAAGTGACCGAATCGCTTTTTCGTCCGGCTGAAACTCAGTCAAATTCAACCTGACTGACTGAAGTGAGGAAGGATCGGACTGAATCAGTCCGGAAAGCAGATTTATGGGGGAAACTGCTGCTTTAACAAAGAGGTTTCCAATTATCCGGAAAATGATTTTCCCCAGATTGACAATCCTGACCTCTTCTCCTTTCATCCTTACGGGAGCTTTCAGATCGATAATCCCGTTTCTGTCGCTGAGTACTGCCAGGGCAAGGCGAAGGGGGACATTGAACCGGGTTTCATCTGCGACTTTTTTGCCAAGGCTGAATCTCCTGAAGTAGATTTCATTATTGCTTACAAGCGATTTTCCCTTCAGTTTGTTGTCGGTTCGTAAATTCATTGTTCCGCCGGTAACGGGAAATCCAAGGTAATGTCTGAAGTATGCATCCAGATCCTTCATCCGGAGCCTGCTGATATCCAGTGAAAGCTCCACGTCACTGCCGGGGTTTTCAAGGCTGAACATTCCGTGTGTAATCAGTTTGCCGGTTCCGTTCAGTCCGGCCGCGACATCGTAGGATATTCTTCCGGGTTGATCTGTGATTTCCTTAACATTTAGTTTGAGACTGTCGATTTTATATTCAAACGGATAGCGGAGATTTTTATCCATATACAGGATCGATCCGCCGCTGACCGAAACTTCAGGGATATTATACCTGAATCCTCCCGTTATACCGGTGGTGTCGGCGCTGATCGCGGCAGAATCCGCACTTTCCCCGGTTTTCATCAGTGTGGTCCAGTTGGTTACCGAGTCCTGCAGTTCCATAAGCACGAATGGATCTGTTAGACTGATACTGCCTAAATGCAGGCGGCCGGCGGAAAGATCAAGCGTATCAATTTTCACGGAAAGATCGTTGAATGAGAGGATGGTTCTCCCGAGGGTGTCCTGCAGTCCGAAATTACTGACCTGGCTGGTTCCCTGAACGGAAAGGTTAAGTATGCTGCTGATACTTCCGTTTATCATGAGGTCGCTGGTGAGGTTGCCGGTTAGGGTTGACACATTCAGATAATTCCTCACATAGGGTTCTGTGATCCCCAGGTTCAGGCTGTCGATCATGAGGCTGAGCCTGTAGGTGCTGTCAGCCTGGTTGATCTCAAGGTCAGAACTTATGCCACCCCCTTCAACAAACCTGAAACCTGCGCCAAGCCTGGCCGAATCGCTGTTCCAGGTGAACCCGGGAATCGTCAGGTCAATACTGTCGAGATAGATGGTATGCTGCAGGGGAACATCGGTGTATTTCACGAAACCGCCGGCAATCCTGATATTATGGATTACATATTTTGCCGGGGTTTTCCGGACGTTTTCCCTTTCATTTTCTGTGGAGTCCGGGGCCACAAGATCAGAAAAGTTGAACATGCTGCCATTCTGCATCACCTGTATAAACGGATCATCGAGCGACACCTTTCTGATCACGAATTCATTCCGTAGAAGAGGCAGGTAACTGACAGAGATCCTGAACTGCCTGAAGCTTGCAAAAACCGTTTTTTCGTCGGCTTCAAATATTTTAAAGCCCCTGACCTTCAGGGTACCAGTCAGATAACGAATCCCGATTCTGTCAATTGTGATCCGGCGCCCGATCAGCTCCATGCTGTTTTTCTCAATATACCATCGGGCGATCCCGGGAACTGCAAGAAGCAATAAGGCAACAGAAAGGAATATGCAGGCTGTTATCAGATATCTTTTCTTTAAAATCCTGTACCTCATTCTTAATGCTGTCTTGTTATGGGATTGGATCCGGAGTGCTTTTCCTGCTTAAGGGATGTGTCATAAGCAGATTTACTGTCATGTACAAAGTTAATCAAAATCTGAAAAAAGCTCCGGACCTTAAAAACGTCTAAAAGGTAATCGGGGAACAGATGTCATCCTGATCTTCCTTCATGACCTGTAAACATGATTCTGGTCTGAATTAAGATTCAGACAATCCGGTTTTTAATTTTTCCATTTCATATTTTGAACTTTTATTGGATTTTGCAACAATTCATTATAACTTACAGATTCTTCTTTTGCCTACCAGGAATATAACTTAAACCAGATAAGAAATGAAAACAAGGAAATTCACCCGCCGCCAGGTCATTGCGGCAACATCGGCAGGCTTCTTAGGTTCAATGCTGAATTATTCGTTCAGACCTTTTACCGTGGCAGGTACAAGCCAGTCGGTACTGGCAATCAACGGAGGAGAAAAGGTCCACAAGGGACCATGGTCCGACTGGCCGTTCTGGGACAGGAGTGCGGAACCGGGTATTCTGGAAATGTTCCGTTCCGGGCGATGGTGGAGAGGTGAAGGGGAACATGTTGCCGAATTTGAGAAAAAATACGCCGAACTTATGGGTGCCAGAAGCTGCCTTGCAACGGCCAGCGGCACAACTTCCCTGATTATTGCCATGGAGGCGCTTGGTGTCGATGCGGGCGATGAGGTTCTCATATCGCCGTATACATTCATTGCCACATACAATTCTGTATTTGCTCACAAGGCACTGCCGGTATTTGTTGATTCTGATCCTGCGACCTTCCTGATGGATCCGGCAAAGATTGAAGAAAAGATCACCGACAGGACCGTGGCCATAATTCCCGTTCACATATATGGCCTGCCGGTTGATATGGACAGTGTCAATTCCGTTGCCCGGAAGCATGGCCTTAAGGTTATTGAGGATGCCTGCCAGGCATGGCTTGCTGAATACAGGGGGAAAAAAACAGGCACCCTGGGTGACCTGGGATGCTTCAGTTTCCAGAACTCAAAGCACCTGCCTGCAGGTGAGGGCGGAGCCATCCTGAGCATGGATGAGGCTCTTGTCGACAAGTGCTATGCGATTCATAATTGCGGCAGGCCAAGAGGTACCATGAAACCCGGTCCGGGATATCCCTACCGGGGAAGAAATTACAGGATGCAGCAATCGCAGGCTCTGATCCTGTTGTCTCAGATGAAAAGGATTGAAAAAGATAATGACGTCCGCCTTTCAAACGCATTGTATCTTGACAGAAAATTGCGGGAGATCCCCGGGATAATACCGTACCGGCCGGCAAACGGAGCCACAAGGGCAGTCTATCATCTTTATCCGTTCAGATATATTAAGGAAGAATTCAATAATATTCCGAAAGAAAAATTCATTGAGGCACTTAATGCAGAAGGAATTCCCGCTACAGGCGGTTACGGGAAGCAGAATAAGGACGGACTTATGGAAGAGGCCCTGACCTCAAGGGGCTATAAAAGGCTCTTTTCGGAAGCAAGACTCAGGCAGTGGAGAGAGCAGAACAATCTTCCGGGTAATGACCAGCTTTGCGATCAGGCAGTAACATTATACCAGAGCATCCTTCTCGGATCGAAGGCCGATATGGATGATATTGTTAATGCAATAACAAAGATCCATAAGCTTAAAAACACACTCAGACCGTGATTTGTTATATTTGCAGAATCACACCGTGAGAATGAAGATTTTAAGGCCCGTTGCTGCAGCAGTATTACTGGTTTCATTAGCCGCATGCAAGCACTCCGCTGACCGGAGCATCCTGTATGAACGGATGGGAAGACTTTTAGAAGAAGGTGAATTTGCAGAACTTGAGAAACTGGCGGATTCTCTTAAGACCCTGAGACTGTCAGACAACGATCTGGTTGCCAAAGCCGATTCCTTTGTTCAGATTGCCGGCAGAATCGCAATTGATTTTTCAGTGCCGGAAGCTGACTTTATTGATGATCTGAAAAAAAGAACTGGAGGTTATTCCCTGGAGGAATTCAGATTATGGGAGAAAAACAACTGGCTCGAAAGGAGGAAAATTAATGGCGAAATAAGATATTTCAGGCGGGCGGCCTCAAACCTGGTCCGACTCAGGGATTTTAACCTGCGCAGGGCTTATTTTGATTCGCTGAATTCCGTATCTCCTGAAATCAGGTTCAGATTGAAGCATATTGAATCGGTCATCAGGGCGGCCCGGGAAAATTCCGCACCTGTGGTTCCCGTGGAAATGACAATTACCTACTCGCTTACTGTAAAGTCCGATGCTGTGCCGGAAGGAGAAATTGTCAGATGCTGGCTCCCTTACCCGCGGGAAGATCAACCCCGGCAGCAGAAAGTGAAACTCATTTCTGCCTCTCATGGAAATTACATTGTCTCTCCCGATTCAGTTACCCACAGGACGATCTTCATGGAAGGAAGGGCTGTAAAGGGAATACCCCTCGTTTTCAAAGTGGAATTCAGCTATCAGTTCGGAGCGCAATATTATGATCCGGATAATATAAATAATCTGCCTTCTTCGGGTTATTCGGGGATCTGTGATAAATATATCTCGGAACAGTTGCCGCATATCTGTTTCACGGAAAGGGTGAAAAAACTTGCCGACAGCATTGCCGGGAATGAAAAGGAGCCCTTCAGGATACTGAAAAAGCTTTATTACTGGATTGACAGCAATATTCCCTGGGCAGGAGCGCTGGAATATTCGACGATTCCCTGCATACCTGAATATGTATTGGCCAACAGGAGGGGCGATTGCGGTATGAAGACTTTCCTTCTGATGTCAATGTTGAGATACAAGGGTATTCCTGTCAGATGGCAGAGCGGCTGGATGATGCCCCCAGACGATGAAAACCTGCATGACTGGTGCGAAGTTTTTATTGAAGGTACAGGATGGCTGCCTGTTGACATGTCGTACGGGCTTCAGTATTCAGATGACAAGAAAATAAAGGAATTCTATTTGTCTGGGATAGATTCATACAGGCTGATTGTGAACAATGGTGTTTCAGGGAAGCTTTTTCCTCCGAAGAAATTCCTGAGAAGTGAGACATTGGACTTTCAAAGGGGTGAGGTTGAATGGGAAGGCGGAAACTTATATTTTAATGAGTGGACCTATAATATGGGAATTGAGTATACGGCAAAAAGCAATTATTCCGAAAAAAGGAACCGTATGCAGCTTACCCCGTAAAAACTCGGAACGAAATGAAGCAAACAAGATTACCCTGTTTTTTGTTGCTGCTTGCCGGCGGGCTGCTGTCAGGCATTTCATTGCCTGGATGCCGGCAGGACTCGTTGGTTTTGTTGTCTGAAGGACTGGATTCGATAGGTGCTTCAGTGGTTAAGGATAAAAGGGAAGGGATCTTTAACATTAATCTTTACAGGGCAGGGGAAAAAATAATTCTCAGCGGTGAGACTGACAGTCGTGATGCCCGAAATTCAGTGTTGGGCTACCTTGAGGGGAAAGGAGTTCGTTTTATTGACAGCCTGATGCTTTTGCCCGATACTGCGGCGCTTGGAACTCAGTGGGGTCTGGTGAATGTCAGCGTGTGCAATATGCGGCTGGTCCCGTCGTATGATGCAGAGCTGATTTCACAATCCCTGATGGGAACGCCTGTCCGGCTCCTTAAAAGGGATCACGGCTGGTTTCTGGTGCAAACCCCCGACCGGTATATCGGCTGGGTCGACAGCGACGCCATTGCGGTCTTAACCAGTGAAGAATATCGAGATTGGAAATCGTCGGAAAGGATTTTCTTCACCGGCAAAACAGGCGATATTTACGGAGATCCTGAAAAAAAGACGACTGTATCCGATATTGTTGCGGGATGCATTTTAAAGGTCAGCGGCATCAGCGGCAGGGATTACCGGGTAATACTGCCCGACGGCCGCAGCGGATTCATCCCGGCTTCCGGCGCAATGATACTTGATGATCTTGATCCAGTCAGGCTGCTTACACCCGAAACACTGATATCACGTGCGGAATCATTCAATGGTATCCCCTATCTCTGGGGAGGAACATCCGTAAAAGGATTCGACTGCAGCGGATTCGTAAAAACAGTGTATTACCTGAGCGGGATTATCCTTGCGAGGGATGCATCGCTGCAGTTCAGGCACGGAACTGAAACGGACACAGTAAATTTTCCCGCTTCGCTGAAGCCCGGCGACCTGCTGTTTTTCGGATCAGTCAGGGAAGGCCGGCCGAGGGCCACACATGTTGCCATGTATACCGGCAATACAGAGTATATTCATGCTTCGGGGATGGTCAGGACCAACAGTCTCGACCGTTCGCGGAGCAATTTCAGCGGATACCGGAGAGATACATTCATTGGAGCAAAGAGGATTATCGGGGCAGGGTATGGCGAGGGAATCATTCCTGTTGCCGGGCATCCGTGGTACAGGTAGAAGATGAACAAAAGGACTTTCATAAAATACTGCACATCTCTGGCAGGAATATCATTGGTTGGCAGAAATTTTGCCGGTGCAGCAACTACTTTCCCGGTAAACAGGTACAATATGAAAAAATCAGGCACTCTTAAGTTGCGGTATGCTCCGTATACACTCCAACTAAAACATGCATTTACGCTTGCAACAAGTTCAAGGACCACAACTCCGGTTGTACTTACAGAACTGGAATTCGAAGGGATCACGGGCTATGGGGAAGCTTCTATGCCCCCGTATCTCGGGGAGAGCCACGAATCGGTGCTGAAGTTCCTTGCTGAAGTCGATCTTTCCCGGTTTTCTGACCCTTTCCTGCTGGAGGATATTCTGATTTATGTTGATAATGTGATGCCTGGAAATTATGCTGCAAAGGCATCAATAGATATTGCACTCCACGATCTTATCGGAAAGATCACGGGACAGCCCTGTTACAGGCTGTTCGGGCTCAATCCGGCAAAGACCCCGCTGACAAGCTTCACCATAGGTCTGGATTCCCCGGAAATTATAAAGCAGAAAGTTGAGGAAGCGGAACCTTACAGGATACTGAAGGTAAAGCTTGGCCGTGACAATGACAGGGAAATGATTGAAACCATCAGATCACTGACTGACAAACCATTGTGTGTTGATGTAAATCAGGGATGGACCGACAGGAATCATTCCCTTGAAATGGCACACTGGCTTCATGAAAAAGGAGTGATATTCCTTGAGCAGCCTATGCCCCGGTCAAGGAAGGATGATATAGCCTGGCTGACGCAAAACAGTCCCTTGCCCATAATAGGCGATGAAGCGATTCAGCATGCTGACGACATTGTCAGCCAGAAGGATGTTTATTCGGGTGTCAACATAAAGCTCATGAAATGCGGCGGGATGCATGCGGCCCGCAATATGATCGGCCTTGCAAGGGCCCTGGGGTTGAAAGTCATGATCGGTTGCATGACCGAAACCTCATGTGCCGTCTCGGCTGCGGCCCAGCTCTCCCCGCTGGTTGACTGGTGCGACCTCGACGGGAACTTGCTTATCAGCAATGATGTGTTTGATGGTATGAAGATCACCGGCGGTAAGGTGACTCTTCCTGACCGGCCCGGTATCGGAGTAATAAAACTGACCTGAAAGACGGGAAGGGATTCCGGCATTACAGCCTATTTCAGCCACCTGTCGAACCAGTCAAACGCTTCTTTCTGCATCTCCGCGTCGAATTTATGATGTCCCGGATAAAATGAGCATTTGTATTTTTCCGGAGCGCCGGCCTTATCATAAATTTCCCTGAGAATCTCATCAGCATTTTTCATCTCAGGCAGGGTATAAAGGTCATCATCGTTGTCGTTCAGCACCATAGTGGGAAGTGGCACCCTGAGCCCAAGTATTTCAGGAAAATCGAGTTCGTTGGGTAGCAGGGGTACGTAGGTCATCCAGGTATGTGTGAATGATTTATTCAGTACAAAATCGCGCCAGGTTGTCATGAACCCCACGCAGACTGCACATTTGATCCTTTCATCGACACCCCCGGTAAAGACTGTCCTCATTCCTCCTCCTGACAGGCCCGCGCATCCGATCCGGCTGCTGTCTACATCCTTCCTGGAACATAGGATATCGAGGGCAACTGAGTCTTCAGCCATGAACACCCCGGGCCAAGTTGTGCCAGCGCTGAAAAGCGACTTTGCCATTATGTGCTCATGCTCACGGGCCCAGTTATTATAGGCATTTACGTTTGCCGGATCCTCCGGATCATCGTCAGTCAGTCCCTGCTTCAGATGAACCGGCACATCCTGCATCATGACCCTCCTGCTCGCGAAGGGGAAAGCATCGGAAACAAGCACGGCATAACCTCTTCTGGCTATCTCATTTGCCCACGCCCTGCCTTCATAATAGTGCTCCTGGTGATCTTTCATCAGGGGATGCTGATCAGCTGAGGTTTTTGTAATTTTCCTGGTACCGAAATACTTGTTGCCTCCATGATCATGAAAGGCAAGAATTCCGGGCAGCTTTCCCACTGCCCCTGCCGGCTTAAGGAAAATGGCGTCGGTGGGCCGTCCGTAGGGAAGCTGCCATCTGAGCTCCTCGATATGGAGACCGTCGAAAGTATAGCTTTTTAATTGCTGAACTTCCGGGCTTTTACCGGTTTCAGGCATGACCACGCGCTCAAAAAGCCTTTCCTTTGCAACAGGCTTCCACGATTTAACATCTTTCCATTCCTTTCGCCTGAAGGACAGTCGGGGAAGATTTTTCCCCGAAAGCCCGGCGGCCCAGCTGCCATACACACCGATGAGACTTACCTGATCCTGCACGGTTATCGGCCTTTCCATATTCGTACTTTCCGTTTCGGAATTCATATATATATCATTTGATTTGTTATGCCGGTAATCGCTATTGATTTTCTCCGGAAAATCAAAACCTGCCAACCCTATACCAAGGGTCCCGGCAGCTTTTAAAAACCCCCTCCGGTTGCTTTTCATATTTTTGAGATTGTTAAAATGCTTAAATTTACATTAATTGTTTTTAATCATTATTTATTCGGGTTGAAAAAGAAAAATACCTTCTGGAAAACGTATTAACCCATAAAAACAAATCATATGAAACGAGCTTGTCTGGCAGATACAACCAAACGTGGGGATCTGAAATGCGGATCCCGGTTTGATCCGGGCATCAATACTGGCAGGATAAAAAGGATCTTCACCCTCCTGTTTTATACAATGCTTTCACTATCGGTGCTGGTTTCATGCAGGGAAAAACAGTCTCTTTCCGGACTTGTAAATGTTTTTATAGGGACCGGCGGGCATGGTCATACTTTCCCCGGGGCAACCGTTCCATTCGGGATGGTTCAGCTCAGCCCCGACACAAGGATTGATGGCTGGGATGCCTGCTCAGGATATCATGATGACGACAGGACAATAATAGGTTTTTCCCATACTCATCTGAGCGGGACGGGGATCGGTGATTACGGTGACATCCTGATCATGCCCGTATCAGGAAGGAAAGCCCTGGTAAGGGGCGATGAAAAGGTTCCCGGATCGGGATACAGGTCAGGCTTTTCCAAATCCAATGAAAAGGGTTCTCCCGGCTACTACTCCGTCATTCTTGACGATTATGGCATCAGGGCTGAACTTACTGCTACAACCAGGGCCGGGTTTCATCGCTACACTTTTCCTGAATCAGATGAATCTGGAATGATAATTGACCTTGACCATACCCTTCAGTCACATGAAAACCTGCTTCTCCGGATAAAGGTGATCAGTGATACGGAAATTGAGGGTGTAAAGATCACAAGGGGATGGGCGAAATACCATCCGGTATATTTTTATGCAGAATTCTCAAAACCATTCAGTTATGTTCTTGCTGTCAACAATGTTCCTGATTCTTCGTTAAAGGAAGCGGAAGGCCGTAATCTCAAGGCACTGATTTCATTCGGTACCGCAAAGGATGAACAGGTGCTGGTCAAGGTTGGTATTTCTTCCGTTGATATTGAGGGAGCAAGGAACAATGTCGTGACAGAGATCCCGGGATGGGATTTTGAAAAGGTCAGGTTTCAGGCTCAGGAAGCCTGGGACAGGGAGCTTGGCAAGATTAAGGTTGAAGGCGGGACGGATGATCAGAAGGTGATTTTTTACACTGCCCTGTATCATTCAATGATAAGCCCCAATATTTTTTCCGATGCTGACGGGCGTTATTTTGGCATGGATCATAAGATCCATAATTCAGATGGTTCGCTCAATTACACCGTCTTTTCACTCTGGGACACCTTCAGGGCCGAACATCCTCTCCTTGTGCTCATCAACCCTTCCCGCGATGCCGGGATGATAAGATCGCTGCTTAGAAAATCTGATGAAGGCGGCCTGCTGCCCATGTGGGATCTGGCCTCCAACTACACCGGGACAATGATCGGCTATCATGCGGTCCCGGTCATCGTCGATGCATATGTGAAGGGAATCCGTGATTTCGATGCGGAAAAGGCATTCAGGGCCATGGTTCGGGCATCTGATTTCGACACAACCAATATCAACGCCGCAGACAGGGATATTCTGATGTTGTTGATGCCGCTTGCCAAATATTATAACAACACTCTGGGGTACATTCCTGCTGACAAGGACAACCAGTCGGTGGCCAAGGCCCTTGAGTTCGCCTACGACGATTGGTGTATTGCCCGGATGGCCAGGGAACTTGGGAAGGAAAAAGAATATGGGATCTATTCGGAGAGAGCGTTGCGCTATAAAAAGTACTTTGACCCGGTAACAGGTTTTATGAGAGGCAGGATGTCGTCAGGGGAATGGAGAACCCCGTTTAATCCCAGGTTTTCTGATCATTTTCATGCTGACTATGTTGAGGGAAATGCCTGGCAATGGACATGGTTCGTGCCCCATGATCCGGCCGGACTGATTGATCTTATGGGAGGAAAAGAGAGATTCACCGCCAAACTTGATTCCCTTTTCACCGTTGAGTCCACTATTGAAGGAGAGAACAAGTCAGCCGATATTTCCGGGCTTATCGGCCAGTATGCCCATGGAAACGAACCAAGTCATCATATAATTTATTTTTACAACTATGCCGGCCAGCCCTGGAAAACCCAGAAGCTTGCAGATCAGATTCTTAATACATTGTATTTTAACAATCCTGATGGTTTATCGGGTAATGAGGACTGTGGCCAGATGTCGGCATGGTATGTTCTGAACGCATTGGGATTTTATCCGGTTGCCCCCGGCGATCCATCCTATTCAATAGGCCGCCCCTTGTTTGACAAGGCTGTTGTCAGTCTGGAGGACGGCAGGAAATTCACTGTAACTGCATTAAACAATTCCGCTGAGAATATTTATATACAAAAGATCACGCTGAACGGAAGGCCGCTGGATATTCCTTTTTTCGCGCATAAGGATATTGCCGGCGGCGGGGAAATGGTTTTTGAGATGGGCCCCTCGCCCTCCCTTACCTGGGGATTAATGGCGAAGTAGAAGATCTTCAGATAAATAATATATCTTCGGAATACTATCTCAGTCCGAAGCGGTAACTGAACTTTACAAGAAACACATTATTGTAACTGTCGGTTCCAGTGCTGAAAAGATTTCCCAGGTCATTGTAAAAATGCATTTTGCCTGAATTATCGAATCCGCGCCTGTTCTGGCTCCAGACTAAATAAACTGTTGATCCTGGCGAAAACTCCCACCTGATGACCAGGTTGGAAAGGAACTCCCGTACATTGAAATCAACCCTGTTAAACCTGTAATCGGCAATACCGTCAGAGTTTTCATCAATTTCAAAGTAATCAACGCCCTGTGTTATCTGCTCATCGGTGTAAGTTCTGAACCTTCCGGTGAATGAATCAGCTAGGGGGTTTGTGATGTATTTATATGAATTGTACCTGCCGGTTGCGATGAACGGCTGGCCCCAGTATTGAAGGGTTAGATCGGGTTTCAGGTTGAAATTGATCCTGAAGGAAGCGCTGATGGTTTCCCTGTTGATGCCGGCAAAAATATACCTGTCATTGTTGTTGAACTGCAGTGTTGTGACATACTGAAGCTCAGAGAATGATCTGTTGTAGGCCGGACCGAGGAAAAATGAAAGGTAATTGGCTGGTTTATATGATAATTCCAGGCTGGTATAGGTGCTTCTGCTGTAGTTTTTAAATCCTTTGTTGTAATTTGAGAAGAATTGAAAACCGAGCTTCTTACGGTTGTCGGTAGAAAAGCCAAATTGCCAGTGAAATCTTCCGGGCAGTTTCATCATCGGGCCGCCCCTGAGTATGCCGGTACTTACAGAACCAGTCTCTATGTTCCCGCCTGTCCACAGGTTCCAATAGTTTTTCAGTGTCATGTTGGCGTTTGTTTCAAAACCCTTTCCGACATTGATTCCGCCGAAATTCCATGAAGAAAAAAAATCCGCATTGATATTGTACCTCCTGTATATTCCCCGGGGTTCCCATTCGCGGTAACCCGCCCAGAGTACAGCCAGTATCTGATCCGAGTTCTGGCTGTAGCCCAGGTCATTTATTTCAAAGCCCGGAGTTTTCCAGGTCATCACTCCCATAAGGTTGAGGTGCCCGTCGAGCTTCATGAGCTGCAGCCTGCCGCCCGTCCCTGTAAGCGATTTCCTGTCAGGATCAAACCTTGCATACTCCTTGTCGGGTCTCTGGAAGTAGCGGGCTGAAGATTTTTGTGTTTCCGCAATGGCCTCCCTCGTTCCGCTGACCTGGCTGAAAGCCGTGCTGACACTCAGCATCCAGCTTTTGTCCCTGAAGTACCGGGTGAAATCGAGTCCTCCTGTATAGGCTGATCTATGCATTGAGGCTGCAAGATTGCCGTCAAGATCCCTGTTTGTTCCGGTAAAGATGCCCCCAAAAATGGTTTTCCCCTCATCCAGGTCTTTCTGAACCCTGCCCACAAGATAATTTGTCAATGGTTCAACCGTCTCGTATGACCTTTCGCCAGACTTGCGTATCTCAGCTTTTTCTTCAGCTGTGACTGCCTCGATGAATCCGACCGAGAGTCCTTTGCCGGTTTTGCCGGTAAGCTTGGCTGCGCCTAGGATAGTTGTAAATCTCGGAATATCGGCATACATACCCTCGTCCAGGTCAGGATTTCCCCGAGGTCTCTTACCTATTCGCCTCGAATAGAACAGGTTGTCATTTCCAACATCACCGTTGCCAATTCCAAGGTTGAAATTGGTTATGTTGTTACCCTCAATAAAGAAAGGTCGCTTTTCCCTGAAGAATGTTTCGTAGGCAGAAAGATTCACTTCTGACGGATCGGCTTCAACCTGACCGAAATCGGGATTTATTGCGAGATCCATTGTCATGTTGCTGGTGACGCCGATTTTTGCATCTATGCCGCCATTGAAGCCGTACCTGCGTCCTTTTTGCAGAAATGGATTCGCCGGGTCGGCCTTATAGGTTTCCCCCCGGGCAACCCCGTATGGAGTTATATCGAAGATCTTTCCGGGTTTGATCTCCCTGAGTCCGGTCAATTCTCCCAGGAGATGAATAAGTCCGGGGGCATCTTTGGGTATGTGCTGCCAGAAGCTGGTTTCGCGCTTCCTGTATAAAACCCTGGCAACCTGCAGACCCCATATATCTCCGGAGTTTTTTTCGAAGCGGAGCTGGCTGAAAGGGATCTTCATTTCAGCCACCCAGCCTTCAGGGTTAACCGAAGTTTTGACCCACCAGTTCGGATCCCATGAGGAATCTTCAGTCTGACCGTCATTTGTGAACACCTGGTCATATTTGACACCGGCGGAACTAATTCCAAAAAGGAACCCTGTCCGGAGGTCATGAAAACTGTCGAATATTATGGCCACCATGTCGCCGTCGGAATTGTCACGCCTTGTAAGGCGTCGTACAATGCTGTCGGGGCTCGTGTCGAAAGCCCTGATGGCAACATAGATATTATTATTGTCAAAAAGTATTTTGAATTCGGTCTTTTGAGACGATCTGCCTCCGTTGTAGGGTTCATATTGTGTAAAATCATCAATCCAGGTCCCTTCATTCATCCACGCCTCATCATCAAGTATCCCGTCGATCACGGGTGCTGACAAAAGCTTTTCTGCCCTGTACTGTTTCTTCCCGGATGTCTGTCCCGTTACACCCGGGAAGATCAGTATTAAGATGAGACAATATATCGGGATTCTTTTCATGGAAGATATTGCAATCTGCTTACCTTTTGTCTAATGACGTTCAAGATAAGAAAATGATGCAAGATAATGGTATTTGGATTCATTCTTAACAATCAGCCTGAAAACCGGTCTTATCGGTTTCATTTGCCGGAATTTCCCCGTTTCTTTCATCATAATATAATTTTGATTTTAATGGTATGATGCCCGCCTGACCCGTCGGGCAGGGAACCGCACATGATTGACTTTGTCGAGCTCGCAAGCTCGGTTGAAAATTATATTCTTATCGTGTTTGTGATTGTGGTCAATCATGTGGGTTTCATCAGATGGTATAATTTTGAAAGCAGAGAGTCCTGGCCGTATTAATTTCTTGCGTGACAGGATAATTGTAGGTTTGCCGGGATTGCGGCAATTCAAATTTTGCTATCTTGGTTCAAAAACTCAGGACAATGTTATCCAGAAGATCATTTTTATTGAAAAGCGCAGCGGCTGCATCTGCAGCATTGATGGCACAGACTTCATTGGCACTGGCCGTGACTTTGGCCGGATCTTCACCGCTCACAGGCAAGAAAGTACTGTTCGTCTGGGGAGGATGGATGGGGCATGAGCCTGACAAGTGCCGTGATATTTTTGTTCCGTGGCTCCGGTCAGAAGGGGCTGTAGTAACGGTTTCCGACACCCTGGAATCGTATGTTAAGCTTGATCAGAAGAATGAAGTCGACCTGATCATCCAGGCCTGGACCATGGGGCAGATAGAGGGAGAACAGGAGAAAGCTCTTCTTGAGGCTGTCTCGTCAGGGACCGGCATTGCCGGATGGCACGGGGGGCTATGTGACTCGTTCCGGAACAATACCGAATACCAGTTCATGACAGGTGGCCAATGGGTGGCGCATCCGGGCGGGGTGATTGATTACAGGGTCAATATAACGGATCATGACGATCCTGTCACGAAAGGTCTTGCCGATTTTGACATGCATTCCGAACAGTATTACATGCATGTTGATCCGAATGTCAAGGTGCTTGCAACAACAACCTTCAGCGACAAATATGCCGGCTGGATAGGCGGAAGCGTGGTTCCTGTTGCATGGAAAAAATACTATGGCAGGGGGCGCGTTTTTTATTCATCACTGGGCCATGTCGCATCCGATTTCTCTGTTCCCCAGGCGCTTGAGATTATGAAGCGCGGAATCCGATGGGCCTGCATGAGCCGGTATGAACCGGTTGAACAATGGCAGAAACCTGTCTACGGAAGGCTGCGCTGAAGCTGCTGGCCATCCTGGCCGGGAGGAAAATCAGTCAGATCAGCCCTGATTCGGACATTCAGTTTGGAAGAATCCATTTTCAATCTTTGGATTTCCCGACGGTTCCGGGTATGCGTGAGAGTGATCAGGGTGAGGCAGGTTGGTATTTGATGTGGCGACTTCCCCGGCATTCCGGCGTGTGTGTATCCGTGATGTAAAAAAAGATCCGGAGATTGAATAACTACTGGTCATAGAGTTTAACAAACTCATAGGTGTTGCCGGTATGATCGAGGAATTTCAGGAAATCAGTTTTTGAAACAACGATCGAAGCTGTATTGACATTGGGATGAAAGGCAAGCCTGTCATATTCCAGCAGCTTTTCATCCATGAAAAGGTGGACATGCTTATCAGGATCATTGATTAGCCCGAAGGGTGAAACCGATCCGGGCTCAACCCCCAGGTATTTCATGAGCCTCTTGTCTGAGGCAAAAGTAAGCTTTCCCTGCCGGAGCCTTTTTTCCAGATCGTGAATATCAAGCTGCCGGAGATGTTCCAGGATAACCAGGTAATGCCGGTTACCCTTATGATTGCGGAAAAAAATGTTTTTACACCTTCCGGAGTTGTAATCTTTCCAGTGGATCTTTGCATCCTGAATTGTTGCAAGCGGCGGATGTTCGTGATAATCAAAGCTTATTGACAATCTGTCAAGCAGTTCATAAAGCTCTTTCTGTCCTCTCATATCATTTGATCATTAAACAGTTCATCATTATCGTTGTCGGGCGTATACCCTGTGTCTTCCGGCAGACCGTCTCGCCTGGAGGCCTCCACGGCCATCCGGTCGCACAGCTCATTCTCAGGATGGTTATTATGCCCCTTGATCCACACAAATTTTACATTATGCTGCCGGTAAACCTTTAGAAACCTTATCCACAGATCAGGGTTCTTTTTCTTCCTGAATCCTTTGGCCTCCCATTGGAACACCCATCCTTTTGTTACAGAATCAGCCACATACCTTGAGTCAGTGTATACAACAACCCGGCTGCCGGGTTTCTTGAGAGCTTCCAGTCCCGTTATTACGGCCAGGAGTTCCATCCTGTTGTTGGTTGTCAGCCTGAATCCCCCGGATTTTTCAAGTCGGTGTTTCCCGGAAACCAGGACTACTCCGTAACCTCCCGGTCCGGGGTTTCCGCTTGCGGCACCATCGGTGTAAATTGTTATTTCATTTGCCATTGGCAATAATTATTCCGGTGTTGGTCAGGAAAAGCTTGATGGCGATTGACAGGAGGATCACGCCAAAAATCTTTTTCAGTATCTGAAGTCCGCCTTTCCCAAACAGCTTTTCAAACCACGATGTCAGTCTTAAAACAAGGTAGATGACCACCATATTCAGAACAAGGGCAATGAAAATATTGACAGTGGCATATTCTGCCTTTAATGACACGATTGTAGTAATCGACCCGGCTCCGGCTATCAGGGGGAAGGCGATCGGGAACACTGCTCCGGTTGCATGCTGATCGTGCTTGAACAACTCCACCCCAAGGATCATCTCCAGGGCAATCAGGAAAATTATAAATGAACCTGCAATTGCAAATGAAGAAACATCGACGCCGAATATCCCAAGCAAGGGACTGCCCACAAGGAGGAAGGCAAGGAGAATAAGGAATGAAACAATTGTAACCTTCATGGGATGAACGTCGCCCGATTTTGCCTTGATATCGACGATAATCGGAATGGACCCTGTTATATCGATAATGGCGAACAGCACCATGAAGGCGGCAAGGATCTCCATCAGACTGAAATGCATTGGCTGGAATTTTTATGCAAAGGTAATTTTAAATTCAGAGAAAACCGGAATGTAAAAAACACGGGATGCAAGAATATTAGGTTTCAGAACCATCTTGTTGTTCCATTTCTCACCGAATTTTTTAAGCATATATTCGTTTCCGGCCAGTTTTTCTGACTGAAGCTGGTTTGATAGCAGACTTCCTGGTTATGCCTTTGAAGTTCATGCTCATTTTAAATTCTTCAGTTACACCGTTTTCATCAGGAATGGATTCGTCATATGTCGATTTTGTGCCCTGATAAAAATCCCGATAGCTTCCTGCTGTTCAGGCTGCCTTATTTTCTGAATAATAAACACAGTTATGCATACTTCATAATTCAGGCTGAAGGATTTTTCCATAATGCTCTGTCAACCTGTTCCTGAAGTCCATGGGGGATGTAAAATATTGTTGTTGCAAATAATATCATTCCAACCGTGTAAAGCCTTCAGGCATTTTCTTCCTGGCTTTGATTTCCATTGGTAAGATACAGTTGTAGACAAATCTGTTGACCGGGGTATCCACACCGTATTTGTCACCGAGCCTTACCACGGTTCCGTTCTGGTATTCAATCTCTGATGGTTTTCCGTCCCACACATCCCTGGTCAGTGAAGAGGTGGTTTCGTAAGGGTAGGTATCAATTGTTGATATCAGTTTGTCAGGGAACTCAGGTTCAATATTTATTTTCAGGTGTTGGGATAATACAAAAATTTCCCGGATCAGTTCTGTCATAAGCTGACGTGTCTCTTTCAGTTCTCTCAGTTCACCGTAATTGGTCCTGGTTATTGCAAGTAACCCGCTGACACATATCCCTATGAACTTTTTCCACAGATCCGCGGTAATGTCATCCGAAATATAAGAAGTGATCTCAGCCCTGTCAAAGACCGACTTGAGCAACTCAGTCCTTTCGCTTCTTCGGGAATCGAATTCCCCGAAGATGACAGTCGGTTCCAGGGCAAAATGGTTTATTACTCCCGGTGATTCAACCTTGCTTATTATTTTGCATAATCCCCCAATAATGTTTTCTGACGGAATATTCTCAGCCAGTTCTGCTGCTGTAAGCACGCCATTCTGTAACGGGAGGACAATTGTATCTTTCTTTAATATAGGGGCAAGTTCCCCGGATATTTCGCGCACCTGCCAGGCTTTTATGCCAAGTATGACTATGTCTGAAAAACCAATTTTGTGTATACTGTCTGTTGCCTGTGCGTTTTCAATAATAAAATCGCCGTTTACACTTTTTACCCTGAGGCCGTTTTGCTGAATTTTTCCGAGATGTTCTCCTCTTGCGAGGAAAGTAACGTCAAAGTTCGCTTTGGCGAGTCTTCCACCGAAGTATCCACCCACTCCGCCGGCACCGATCACTGCTATTTTCATAAAATAGGTTAAAATAAAATTCGGAATATAATAATTCTTGAATTAACAGCCTACGGATTATGTTTTTCTTCAGCATATTGTTTCCACGGTTATAACCAGGAACTGTCTTCCGTATCTCAGCCTGGCATCCCGGGATTCATGAGGGTTAAGTGCAGCCGGACCAATCAGCATAAGGGCTGGTAAACGAATAATGGCCGGGGATGTCATTCCATTAGATATTTTCTTTGATCCCGTACACCCCAAAAAACACTTCCATGCGCAGCGCCAGGTTTAATAAGCGTCAAGTGTGTAGTGGTACAGGTTTGACCGGAAATGCGAATTTACCTCCGGTTATAAGGTTGATAGAGAGCACAGGCCCCGGGCACCCGGGGCGGTACATAGATAAAAGAATCTTTAGAATTTTCAAGTCCCAGGTCTCTAACTTGCCTGGATCCAGGATAAATGTCCTGGATTTTTTTGCAATACGAAAAAATATATTTTGATCAAGAAGCAGTTTCATTAGAGGATTTGAAGTTTACGTTCTCTGTCTGCTGCAAACATTAAACATGCTTTAATATCTTCTCTTGTAAGCTCAGGGTAATCAGAGATTATTTCATCATTAGTCATTCCAGACCCCGCCAGCCAAGAATATCAAATACTGTTTTATCCTTGTATTTCTTATGCATGGTTTGCCAAACCTTTTGTCTGGACTGATTTTTATTATTTTATTATAAGCTTTCATAAAGCAGGGATAATATTATTCATGCGAATTATGAGTTAAAAATTAAGTAGATGAAAGCTGCTGCGATTTTTCCAAAGACATGCACGAGCAAACCTTTAGTAGATCGCACTTTAGACGCTCTTTGAACATCTGTTTTGTCTTTAAGCCAGTTGAATAATGATTCAATAGGTTGTCTCACCCTTGATACCGCCCTGGAGTATAGATCATTAGGTGCTTTTCCCCATTGGTATGTTGTCTCCTGCTGGCCCTTTACGCCTTTAACCGGTGTTAATATTTCGGAATTACAAACTCTTGCCATATACTTCAATAGTTCGGTATCCTGGTAAATCTTGTCACCATAAAAACTACGATTGGGTGAAAATAGCATGACACCTGGGGTATCGGCCGGGTGGGAGGTGAGTTACCATCATTGGTATTGTCCAGCTCCTGCGGAGCTGAACAGTCAGGGGGGGTGCCGGACCTCCGGTTTCACCGGAGGTTATTGTTGTCCTTCTCATTCTGAGAAGACTCCGGTTGATGGATGCTCCTTCGGAGCATTTCTCTGCCAGAGACTTATGTTATGGGGGGAAGCTATCAACTTCAATATTATTCATACCGGTGGATGGCAGTACAAGAGAGGTATCTTCTGAAGGGAAGTATAAGCTTCCGTAAAGGTCAGATTCGAAGCATCCGGAAAAAATGTCACGTAGTTGCAGGATGTTCCTTCCGGAGCATCTCTTTACAAGGGAGTTCAATAATAGGCGGAAAGATATCAACTTCAATATTATTCATACCGGTGGATGGCAGTAAAAGAGAGGTATCTTCTAAAGGGAAGTATGAGATTCCGCGAAGGTCAGATGCGAAGCATCCGGACAATAGAGTCACGCAAGTGACTGAATATTAATAACCTCCGGTGTTAACCGGGGGGTTAAAGTCACACCAATGATTTTGAGCCCCGAACGGGGCGACACAGACCCGGATTTTCCCTGGAATTTAGTATCTTGCTTTCGTCTCGTTGTATTAGTAACAAAAACATCGGCCGGGGGGGAGGTGAGTTATCATTATTGGTATTGTCCAGCTCCTGCGGAGCTGAACAGTCAGGGGGGGTACCTGACCTCCGGTTTCACCGGAGGTTATTGTTGTCCTTCTCATTCTGAGAAGGCTCCGGTTGACGGATGCTCCTTCGGAGCATTTCTCTGCCAGAGACTTATGTTATGGGGGGAAGCTATCAACTTCAATATTATTCATACCGGTGGATGGCAGTACAAGAGAGGTATCTTCTGAAGGGAAGTATGAGCTTCCGCGAAGATCAGATGCGAAGCATCCGGACAAGAGGGTCACGTAGGTGACTGAATATTAATAACCCCCGGTGTTAACCGGGGGTTAAAGTCACACCAATGATTTTGAGCCCCGAACGGGGCGACACAGACCCGGATTTTGCTTTCCGGGAAAGGCAAGTGATCCGGACGGTGAAAAGCCAGCGCATGTAGTTTTAAACCATAATAATACATGCTCTTTGTTGAACAATATCCTTTATCCGTAATCTCTTTGGCTACCGACGGAACTCGTTTCCCACTACAGGTGATTATGGGTAAGGAATCCATCAGACTAGTACTGTAATCACAATCCCGTGGGCAATGCCCCGACAATAGTGCCCCGGTGAGATTCTTAAATGCTTCACTTAACCGGTTTAATCTCATTACAAAAGCTTCGTAGGATGGCAATAATGGGAACCAGGAACGAAGATAATCGCTTGAGTACTCTCATGTATTTGTTTTATCTTTAAACGTTGTTCAAGGTTCATTGCGTAGAGATAAATTGTCAAAACCTCCTGGTTGGTAAAATCAGGATTGCAGTTGTTACTGAAACGCTCACATGAGCTTCTTAGTTTTGAATCATATATATCACAGATATACATGTGGGTAGCGATTAACTTGAGATCTTTTACCTTGGGAATCATAATTATGATATTTTTTGGAATTATATCATAATATATTGATTCCCAGGGTTTTAATCAGATATTATACACTTAATTTATTGACAATCTGTATTTTATATGTTAATAACTTATTATAAGTCAACTCTTAATTCGCATTATTCAGTAGTCAATATTCTCAAAAGCGGAACATTTTGCCTGACCGAATATTTGATTGCCCGGGTAAGTATTTCCTGAACTTCAGTATTGGAGTTCTTGTAAAAACGGATCACCAGTGAACCTCAGAGGAAGCATCTTTTCTCTCCAGGCCTCAGTGTCAGAACCTGCAAAAACCGTAAACAGATCCATATCCTGGAATTGTTTATTCACCGGTTTCTCATGGCGGTCAGGTTCTACTGAACCAGGGTCATTTCGTCAACCAGGTGGCCCGCTCCTGCATAAATATCCATCACCCACAGGACATACCTGATATCCACGGCAATGGTTCTTTGAAGATCCGGTTCATATGCCACGTCGCCGCTCATTGCCTCCCAGTTACCGTCGAAGGCCAGGCCGATGAGCTCACCTCTGGCGTTCATGACCGGGCTTCCTGAGTTTCCGCCCGTAATGTCATTTGTTGTCAGGAAGCATACCGGCATATAGCCTTTTGGTGAGGCATATCTGCCGAATTCTTTCCGTGCATTTAGATCGAGGAGCCTTTGGGGAACATCGAATTCATAGTCTCCGGGCTTGTATTTTTCAACAACACCCTGCAGGGTAGAGTAAAATTTATATGTAACGGCATCTTTAGGATCATAGTCACTGATTGCGCCGTAGGTCAGGCGCATTGTGGAATTGGCGTCGGGGTAAAGGGTTTTTTCAGGGATCATTTCTCTCAGTGCAGCGATCCAGAGTCTTCTGCCGGTTGCAAGATCCTCATCGTAACGGCTGAGGTTCCTGGAAACAGAAGTGCTCATGTCACTTACAGAGTTTGACATGATATAAACAGGGTCATTCTCCAGGGTTTTAAGGACCGGGTTGGCAAGGAACGCATTGAATCTTGACTCGTTTGCAAAAATTGATCTTGAGAAAACATCGGCTGTGAATCTGTCGATATTGCCCTTATATTTTTTATCTATCAGGCTGCCGAAGAAATCAGGATGGAATTTCACGGGAACATCCTGCCTGTAGAGCTCAATCATTGCCTTTGTTGCCTTTTCATCGGTTGGCGGGTTATAATTCCGGTAAAATGATTCGGCATAGCTTTTTATCCTTGCGATATAACCTTCTGTTTTCTGTTTGTCGCCCGATTTGAGAGACGGGGTAAGCATTGAAGCCAGGGTAGACAGGTTTAAAAGTTCACATCCCTGCCGGAAGCATTCATTCAGGTATTGCTGTGCGTTCAGATACTCTGCCCTTTCTTCAATGGCCGATCTTATCATGTTCAGGCTTTCCCCGTATTTCAGCTTCCTTTCCCCGTCAGCTGCGATCCAGTCGTTGAACTGTTTTTCGATCCGTTCCTTCTTTTCCATGACTTTAAGTCGCTCGAGGCCGGCCTGCTGACCAATTGAGTATTTCCAATAATTTGATGATCCTGAATATTTTGAAGCATATTGAATATTTATCTTCGGATCAGACTGCATGTCGGCCATCAGGATCTCCTGTCTGATGCCGCGGATCCTTATCCTGTTGGGATTGGTGATCTTCATCAGTTCATCCACTTCAAATGATGTGAAATAGCGTTGTGTTCTTCCCGGATACCCGAGGATCATGGCAAAATCGCCGGCGTTTAGGTCTTTTATTGAGACAGGCAGCCAGTAAGACGGCCTGAGGGGTATATTATCCTTCGAGTAGGGTGCGGGTTTTCCGTCGGGGCCGGTGTAAACCCTGAAAACACTGAAATCACCGGTATGCCTGGGCCATTCCCAGTTGTCGGTGTCGAAGCCGAATTTCCCTATTGATGAAGGAGGCGCTCCTACCAGTCTTACATCAGTGTATCGCTGGTACACCAGAAGGTAAAAATAGTTGCCTCCATAGAAAGAAGATACGGTTGCCATGTAATCATTGCATTCCGTAGCCTTGCTCTCAATCCGGTTCCTGGCAATGCTGATTTTTGAATTCCTTTCCCTTTCATTCATTTCCGGTCTGACATCTGCAAGTACCTTATCAGTGACATCTTCGATACTGATCAGAAAAGTGACCGACAGGTTCGGATTTGGCAGTTCTTCTTCCATGTTCATGGCCCAGAATCCATCTCTGAGATAATCATTTTCAAGTGAGCTGTGCGCCTGGATCTGACTGTAGCCACAGTGATGATTTGTCAGGAGCAGCCCCCTGGAAGAGACGATCTCCCCGGTGCAGCCGCCTCCGAAAATCACTATGGCGTCTTTTATACTTGGTTTGTTCAGGCTGTAAATATCTTCGGCTGACAGTTTAAGTCCGAGTTCGGTCATCTTTCCCATGTTCAGTTTCTCAATAAGCGGCAGGAGCCACATACCTTCATCGGCCCTGGCCCTTATTCCTGCAACGATGACCAGTATGGCCATCAGGGATAGTAATTTCTTCATATGCGGTGTATTTGAGGTGTATTGTTTCTGGACAATCATATGCAAATATAGTTTTTTATTCTCCGGCCCGCTCAGAAATCCAGTTTCATCTGGGTATTCAGCAGGTTGAATGACCTCCTGTGGTATCGTGTGATGCCGAGCCTGAGTATTGCTTCCCTGTGCTGCCTGGTGGGATAACCCTTGTTCCTGTCCCATCCGTAATCGGGGAATTCGTTATGGATCTTTTCCATGAACTCGTCGCGGAATGTTTTTGCCAGCACCGATGCGGCAGCTATTGATAAGAACATGGCGTCGCCCCTGATTATGGTCCTGTGTTCAATGCCGGAGTACGGAAAGAACCTGTTTCCGTCGATCAGCAGGAACTGAGGCTTCCGGACAAGTCCCCCGACGGCAAGGTGCATTGCCTTGATCGATGCTCTCAGTATGTTCATCTCGTCTATTTCCTCATTGCTTACTGAAGCAACTTTCCAGGCGACTGCAGAACGGATTATTTCATCCCTCAGGCGGAACCGCTGAAGTGAGGTAAGCTTTTTTGAATCATTCAGCAGATCATGCCTGAAATTCCTGGGCAGGATAACGGCAGCGGCAAACACCGGACCTGCAAGACAACCGCGGCCGGCTTCGTCACAGCCGGCTTCGATAAGATTATGATAGAGAAATGGTTTTAGCATCGTGAGATATCAGAGGGGCCATATGACCGAATACAGATAATTAGTAAACAATTGGACGGAATTGAGATTTTTTTTAAAGGTAAGGGAATAAGGCGTTAATATAAAATTCATAACGTTAAATAATGAAGTCTTTTCTTTAGTGAAAGGGTTTTAGAATAACGCATATGGAATTGTTTAAATGAAAGAGGCACCTGAAGGCGCTAACTGCTTCCTGTCTGGCGGAGAAATGATTGACTATGTACCGCCGGCGGAAAGACCGGAGTATGCATTTGCAGCTGTTAACAATCACTATAACCCCCGTTAATTCATTATACAAACATCTTATCAACAGCGATACTGACATCTTATCAACAGTATGCTGTTATTATTTAATTATGGCTGTTCATATTAATGCAATTCCGTTCAGGGATTGCCGGAGCATTAAAAAAGCGTCAGACTGATATAAATAAAGAAACTGTTGCATAGAAACAATAAATATATATTTTTGTTAATGTGATCGGTTTGCAGGGCAGGAGTCAACGCGGGGCAATTTTCCGGAGTATTATTGTTCTCAAAGTCTGCTATTTATAAACCTGGATCCTTGGAGCAACAAATCACTTTCTGGCCCTTTATCGTTTTTGCAGCTATTGTTGTTGCCCTGGCGGCAGTGATGATTGGTCTTTCTCATGTCCTCGGGGAGCGGCACAGTGAAAAGAAAACCGGTGAACCTTACGAATCAGGGATACCTCCCACGGGTGATGCCAGGCTCCGGTTCTCCTCTGCTTTCTACATAATAGCAATGTTTTTCGTCATCTTTGACCTCGACGCCGCCTTTATAATGCTGTGGGCCATTTCGTTCCGCGAGCTTGGACTGGCGGGTTACATCGGGGTCTTCATCTTCATCGTTTTACTTATCATTCTTCTTGTTTATGAACTTAGGATCGGGGCACTGGATTTTGGCCCGGATGGGAAAAAGATTCTTAAAAATATTCCCCGACCCCAAAAAGATACTAAATGAAAAAGACTGGTGCGATAAATACGGGTTTTGAAAAAGAACTTTCGGGAAGAAGCCTTTATGACTCGTTTGTTTTTGCCAGGCTTGATGAATTGCTGGCCTGGGCAAGAAAAAACTCCATTTGGCCCTTCGGTTTCGGCCTGTCATGCTGTTTTGTCGAGATGGCCACCTCGCTCACCAGCAGGTATGACCTGGCTCGCTTTGGCGGCGAGGTGATCCGCGGTACTCCCAGGGAAGCTGACCTGATGGTCGTTGCCGGGACCGTGTTCATGAAAATGGCCCCCATAATAAAGAGACTCCACGAGCAGATGATGGAACCCCGCTGGGTGATCTCGATGGGATCGTGTGCCAACTCGGGAGGTATGTACGACATTTACAGCGTGGTGCAGGGAGTTGATAAAATTCTGCCGGTGGATGTGTATGTCCCGGGCTGCCCTCCCAGGCCCGATGCCCTCCTTGAGGGAATCGTGCTGTTGCGTGATTCGATAGGCAGGGAAGAACGACCCCTGAGCTGGGTTATTGGCCCGAACGGGGTTTACAAGGCAGAAAAACCTTGCATGAGGGATCTGAAAAAGGATGAGAGGTCAAAAATGACAAACATAAGACCAATGAATGAGGTTTAGCGTGTGTTCAGGATAGTGTAGCCAATGAGCAGTGATAATTCAGGCATATCAGATGTTTTGATTGAAAGGTTTGGCAGCCGGGCCGGCTTTGTCAGGCAGGAAACAAAGGACGGTGTAACAACCCTTTGGACAGAAAGGGAATTTATCGTGCCGGTTTTAAAATACCTCAAGACAGAAGTGCCCGGACCTTTCAAAATGTTGTACGATCTTACAGCCATCGATGAAAGAGCCAGGGAAAGTAATCCGGTACAGCCGGGCGGCGATTTCACGGTTGTTTATCACCTTACCTCCCTGGACAGAAATGAAGATATCCGTCTAAAGGTTCCCCTGAAGGAGAATGATCTTGCGATACCCACCCTTACCGGTGTCTGGGAATCGGCCAACTGGTATGAACGTGAGGTGTTCGACATGTTCGGGATTCGTTTTGACGGGCATCCCCGCCTTGCAAGGATACTGATGCCCGAAAGCTGGAAAGGACACCCGCTGAGGAAGGATCACCATGCCAGGGCAACAGAGCAAGATCCTTTTGTACTCACAGAGCAGAAACGTGATCTGGAAGATGAAAACCTGAGGTTCAAACCTGAGGATCATGGACTTGCCCGTTCGGCTGAGGACAGCGATTTCATGTTCCTGAATATCGGTCCCCAACATACCGGTACGCATGGTCTCCTGAGACTCGTCGTTCAGCTTAACGGGGAGGATATAGTGAACATCGTTCCAGAGATAGGCTTTCATCACCGCGGAGCTGAAAAGATGGGCGAGAGGCAGAGCTGGCACACTTTCATCCCTTACACCGACCGTATCGATTACCTTGGAGGCGTGATGAACAACCTTGCCTACCTGTTGTCCGTCGAGAAACTGGCAGGCATAGAGGTTCCCGACAGGGCTATGGTAATACGGGTAATGATGAGTGAACTGTTTCGGATCGCCAGTCACCTGGTGTGGCTGGGTACCTTTGCCCAGGACCTGGGACAGCTTTCACCGGTGTTCTATACATTCAATGACAGGGAGCGTATTTTTGACATTGTTATTGCAATAACAGGAGCCCGCATGCACCCATCCTGGTTCAGGATAGGAGGCGTGGCGCATGATTTGCCCGATGGCTGGCAGAAACTTATGCAGGATTTTGTCAATTATCTACCCGCCCGTCTCAGGGAATTCGATAAGGTCATCATTAAAAACCGGATTTTCAAGGCCAGGACAGTCGGGATAGGGGTTTACACCGCTGAGGAAGCCATTGAATGGGGACTTACCGGCTCGGGTCTGAGGGCCGCGGGGTATGATTGGGATTACCGCAAGAAACGGCCATATTCCGGGATCGACAGGTTTGATTTTGATATCCCGCTCGGCAAGAACGGCGACTGTTACGACCGTGCCGTGGTAAGGATGGAAGAGATGCGGCAAAGCCTGCGCATTATTCAGCAATGTATTGACAACATGCCGGCCGGCCATTACAAGTCGGATCACCCTCTCGTGATACCTCCCAGGAAAGAGAAAACGATGACCGATATAGAAACCCTGATCACTCATTTCGTTGGTGTTTCGTGGGGACCGGTCATTCCTGCAGGCGAGGCAATGGTTCCGATTGAGGCAGCAAAGGGGAGCAACGGTTATTACCTGGTAAGCGATGGCAGCACGTCATCATACAGGTCGAGGATCAGAACCCCGTCCTTCCCCCACATGCAGATGCTGCCCTTTATCAGCAGGGGATACACGATCCCCGATTTGCTGTCGATACTTGGAGCAATGGATTTCGTGCTTGCTGACCTCGACAGGTGAAACTTAAAATTTTAAAGATGCTGACTGAGGAAGAAAAAAAGGAAATACTTGAGGAGGCAGAACTTTACCCTTATCCCGCCGCGGCCTGCATAGATGCCTTGAAAATAGTTCAGAAGCACCGCGGGTGGGTCTCGGATGAATCAGTAGGCGATATCGCTGAAATTCTCCGGATGTCGGAAGATGAAGTTGATGGCGTGGCAACTTTTTACAGTCGGATCTATCGCAGGCCGGTTGGCAGAAACGTGATCCTTATATGCGACAGCATAAGCTGCATGATCATGGGATACAAAACGCTGTATAAATATATCTCGGAAAAACTCGAGATCAGCTTTGGTGAAACGACTTCCGACGGGCGTTTCACCCTGTTGCCGGTATCCTGCCTGGGCGATTGCGATAACGCCCCCGCGATGATGATCAACGATGATCATTATAATAACCTGACGGTCGAAAAAATAGATGAACTGCTTGATAAATATAAATAACCCTGATGGAACGACCATTAACAGGACATATTAAAACAGGTGCTCCCCCGCTCAACTTTAAGGAATATATTAAAGCTGGTGGCTATAACGGTACGATAAAAGCTCTTAAAGAAATGTCGCCTTCTGAGGTCACCACACAGGTTAAGTCATCAAATCTTTTAGGAAGAGGCGGGGCCGGATTTCCCACAGGTGTTAAATGGAGTCTGATTCCGATGAATCTCGAAAGAAATTATCCGAAATATCTCGTATGTAATGCTGATGAAATGGAGCCGGGTACATTCAAGGACCGTTTTCTCCTGGAAGGGAATCCACATCAGCTTATAGCAGGGATGATTATAGCCGCATTTGCGATACAGGCTCAGACAGCCTATATTTTCCTCCGCTGGGCCTATAAAAAAGCTGAACGCGAGCTCAGAAAAGCGATATCGGAGGCATATCGCGAAGGTTTCCTCGGGAAGAATATCCTTGGTACCGGTTTCAACCTCGACATACACGTGCACACGAGTGCCGGCAGGTATATTTGCGGTGAAGAGACCGCGCTCCTGAACGCTCTTGAAGGCAAGAGAGGGATACCCCGGACAAAGCCGCCTTTCCCCGCGACAAGCGGTTTGTTCGGGAAGCCGACAGTGGTCAATAACGTGGAGACACTATCGTGGATATCGCATATAGTTGAAAAAGGAGCCGACTGGTTCAAGGGCTTGAGCCTAACCGGCACTGGAGGCACAAAACTGTACGGGGTGAGCGGCAGGGTTAAGAGGCCCGGCCTGTGGGAACTGCCGCTGGGGGTAACCATGGGCGAAATAATCAATGAGCATGCCGGCGGGATGCACGATGGTTACGCTTTCAGGGGCGTCCTGCCTGGGGGAGCTTCAACGGATTTCCTGGTGGAAGAACACCTCGATGTGATGATGGATTTTTCAACTGTCGCCGCGGCGGGGAGCAGGCTGGGAACCGGAACAATGATAGTGCTTGATGACAGGACCTGCCCGGTCGCCTTCCTCCAGAACGTCGAGAAATTCTATGCCCTCGAGAGCTGCGGCTGGTGCACACCATGCAGGGAAGGCCTGCCATGGGTTGAGAAAATGCTTTCAGCCATTGAAGATGGTAAGGGAAAAATGGAATACCTGGATATTCTGAAATTCCATACTTCATACATGGGACCGGGCCACACGTTTTGCGCTCACGCTCCCGGGGCCGCTGAACCACTGCAGAGCGGACTGAGGTTTTTTCATGATGACTTCAAACGACATATCGAGGAAAAAAAATGCCCATGGAAATGAAAGTGGTTAATATCCGGATTGACGGGAAACCGTACGAGGTTCACGAAGGGAAGAGTCTCCTTGATACCGCTCTTTCACTGGGACTGTACATACCACATTTCTGTTATCACCCGGCTCTTGGTTCTGTTGGGGCCTGCAGGTTATGTGCCGTGAAAAAATTTCGTGACACGAATGATACCAGGGGCAGGATTGTCATGTCCTGCATGGAACCTGTAGTTGATGGACTTATTGTATCAATCAACGACCCTGATGCAAAGGCATTCCGGGCCGCGGTGATCGAGAGCCTGATGACAAACCACCCGCACGACTGCCCCGTTTGCGATGAAGGAGGTGAATGCCATCTGCAGGATATGACAGTGATGAGCGGGCATAATTACCGGCGGTTTGATTTTAGAAAACGTACCCATAATGATCAGTACCTGGGCCCTTTCATCAGTCACGAGATGAACCGCTGCATCCAGTGTTACAGGTGTGTCAGGTTTTACAGGGACTATGCCGGCGGCCGCGACTTCAATGTTTTTGCAACTCATAATAACGTGTTTTTTGGCCGCCACGAGGACGGCACCCTGGAAAATGAATTTAGCGGGAACCTGGTGGAGGTTTGCCCCACTGGCGTGTTTACAGACAAAACATTCAGGGGACATTACACCAGGAAGTGGGACCTGTCAAACGCGCCTTCCGTGTGCGTTCACTGCAGTGTTGGCTGCAATATAATTGCAGGCGAACGATACGATACCCTGAGAAGGATAATGAACAGGTACAATGGCGCGGTAAACGGTTATTTTATATGTGACAGGGGCAGGTTCGGATACGAGTTCGTGAATGGGAAAGACAGGATATTATCCCCGCGTACCCGTGACAGCAGGGATGTTGAACAGGCAGAGATGCCTGCTGACCAGGTTTTTACTGCCCTTGAGCCCTTGTTTTCAAAGGACAGGAAGATCATGGGGATTGGGTCTCCAAGGGCTTCGCTGGAATCAAATTACGCGTTGTTGAGGCTCGTCGGGGAAGAGAATTTCTTCCACGGGATCTCCGTGAAAGAACAATCGCTTACAAGGGCAGCCCTGCAGTTTATGCAGAACAGCGGCGTCGTGGTACCTTCTCTTAAACAGGTTGAGAAAGCTGATGCCGTTATTATCCTTGGCGAGGATCTGACAAACACTGCACCCATGATGGCTCTGGCAGTACGTCAGGCAGCCAGGAACATTCAGATCACTGAAGCCCTGGCTAAAGGGATCCCGTTCTGGAACGACCTCCCTGTTCGCGAACTCGCGCAGGATAGGAAAAGCCCGGTTTATATAGCAACCCCTGTGAAGGATTCCCTTGATGATGTCGCTGAAAGATCATTCAGGGGCACCCCGGCCGGGATATCAAAGCTGGGCTTTAATATCAGCTCTGTTATAAAGAGACAGGCAATCGTGCCCGGGGATAACGATGACGAAATCCGGAACCTGGCTGAACAAATAGCACGGACCCTGCTGAATGCTGAAAACCCGTTGGTTATTGCAGGTATAACATGTCTCGACGGGAATGTTCTTAACGCGGGAATGAGTATCGCTTCTTCCCTTCTGTCGTTGAATAAAAAAGTCATGTTCATCCCCGTGCTTCCGGAATCCAACAGCATGGGACTGGCTCTCATGCCTGGCAAATCACTCGATGATGCTGCTGACACCCTTTCCGTTCAGGGAACCGACACTCTTATCATTTTGGAGAATGATCTTTTCAGAAGGGCAGACGAGGATACCGTGGCAAACATGTTCGGGAAATCCGGCAGGGTGGTTGTCCTGGATTACCTTAACAACCCCACGGCGCGGGCAGCCGACATACTCCTTCCCGCCACTGCTTTTGCCGAATCGCAGGGAACTATCGTGAACAACGAGGGAAGAGCCCAGAGATATTACAAGGTTCTTGCCGCAGGTGAAGGGATAAAGGAAAGCTGGCAATGGCTGAACCAGGTTTCAGGAATAAGAAGCGACAATGTACCCGTGTCCCCGGGGCATTTCGATGATATCGTGGCTTCAATGGTAACGGCATTGCCAGTGTTTTCAGCGATTAAGGAATATATTCCCGATGCTGATTTCAGGATGCTGAATGCCAAGGTGCCGCGACAAACTTTCCGCTATAGCGGGAGGACCGCGATGAATGCACACAGGGCAGTCAGCGAAAAACGTGTCAGGCAGGATCCTGATTCTCCGCTGGCATTCAGCATGGAAGGCCGCCGGGAGTCACCTCCTTCTTCACTGGTGCCCTTTTACTGGACACCCGGGTGGAATTCGGTGCAGGCCTTCTATAATTACATTGATCATCCGAATGGGTCAATGAAAGGCGGGGATCCCGGGATACGGCTGATCGGGCAGGCAGAACGGGTGAATTCCGGCAGCTTTGAAATGATACCCGGGTATTTTGAATCAGAAGGAGACGGATGGCTCATCGTTCCCCTCTACCGGGTATTCGGAAGCGAGGAATTAAGTTCGGCTGCCTCTTCCCTCAGGCAACTGGTTGATGATCCGGCTATACTCGTCAACAGGCGGGATGCTGAAAGGTTAAACGTTGATGATGGGGATTCGGTGCGACTTGAAACCAGTGGAAAACGACTGGTTGTTAAAGTGAAAATTGAAAACAGCCTTGTAAGCGGGGTGGCAGGCCTGACTGTAAACCTGCCTGGGATGAACTTCGTTGATCTTCCTGCCCGCGGGGAAATATTGAAAATTTAACCGGGTTACAATGAATTATCTGTGGATCATTTTGGGGGTAATTTTCATAGCCCTGTCAATAGCGGCCGGGCTGATATGGGTTGAAAGAAGGCTGCTTTCTGTCTGGCAGGACAGGCTCGGACCAAACCGCGTTGGCCCTTTTGGCCTTGCCCAGGTTATAGCCGACACCCTGAAGCTTTTTTTCAAGGAAGACTGGGTGCCGCCGTTCTCTGACAAAGTGGTCTTTACAATTGCCCCCGGCATCCTCATGGTCACTATACTCCTGACCTTTGCCGTGATCCCGTTCGGCCCGGAGTTTTGTGTTTTTGACTCGAATATCGGAGTGCTGTTTTTTCTTGGAAACTCATCGCTTGGAGTCTACAGCATCGTTCTTGGCGGCTGGGCATCGAACAACAAGTATTCCCTGATAGGAGCAATGCGCGCCTCGGCCCAGATGCTGACCTATGAAGTGTTCATGGGGCTTTCGCTGATGGGAGTCGTGATGATGGCCGACACCTTCAGCTTTAGTGAAATCGTCGAGGCACAAAGGGGCGGTTGGTTCATCCTGCCCCAGTTTCTTGGTTTCGTGGTCTTTTTTATAGCAGGGATAGCTGAAACACACAGGCTGCCTTTCGATATCCCCGAAGCCGAGGGAGAGCTGATTGCAGGCTATCACTCAGAGTACTCGGGTATGAAATTCGGGATGTTTTTCGTTGGCGAATACCTGGGGATAACACTCATCTCGGCAATAATAGCCACCATGTTTTTTGGAGGATGGCTGGGCCCTTCATTCCTGCCCCCTGTTTTCTGGTTTTTGCTGAAAACGTTCATTTTCATAGGTGTTTTTATTCTTCTAAGGGCTTCCCTGCCGAGGCCGAGATACGACCAGCTTATGAAACTGGGATGGAAGCTCCTGTTCCCGATTGCTTTGCTCAACCTGCTCGTTACAGGTGCAATACTTATATTTTTATGATGAAAAAGATAAAATGAACCTGATATGATCAGTATCCTCCGAAGTATATGGCTGACATTCCTTCACATCTTTCACAAACGGGAAACGGTGGAATACCCCGAGGTGAAGCCTTATCTTGCTCCGCGCTACCGTGGCAGGATAGTATTGACCCGCGACCCGGATAAGAACGAACGCTGCGTGGCCTGTTACCTTTGCGCAGCGGTTTGCCCGGTGGATTGTATCTCGTTGCAGGCCGCGACAGGTGAGAAAGGGAGACGTCATCCCGAATTTTTCCGGATAAATTTCTCGAGATGCATTTTCTGCGGGTTTTGCGAGGAAGCCTGCCCTACTAATGCTATCCAGCTTATTCCTGATTTTGAGATGGGTGAATACATCAGGCAGAACCTGGTTTATGAAAAGGAACACCTGCTGATAAGCGGTGAAGGGAAATATCATGGATACAATTTTTACAAACACGCGGGGGTGGCCATGGGTGTCAAAGGAAAAGGAGAAGGGGATACGGAGTATAAACCTGTTGATGTAAAAGATCTTATGCCATAAAATCGTGATGCTATGAATTTTTTCTTTTACCTGGCCGCGGCAATCGCCCTGATATCAACGATAATGGCTATCTCGGGAAGGAATGCCATTCATGCCCTTCTGAACCTGATCATATCGCTCCTGGCAGTCTCGGTAATCTTTTATCTTCTTGATGCACCGTTTATAGCTGCCCTGGAGGTGATAATATACGCGGGCGCCATCATGGTGCTGTTCATTTTCGTGACCATGATGCTTAATATCGGAACGGAAAAAAAGATAGAGAAAAGATGGCTCAATCCTCGAGTGTGGATTGTACCTTCTATCCTTGCCGCTCTCCTCCTGGTTGATTTCATCCTGATTATAAACGGGCTGCAGATTCCGGAGCCTGTTGATGAAACTCTTAATACAAAACAGGTTGGGATATCCTTGTTTTCTACATACGTCTTGGCCGTGGAGATAGCAGGTATTCTTCTGATGGCCGGCGTCATCGGTGCTTATCACCTGGGCAGCCAGAAGAAAAAAGTGACTCACAGGTTTTTAAAGAAATAGGAGATGCTGACTGTTCCGATTGAAACGATGTTGATTTTTGCCGGGCTCCTGTTCCTTATCGGCCTGGTAGGGTTACTTACACGCAGGAACCTGATCTTCATGCTTATGTCGATAGAGATCATGTTCAACAGCGCCGGCCTCGTGTTCATTATAGCAGGACGGCATTGGAAGCAGGCCGACGGTCAGGTCATGTTTATTTTCATCCTTGCAGTCGCCGCAGTTGAGGTGGCTATTGGCCTTGCACTGCTGCTGCAGGTTTATCATCATTATAAGACCCTTGATGCCGATTCTGTCGGGAAACTGAAGGATAACAATCAATAAAGCGATGATGGAAACTTGTATTGCCCTCATACCCCTTGTACCCCTGCTTGGTTTTCTGATACTGGCTGTTGCCGGGGGAAAGTTCGACAGGAAAACCGCCGGGTATATCGGTGCAGGTTCGGTTGGTATTTCACTGGTACTTGCCCTGATAGCCGGCGCATTGTTCCTCAGGTCATTGCCGGGGGTAAGTTCCTATAGTGTCAGCTTATGGGAATGGATTAGTGCCGGGGAGCTTAGGGCAGACATGTCATTCAGTCTTGATTCCCTTTCGCTGGTTTTCTGCATCGTGATCACTTTCGTGGGTTTCCTGATACATGTCTATTCCATTGAGTTCATGTCGGGTGATGAAGGATTTTCAAGGTTCTTTGCCTATATGAACCTTTTCGTGGGTTCCATGCTGATCCTTGTCCTCGCTGATAATATCCTGCTGCTTTACTTTGGATGGGAGGGTGTCGGACTGTGCAGTTACCTGCTGATCGGTTTCTGGTACAAGGAGCCGGAGAATGGGTACGCGGCAAGGAAGGCTTTCATAGTTACCCGTATAGGGGATACGGCCATGATCATCGGGATCTTTATTCTGTTTGTGAATTTCAGGACCTTCCACCTGGACGAGCTGATGCTGCAGGTCAATGATAAATGGTCAGTCGGGTCACCCCTCGCGGTTATTACTGCTGCCCTGCTTCTTTTCGGTGCATTGGGTAAGTCGGCCCAGCTGCCGCTGCAAACCTGGCTGCCCGATGCCATGGCAGGCCCGTCGCCAGTGAGCGCCCTTATACATGCAGCCACCATGGTGACAGCGGGAGTGTACCTGATTGCACGCTGCCACGTGCTCTTCAACCTTGCCCCGGTTGTGATGACAGCCATCGCCATTATAGGCGCCCTGACATTGCTGATCGCTGGCTTCAGCGCCCTGGGTCAGCATGACCTGAAACGAATCCTGGCGTATTCCACCATAAGCCAGATCGGGTACATGTTTCTCGCCCTGGGAGTGGGAGCATGGTCGGCGGCAATATTCCACTTCATGATACATGCCTTCTTCAAGGCACTCCTCTTCCTTGCCGGAGGCGTGGTTATACTGGTGCTTAAAGAAGAACATGATATTTTCAGGATGGGCGGGATGAAAAAAGAAATGCCGCTGATCTTTTTTACTTTCCTTGCCGGCTCCGCGTCCCTGTCTGCCCTTCCCCTGGTAACAGCAGGGTTCTACAGTAAGGATCCTATACTGTGGTACTCGTTTTCTTCAGCCACTGGAAATTTCTGGTTGTGGATAGCAGCTTTCACCGGGGCCTTCCTCACAACACTCTATACCTTCAGGCTGGTTTTTGTCGTGTTTTTTGGTGAAACAAAATTAAAACCCTCATTCCAGCCGGGTAAACTGATGACAGTGCCCCTGGCAATACTGGCCTTCTTCTCAATCGTGGCGGGTTTTATCGAGCTGCCTGAATCATTCGGGCGCTTTCATCTTTTTTCCTCTCTCGCGGAGAATACTTTACCAGCGGTCACGGTAAGGGAAACCGGTTACCCCGAGACACTGTTCCAGCTTTTGTCAGCATTGATAGTGTTTGCAGGGATTTACCTGGCTTATTTGGCTTACTACAAAAAGCCCTCGATGTCGGAATCATTTGAACACGGCCGTATTCATCGCTTTTTCGAGAGCGGGTTCGGCTTCGACCGCCTTTACGACGTGTTGCTGGTAAACCCGCTGGTGTGGCTGTCGGCAATTAACAGGAATGACATATTTGACTGGCTTAATATTGGTCTTGCACGCCTGACTGTTCTGGGGAACCGTCTTTTCAGCCTTACCCAGAACGGGAAGCTGCGATGGTACGTGATGTCCTTTACAATCGGTATAGTATTGATCCTGACATACATGATATTGAGATGATACTGGCATACCTTATACTTATCCTGCTGGCAGGGTCACTGCTCGCGCTCCTGACCGGGAGAAAGGGTAACCTCTGGCCGCGCGTTATTTCCGTCGCTGCCGTTTCCCTTGATCTCGTACTGCTGATTATTTTCAGTTCCCGTGTATCCGGCACTGACGGCAAATGGCTGATGGACCTGCAACTAGAATGGATACCCCGGTTTGGCATCAGCCTTCACCTGGCGCTTGACGGGTTGAGCCTTGTAATGGTATTGCTGACATTGTTCCTTGGTATCATATCGGTCGTGATTTCCTGGAAGGAAATTAATTCCAGGGTCGGGTTCTTTCATTTCAACCTGCTTCTGATACTGGCGGGGATCATCGGGGTGTTCCTGTCGCTCGACCTGTTCCTGTTTTATTTTTTCTGGGAGATGATGCTGGTCCCCATGTATTTCATGATAGGGATATGGGGTCACGAGAACAGGACAGCAGCTTCATACAAGTTTTTCCTGTATACCCAGGCCAGCGGCCTTCTTATGTTTATTGCCATACTGGCTCTTGTTTTTGTTCATGAAAGCACTTCAGGCACATTAACATTTGATTATGTTCAGCTTTTAGGGCTGGAGATACCGGCGGCGAAGGAACTGTTGATAATGTCGGGTTTCCTTGCCGCTTTCCTGGTTAAACTGCCGGTTGTTCCCCTGCACAATTGGCTGCCTGATGCCCACAGCCAGGCCCCGACTGCCGGCAGCGTCATACTCGCGGCCCTGCTCCTTAAAACCGGGGCATACGGGTTGATACGCTTTGTCGTCCCGTTGTTTCCATCGGCATCCGCTGCTTTTGCCCCTGTAGGGATGGGACTGGGGGTTATCGGCATCCTTTACGGCGCCAAGCTTGCCTTTGCACAGACGGACCTCAAGCGGCTGGTAGCCTATACCAGCGTGAGTCACATGGGTTTCGTTATCCTTGGAGTATTTGCCTTCAACGTGATCGCGTACCAGGGCGTCGTGATGCAGATGATAGCTCATGCAATAAGCACCGGGGCATTGTTTATTCTTGCCGGACAGCTGTATGAACGTATCCATACCAGGGATATGGACCAGATGGGAGGCCTCTGGGAAAAAACACCGGTGATGGGAGCCATAGGCATGATTTTCTCCCTGGCATCACTCGGGCTGCCCGGCCTGGCGAATTTTGTTGCCGAACTTTTAACCCTGCTGGGAACATTTAAAGCCAGTGTGCTGATGGCCAGCCTGGCCTGCCTCGGACTCGTGGCGGCTACAATCTATTCCTTACGGATCGTGCAGAAAGTGTTTTTCGGGAAGATGAATCATGAATGGGAGATTGCAGACCTGAACCTGAGGGAGAAGATCGTTTCTGCTGTTCTCGTTGTACTGGTTGTTGCACTCGGTCTTTTCCCGCGGCCGGTACTTAACCTGGCCGGTCCGGCTATTATTAAGACGCTGGATTCTCATCCCGCTCAGCTGACCGGGCTGCCAGACTCAGGCAAGAGTGCCGGGAACGGGAAAACAGCCTCGTTCAACCAGTTGTCAGGAATGTTTAAAAAGCACTGAGATATGACCATAGCTGATCTTTATTCCATGATGCCCCTCATTGTTATCGCCATGGCGCCGGTCGTGATGATGATCGTTATTTCGGTCCTGAGGAATTACGAGGTTATTTATGGTTTTTCGGTTCTGGCTTTTATTGTTGCTTTCGCGTCCCTGTTCTTTACCGGCTCGTTTTTACCGCGTTCCATCGAATCCTTGCTCATCGTGGACGTTTACAGCCTTTTTTTCCTGGGTATAATTATTGCTTCGGCTTTGCTTGTCACCATACTTTCCCATGACTATATCGGCACTTTCGGGGGAGTGAAGGAAGAATATTTCCTGGCGCTTTTTACTTCCACGCTTGGCGCTTCACTGCTTGCCGTCGCCGGGCACTTCGTGATTTTCTTCCTGGGGCTTGAACTGCTGAGTGTCTCGCTGTATATCCTGGTGGCTTTTCAACGGTCAAAAGACACTTCGGTAGAGGCAGGTATTAAATACCTTCTCCTGGCATCGGTGTCATCAGCGTTCCTGTTATTCGGGATGGCATTGATTTACACCGGAACCGGGACAATGCAGTTTGCCGGCGTAGCCTCCCTGCTGAAGGGAAGCGATGCGATGGCCGGTTTCGTGTCGGTCGGTTTTTCAATGATGATGGTCGGTATAGGGTTCAAACTGGCCCTTGTTCCTTTTCACATGTGGACCCCTGATGTATACCAGGGAGCACCGGCGCCCGTGAGCGCCTATATTGCAACCGTGTCAAAGGGCGCGGTCATGGCTGTACTGATCCGGTTCTTTTTCGATATCAGGGGATATGACTCCCGCTTTTTTTTCGTCGTGATTTCGGCATTGGCCATACTATCGATGTTCATCGGGAATTTACTCGCCCTGAAGCAGCAAAACATAAAAAGGCTGCTTGCCTACTCTTCCATTGCCAACATGGGCTATCTCCTGGTACTCCTGCTGACAGGAACGGATAAAGGAATACAGGCAGCGGTTTTTTACCTGATTTCATATTTTGTTACCACGATTGGCGCGTTTGGCGTTATTACCCTTCTTTCCACTTCACGTGAGGAAACAGAAAAGATTGATGATTACCGGGGCCTGTTCTGGACCAGGCCATGGGCAGCACTTGTATTAACCCTTTCAATGCTCTCCCTGGCAGGCATCCCCTTCACCGCCGGGTTCATAGCTAAGTTTTATCTCATTCTCGAGGGTATGAAGGCGGGGCTTATGCTGCTTATCATAGTGATGATCATCAACAGCGTGATCGGTTTGTACTATTACCTCCGGGTTATCACTTCCATGTTCACTCCGGGTGACGATGCCGGGCTGCCGGCAATATCACTTAACGGCAACATGGCTCTCGTCCTGATCACGCTGGGTATCCTGATTTTAGGGATTTACCCGGGCTGGCTGATTAATATCATCACCCGCCTGGTCAGCCTGTAGGTTAACAGGGAGTTATATGTCATTATTATACTCCCCAGAATTAAGACCACTGGTTAAGGTTAAATTTGATAATTTTATTGCCTAATTTTATGTTTATGAATTAATCAGGACAAATTTAACCATTATGAACATGAAAACACCGCCTTCATTTTCTGGTATGAGAATACTACCCGTGGTTTTTCTCATTGTTTTGTTTTGTTCCTGTTCAAAAGAGAAAGAAGAAAATGACCAACTGGATAAAGATTACAAAGGCACCCTCAGGTTTGAGTATACCCGCTCATTCCCGGCTTTTTCAGCGATCATTGATATGGATGTTGATTTATACAGGTCGGGAGATATTATAATCAGCCAGCCTTCGTCTGAGCATTTTGATGCGACAGGTGAGGTTCCTAACACTGTAAAATTACGTGAAACCGGCGATATAATCATAACATCATTAAGTGGCAGTTATAAAACAATAAATGGATCTCCTTATGTTATAATCAATGCCAACACCCTGATTGATGGCACAATGACGGTGTGGGGGTGGGATGATGACCGTGGATGGATATTTCCGATAGATATTCCCTATACAAATGAGAATCCGGTTGAAAGCCCCATGAATTTTGATTTTCACAAGGTTACAATGAGCGAGGATATCATCGGAGGAACTGTCCCGGCTTTCCAGGGTGACCTGACTGTCAGATGGATACTGGGCCTCATGCCGGCACTTCCGAAATAACGGGTATCAATAGTGGTGGACAAACATCTGTCCCGGAAATGCAGCCTTTTCATAAAATCTGTATATTCAGGGATTTAGTTTGTGAGGAGTGCTGTTTTTAGCAGCTAAAGTTTTTCATTCTCAGGAAGTAAATAATCCCTGACATGATTATTAATGTAACTTTGTCAGCTGTTTCAGGTTTTTCCCTGCTCAATCTTGTATGGATAATAAACACCAGAAAGAAAAGGTAATCCCCGGAATTGATTTTCATCTGTTAAACCTCATACTGAAAGGGCTTGGACAGATAATGCTTCAGGAGAATGCATTGACCGGGTTGCTTTTCCTGGCTGGAATATTTTATGGATCGGCACTGATGGGGCTGGCAGCACTGGTGGCCGTAACCAGCGGAACGTTAACTGCCGTTTTGCTGAAATATGATACGGGAAACCTGAACAAGGGCCTGTACGGCTTCAGTGCTTCCCTGACCGGGGTGGCCATGATGCTTTTCTTTAAACCGGCTCCGGTGACATGGATGGCTGTGGTAGCAGGCTCCGTACTGGCAACGGTAATGCAGCACTTTTTTCTTAGAATGAACATCCCTGTTTTCACCTTACCTTTTGTTTTGGTTACCTGGCTGGCTCTCGTGCTTTTTGGAAGAGTTTCTCCTGACTTGCTGGCAACCCCGGGGGCGTTGCCTGTTAATGTTGCCAATCCTTTATCATATTCAATCAGGGGATTCGGGCAGGTTATTTTTCAGGAGAATGTAATATCATCGGTCCTTTTCTTCCTGGCAGTGTTTATAAGCTCACCGGTCGCGGCGCTTTATGGCATTGCCGGGGCATTGGTATCGGGTGTCCTTGCAACACTTTCAGGAGCTCCTGCCGGGCCAGTTGGCAGCGGTTTGTACAGTTTCAATGCCGTGTTATGCGCCATGGTATTCGCCGGTAAAAAATTAAAAGATGCGATCGGGGTATTCATTTCGGTATTGCTTTCCCTGCTTATAAGTTTTATAATGCATCATTTCAATATCACTCAGCTTACCTTCCCGTTTGTCGCGGCATCCTTTCTGGTGCTGAGTTTCAGTAAGCATGTAAATAAGAAGCCGTAATTCATTCACGGAAGATCCATTTCTTTTTTCAGGCTGCTGCTGTATCTTTACGGAGAATTGTTGAAATTTGCTGTTAGGCAGGATGAATAAATCACATCAGGGCCAATTGGTTATGAACTTCCCATACACCCCGTTCGCCAATATAGGTAAATGCTATTTTCAACACGCGGATTACCTGCCCGGGGCAGGCGGACCTTATCAAATTAAAACAGAAGTATTTGTTAAATGATTAACAAATTGCTAATTAAACTTGTATGCTCGAGATACCCGAATCAAAAACTATCAGTCTGCAGGCCGGAAAAATACTGTCCGGCAGGAGAATAACGGATGTTTTCAGTCCGACCAGTCATCATAAATTCGCGTGGTTTTCAGGCGATCCCGCTGAATATGCCAGGCTTCTCTCAGGCAAAACCGTGAAATCAACCTTTGGACACGGGATGTTCGTTGACATCCTTTGCGACGGGGAATCCTGCATTACAATCGGGGAAGGAACCATTATGAGGTATCATGCTCCTTCTGAAGAACCTCCCGGGAAATACCAGCTCCTGATAACATTTGATGATAACAGCCATGTTGCATTTAACGTGGCGATGTATGGCGGGATATGGGCGTACAGAGGTATTTTTGAAAATAGTTATCACCAGATGAGTCTTAACAGCATTTCACCCCTTGACGATGCATTTGATGAAGATTATTTTGATGTCATCCTGAACGATTCGCCGGAAAATATTTCTGTCAAGGCCCTGCTAGCGACCGAACAACGCTTTCCCGGTCTCGGGAACGGGGTCTTGCAGGATATCCTTTTCAATGCAGGAATCCATCCGAAACGGAAGAAATCGTCTCTCTCCGGAAGGGACAAAGCCGACTTGTTCATAAGTGTCAGGGATACACTTAAAATAATGACCGAAAAAGGAGGCAGGGATACCGAGAAGGATTTTTTCGGGAATGAAGGGGGATATAAAACCATTCTCTCCAGGAACACATTTCAGCACCCGTGCCGGGTGTGCGGCGATCAGATCAGGAAAGAAGCTTACCTGGGAGGTGCCGTGTACTTTTGCCTGACATGTCAGAGGCTATGATCAGCTTTTACCGGCGGCAATACCAACGAAACAACTTTTTTCGCCGGGTGGTCGCGTCAACGCCGATGAGAGTCATTTCCATGAATTTCCCTGCATTATAACCAGCGAAATCCATCCATCCCGGTAAACTTAAGCGCTTCTGCATTGTTACAACAGAATATCCCTAATTTTGCATCCCGGTTGCTGACGGGTGATATAATCTGGCTCAACTGTTAATTACCGGGGCTTCAGGAGAAATACGGGAGATTCAATTTTGATTGAAAGATGTCAGATACAGACACTATAAAAGAAAAAAAAGAGACAGTTCAGAAGATTGTAAAGAAGCAATATCCTGTGACAGGCATGTCGTGTGCTTCCTGTTCAGCGAACGTGGAAACGATGCTTGGGAAGCAGCCCGGGGTGCTGAATGTGTTCGTGAACCTTGCTTCTGAAGCGGCAACGGTGGAGTTTGACAGTTCCATGGTTCGCCCGGAAGATCTGAAGGCGGTGGTCACCTCGATTGGCTACGACCTGATAACCGACGAGTCGGAAACGGCAAAGGAAGAACTTGAGAGTCTCCAGCTAAAAAGATACAGGACGATGCGCCGCAGGACAATATGGGCCGTTATACTTGCTGTTCCCCTGGTGCTGATAAGCATGGTGTTCATGAATATTCCCCATGCCCCCTACATAATGTGGGCCCTGGCAACTCCCATCGTCTTCTTGTTCGGGCGCTCATTTTTCATCAATGCCGGGAAGCAGATCATTCATGGCGCCACTTCAATGGATACATTGGTATCCCTTAGCACCGGCATAGCTTATCTGTTCAGCGTGTTCAACACGCTTTTCCCGGGGTTCTGGGAAAGCAGGGGGCTCCAGGCGCATGTTTATTTTGAAGCCTCAGGAGTGGTGATAGCGCTTGTCCTGCTCGGGAAATTTCTTGAAGAGAGAGCGAAGGCAAATACTTCTTCAGCCATAAAAAAGCTGATGGGCCTTCAGCCCAAAACAGTGTTCAAGGTCCTTCCTTCGGGCGAGATAAGGGAGTTTCTTATTTCAAAAGTCAAACCGGGCGATATTATCCTCGTCAGGCCGGGTGAAAAGATCCCGGTTGACGGCACTGTCACCTCGGGCGGCAGTTACGTGGATGAAAGCATGATAACGGGCGAGCCGGTTGCCGTTTACAAGGAGGAAGGCTTAAAGGTGTTCGCGGGTACGATAAACCAGAAAGGAACTTTCCGGTTCACAGCCGAGAAAGTTGGTGCCGACACCCTGCTCAGCAGCATTATAAAATATGTTAAGGAGGCACAGGGGAGCAAGGCTCCCGTGCAAAAACTTGCTGACCGGATTGCAGGTATATTCGTGCCGGTGGTCACTGTCCTGGCAGTGATTACACTTGCAGTCTGGTGGATCGCGGGCGGTGAAAACGGGTTTGTACAGGGACTCCTTTCGATGATAACCGTGCTGGTGATAGCCTGTCCCTGTGCCCTGGGCCTTGCAACGCCCACGGCCATAATGGTGGGGATCGGAAAGGGAGCTGAAAACAATATTCTTATCCGTGATGCCGAAGCGCTTGAACTGGCCTGCAAAATGGACACCCTGATACTTGATAAAACGGGAACCCTCACGGAAGGACGACCAACAGTTGAAAATATTGAATGGGAAACACCGGGAGACAAGGAAGAGCTTGCGGCGATACTGGCCGGGTTAGAACGTTTGTCGGAACATCCGCTGGCGGAAGCAATTGTAAGGCATTTTGATAACAACATGCCGGAGACCCGGTTTGAGAATGTTAAAAGCATCACGGGGAAAGGGATCGAGGGTTCTCATAACGGCAGGAAATACCTGGCTGGCGGACAGGGGTTCATCAGTGAAAATAAGATACCTGTTACCCCGCGGCTTTCGGGCCTGGCAGAAACCTGGGAAGAAAACGCCAGGACAGTTGTTATGTTCGCGGACGAGACTGAAGTGCTTGCAGTTTTATCGATTAACGACAGCCTGAAAGAGACATCCGCCGATGCCGTGGGACAAATTAAAAAGCTTGGAATAGATGTCAGGATGGTTACAGGCGACAACCGGAAGACAGCCGCGGCTGTCGCGGCCAAGGCGGGAATAACTGAGTTTGCAGCGTCAATGCTCCCGGCTGCAAAGGCAGAATATGTTGAAGCTCTTCAAAAGGAAAACAGGATTGTCGGGATGGTCGGCGACGGGATCAATGACAGCCAGGCCCTGGCCAGGGCCGATGTAAGCATAGCCATGGGCAAAGGCTCGGATATTGCCATCGACGCTGCCAGGATGACTATAATCAGCAACGATCTGGCTGTAATCCCTGCAGCCATCAGGTTGAGCAGGAACACGGTCAGGACCATCAGGCAGAACCTCTTCTGGGCCTTTATTTACAATATAATTGGTATCCCGATAGCCGCGGGCGTGTTATACCCGCTGAACGGCTTTCTGCTCAATCCCATGATCGCGGGCGCGGCCATGGCTCTCAGCAGTATAAGCGTGGTAAGCAACAGCCTGAGACTGAAATATACCGGGTGAGTAAACCGGAGGCACACCACCAGTTTCCGGGATCTGATACCCAAACCATTGTTTGTCTTTCTTCCGGGAAAGAAAGTTTATTTTGCAAAGAACCTGATTTAAAATAAATTTGCGGAAAATTAATTCATCATGTTAACCAATGAGCAGATAAAAGATCTTTCAGAACGCTGCGAGGCGTTGAGGAGGTATCTTTGACGTGGATGGGAAACTATTGCAGATTGCTGAAAAGGAAGCCCTTACCCGGGCACCCGGTTTCTGGAACGATCCCAGGGCGGCAGAGGATCTTCTCCGGGAGATTTCACGGATAAAAAGCTGGACTACACAATTTGAGAAGGTTGCCAAAAGCCTTGACGATCTTCAGGTGATGTATGATTTCTACAAGGAAGGCGAGGCCAGTGAGGAGGATGCGGATAACCAGTATGAGCAAAGCCTCGGATTGGTTGAGGATCTGGAAGTCCGCAACATGCTGAGGAAAGATGAAGATCAGCTGGGGGCAATCCTTAAGATCAACTCAGGTGCCGGCGGCACTGAAAGCAACGACTGGGCGTCGATGCTTATGAGAATGTATCTCAGATGGGCCGAAAGGAACGGCTATAAAGTCAGGGAGCTTGATTTTCAATCAGGGGATGAAGTGGGGGTAAAGTCAGTAACACTTGAAATAGATGGTGAGAGGGCATACGGATATCTGAAAAGCGAGAACGGAGTGCACCGGCTTGTGAGAATCTCCCCCTTCAATGCACAGGGAAAACGCCAGACCACCTTTGCTTCTGTTTTTGTCTCCCCGCTTGTCGACAACAACATCGAAATTGAAATCAATCCTGCAGATATCACATGGGAAACATTCCGGTCGAGCGGAAGAGGAGGACAGAACGTGAACAAGGTTGAAACCGCCGTGAGGCTAAGACATCATCCGACAGGAATTATTATTGAGAACCAGGAGACAAGATCCCAGCTCAACAACAAGGAAAATGCAATGAGGATACTAAGGTCGCAGCTTTATGAACTCGAATTGAGAAAGCTGAGGGAAGAACAGGCCAGGATCGAGGGCAGCAAGAAGAAGATCGAATGGGGTTCGCAGATAAGGTCATACACCATTCATCCGTACAAAATGGTTAAGGACCACAGAACCAATAAGGAATCGGGAGATGTTATGGCAGTTCTTGACGGTGACCTGAATTCATTTATCAGGTCATACCTGATGGAATTTGGCGGAAACTGACAGCAGACTGAACTTAATCAGGAATAGCTGTTGTTGTACGCACCTGAAACCCTGAGGGTTCGACTCTCATGATACGGAACGGGAAAATGAAAATCCATTATTATAAATGCAAACAGCATCCGGGTGAAACAGAAAAAGTTATTTGAAGAATTTCCTGCCACGAGTACAGGCGAATGGCTCGATAGGATCAGGGCCGAACTGAAAGGAGCCGATTTAAATGAGAAACTTCTATGGAAAACCGGAGAAGGCTTTGATCTGATGCCGTTCTACCGGCGGGAAGACATGGAAAAGCTGCGTTACACAGATGCCTTTATGCCGTTGTATCTTGGAAAGGATGGGTTAAAATGCCGTAATAGCAAGGAGGATCCGGGACAACTAGGAAAAAGTAAAGGGGATAAAGCGGCATCCTGGCTTGTCCGGCAGGATGTCTTGGTTCAGAGTTATGCGTCTGCGAATGAGCAGGCCCTGTCTCTCCTGGAAAGGGGAGTTGATTCCCTTGGATTTCTGATAGGTGATCCTGACACAATCAGCAATGAAAATTTTGCTATGCTTCTCAGAGATTTTAATCCTTCATGTGCAGAAATTAATTTTTCTTCCGAAGGCAAAGCGATTGAAATAGTTTCGCTTGTCAGTGATTTACTGGCTGATAAGGAACCGGGTCGGAAATCGGTGAGAGGCGCCGTTGAAGCAGATCCCTTGGTCCGGCTTATGATTCAGGGAAAACTTTGCATTCCTGTAGACGCCGGACTTGACTATCTCGCTGCACTGGTCCGTAAAGCCATGGACCTTCCTTATTACCGATCGATCCATATACATGGAACATACTTCAGGAAGGCCGGGTCGGGTCCGGTGCTTGAACTGGCTCTTGCCATTGCAATGGCGGTTGAATACATTGATCAGCTGACATCAAGGGGTATTGATCCTGGTACGGCAGCCAGTGCGATTCGTTTCAGTTTTGGCATAGGGCCGTCTTATTTTATGGAAATTGGCAGGCTGAGGGCCGCCCGTCTGCTCTGGGAGGTTGTTTGCAGAAAATTCGGCGTTACGGATGATTTTCCTGCAAGGATGGAGATCCACTCTGAAACAGTCCTGAATGCTGCTGCTGGAGATCCGTTCCTGAATATGATCGGATCCCAGGCAGCCGCCATGTCGGCAATTATCGGAGGTACCGACTCCCTTACGGTTCACCCCGTTGAATACAGGAATGGCATGACAGGGGATTTCCCGGAGCGGATTGCAAGGAATCAGCAACTGCTGCTGAAAGAAGAGGCTTTTTTTGACAGGGTTGCCGATCCTTCTGCCGGATCGTATTATATTGAGACCATTACTTCCCACATTGCTGAAAATGCGTGGAACATCTTCCTCCAGATTGAGAAAAAGGGAGGATTTCTTCAGGCGTTGAATTCCGGTATGATACATACTTTGCTTCATGACCGGAAGGATCACGGAGAAAAAGCTGGTGACCGGAAGGGAGAAAACTATAAATTATCATGAGGCCGGAATTCTATTTTGATGATCTGCACAACTGTTTTTCAAGCGGATCTGCAGATGAAAGGGTGATGTCAGAAAGAAAGGCGGAGCCCATAATTACGGCGGAACAGATACCGCTGAAGGCTTTTTACTCAAAAGCTGATCTTTCAGGGATTGAACATATGGATTATGCTGCCGGCATTCCGCCATTCTTGCGCGGACCGTATGCTTCAATGTATATCGTACGTCCGTGGACGATCAGGCAGTATGCCGGTTTTTCCACGGCTGAGGACTCGAATGCCTTTTATCGCAGGAATCTGGCTGCGGGGCAGAAAGGCCTGTCGGTGGCTTTTGATCTGCCGACGCACAGGGGATATGATTCCGATCATGAACGTGTGGCAGGTGATGTGGGAAGTGCCGGGGTTGCCGTCGACTCGGTTCTGGATATGAAGATTCTTTTCGACCGGATCCCCCTTGACAGGATGTCGGTTTCGATGACAATGAACGGCGCCGTTCTTCCCATAATGGCATTCTACATAGTAACGGCCCTGGAACAGGGAGCCAGGCTCGATGAGCTTTCCGGGACAATCCAGAATGATATCCTCAAGGAATTCATGGTCAGGAACACCTACATCTACCCTCCTGAATTTTCCATGAGGATCGTTGCCGATATCCTCCGCTATACTTCCGAAAAAATGCCGAAATTCAATTCCATCAGCATTTCGGGGTATCATATGCAGGAGGCCGGTGCCTCATGCGACCTGGAACTGGCTTATACTCTGGCCAACGGATTCGAATACCTGCGAACGGGAATAAAGGCCGGGCTCAATATCGATGATTTTGCACCGAGGATCTCGTTTTTCTGGGCAACGGGCATGAATCATTTCATGGAGATTGCCAAATTACGGGCCGCCAGACTGCTCTGGGCAAAGATTGTCAATACTTTTGGACCTCTGAATCCTAAGTCTCTTGCACTGCGTACCCATTGCCAGACTTCCGGCTGGAGCCTTACGGCTCAGGATCCTTTCAATAATGTGGGAAGGACCTGTATCGAGGCCATGGCTGCAGTTCTCGGGAATACCCAGAGTCTTCACACAAATGCCTTTGATGAAGCCCTTGCCCTTCCGAACGATTTTTCTGCCGCAATTGCCAGGAATACCCAGCTCTATCTTCAGCGGGAAACTGACATCTGCAGGGCAATTGATCCGTGGGCAGGCTCATACTACGTTGAAAGCCTTACTGATGCACTGGCCCGCTCAGCATGGAAGCATATCGGGGAGATTGAAAGCATGGGCGGAATGACAAAGGCAATTGAGACGGGGCTTCCGAAAATGAGAATTGAAGAAGCTGCAACCAGGGTCCAGGCACGTATTGACTCGGGAGTTCAGACAATTGTCGGCATAAACAAATACAAACCGGACAATGAAGAACCTGTTGAGATCCTTGAAGTTGACAATAGCATGGTACGCCGGGCGCAGATTAAGAGACTCGAAATGCTCAAGGCGGGAAGGAATGAGGATGAGTGCATGAGATCGCTCGATGCCATAACAGAGTGTGTACGCAGCGGGAAGGGAAACCTTCTCGAACTCGCCGTCGAGGCTGCTGCAAAAAGGGCGAGTCTCGGCGAAATAACTTTTGCTTGTGAAAAAATAACAGGGAGGTACAAAGCAGTGATAAGAACAATTTCAGGCGTTTATTCTTCTGAGTATAAGTCAGATGAAGAGTTCACCAAGGCCAGGGTCCTGGTTGAGGAATTTGCTGCGAAAGAGGGACGCCAGCCCAGGATATTGATCGCTAAGACCGGACAGGATGGACACGACCGCGGAGCCAGGGTAGTATCGACAGGCTATGCCGATATCGGATTTGATGTGGATATAGGCCCGTTGTTCCAGACTCCTGCCGAGGCTGCGAGACAGGCAGTTGAAAATGATGTCCATGTTCTGGGTGTATCAAGCCTTGCAGCAGGTCACAGGACCCTTGTTCCGCAAATTATCCTTGAATTGAAAAAACTGGGAAGGGAAGATATTCTTGTAGTTGCCGGGGGAATCATTCCTCCGGGGGATTATCAGTTCCTTTACGATGCTGGAGTGGCAGCCATTTTTGGTCCGGGAACCCCTGTTTCAAAAGCTGCCAGGCAGATTCTTGAAATATTGCTCCATAATAGCGATTAAAGAAGTTACAGGGTACAGGAAACTTCGGAACTTATTGATTAGCATATGAAAATATTACCATGGATATCAGCAAAGGGACTTGTCCTTTTTATTTTACTACTGATCAGCTGCGGCTGCGGGACCGGAAAGAAAAGCAAAGGAAATAATGGTGATCCCGGAGTGGCAACACAGCAGGGAACATCTTCCACCAACTGGGCGGAACAATCGGTCTGGCTTCTGGGCTACTTCAGTCCCTCACTCCTTCTGCGACCACCATATTCGGAGTGGTATGACAGTGAATATGAAGGATATCAGCCCCGTCACGATGTTGTGGAAAAACTTTCTTCCCTGGGGAACAACGATCTGACGATCGTGATTGTGCTCGGAATATGGTGCCCCGACAGCAGGAGAGAGGTACCCCGTTTCATGAAAATCATTGATTCGATCGGTTTTCCCGTCCGGCAGCTGACATTTATCGGTGTGGACAATGAAAAACTGTCACCGTTGGGGGATTACGGGAAGCTTGGAATAGAACGCGTGCCGACTTTTATCGTTTATGAAAAAAAAGTTGAACTCGGACGCATCATTGAGAATCCGGTGACGTCTTTAGAACAGGATTTGCTGAATATTTTGACAGGAAAACAATAACGCATAAAACATCTTGTAGACATGGAAGATCAGATTAACAATACCGGGCAGGGATCAGCAGGTTCATCACCTGGTGCTGGATATACAGGTTCACGGACCGGACAGAATCTGGGAATTGCTGCACTTATTACCGCCATAGTGACATTTGTGTTCGCGGTGATACCTTGTGTCGGACTTATTGCAATAATACCGGGGGTGATTGCAATTGTCCTTGCAGTGGTGGGTCTTTCACGCGCATCGGAAAGCGGATCGCGGGGTGTGCTTATCGCAGGACTGGTTATTGCCGTGGTTGCTTCAATAATCTCATTTTCCCAGTTGTTTGTTGCCGGAAAGATTATAGAAAAGGCAAAAAGAGGCTTCGGCGGCGATATTGAGAACATTATCAGGGATGTACAGAAAGATATACTGCAGGACCTTGAGGATGCAAAAATCTCGATCAAGGTCGAAAGCAACGGGGATAAGGTGGAGATAAAAGCAGATACAGGCAGCAGAAGCCGGATTGAGGAGCTTGAGGAGCTGGAAAGAACCGATTCCCTGAATTCCGGGACAAACGTTAAAAAATGACCGGGGTGGCAATCAGCAGATATGTCCCTGCGGACAGGGATTCCTATCTTGTTATAAACCTGGTTCTGGCCACCGTAATTCTGCTTGTTTTTATTTATTCCGGTATATTTTCACCCGGAAAAGACAATTATCCTGTAGTCTGCATACATGAAAAAGTTACGGGACAACCATGTATATCCTGCGGATTGTCGCACAGCCTTTCCCTGATGATAAGGGGAAGAATTGCGGAAGCCCGTACATGGAATGCCAATGGTCCGGCCATATTCATCTTCTTTGCCGCCCAGCTGATCATGAGGATACTGTTTTCAGCCTGCAGGGTAAAATATCCCTCAACCGGGAAAGAGCTGATCATATATGACATATCCGGATCGACCGTGTTGTTCCTGGTGGCATTTTTCCCATTCCTCATCAATATCTTCAGCCTGTCGGGCATTCATTAGCAATGAACCCGCTATTGACCGGCGAATGTCATGCCCGGTAAATAACCCCTTTGACTGCACTGTTGATACAATCGCTGACAAAGCTTTCTTCCGTACAGATCCATGTCTGCAGATGGCAGATTGTCATCCGGATGCAAAATACTCCTACGGGGATCCGTGGTTGTACCACAGGAAATTATTATTTCAGGAACACGGTTTATTATAAGAATCCTGAGATTCTTTCCGGATGGCGGATTTACAGTATGCATTTCCTGATTTATGGATCCAGATCATTCAGTATGTCATAAAGAAAATGGTTCTCGAAACCTTTCGACAGTCCGTATCTTAATAATTTCCCCCTGAGCTCATACTGGTTCTTTGCCCTGACAGATTTGCGGTGTAAGTTCAGGGTTTCCCTGATCATGTCCATATACCGGGCTTCATCAATTTCCCCAAGCGCATTGCGGATTATTTCCTCGGCGATTTTTTTCTGTCTCAGTCCGGCTGCGATCTTCATCCTGCCCCATTTATTATATTTAAACTTATCCCTGACGAAAGCATGGGCATAACGGGAATCGTCAAGAAACTTCTCCCTGATCAGCCCGGAGATTATCTTTTCGGCCTCGGTGGTGCAGATGCCCCATGATTCCAGTTTCGAACGGATATCTGCACTGCAGTATTCGCGTGATGCGCACAGGGCCATGGCTCTGTTCAGCGCCGTTTTCAGCCCGTTCTTTTTATTCATTTCAGTGTTCCTTTTATTATCCGGTCCCTGCCGTTAATATCACTTACTACCCTGATACCGATGTAATTAAGTGATTCCATAAGATTGACCATGGATTCACCCATAGCTTCGTTGATTTCGAAATAGATTTTTCCTCCCCGATCCATTACCCTGTTACCCGACTCAAGAATTGCACGATAAAAGACCAGCGGATCATCATCGGGAACGAACAGTGCACTGTGCGGTTCAAACTCCAGCACATTCCTGTGCATCAGGGCCTTCTCACTCTCCCTTACATAGGGCGGATTGCTCACGATAATATCCGGCTTCGGAGCATCGGCAATACCGTTCTTCAGAATATCCGACAGTATGAAGTTAATGCTGACCCTGTTCAGGAGGGCATTTTCCGATGCAGTTTTTAACGCCGCGGGGGTATTGTCCAGACCTGTGATCCCTGCTACCGGAAGGTTCCGGGCAAGCGCGATAGCAATGCATCCCGAACCGGTACAGGCATCGGTTATTGTACCTGAAAAATTCCGGTTCTCCCTTAACACCAGATCCACAAGCTCTTCAGTCTCGGGCCTGGGTATCAATACCTCCGGTCCGACCCTGATGCGGCAATTGTAGAAAACTGTTTCCCCTGTTATGTACTGTACCGGCCTGCCGGTTTTGAGCTCATTGCAGAACAACATGATTCTTTCCGATTCTTCATTTGTCAGCCGTCTTTGAGGATTCCCGAGCAGACCGGCCTTGCTCCCTCCCAGTATATGCAGTACCATAATTTCAAAAAGCGACTGGATTTCTTCCTCAGGATATATTTCTTTAAGTTCTCCCGAGATATGGTTCCGGATATCTCTAATTGTTTGTAAATTGAAGGCCATTAGCCAAAATTAGCACTTTCAAGCAAATGCCTGAAAATAATGACATGAAATTCATGCGCAGATGCCTCGACCTGGCCAGCAAGGCTGAGGGTATGACTTATCCCAATCCGATGGTCGGGGCCGTGATCGTGCATCAGGGAAACATCATAGGGGAAGGATATCATATTAAAGCCGGAGGACCCCATGCTGAATCCAGGGCGGTGGAATCAGTCCGTAACAAAAAGCTGCTGGAAGAATCGACCCTTTATGTCAATCTTGAACCCTGTTCGCATTTCGGGAAAACACCTCCGTGCGCAGATATGATAGTATCGTGGAAGATACCAAAAGTGGTAGTCGGGACCATCGATACAAGTGCCAAAGTGTCCGGAAAGGGTATTTCCAGGCTTCGCGATGCAGGATGCGAGGTTGTTACCGGTGTTTGCGAGGATGAATGCAGGAGAATTAACAGAAGGTTTCTGACCTTTCATGAGAAGAAAAGACCCTATATAACACTGAAATGGGCCGAAAGCAGCGACGGATTCATCGACAGGGAAAGGGATGAAGACTACAGGATTGAGCCAAACTGGATCACTGGCCGGGCCGAGAGGATACTTGTCCACAAGTGGAGAGCTTCGGAGCAGGCAATCCTGGTCGGGGCAGGAACCGTCAGGGCCGATGATCCCCGGCTGAATGTGAGGGAATGGAAGGGCAGCAACCCAATTCGCATTATTCTGAGCGGATCAGGTTCACTTCCTGATGATCCCGCAGTGAACAGATCAATCGGATCATTGATTGTTTTTACATTCTATCCCGAGAAAGTGGTGCTTCCGGGCTCAGTGATTATGAAGCTTAACCATCGCGAACCTGCCGCAAAACAGATATCTGAGGCGCTTCACGGCTGGGGTATCCAGTCGTTGTTCATCGAAGGCGGGGCCCAGGTCCTTAGTCATTTTATAAAAACCGGTTACTGGGACGAAGCCTGTGTATTTACCGGTACAAAGGCCTTCAAAGCCGGGGTGAAAGCTCCTTCGGTTGAAGGAAAGACCATAATGGAAAAAACCTTCAGCAACAGTACACTCAAAAGGTTGCTGAACAGCAAATGAAATTGACCTGGCTGAGGGAAATAGTTACCGGAAGCAGATACGGCTGACCAATACCATAAATAATATTGATACATATCAATTATTTAATTGACATATATCATAAAAACAATATTCATGCAATGCTATATCCTGGCAATTCTTCTCGGATCATCAATCCACCTGGTGTTGTTCCGAAGGGCTCTTATCACCTCTCCAGGGGTGTCTGCCACTGTCCATATTCCCCTGTGTTCCGGCCTGAGAAAATGATTGCTGATCATGTGTTCAAAGAAACCGATAAGTGATTTGTAGAAGCCGAGGGTGTTCAGGATAACCACGGGACCCCTGAACAGACCAAGCTGTTTCAGGGTGATTGCCTCGGTTAGTTCTTCCAGCGTTCCCACTCCGCCCGGGAGTGCCACAACCGCATCGGCCCTTGAGAACATGTTTTTTTTTCTTTCAGCCATATCTGATGTAAGTATCATGTCCATTACCCGGGGATGTCCCCAGCCTTCATCATTCATGAATGAAGGCATGATACCCGTAATTATCCCGCCGCCGGAAATTACCGCGTCGGCAAGCACGCCCATCAGTCCTATGCCTCCTCCGCCGTAAATAACCTGTATTCGCGAACTGGCAATGAGAGTTCCCAGCTCCCTGGCTGCCTCCGCATATTTTTTGTCGATCCGGCTGCTTGAAGCAGCAAACACGCAGACTGTCATGAAATTATTTTAAAAACAGGACTTGTGAGAGTTGGTTTTGTCAGTTTTGAGGCTGTAATCAGGCAATAATCTGCCGGATTAATTATGTCGCGATTTCAGAAGCGGGTATTCCGCTGATACTTCCGTATGGGTTTTGCGCCGCTCAGGCGACTTCCTGCATCAAAGAGATGTCTTCTAGACTGTAAGAGATATCCGGAATCTCCTATTGAAGAAGTATATCCAGCTTTTTTACAAAGTTCGCCTTTGGAACTGCACCCACCTGCTTGTCAGCCACTGCGCCATTTTTAAAGTAAAGTACCGTGGGAATATTCCTTATCCCGAACCTTGCAGCCACTCCCGGGCTTTCGTCCACATCGCATTTGGCAACCACAACCCTGTCGGCATATTCCTTTGATATGTCCTCAACAATGGGTGTAATCATCCTGCATGGTCCGCACCACTCCGCCCAGAAATCCACCAGTACCACTTTATCGGAATTAATTACTATTTCATCGAAGTTGCTGTCGTTTACATCTTGTGCCATGCCATTATGATTTATAATCAGATTCTCACGGACGCAAATATAGTTAATTAACTTTATATTCGATTCCCGGGTAATCGTCGAGAAATGAAATTAATTCATTGTTCAGCCTGATCCTTATTGTTCTTGAGAACATTGAAAGGGATATTTTATCTTCCTGGTCGTAAAACAAAAACTTCAATTCTGATTCGCCCCTGTTCTCTTTCATCAGTTCAAGAAGATCGCTGATCATTGCCATATTTACGATTTCCATGTTGATTTTCACCGTAACCGACTTTACAAGTTCATCCTTTACACTGGAAAGAAGGTTAATGGATTTAATGCTGAATTCAAGCTCATCCTTTCTGAATTTGTGTTTTTGCACCCTTCCTTTTACAAGAAGGTAATATCCTGTAATGAAGAACTTGCTGAATTCGATGTATTCCTTGTCGAACATCACGAACCTGAATGAATCGGAATAATCCTGCAGGGTGAATGACCCATAGGGTTTACCGTTTTTTCCTATCCCGTTCTTTGAATCGGTAACCATCCCTGCAACAATTACATCTCTCTCGTACCATTCACTGAGGTTCTGGAGGTCTGCCAGGGTGGCATTGGTGAAGTTGTTTATTTCAAGTTTGAAATCGTCGAGCGGGTGGGAGGAAAGATAGATTCCTATCACTTCCTTTTCCTTGTTCAGTTTTTCAAGTTTGGGCCAGTCGGGGCAGGATGGTGCATCCGGCTTGATTATGTCGAATCCACCGGTTGATCCAAAAAGTGTCTGCTGGCTCGAGTTTTTAATGCTCTTTGCATTATTGCCGTATCTGATCAGGTTTTCAATGAAGCTGACTCCCCGGGTGTCGATGGCAAAATACTGCGACCTTGATATGTCGGTGAAACAGTCGAAGGCACCGGCGACTGCCATTGCTTCAAGGTTTTTCTTGTTGAGGGAATTCAGGTTCACCCTTTCTGCCAGATCGTATATACTTTTATAAACACCGTTCTTTTCCCTTTCCTCAATCAGCTGGAGGACGGCATTTTCGCCAACGCCCTTTATGGCACCCAGGCCGAACCTGATATTACCGTCGCGGTTGACGGTAAACTTGACATTGCTTTCATTTACATCGGGGCCCAGCACTTCCATTCCCATTCTTCTGCACTCATCCATGAAGATGGTTATTTTCTTGATGTCGCTTATATTCCGGCTGAGAACAGCTGCCATGTATTCAGCAGGGTAATTGGCTTTCAGGTATCCGGTCTGGAACGCGATCAGTGCATAGCAGGTGGAATGTGATTTATTGAATGCATATTGTGCAAAGGCTTCCCAGTCGGACCATATCTTGTTGACAATCGTCTCATCATAGCCTCTCCTGATGCATCCCTCGAAAAACTTCAGCTTCATTTCATCCATGATGGACTTTTTCTTCTTTCCCATAGCCTTTCTCAGGGTATCGGCTTCACCCTTTGTGAATCCTGCCAGTTCCTGGGAGAGGAGCATTACCTGTTCCTGGTATACTGTGATCCCATAGGTTTCATTCAGATACCTCTCCATCACCGGAAGGGTGAAGTTGATTGGTTCGGTACCATGTTTAATCCTGATGAACTTGGGGATGTACTCCATCGGGCCGGGGCGGTAAAGGGCATTCATTGCAATGAGATCCTCGAACCGGTTGGGCCTGAGTTCCCGGAGATACCTTTTCATTCCGGTTGATTCAAACTGGAATATTCCCGTGGTTTCACCATTGCTGAAAAGTTCGAATGTTTTTTTATCGTCGAGAGGCAGTTTTTCAATATTGATTACGGTTCCCCGTGATCTTTTTATGTTCTCAACAGCGTCTTTTATTATTGAAAGGGTCTTCAGCCCCAGGAAGTCCATTTTAAGGAGACCCACCGATTCCACATGACTTCCATCGTATTGTGTGGCGTACAGGTCGGTATCCTTTGCAGTGCAAAGGGGGATATAATTATCGAGGGCATCCCTGCCGATTATTATTCCGCATGCGTGGACGCCAGTCTGCCGGATTGATCCTTCCAGGACCTCGGCGTATTTCAGGGTCTGTGACACCAGTTTGTTGGGAGAGTCTTTTTCCTTTGCAAGCTCGGGCACTTCAGTGTAGGCTGCGGATAAGGTCACTCCCGGTCTTTCCGGCACTAGTTTGGCAAGCCGGTCGGCTTCGGCCAGGGGCAGCCTCTGGACCCGTGCAACATCCCTGATTGCCATTTTTGCAGCCATTGTTCCGAAGGTGATGATATGGGCAACCTTGTCGTGGCCATATTTATTTACAACATATCTTAAAACATCTTCCCTGCCGTCTTCATCAAAATCTATGTCGATATCGGGCATGGAGATGCGGTCGAGATTCAGGAATCTTTCAAACAGCAGGCCGTATTTTATCGGGTCAATATCGGTGATCCTGAGACAGTATGCAACGGCCGAGCCTGCTGCGGATCCTCTTCCCGGACCTACCGATACTCCCATTTCGCGGGCAGCCCTGAGCAGGTCCTGGACTATGAGAAAGTATCCCGGATAGCCCATTTTTGCAATTGTCTCCAGTTCAAAATCAATCCTTTCTGTCTGTTCCCTGGTCGGATTGCCCCATCTTTCCGCTGCTCCTGCATAAGTCAGGTGCCTGAGGTAACCGTTCTTGTCACTGAATCCATCTGGTATCTGAAAATCAGGCATTATGGGATCATGATCGAGCTTGTATTTCTCAATTCCGGCCACCAGCTCCCCAACGTTATCGATTGCTTCGGGAATATCGCTGAATATTCTGCGCATTTCCTCCTCACTCTTAAGATACTCCTGCGTTGAATAGCGGAGCCTGTCGGGATCATCGAAATCCTTTGCTGTATTAATACAGATCAGCCTGTCGTGTGCTTCGGCATCTTCTGCATTTACGAAATGAACATCGTTGGTTGCAATGATCTTCACATTGTACTTGACCGACAGCTTTTTGAAAGCCTCAATGACCTGCTGCTGTTTGGGAAAAACCGTCCTGTCTGCTTCCGGATCATTGGTTTCATGCCTCTGTATCTCAAGATAGAAATCATCTCCGAATATGTCCAGAAAATCACGGAGGACGGCTTCGGCCCTTTCCATGCTGCCGTTCAGGATCTCATCCTGGATCTCGCCTGCAATGCATGCAGATGAAGCAATTAAACCCTCACTGTGTTTCTTCAGGAGGTCCTTGTCAATGCGAGGTGTGTAGTAAAAACCCTTTATCCATGATGTTGAAACAAGCTTCACAAGATTCTTGTAACCTGTCAGATTTTTGGCTAGAAGGATAAGATGATCACCTGACCGGTCCTCCTTTCCTGCTGTTTCACCAATCGATCTTTTGGCAACATATACCTCGCAGCCTATTATCGGCTTAATTCCCTTCCTGGTTGCTGCAGAATGAAATTCCTTCACACCAAACATATTACCGTGGTCGGTGATTGCAACAGCTTCCATGCCCAGCGATTTCACCCTTTCAATGAGGTTCGGAATATGCGATGCACCGTCAAGAATGGAATACTGGGTGTGAACGTGAAGATGTGAAAAGGCTGTCATCTGATGAGGCTGAATAGGAGAATTTGACCAATGACAAAAATACTCAAAATTGGATTATCCCTGCAGGGATATTGGTTTATCCCGGGAAGTAAAATAGGATAAATATAGTATTCAGCTTCCGATCCGTGAGGTATCAGGCTGAAGTTTCCGCCGGACACAAGGCCCGGTTATTGATATTGCCTGGCTGAACAGCCCTGAGATACGGAAGGGGGAAAGCAGGAATGGAATGGCGAAATTGAAATTTTTTTGATTCATTTGCGTTCTTATTGCAATACTTCAGACTCTTTTTTGAATTTGTCTGAAAAAACTTATTACACAGGTAATTTAAAACACCAGGAGGATATTCCGGACTATGATTCTCACGGCGCTTGTTTTTTATGTTTTTCTGTCATGTATTTTCAGGGCAGTCGGAACAGGTAACCTCAGACATGTCAGCAGTGGAAAATATATGATTGCTGCAGTCCGGCTCCTTTTCTGCAGAATTTTGAAAGTGACCGGGATCTGTTCCGGCATCTTTCCTCATTTCAAATCTTAAAAAATGATCATGAATAAGTTATATCTGCTGATTTTTATTTCGTGCTTTTATCCGGGCCTGCTGTCCGCTCATGAAAAGATCATTACCGGAGCAGCTGGTACAGCAGAAAATGAACCTGCTGTGCGGGCCGTTCTGCTCAGTGATCCGGGCAATATGATGTTTTCTGAAACGGATTGGATGAACAGCATTGATGTAGGGGAGGCATCAGGGCCGGAGTTTTCTGCTGAGGATATGAAAACCACAGGTGTCATCACCGGATCCGACGATGCAGATAATGCCAAACCTGTCTCAGACCAGCCAGGTCAGAATGATACAGTGATGACCGGATACGGCATCCGGGAAAAGTCGCTGGTTACCGGAAGTATAGTCAGGGTAGACGGAGCCAGTATCAGTTCAGCGCCTGTGCCCACAGTTGAAATGGCGTTACAGGGAAGAGTTGCCGGGGTCTTCATTGAGTCGCTGAGCGGGAAGGTAGCGGGTTCGGCAAGGATGAGGATCAGAGGTGCCACCTCGGTCACTGCTGGTAATGATCCGCTGTTTGTGGTTGATGGTATTCCGCTTGCCACAGAATCACTTAATCAGTCAGGTGCAGCTATAAATCCTTTGCTCCCGTTCAATATCAACGACATAGAGTCGGTTGAAATTCTGAAAGACGGATCTGCAGCAGCAATCTACGGTTCGAGGGGGGCAAACGGGGTTGTGCTGATCACCACAAAAAGGGGTATTTCCGGTGATACAAAACTTAACTTCACACTGCAGAGAGGTTTCAGCCAGCCTTCAGCCAGGAGGAATTTTCTTAATTCGGAACAATATATCCGTTACTTTGAAGAGGCTGCCTACAACAGCGACCGGTACGAGGGCCTTGATCCTGTGAACAATCCTGCCGACTATTCCGGATCGTGGCTTGAATTTGCAAGAAGCCGGTTTGAACGATATTCCGGCTGGGCTGCATACAATGATCCGAATCTTGCCGTAAATACTGACTGGCAGGACCAGGCGTTCCGGACTGGAAGCCTCCTGACCGCTGATTTTTCTGCCCGGGGCGGCAATGATAATCTGAGATTCTTTGCAAGCGGTTCATATACAAGCAGGGAAGGGATACTGATATCAAACGGATGGGAGCGGATTACGGGCCGGCTGAACCTTGACAACAAGGTTAACAGGTTCCTCGACATCGGAGTCTCCCTGAGCCTTTCGGGTACGAATGTTGATCAGATACCGGCAGATAATTCCTTTTCATCACCCATGCAGCTGGTTGCCCTTGCTCCGATAACCCCGGTGCGGGATAAAAAGGGCAAATTGTACAATACCCCGATCACAACTTATTACAACAGCCTGATTGATACGGAAGATGCTTCCAGGAAAATCTCAAACCTGAGAACCCTGGCGAACAGCTACCTGAATTTCAGAATACTGGAGAATCTTGTCTGGAAAAACGAGATTGGCATAGATCTTTTAAATCTGAAGGAGAACTGCAGTTACGGGAAAAGGACAGAATCGGGAGAAGATACGGGCGGATATGGATTTGCAAATTACGGTGAAATCCGGAATATTTCACCCAGGTCATACATAGATTATTCGGGCAGATCTGATAATTTCGGCATAAGCGGTGTCCTGGGTACGGAATACCAGTATACCGTTATTGACAATGCATGGCTCACTGGCCAGGATTTTCCGACTGATGACCTCCGGACTCTTTCAAACGCAGGTTTAATAAGCGGCAGCTCATCCGAAAGGGCGGAATACAGTTATCTTTCCTGGTTTTCAAGGATAAATTTCGATTACAGGTATAAATACATTATAAGCCTGTCGGCACGCGTCGACGGATCTTCACGTTTTGGAAAAAAGTCGAGATACGGAACATTTCCTGCTGCTTCTGCCGGATGGGTGCTGAGCAGGGAAGGCTTCCTTGCCGATGCGGCTGCACTGAGCTTATTGAAGCTGAGGGTAAGCACTGGCCTTACGGGCAATACCGGTATAGGTAATTACAGCTATATAGGTTTGTTTGGTACAGATAATTACAATGGAAGCTCAGGATTGATTCCAGGTCAGGTACCAAATGAGAATTTAAAATGGGAATCTACGCTTCAGACGAATGTCGGACTTGATTTCGGGTTATTTGAAAACAGGATCTCGGGCGGGATCGATTATTATATAAAAAATACATCCGATCTTATTTTGAATGTTCCCGTTCCCGGAACATCAGGAAACAGGGTTCAGGCACAGAACCTGGGATCAATGAGGAACGAAGGGTTTGAATTCGTCCTTAACACTACCAATACTGCCGGAGCATTGCTCTGGTCAACGAACGTCAACTTTTCCGTTAACAGGAACAAGATCACTGATCTTGGCGAAAACTCACTGATCGATGAGGGAAGTTCGGTATTTATGAATGTGGCCATGGTTGGCCAGCCCCTGGGAGTGTTTTACGGGGCAGAATATGCGGGAGCAGACCCGGCTAACGGGGACGCATTATGGTATGTGAACCCGAGGGATGCCCAGGGAAATATTACAGATCATACCACTACAACCAGTGATTATTCCAAAGCCGGATTTGTTGTTCTGGGGAATCCTAACCCTCCCGTTTTATTTGCAATAACCAACAGCCTGAGCTACAGGAATTTTGTGTTGTCATTCATGTTTCAGGGCGTAAGCGGCAATAAAATTCATCTTGCGGGAGACTCATTTCTGGCCTCCAATGCAACATGGTTCGACAATCAGACAACAGACCAGCTTAATAGCTGGAAAAAACCGGGTGATCAGACAGACATACCCCAGGCGCGTCTTGGATATGTTAACGGGAATCAGTCGCGCAACAGCAGATATGTTTCACCCGGAGATTACATCAAACTCAGGACTGCAATGCTGAGCTATGATCTGCCTGGCAGTTTTTTGAACAGACTCGGGCTCAGCGGGGCAAGGGTTTATGTCCAGGGTCATAATCTCCTGACTTTTTCCAAATACAGGGGCTGGGATCCGGAAGTGTCTGCGGATTTTATGGTTAATTCGTTGAGATCGGGATCTGATTTTTATTCCGCTCCCCAACCCAGGACGGTACTTGCCGGTATCAGCATCAGTCTGTAAACTCATGAAACCCTGATAGTCATGAAACTGAAGCATATTATTTTTTCAGCAATTATGCTGTTGATTTTCCCGGTATCGTGCGATAAGATGCTCGATCTGGCCCCTCATCAGAACGTCAGCGGAACGATATCCCTGGGATCAGATCAGGGTGTACGGAAGGTCCTTATCGGAGCTTATGCACGTTTCGCCGGTCCTTCCATTTACGGAGGCTGTATTCTCAGAAATTCGGAACTTCTCGGGGCAGGTGACGAATGCCGGTGGACAGGAGTTTTTACAGGCCCGCGGCAAATTTTCATGAAGCAGATAGATCCTGCCAATGAGGATATTACCAGTCAGTGGCTTGACAGTTATGAAGTTGTCAGCATTGCAAATACTGTGCTCAGTGCTATTGATATGGTCAACGAAACAGACCGCGACAGGGTTGAGGGTGAAGCATTGTTTCTGCGCAGCCTGATTTTTTTCGATCTTGTGCGGTTTTATGCACAGCAATACAGGTACGGTGAGTTAAATTCACAATATGGGATCCCTCTTGTGCTTACTCCTGCCAGCAGGAGCGAAAAGCCGGCAGGGAAGGGAAGGGATTCGGTGGAAGATGTTTATGATCGGGTTATTGCAGATCTTCAGGAAGCTGCCTTAAAGCTTCCCAATGAGAACGGGGCATATGCTAGCAGCGGGGCTGCCACTGCACTGCTGGCCCGGGTTTATCTCCAGAAAGGCGATTATTTGAATGCCGGGAACGCGGCCAATGAGGTGATCCTTTCGGGGAAGTATGAACTTCTTTCCGATTTTAAGGATGCATTCAACAATGATGAAAACTCACCTGAGGATATTTTTGCAACACAGATAACCCCGCAGGATCAGCGGAGTTCAATGACAGAGTTCTTTTCAGTTCCCGAATACGGCGGCAGGGACGGGGATATTGAAATTCTCGAAAGACATCTGTCGCTTTATTCGCCGGGGGACAGGAGGCTGAGCCTGTTTTTTCAGGGCAACGGCGCAATGAGGACGGGGAAATGGAACAATCCTTATGGGGTTGTCAGTCTGATACGACTGGCAGAGATGTACCTGATCAGGGCCGAGTGCAATTTCAGATTGGGAACAAACCTTGGCGACACTCCCCTGAATGATTATAATGTCATTCATACGCGGGCGGGACTGTCTCCAGCTCATTCAGTCACACTTGACGATATTCTTCTGGAAAGAAGACTTGAGCTGGCATTCGAAGGTTTCAGGATCCACGACCAGCGAAGGCTGCATCAGGAAGTCGGAACACTGCCATTTGATGCTCCCGCACTGGTATTCCCGGTACCGGCAAGGGAGATCTCGGCAGATCCGGTTCTTGCCGGGCAGCAGAACGAAGGGTATTAGGCGCCTTAAGGCATAACAGCCTGAATATTTCCCGGCAGTCATCTTCAGTATTCATTGTTTGGTTAATTAAATTATTTATCTTTGCACCCACAAATTTTTTTAGTAGGTTAAACAAACGTGTAATACTTAGATGGCAGTTAAAATCAGATTAGCTAGAAGAGGCCGTAGGAAGAAGGTCTTTTACCACATTGTGGTCGCAGACAGCAGGTCGCCACGGGATGGCAGATATATTGAAAAAATCGGGATTTACAATCCGCTTACCAATCCGGCCACAATCGAACTTGATTTCGACAGGGCCCTTGGTTGGCTGCAAAATGGTGCCATACCTACTGAGACATGCAGGGCTATCCTTTCCTATAAGGGTGTTCTTCTTAAGAAGCATCTTCTTGAAGGCGTGAAAAAAGGCGCCTTTGACGATGCAGAGGCTACCCGCAGGTTTGAAGAATGGATGAAGCAGAACCTGGCAAAAATCGAAGCTAAAAAATCCGGACTGGAAAAATCACGGGAAGATGAGTTAAGCAAGCGAATTGCTGCGGAGAAGAAATTGAATGAAGCAAGGGCCGCACAGCTGGCCAAAAAACAGGCGGAGATGGCTGAACGTCAGAGGGCAGAGTCCCAGGCTGAGCAGGCTGAAGACCAGGCTGAAAAGCAGGCTGCAGAAGCTGCTGAGGAAACTCCGTCTGCAGAAGTGGATTCCGCTGCCGAAGCAGAAGCCTGATAATTCCGGCAAATGCCTGGACTGTCATGGGTTCTGCACCATATAAAGACAAAGCATTACTTGGCAGAATATCAAAGATTCACGGATATGACGGTACCGTGATTGTTAAGACTGAGCCGGGTTTTACTGAAAATATTTCTGAAACGGAACCGGTTTTCCTCGAAGTTGACGGGATACCGGTTCCTTTCTTTATTGCCGATCTCGGATACCCTGGAGGCGATATACTGAAGGTCAGATTTCAGGACTACGATTCAATTGAAAGAATATCCGAATTTCTGGGCTGCAGGGTCTACGTTACTTCAGCCGGCAGTGGAGGCAGTAATGTGCAGAATAATGATTTAACAGGTTTCAGGGTATTTGCCGGCAAAGGAAATTACCTGGGTACGGTTGATACCATAATCCATAAGCCCGGGCAGGATCTGCTGTCGGTCAGACCGGAAGGTAAGAAGGCAATATTGATCCCGTTGCACAGGGATCTTATCCTGGAAATAGATGAAAAATCAGGGATCATTGTAATGGATCTGCCGGAAGGACTTACCGGACTCGGCTGAGTCGTCACCACTGTTTATAGGGAAAAAGTTCAAACATGCAGCTGTTTGATTTTTTTTGCGTCTTTTGGAATAAACAGTAGAAATCAAATCCGGTTTAAAAATGAAAACCCAGTTATTTTCAGTTTCCCTCCTGGCTGCTTCACTGTTTATTTGTGAAGATTTATGCGGTCAGACCAGGGAAAACCGCGATGTAAGCGGTTTCAGCAATATTAGCTTTGAAATTCCCGGCAATCTTGTCATCAGGACCGGCCCGCAGTTCAGGCTTGTCCTTGAGGGCCCCGGGAGCAATCTGAAAGACATTGAAACAAAAGTTTCGGGAGGCAGGCTTGTAATAAGAAAAGTAAACAGGTGGTCATCGTTCAGGAATGATAATGTGACTGTGAGTCTCACGTTGCCGCAGGTTGAAGGGTTAAGCGTTTCTGGATCGGGAAGGGCTGAGATTTCGGGCCCGATTAAAACTCATCAGCTCAGCCTGAATGTCAGCGGAAGCGGGAAGGTAATAACGGGTGACCTGGAAACCGACAGACTGGAATGCTCCATCTCAGGGTCGGGAGATATAATTCTGAGATCCGGAGGATCAGCTGAGAAGGGAGAGATCACCATTTCCGGGTCGGGAAGCTTTTCGGGGGAAAATGTCAGGGTTGCCAACCTTGATGTTGGTGTATCGGGAAGCGGCAGTTGCAAGTGCCATGCTACAAGGACACTGAATGCAAAGGTATCGGGAAGCGGGCGGGTGATTTATGCGGGCGATCCGGAAATTGATGCAAGGGTTTCAGGATCAGGCCGTGTAATGTCGAAATAAACCTACGGGCGGATAATTTTTATTGTTCCGTCGCTGTTAATCTTAAGGACCGACGAAGGATAATTCTTTCTGGTTTCCTGCTGCCTGTGGCTGACAATATAGTCAGCCGAAGCCTTTATCTCGTCAGCTATTTCCCTGAATATGGAAGGAGAAGCCGATCCGCTGATATTGGCCGAGGTTGATACAATCGGCTTTCTGAATCTGGTTATCAGTTCATTGCAGAAGGGATCCAGGCATATCCTGATGCCTGCCGAACCATCCGCGGCGCATATCCCGGGTGCCAGGTTCTTTCCCTGCGGATATATGATGGTAAGCGGTTTGTCTGCCACTTCCAGGATATTGATCGCGACTTCAGGAACGAAAGTTACGTGCCTCTCAAGCATCCCGAATCCGTTTACGAGAATTATAAGGCTTTTGCTGTCTTCCCTTTTCTTGGTCCGGAAAATCCTTTTTATTGCGTCGGGATTTGTTGCATCGCATCCCAGTCCCCAGATGGTATCGGTCGGGAACAAAATAATGCCGCCTTCACTCAGTATTTTAAGCGATGACTTGAGGTCGTTGCCGTATGCAGTGGGCCGGGATGTCATTTTATCTGATTGTAAATGATCTGAATCAAACGGTTTTCAGGCTTTAAGTACCTGGTCAGAGGAATTTTTCACGTAATTCCGCACCTGAGAGTGCTGAAAGCATTGCAGGAGGGATGTCAAGTACGGTTTTTGCACCAAAATCGGATCTCATTGCCAGTCTGTAAGCAGCCCTCGCATAAGCAAGCAGGACTGAAGATGTGAACTCGGGATTTGAATCGAGTTTCAGTGAGTATTCTATGATATGCCTGTTAATTCCGTTTTCCCCGGTGGCTCCGCTCCTGATAACGAAGCCGCCATGCGGCATTCTGCCATGTTCCCTGTGAAGGGTTTCGGCTGAAATAAAACTGACGGTTGTAGCATATTCATCGAAATAGTCGGGCATGGTCCTTATCATCCTTTCGATTGAATTAAGGTCGGCACCTTCTTCCGGCACAACATAGCATAATCGTGTATGCTTCTGTCTTTTTGTAAGCTCAGGGTTTTCTCCCCTTCTTACCTTTTCAATTGCACTTTCGACAGGAACCGTATATTGTTTCGCATCCTTTACGCCTTTAATTCTTCTCACCGCATCGGAATGACCCTGGCTCACCCCGGGGCCCCAGAAAGTATAATCATTGCCATTGGGAAGGATACAGTTCGAGTACACCCTTGCCACTGAAAACAATCCGGGATCCCACCCAACTGATATTATGCATGCATGCCGCGATGAGAGTGCCGCCTCATTTACCCTGCCGTAGTATTCCGGTATCCTGGCATGTGTATCAAAGCTGTCTACGGTGTTGAACATCCCTGCCACAACCGGAGCCTGCTCTGCGAGGTCGGTGGCACTCCCGCCGCAGAGTATCATAACATCAATCCTGTCCCGGTAGCTGCCGATTTCATCATACCGGAGTACCGGAACGCCATGCGAACGAATGCTGATCCCTGCGGGATCACGTCTTGTGAAAACAGCTTTAAGTTCCATATCGGGGAAGTGCTCCAACCCTGATTCAACACCTTTGCCAAGGTTCCCGTACCCTGTTATTCCGATCCTTATTTTTTCCATTGTGCTGGGATTTTGTTTTTTATTCTCTGCTTGTCTGTTTTCGGCTGCAGAATTTGCCTCAAATGTAACTGAAAACCTCATATTCTTGTATCGGGTGGCGAGTAAAGCGACTGAAAAAAACGCAACTCCGGTATGATTTTCAATTTAACCGGCACCAGGAACTTTTTCCCCGAATTTTATGATTGAGTTAACGGTGTTTGGGAACTAACAGTTTTATCCTTTTAAAAAATCATCAGAAACCAGGGAAAATAAACAGCCGGATGTTATTATTTACTTTTAAAGTTGAAAAAAGAAGCCTAAATTTGATATAGGCAAAGATTCTGGTTCCATGAAGTGATTTGTTCTGATGAATGTTCCTAAAAATATATTACCATGAGCAAATATGTTTACCTGACATGTACCCCCGAAGCCCTGGTGGCTTCGATGCTCCCTCCTGAAGGATTTGGAATGTATCTTTCGACCGGTACCAAAAAACGTAATAAGGGACAGACAATTTTTTTGGAGGTGGATCTTGGTCAGATTGAAGACCTTATCGATATGGAGAGTCTTGAGAGAAGATGCGTTGAGAAGGAAGACGGCAGTCCTAAAAGTTCTGTTTATCTTTCAGTTTACAGGGCTCTTGAGATCATACCGCTTTCTGCTCTGAAAAGTCTGTATTTGACTACCGATCATGGAACTGCCCTTGAATTGAAGAAGACAGTATACGACAAAACCAGGGAAGATCCCAACACCCTCCGCCTTTACCAGGAATTATGTCCCGTGACACCGCTTGTTGCCAGCGGACTTCCACCCTCGGCTTTCCTGAAAGTCCTCACTGACGGATCGAGACCGATTAGTCTTCCGAAGTTGCTTTTTGTCGAACTCAAGCTTGGCGAACTGGCAACAAATCCACTTTACGGCTCTGCCGAGCAGCTGCCATATTCAAATATCGGACATCTCCGGGATTGTCTCGAGATCCTGAGGGGAGAATATGAAAAGCACATGAAAACCGTACAGAGGATTTATTCCGGGGTACTGCTTTACAGGACCATTGAAACGGGATTCTATGTGGGATCAAAGGATGAAATATATTTCTATCCATATCCTTCCATGAAGGAGCTTGAGGATATCAACTACGAATTTTTCCGGGAGATCTGAGGATACCGGTGGTTTTCACGCAGGTGGTTTCATGCCTGTGCAAATATGATTAAACAGCAGTACGGTACCTGAGGCGGCTGAGTGCATTCTTCCCCTTTCAAACAGTTTGAAGAATATCTTTTTTTTCATTTGCATAAATGAAAATCTGAATTAGTTTTGTACCTGCAAAATTTTTCACATCCAAACCTATAATTTTTCAAATTTAAAAACAGATATCATGATTAGTAGTATTTTTTGGATTGTTCCTGTGGCTGCCCTTACCGCACTTCTTTTTGCCTGGATCTTTTACCGGAGCATGAAAGTTCAGGAGGAAGGAACGGAAAGGATGAAGGAGATAGCCGCCTATGTGAGGGAAGGTGCAATGGCTTACTTGAGGCGACAGTATTCGGTTGTTACCAAGGTATTTATTATTCTTGTTATTCTCCTTGCCGTTCTCGCCTACTTTGGAATTCAGAATCCGTTTGTACCGATTGCTTTTCTGACGGGGGGATTCTTTTCGGGTCTTTGCGGTTACCTGGGAATGAAAACAGCCACATTTGCATCGAACAGAACAGCGTGGGCTGCTTCCAAATCCCTTAACAAAGGCCTCAAGGTGGCCCTGAGGAGCGGGGCAGTCATGGGGCTGGTTGTTGTTGGTTTTGGCCTTCTCGACATAGCCCTGTGGTTCCTTATTCTTAATTACCTGGTTTTCACTCCCGAGCATATGGAAACAGGTTTTAAGTTCCTTGGACTCACCCTTGTTCATCCTGGTACTACTGAACATATCAAGCTTATAGAAATCACAGCCGTCATGCTTACCTTCGGCATGGGTGCTTCCACACAGGCACTGTTTGCCCGTGTTGGCGGTGGTATCTTTACAAAGGCTGCCGACGTAGGTGCCGACCTGGTAGGAAAGGTGGAAGCAGGTATTCCTGAGGATGATCCCAGGAACCCTGCAACAATTGCCGACAATGTGGGCGATAATGTGGGCGACGTAGCCGGTATGGGCGCTGACCTCTATGAATCATATGCCGGTTCGATTCTTGCTACTGCCGCACTGGGAGCCGCACTTCCCCTGGCATCGGGAATGACCCAGATACAGGCTGTTATAGCTCCGATGATTGTGTCTGCTATCGGTATTTTCCTGTCGATAGCCGGTGTATATTTTATCAGGACCAAGGAATCGGCAACTCCCCAGGCATTGCTTCGGGCACTGCTCCTTGGAACCGGGGGCAGTTCCGCACTCATCCTTGTGGTGCTTGCAATAATGGCAGCAACAGGAATGATAACATGGGGTGTATTCGGATCAACCGTAGCCGGTCTTCTTGCCGGTGTGATCATCGGACAGTCGACAGAATACTTTACTTCCGATGCCAATAAGCCCACCAAAGGTATTGCAAAGCAGGCACAGCAAGGGCCGGCAACAGTTATTATCGAAGGTATGGCTGTTGGTATGCAGTCAACATGGATACCGGTGGTAACGATTGTAGCCGGTATTATTGCCGCTTTTGGTTTTGCCGGAGGCTTCAGGGATTTTGCAATCGGGGTATACGGTATTGGTTTTGCCGCCGTGGGAATGCTTTCAACCCTGGGAATAACACTGGCAACGGATGCATTCGGACCCATTGCCGATAATGCGGGCGGAAATGCCGAAATGTCTGAATTACCAAAGGAAGTAAGGGAAAGGACCGATGCCCTTGACGGCCTGGGTAACACCACAGCAGCTACCGGCAAGGGATTTGCCATAGGTTCTGCTGCCCTGACCGCACTTGCACTTATGGCTGCTTACATGGAAGAGGTAAGACTGTGGCTGGGAAGGGTAATCGACAAAGCTCCCGACGGATTCAAGCAAATAGGAGATACGCTGTTTTATAACAGTACCGTTCCGGCGGTACAGGAAGGCCAGAAGGCAGTGAACATTACCACCGCCACCATACGCGATTTTGCCGGAGCATATGATCTGTCGCTGTTCAACCCGATCCTGCTTGGCGGGGTATTTATAGGTGCAATGATGGCATTCCTCTTCAGTTCGATGAGTATGAAGGCAGTCGGACGCGCAGCCGGAAAAATGGTTGATGAAGTCAGGCGCCAGTTCCGCGAAATTCCCGGTATAATGGATGGGAAAGCCAAGCCCGACTACGCAAGATGTGTTGCGATTTCGACAGCAGGCGCTCAGTCAGAAATGCTCCTTCCTTCCATGATCGCAATAGCCGTTCCGCTCCTGGTGGGAGTATTCTTCGGTGTTCCGGGTGTTATCGGACTGCTGGCAGGCGGCATGAGCAGCGGATTTGTCCTTGCAAGCATGCTTAACAATGCCGGCGGAGCCTGGGATAATGCCAAGAAATTCATTGAACGCGGCAACTACGGCGGGAAGAAAAGCGAACCACACAAAGCCACGGTTGTCGGAGATACTGTTGGTGATCCGTTCAAGGATACTTCGGGCCCGGCCCTTAATATCCTGATCAAGCTGATGTCGATGGTTTCGGTTGTGCTTGCAGGACTGACTGTCGCTTTCAGCATTTTCGCCTGAGAAAAAACAGACAGGCAGAGGGAAAGACTGTATTGAAAGTAATCCCGGACCTTAAAGCGCACCGGCACAAAAAAATATCGGAAAGGCTGATCTCAGCCTACCTGCCGATGAATTACGGTGAGCTTTAAGACGCAGGGGAGGGCGTTTAGTACAGTCTTTCGTTTTTCCAGGGGTCTTTTATATATTTATTGCTTAAATATCCCGGCAATGAACAGAGTTCCGTCGTTGGACGATATAAGATCCGCACACCTCAGGATACTGCCGTACATAAACCGCACTCCTGTTCTTACCTCAGGTCAGCTGAACAGGATTTACGGGTGCAGCCTTTTTTTCAAATGTGAGAATTTCCAGAAGACAGGATCCTTCAAATTCAGAGGTGCGGTAAATGCCGTTCTTCAGTTGAATGAGGAACAGAAGAAGGGAGGGGTGGTTACCCATTCTTCAGGGAATCATGCTGCGGCTCTTTCGCTTGCAGCGCGAATGAATGGCATCGGCGCATATATCGTGATGCCGGAAACCTCTCCTGATGTGAAGAAAAAAGCAGTGGCCGGATATGGTGCCGGGATCACCTTCTGCAAACCCGGACAGGCACAGAGGGAGGCGGCCTGCAGAGAATTGATGAATGAAAAAAAAGCAACCCTCATTCATCCGTATGACAATTTCAATGTTATTTGCGGACAGGGTACGGTTTCGCTTGAACTGCTGGAAGAAGTAAAGGACCTGGATGTGGTTGTTGCTCCGGTAGGAGGTGGTGGGCTGCTGGGCGGCACCTCCTGCTGCGTGAAGGGAACAGATGGCAGGATCAGGGTTTTAGGAGCGGAGCCCGTCAATGCAAATGATGCCTGGAAATCATTTAAAACCGGAAAACTAACCCCTTCTGTTAATCCGTTAACAATAGCCGATGGTTTGCTGACATCATTGAGTGAGCTGACATTTAATATCATCAGGAATCATTCCGATGATATCATTACAGTTTCCGAAAAGTCGATAATAGAATCAATGAAACTGATATGGGAACGGATGAAGATAATTGCCGAACCTTCATCGGCAACCGTACTGGCTGCCGTCGGGGAGAACCCCGGTCAGTTTAGGGGAAAAAGGATCGGGTTGATCATTTCAGGCGGAAATGTTGATCTGACAAGACTGCCTTTTTAGTTTTTCTTCCTGAAATATGCAATGATCGGGTAATGATCTGAATAATTAATTTTCATTATATCAAATTGTCTGCATTCAAGTCCATTTCCATAGAGAATGTAGTCGATCCTGTTCGGGGGATAGTTGCCCCTGTAGGTGAATCCTGCACCGTATCCCGAAGTCAGGAAGGAATCATTCAACCCTTTTCGGATTTTTCTGTATGTAAATGAAACCGGAGTATCATTGAAATCGCCGGCAACTATAACCGGATAACTTGTTTTATTTATCCTGTCTTTCAATATCTGCGCCTGTGCAGCACGTCTTTTATAGCCTTGCCTCAGGCTCCTGGAGATACTTCTCAGTTCACTAACAGCCTCTTTGTCTCCCGATGCTTCTGTTAGCTCCGCTGCAAACGATCTTTCCCTCCTTTGCAGCCTGAAGGATTCCAGGTGATTGTTGAATATCCTGAAAGTGTCGCTTTCGATGACTATATCGGTAAAAATGGAAATGCTTGACGAACGGGGATGATAGATTTCTCCCCTGTTGACGATCGGAAATCTTGTCAGAGTGGCGACACCATAGTATCGGTTCCTCCCGGTTGAAATAACTTTCAGGTGTGAATGGTACCTGTTGCCAAGGGCCGATCTGAGTGCTGCCTCTTTTCTTTCTGGATCACCCTGAAAATAAAGCTCCTGGAGACATATTATCTCCGGCTGGTGGTTTTTCAGCAATTCCATTATCCTCCGCTCCGAGCTGACCGGCTTTTTGTTTTCATAATAGTTGAATAATCTGACATTGTAACTCAAAACTTCAAAGGTGCCGGTTTTATCACCTGAGGGTTTGCGGAGCCTGATATAGTTTGAGAAATGTGTCAGACCCATTGCAATGACTGCGATTGATATGAAAGCTTCAGCTTTCAGGAAAATTATCCATAACAGTGCAAACAGGATGTTTATAAGCAGGAGGTAGGGGTAACTTAACCCCAGTAATGCCGGAAATGCAAATATGTCGGGTCTGATATGCACCGAAATGTATGATGCCAGAAGTGCCAGGGCAAACAGAATGTTTACTGTCAGCACTATTTTATATATCAGTTTTTTCACTTAAGCATATTAAATATGCACGAAAATACCGGATTGGCGTTAAACTAAATCAAAAAAGCTTGTTTTTTTGACAAGGCAGCTAAAATTATGCCTGAGCGTATTGAATCAATGGATCAGTTTCTATTCTGGCTCTCCCGGAAAAGGAAATCTTTCTCTTCCTTTGTGAGAGAATCATATCCTCCCTTTGATATCTTGTCGAGTATTATGTTGATCTTCTCCTGCCGTTCAGTCTTCCTTTTGTTGTAATCATAGTCGCTGACAGGTTTTTTGTAGGTTACCCTGATCTTTTTTTCCCTTGGTCTGAGTGTGGTAACAAAAAAATCGATCACCCGGTTGATCCATTTACCAAGGTCCCGTCCACGGTGGAGATTAACCGCATACAGGTAACCAAACAATGCTCCACCCATATGTGCAAGCTTTCCGCCTGAATTCACGGAAAAATCCAGGACAGATGTGAGTACAAATATTGCCAGGGCAAGGTATTTTATCCTTATTCTTCCCAGGAGAAGCAGGCTGACGGAATAGTCGGGGACCCAGGCTGCTATTGAGATCACGATTGCCATTACCGAGGCTGAGGCTCCGATGGCAATGGAAGTATCCACCACTTTGCCGAAAACAGGAAAAATATTGAATGAAAGAATATAGACCAGGGCCCCGCTCAGCCCTCCCAGCAAATATACCGCCACCATTTTCTTCTGGTCGAGATATTCGAGAAAGATCAGTCCAAACCAATAAAGCCAGAGAAGATTGAAGAGGATATGGAGAACATCCTTGTGGGTGAACATATAGGTGATGAGGGTCCATGGCCTTTTCAACAGCGACGTGAATGAGGAGGGGACAGCCAGTATGTTTACGATTTTTGCCTGCAGTTCGGGGTTGTCGAGGAGGAAGGAAACTATTGATCCGGCAGCGATCAGGATGAAAACGGCGATATTTATGTAAATGAGCCTTGTAAGGCTCGTTCCTTTTCTGAATGAAGCCCTTATGGTTTCAAATAAATGCATCAGTACAGGGTTCTTGTTGTTTTTCGCCAGTATCTTATAAGGAAATATCCGAACAGCATCCCACCGAGGTGAGCTGCGTGGGCAATATTGCTTCCGGGTTGTGTGACTGCGAGGTATAGCTCAATGGCACCATAGCCGAGTACGAAGTATTTGGCTCGTATGGGAATCGGAGGAAAAAGAAGCATTAGTTGAGTATTGGGAAAAAGGACACCAAAGGCGAGAAGTACACCGAAAACTGCCCCCGATGCCCCGACTGTCGGAACATTAAGCAGCATCTGGAGTGTTTTCATTGTCTCGTTTGTAAATACCTTTCCCTGGCTCAGATAGGATGCACCATCATTCAAAACCAGCTGGAGCTGATCAGGGCTGATGATACCCATTACCTTATTATACTGGAACATGATCACCGTTTCGTGGACAAGAGCTGCTCCCAGTCCGCAGATTATATAATAGATGAAGAAACGCTTTGGCCCCCAGACATTTTCAAGTATGCCTCCGAACATGAAAAGCGCAAACATATTGAAAAACAGATGGAGGAAATTGCCGTGCATGAACATGTGTGTAATGATCTGTATCGGCATAAAATGCTCCGATTTTGGAAAATACAACCCAAGTATCATGGTCAGGTCCGTACTGAAAACACTTTTTGATGCCCAGTTAGCAAGCAGCATCAGGACATTTAAGAGGATGAGGTTTTTTACGACCGGTGGTAACGCGAAAAAGCTTCTTCCAAATCCGTTCATCTGTACCAGCTTTTGTTTGATGGTTATTTGTCCAGGCAAAGATACTATTCTCAATGTATACGGCAATACAGGATTTCTTTTCTGCCGTCTGCGGGAATTTCCTAATAACTCATTTCAGCCTTTGTTCAATCTCGGCCAGATCGATAATACTGAGAACTGGTTTTCCCAGCGGGGTAAAGTTCGGCGAACTGCAGGCAAAGAGGGTATCGAACATATCTTCCATTTCATCCTTGAAAAGAATCCTTCCGTAGGGAATTGAAGAAGCTGCAGCTAAAGCTGCGGCAACTTTGTTCCTGGTTCCTTCTGAAGGATCTGCAGGACTATTTTTGTATTCCTCGAGAAATTGTTCCAGCATTGGTGCCGGGTCGCTGATATTTAAGCCGGCTGGGAGACCTGTTATAATGATCATGTCGGGGTCAGCAAGCCTGAATCTGAATCCTGTCTTCTGGAGATCTTCTTCAATCTCCCTGATCAGAAAATAATCGGCCGGGTTAAGATTTATACTGACAGGGAACATCAGTGCCTGGCTGAGATTTGCAGGACCTTTGTTCTTAAGTATTTTTTCAAAAAGGATCCTTTCGTGGGCCCTTTTCTGATCGATGATCATCAGCCCCGATTTTACGGGGCAGGCGATGTATTTGCCGCCAAGCTGGAAGAACCTTCTTTCTCCTTCAGTGTGAGGAGACTTCCGTCCGGGAAGATCTGCGGGGGGAAATAGTTTTTCCCAATGGGCATGATGTTCCTTTTCGAAATTATGGATGAATTGCTGCTTATGGCTGACAGAATTTTCACCGGCAAATGGATCATATTGCCTGTTAATTGCTATTTCAGGCGGTACAGGAGTGTTTCCCGGAATGGTGCTTACGGGGATATCAATCAGCATTTCGCTGCTGAAATCGATTGAGGGCACAATGTTGAACCTTCCAAGAGCTTCCTTCACAGAAGCCATAAGGATTTGCCAGATGGTCCGTTCATCCTCGAATTTTATCTCGGTTTTTGTGGGATGGATGTTAATGTCGATCGATGCAGCGTCAACTTCCATGAAGATAAAATATGAAGGGATGGTTTCAGCCGGCAGGATGTTCTGGCACGCTTCGGTAACAGCCCTGTGAAAATAGGGATGTTTCATGAAGCGGTTATTGACAAAAAAGAACTGCTCCCCGTATGTGCGTCGTGCATTTTCGGGCTTGCCTACATATCCGCTGACATTTACCAGATTGGTTGAAGTATCAAGCGGGATAAGATCATTACCCATTTGTCTGCCGAAAACTCCGACAATCCGCTGTCGCCGGTTTCCGGCCGGAAGGCTGTATATCACATCGTTGTTATGCAGCAGTTGAAACCTGATTTCAGGATGGGCCAGTGCGATTTTCTGGAATTCGATCACGATATGCCGCATTTCGGTGTTGTCGGATTTGAGGAATTTTCTCCTGGCAGGAATGTTGAAAAAGAGATTTTTAATACTGAAGCATGAGCCCGGCATACAGCTGCAGGGTTCCTGTGCCTCAACCTTCGATCCGTTGATAATGATTAATGTTCCTTCGTCAGTATCTGCCTTCCTGGTTCTGAGTTCAACCATCGACACAGCTGCAATTGAGGCAAGGGCCTCTCCCCTGAATCCCTTGGTCTTTATTGCAAAAAGATCATTCGCTGAACTGATTTTTGATGTAGCGTGCCTTTCGAATGACAACCTTGCATCTGTTTCCGACATTCCTGTACCATTGTCAATGACCTGGATAAGAGTTTTCCCCGAATCCCTGATGATCAGCTCTATATTATCAGCCCCTGCATCAACGGAGTTCTCCATAAGTTCCTTGACTACGGACGCGGGCCTCTGGATCACCTCCCCGGCAGCAATCTGGTTTGCAACAGAATCGGGTAAAAGCCTGATAATATCAGCCATCAGATGGTATAGTTAATGCCGTTGAAAATCAGCTTTTCGTTTACAGCATACAAATATATATATTTGCTTAATTAACACTGGTTCTCAGATACCTGAACGTCACTGGTAAATTGCTTTAATTTTGTATCTTTGAATAAATTCCTCAAATACAATGAAAAAGTTTGTGTTGTTAGCATCCCTTCTGTTGATCCTCCTTTGCGGTTGCAAGAGGAAACCCGGTGAAAATGACCTGAAGGTGATTACCCTGAATGTCAGGTACGACAATCCCGGCGACAGTATGAATGCATGGCCCAACAGGATTCCTTTGGTATTGGAATTCTTCAGGGATCAGAAACCTGACCTGATCGGCCTTCAGGAAGTTTTATTCCATCAGTATGAATTGCTCGATTCTGTATGGAAAGATTACAGTTCCGTTGGTGCGGGCAGGGACGACGGTGCAAAGTCAGGGGAGATGAATCCGGTATTTTTCAGGAAAGACAAATTCGACCTTATAAGGTCAAAAACCTTCTGGCTTTCTGAAGCACCGGAGATTCCGGGTTCCATGGCCTGGGGAGCGGGCCTTCCGCGGATTGTTACCTGGGTGGAGCTGGCCGACAAATCGACACTCGAACATTTTTATTTTTTCAATACACATTTTGCACATGATTCCGATTCAGCCAGGATAATGAGCGCTAAATTACTGTTAAGCAAGGTCGACAGCCTGGCTGCAGGATTCCCATTCATAATTACGGGCGACTTCAATATGCTGCATTCAAGCCAAGGATATTCCATACTTACCGGTCCGTATGAAAGTGTTCCGCTTTTAGCCGATTCTTATGCCATTACCGACAAAAGGCCCGTGGGTCCGGCCTATACCTTTCATGGCTTTTCGGAAAAATCGAGTACCGGAAGGATCGATTTCATCTTTGTCAGAAATGGTATGAAAGTACTGGAACACAGGGTGTTCATCAGGAAGGACCATGGTATTTACATATCAGATCACTGGCCGGTAATGGCAGTGGTGGAACTTAAACCCTCCAGGCATAAATAGCCGGCCTGCCTGCTTTCCATTTATCCTCCGGGCTGATTGTCCCGGGGACAGGATGAAGGATCCGGAAAGAACAATTATTTTTTTGGTTTATATCTTGACGGCCAACCCGGAAAGACGTTTAATTTTGCAAAGATCAGGAAAAACAAAAAATAGCAGATTATGAAAACAGAAGGCAGACGGACCAGCAGCAATATTGAGGACCGGAGGGGAATGTCGACCGGTAAGATGGCTGTTGGCGGAGGAATAGGGGCTATAGCCATTGCCGTGATTGTGTTGCTGCTTGGAGGCGATCCATCAACGGTACTTGAAACGATGCAAAGTCCGGCTGTTGAGTCGGGATCTGTGACATCTTCCCCCGAGGAGGATGCAATGGCTAATTTTGTTTCGGTTGTGCTTGCAGGCACGGAGGATGTATGGACCCGGGTATTCAGGGAGTCGAATCTCACTTACCGTCAGCCCAAACTTGTTCTTTTCAGGAACCAGGTGCAGTCTGCATGCGGATATGCAAGCGGTGCAAGCGGACCCTTTTATTGCCCGGGCGATGAAAAGGTGTATATTGACCTGGCATTTTTTGATGAGCTCAGAACCAGGTTCGGTGCGTACGGCGATTTTGCCGTTGCTTATGTGGTCGCTCATGAGATAGGACACCATGTTCAGAACCTGCTCGGAATAATCAATGAAGTGAACGGTAAACGGGCACGACTTGATCAGGTGAGCTCAAATAAGCTATTGGTCAGGCTTGAGCTGCAGGCCGACTTTCTTGCAGGGATGTGGGCCCATTATGACCAGAAGATGTTTAACTCAATTGAGGCGGGCGACATTGAAGAAGCCATGAATGCAGCTGCTTCGGTGGGTGATGATGTTCTGCAAAAGAGGTACCAGGGGAGGGTGATTCCGGATGCCTTTACCCATGGCTCAGCAGCACAGCGCAAGGAGTGGTTCAGACGGGGATACGTCACCGGTGACTTTGACAAGGGAGATACCTTCAATGCCGATATTTGAAAATTGCATAAAATCTGACGAAAGCCACATGGTTGGCCAAAAACATGTATGAATGAATATTGTCCCGTTCAATCAGATGTGATTTCCTGCCGGGGCGTCAGACAGGCATCCGAACGATAAAAATAAATTATATACTGGGAAAAAAGAAAAAAATGTTTGACAGGTTATTTATAATAAGCCTTTTAGCCGGTATGAGCCTGCTGAGTTGCCGTACGGCAGCATCTGAGGATTCGCAGGGATCGGTTTTAGTCAGGAAATGTACAGATTTCACTGTTACAGGCGACGGGAAGTCCGAAAACTGGAGCAGCACCAACTGGATCATGCTTGGCAGGCAGGATCAGGGAAAGGTTGATTACCGGACCAGGGCAAAAGTCCTTTATTCAGAAACAGGGATCTATTTTCTTTTCGACTGTGAAGACAGGAAGCTGACTTCAACACTGAAGGCAGATAATCTTGACCTATATACTGAAGATGTTGTTGAGGTATTTCTGTGGACCGGGGAAAATTTCCCGGTGTATTTTGAATATGAGATTTCTCCGCTGGATTTCGAGCTTCCGATAATAATACCTAACAACAAGGGCACTTTTCTTGGATGGCTTCCCTGGAAGTATGAAGGGGACCGCAGGGTCCGGCATGCAACTTCCGTAAAGGGAGGCATGAAGGAAAGCGGTGCTGCTGTGAAGGGATGGATGGCTGAATTTTTCATACCTTACAGGCTCCTGACACCCCTTGGAAACGTACCTCCGGTATCGGGTACGAAATGGAGAGCCAATATGTACAGGATTGATTACGACCAGGGGCCAACTCACTTTTCATGGCAGAAAACTTCAGGGTCATTTCATGAATACCAGAAGTTCGGCACTTTCATTTTTGAGTGAACCTGTGTACGCTTCATGTCCAGTATGAAGTAACAGGTCCAGGTCCATACCATATCTCAAATTACTTTTCTTTTTCATAGAAGGATCAATATTTACCATTGGCGGATCTGACAGTATCTATGTTATCCTGGATTCTGGAAGATCAGTTCTTGTGGAGAGATAAAAAACCGGTTTCGGTCGGTAAAATCCCCCCGTACTTCTAATAAATTTTCATGAGCTTACGGCGGCACCTATTTTTACGCCAAAAGCTTATGTGTGAAATCCACATGATATAAAATCACAAACAAGCATGAAAATAAAATTCATGTGGGTTCCATGAGAATCACTTAATCTTCAGTAGTGTATAAATTTATTTTCACATGAAAAATTTATTTCTTTCAATCTTCATAGCTGTACTTCTGCCGGGCAATCCCATGAACGCCCAGGAAGACAACGTCTGGTCTCTTGAAGAGTGCATCAGTTATGCACTTGAGAAGAACATACAGGTCAGGAAAAGCGAACTTGCAAATCAGCGGAACCAGTATTATGCTGACCAGGCCAAAGCCCAGAGATTTCCGTCGTTAAACGCATCGCTGAACCATAATTTCTCATGGAGCAAAAGCGATGGCGAAGGGCAAACAGGGTATTCGGGAATTAATGGTTCGAATGTCTCCGTCAATTCTGGGGTCACTCTTTTCAATGCTTCACGGATAACGAATCAGATAAAACAGGCAGATCTTGATCTCCAGGCTGGTCAATATTCTCTTGAAACAGTAAGGGAATCCGTTAGTCTGAGCATTCTGGAGGCTTATCTGCAGGTCCTTTATGCTGAAGAACAGGTAAAGAACAGTATCAGGCAAATTGAATCGACTTCCGGCCAGGTTGACCTGGCAGCTGAAAGGCTGGCGGTACAGTTAATAAGCCAGGCAGATTATGCCCAGGTAAAGGCTCAGCTTGCGAGCGAGAAACTCACCCTTGCAAATTCGGAGAACCAGCTGGCCATTGCAAAGGTCAATCTCGAGCAATTGATGGAATTGCCGGTTAGTGAAAGCTTTGCCATTGTGCATCCAGAATTCGGAGAACAGGTTAACCAGCACAGGTTGCCGGATGTAATGTTGATATATGAAATGGCACTTGGGATAAAACCCCAGGTTAAAGCTGCAGAGGTGAGCAGACAGATTGCCTCACTTGACGAAAAGATTGCAAGGGCAGGATATTTTCCGACTCTTTCAGCAAGTGCAGGTATTGGAACAAGTTATTCAAGCCGGCTGACCGATCCCTATTTCAGCCAGCTTGATAAAGGATTATCGCCATCTCTGGGTTTCTCCCTTACAATACCGGTATACCAGAAAAAACAGGTGCGCACCGGCGTAGCTGTCGCAAAAGCCGGATACCGCGATGCTGAACTGAATGAGATTGATACCAGGAACGGGCTTAGAAAAAACATTGAACAAGCCTGTGTCGATGTTACCTCGGCCCAGGTAAAATATGAAGCGAGCCTCGAAAAATATAATGCAACAGAGGTATCGGCTGCATTGTCGGATGAAAAGTTCAGGCAGGGACTGATAAATTCCGTCGATTATCTTGTTTCGAAAACCAGTCTCATTGTGGCAGAAAGCGAGCTTTTGCAAGCCAGGTACAATCTGATCTTCAGCTATAAGGTCCTTGACTTTTACCAGGGAGTTCCACTTGTATTATAATAATTGTTAAACAAATCAAATATCAGACTGATGATGAAAAAGAAAATTGTAATAGCAGCCCTGATTACGGCGGTACTAACAATTGGAGCAGTTGTTTTGCCGCCTGTAATTAAAAAGAAACCCGTTTATACCTTCGATACGGCAACGGTAAGCCGTGGAACGATCACGAACACGGTTACTGCAACCGGTACCATAGAAGCCACCGTTACTGTTGAGGTCGGAACCCAGGTATCGGGCATCATCGAACATATTTATGTCGATTTCAATGATAATGTGAAGCAGGGCCAGGTTCTGGCCAGGCTGGATGAGACAGCACTCAGGGCTCAGCTTGAGCAGAGCCAGGCGAATGTTGATCAGGCCCGCGCCCAGCTGAATTTCCAGGAAGCCACCTACAACAGGCTGAAAGTACTGTTTGAAAAGAATCTTATTGCACAGGCTGACTATGATCAGGCTCTTTTCAATTATGAAAATTCGAAGGCATCGTTGAGCAATGCACGTTCAGCCCTTGCCAGGGCCGAGGTGAATCTTGCATATGCAACAATATATTCGCCCATTGACGGCGTTGTCCTGAACCGGGCCATAGAAGAAGGACAGACAGTGGCAGCCAGTTTTAACACCCCTGAAATGTTCACAATTGTCAATGATCTCACGCAAATGGAAGTGCAGACAAACGTTGATGAGGCCGATATTGGGAATGTAAGGCAGGGCCAGCGGGTTGAATTCACCGTTGATGCATATCCCGATCTTGTGTTCACTGGTTCCGTTTCCCAGGTCCGACTCCAGCCGGTAACTACAAACAACGTTGTTACCTATGTTGTGATTCTGAATGCCCCGAATCCCGAGAAAAAGCTGATGCCCGGCATGACGGCAAGTGCAACCATCTTCATCGAGGAGAAGCACAACACACTGGTTGTTTCGGGGAAATCATTGCGTTTTACTCCTGATGCCGGGTACCTGTCGGAGATTATGGCGAAGGCTTCCGGGAAGGTTCCGAACAAGGATTTTCCTGCAGTTCCTGTACCAGCCGGGATGGCAGGTCCGGCAGGCGGAGCGCCCCCGGCTGGATTCGCCATGCCAGGATCATCCCGTGATCCGAAATCAGGGATCGCAACATTGTGGGTGAAATCGGACAAGAATGTGATCAGTCCCGTGCCGGTAACCATTGGCATAGAGAACGGCTCCAACGTTGAAATTCTAGATGGGCTGGCTGAGGGAGCTGAAGTTGTGATAGCCATGAGCGGAGGCGGGAAAAAAGAGCAGGAGAACCGTAACAGGGGCCCGAGAGGTCCTTTCCCGTTCTGATCATTCAGCAGGGTAATATCTAAAACCAAAGCAGATGGATAATACAATCATCAGGATCACAAATCTCCGGAAAGATTATTTTGTAGGAGAGATTACCGTTCATGCGCTCAGGGGAATTGACATGGAGATAAAGGAGGGTGAGTTTGTTGCAATCATGGGCACAAGCGGTTCAGGCAAGTCGACAATGCTAAACATACTGGGTTGCCTTGATACACCATCGGGTGGCAGCTATCATCTTGATTCGGTGGATGTGAGCACGATGAATAGGGATGAACTTGCAAGGCTTCGCAATCTTAAGCTCGGTTTCGTATTTCAGGCTTACAACCTGTTGCCGAGGACAACCGCACTTGAGAATGTTGAATTGCCCCTGTTTTATAATAACCGCATAAAGGCTAAAGAACGCAGGGAGCTTGCCATGAATGCACTCGAATCGGTAGGACTTGCCGACAGGCTTGATCATATGCCGAACCAGCTTTCCGGCGGACAGCAGCAAAGGGTGGCGATAGCCCGTTCACTGGTAAACAATCCTGTGCTTATCCTGGCGGATGAGCCAACCGGGAATCTTGATACACGGACCTCATTCGAGATAATGGAACTTTTCCAGGACCTGAACTCAAAAGGCAGGACAATCGTATTCGTAACACACGAATCCGACATAGCCAGGTTCGCAACGCGCAACATTGTTTTCAGGGATGGCAGGATACAGCGGGAAGCCTGTCTGACTGAACGGCTCCTTGCGTCTGAAATACTCAAAAGCCTGCCAGTGGAAGATATTGAGTTAACACAACCGAAATAATCAATGAAACATGGATTTGTCAAATCTTTTTAAAATAGCTGTCAGGGCTCTTGTAAGGAACAAAATGAGGGCCGTGCTGACCATGCTCGGAATAATCATCGGAGTGGGATCAGTGATCGCAATGCTGGCAATCGGGCAGGGATCAAAGCAGAAGATAAGGGACGAAATGTCATCGATGGGTACCAACATGATTATGATAATGCCGAATTATATGCGGCGGGGCGGGGTGAGCCTCGGGGCATCTTCCTCCATGGCACTGAAATACAGTGATGTTGCAGCAATACGTAATGAGGCGGCTGCAGTTGCCGCTGTGTCGCCCGAAGTACGCTCGAACAACCAGGTAATCTTCGGAAACCAGAATACCCAGACAACCATATATGGGGTGAGTGAAGAGTATCTTGCGATCAGGAAACTGGAGATCAGCAGCGGGAGGATCTTTACACAGGCGGAAACAAGGAGCATGGCAAAGGTATGCCTGCTTGGCCGGACCGTTATTGAGAATCTTTTTGGAAAAGACAGTGATCCGGTTGGCATGACCATAAGGATTAAAAACCTTCCGTTTGAAGTGATAGGCGTACTCAAAGGCAAGGGAGAGAACGGAATGGGAATGGACCAGGACGACCTGATAATTGCTCCCTACACAACTGTTCAGCGGCGCCTTGCAGCAATAGATTATATCAACGGGATCTACGCCTCGGCAACAAGCGAGGCCAAAAGCGCCGTTGCAATAGCAGAGGTGGAGGAAATACTGAGAAGGAACCATAAGCTCAGGGAATCGGAAGAAGACGACTTCAGGATAATGTCGCAGTCGGAGCTTATTGAAACTTTCTCCTCAATAAGCGACGTGATGACCTATCTGCTGGGTGCCATTGCCGGGATATCCCTGCTCGTGGGAGGGATAGGAATAATGAATATCATGTTTGTTTCCGTCACCGAACGGACACGGGAGATTGGTTTGAGAATGTCAATCGGAGGAAGGGGCAGGGATATTCTTCGGCAGTTCCTTGTTGAATCCATGTTATTAAGTATCATGGGAGGTACATTGGGCGTTATTTTTGGTTATATTGTGGCAAAAGTTGCAGGATCGGTCATGAACAACCCGGCAATCGTGACATCACATTCGGTAATACTGGCATTTGCAGTGTGTTTTGCCATTGGAGTATTTTTTGGCTGGTATCCGGCAAAGAAGGCAGCCGGCCTTAATCCCATAGAAGCACTCAGGTATGAATAAATACACCTTATGAAGAAAAAAATTGAAGGGAACAAAATTACGATCCTCCTGCATTTCCTTGCCTGGGTGGTGATCATCGGGATCCCCCTTTATTACATTAGGCGCTGGCCTTTCGGAAAGGACTTCATATGGATTAATTATCTGAATACCCTCATCAGCGGTATGATATTCTATGTGAATTATCTGATCCTTGTGCCCGGTTTGTTCTTCAGGACAAAAAGATACCGTTATTATTTGTCAGTACTGGCTTTGATAGTGTTGTTCTATTTTGTGTCCGACATTGCAAACAAAAAGGCGTTTTCATTTGTAACGGAAAAAGCCCGGTCAGGCCAGGTTGATATAAAACCGGAAGAAAGGGGCAGAATGATGCCGCCGCCGCCCGGCGGACTGAGATTACGGTTTCCTTCACGTCATATATACCTTTTCAATTACGGATTCAATTCGGTTTTCCTGATTTTTTTCTCTCTTGGTCTGAGAGTTTTTGAACGCAACTCCAAAATTGAAAAACTTCAAAAGGAAACAGAGCAGGAAAAACTAAGATCGGAGCTGGCTTTCCTGAAGAGTCAGATCAGCCCTCATTTTTTTTTCAATACCCTCAATAATATCTACTCCCTGATAAGCATCAATGCCGAAGATTCTAAAAAAGCCGTGCTGAAGCTTTCGAAGCTGATGCGCTATCTTCTGTACGAATCGGAACAGGGAACACCCAGGCTGAGCACCGAGATCGATTTTATGCAGAACTATATCGACCTTATGAAACTGAGAATGAGTGATAAGGTAGATTTATCGGTTGATTTTCCGGAAGTGTTTGATGATGTTTCAATCCCACCCCTTCTTTTTGTTCCTTATATTGAGAATGCCTTTAAGCATGGAATAAGTTACAGGGAGAAATCGTTTATTGCCATCAGGCTTGAGCAGGAAGGACAGTTGCTGAAATTCACCTGTAAAAACAGCATAATTGCCCCTGCTGCCGGAGGAGGGAACCGGGAAGGTCCCGGAATAGGACTTGAGAATGCGGCCAAAAGGCTGAATTTGCTGTTCCCGTCACGACACGAGCTGAAGATCAGCAAAACAGACAAGGTATTTGAGGTATTTGTTCAAATAGACATTCAATGAGGATTTCTGCAATTGCCGTCGACGATGAGCCACTCGCCCTGCAGCTTGTAACCGGTTACATTGAAAAAACCCCCTGGCTCGAACTGGCAGGAAGTTTTGACAATCCGGTCGATGCAATGGACTTTGTGGAGGAACATAATGTCGATCTGGTTTTTGTCGATATTCAGATGCCTGATCTTAACGGGATTGAGTTTACACGATCGGTAAAGCGCAGTCCGAAAGTCATCTTTACAACAGCCTACGACAAATATGCAATTGAGGGGTTTAAGCTCGACATAGTCGACTATCTTCTTAAACCTTTCAGTTATGAGGAGTTCCTTAAGGCAGTCAATAAGGCCCGCCGGCTCATAATGCTCGAAAAGGGAACCGCAGACAAGATTGAATCGAGCAATGAATTCCTTTTCCTTAAATCGGAATATAAGATCAGGCGAATAGATTTCAATGATATACTTTACATTGAAGGACTGAAAGATTATGTGAAAGTCTACCTGATGGATCAGGCTAAACCAGTTATGTCGCTTACAACCCTGAAGTTGCTTGAGTCAAAACTTCCCGCATCAAAATTCATGAGGGTTCACAGGTCTTTCATCGTTAACCTCGAAAAAGTGGACACGATTGAAAGAGGCCGGATCATATTCGGTAAAACCTATATTCCTGTTGGTGAACAGTACAAAGAGAAGTTCCAGGGCTTTCTTGACAGGAATTTTCTTGTTTAGACACCTGTAATCATGTAGTACACCCCAAATTGGCCGGAATGAATGCAGGATTTTCATTACTGTCCTGCAGCCTGTTCAGGAACAATGTATTGCCGGCGGTTACCTGGTGAAGTAAACCCTGTACTCGTCTTCTGACTTTTTATCGAGCCAGTGCCTGTACTCAAGGCTGAGGGCTTTGTCAATCAGAGGAGCGGGGATAAATGGTGCAATGACTTCAAGTATCTCCTTTCCGCCGAGCTTTTTGATTGATGCCAGAACTTCATGTACCGGCTGTTCATCCCTGTTGAGCATTTCCCTGATATCAATTGATCTCACGATCATGTCGCCTGTGAACCACCCGGGACGGTCGGTAATGTATTTTGCACCCCCTTCATCCATTTGTTCGATGTTCCCCTGGCCAACCCGCACTCTCAGCCGGTTGACAAGATCTTCAACCTTTAAGCCCCCGATTGTGGCAGCCTGGCTTATATTGGTTATGCGGGCTATGGTCTTTCGGAGCACCGGGTTTCTGAGCTTTTTAAATTCCGGGGCAGCATCGATAAGTACTTCCTCTAATTCAGGATATGAGTTCAGCAGATCGTAAATTTTTGTTTTAGGGGTAATTATGAGTTTTTCCATTTCCTGTTCCTTTTATTTACTGTAGGATAAGATCCTCTTTTCACCTTCCAGTTTTCGTGCATTGGAAAGATCCTGCGATACCTCCAGGGTCCCCAGATATTCACCGCTCTCGTCCCTGAGGGCAAAATACTCGATATGAATGAATTTCCCCCTCATCTGGATCCAGAATGGCGCGTGAGAAGCCTTTCCGGTTTTAAAATCGTCGATGATCTTTTCAATTATATGGACACTTCCCGGAGGATGACAGAGCCGGACGTCACGGTTTATTATTGAACGGTTCCTTGCAAAAATACGTTCCTTACCCTGTGTGAAATACTTCACCTTGTCATTCCTGTCAACGAATGTCATGTCGAAGGGTACGGTGTTAAGTATTGCCATGATCTCGGCTGCGGTAAAACTGCCTGACGGGAGCCGGATTGTGCCTGATTCGTACGAGATATCCTCCCCTGTATTTTCCGCTGTTACTCCTTCCGGTTTCCAGTCTGCTTTCGGATCATAGAGTGTATAGCCGAATTCGAGGGTCTGCCTGTGTATCTGCCACCAGTCGTCAGTGGTAAGAACATCCATGCTCATTGGAAAAAGAATATCTTCTTCCTTTTTGGTCATGTCAGCCATCGCTTTCAGTACCGGAGCAAAAAGAATTTCAGTTGCATCCTCAAGATCAGATTTCCTGAGATCTTCGTTCCTGAGGATCTCTATGCAGCCCTTCAGCTGCTCCCTGATCTCATCATGCTTGCCCCACATGACTTTGGGAGGGCCGGTGATTTCCTGCCTTTCAAGATATGGAAACACAAGGTACTCCTTGCGTTTGTAGTGTTTATCGACATCCATGAGCTCATTGAAACACGACAGTATCTGAAGAGAGTATTCCCTGAAACCGCTTTCCGGAACAGAATATAACGTGCCGAGAAGCATCTGCGCTTTTTCTATTACCTTAAGCAGTTCCCTGTTTTCCTGCCTGAATACATCCACAGGATGCCCTTCGGGAATAAATGCGGCGCCGGTCTGATCGATATGCCCGTCAAGTACTTCTCCGTGAATGTCGCACAGTTTCAGTATTTCCGTTTCAGGGAGGCCCTCAGAGATCAGTTCCTGTTCAACCTCAACAACCTCCCCATACGGGACCTGTCTCAATGTGGCTATAAGTTCCTCCCTGACCCTTTGAGGATCTTCACCTTTATGCAATTTCAGGATAAGTTCCTTCAGTTTTTCTTTCCTGAACTTCGAATTATTTATTAACTCACTCATTTTTAATATATTGTTTGTTTAATTTTATTTACCCCACTTAATATTGCCTTCTGTTAATTAATTAACAATGCACACGGGATATTGTTTAAAGAGATCCCTTGTCATTGCTTCATGCTGAAACTTGTGCAAAAGTAGCATAAGAATCTAAGGTTGCCAGTATTTTAATTCATTTGCCTATTTTTATACTGACAACATAAAATTTTCATGAAATGCAGGCAGCTTCGGTCACTCATCCTGAGAACCTCAACAATCTGATAAACTTTGCAAAGCGCCTGATCGACGGCGAAAACGGCAGGGAGCTCATATTGATGTACAAACATTCGCTGGAATCGGTGACAGCTGAGGAAACGATGAAGGTGCTGGATCATCTTCTGACTTGCGGATATTCTTTCAGTACAGTAAAAAACAATGTAGGCAGGATACTGAATGCCTTTTTCAGATCTCTTAATGACCACAAATGGAAAAGGCCGGCTGAGCCTCATTTCCTGTATTACCTTATGCTTGAAAACAGGGCGGTGGAGAAATTAATTGCAGGGATACGCCCTTCGTTAAGGCTGATTCTCGGTAGGGATGGAACAGGCAGCAGTGATTCGCTCGTTAAGGTGAGAAATTTTATAATGAGCTTAAAGGAATACGAATTACACTATATAAAAAAGGAGAATATACTTTTCCCTTATCTCGAAAAAACATTCACACAATATCGCTGCCTCCAGTTAATGTGGTCTTTTCATGATGATTTCAGGCAGGGTCTGAAAACCCTGGAGGAGATATTGTCAGAAGAAGCTGTCGACAGGGACAGGTTTAACAGGGAAATCGGGAAGTTGTTTTTTGTGATCTTCCCGATCATCTTCCGGGAAGAACAGATCGTTTTTCCGGTTGCAATGGATTCATTACCGACAGGTGCCTGGAATGAGATGCTGGCGCAGAGCTTTGAGACCGGCTGGTGCTACGGAATCAGTCCGGCCGCGAAGGATCAGACTGCGGTTATGTCCCGGAATGTTGACAGGGTTGACCTTGGAACCGGATTGCTGAAACCCGGGCAAATAATCCTGATGCTGGAAAATTTACCGGTCGATATTACATTTGTGGATGAAAATGATGAGGTTTGTTATTTTTCAGGGTCAAAACACAGGATCTTCCCGCGTTCAAAAGCCATTATCGGCAGAAAGGTTCAAAACTGCCATCCGCATGAAAGTGTTCATGTTGTGAATGAGATACTGGAAGCTTTCAGGAACGGCTCCAGGGACCAGGCCGATTTCTGGATACAGTCGAAGGGCAGGTTTATCCATATACGTTATTTTGCAATGCGCGATGCAGGGGGCAGTTATAAGGGGACTATCGAAGTGAGCCAGGATGTTACCGGGATCAGGAGCCTGCAGGGAGAAAAACGACTTCTTGACTGGGGCTGCCTGACTAAGGATAAATGAATTACAGTACTATCCCAGGTGAGTGATCACAGTCCTGGGGCTGCTTGTTATCCGTCGTGAAGCTTATTGTATTTCCGCATTTCAGATTTTCTCACTTTATCAGCGAGTCTTTATTTTCCGGGTTTATTTTACTATATTTGATAGTGTGTTTCCTGAACGTGCTGTTAATTAAAAATTATGTTGGTTCGTACATTTGCAAGTGCTGTTACCGGCATTGATGCCGGTACGGTTACCATTGAAGTTAATGTGTCGGTTGGAATACGTTTTTTCCTTGTCGGGCTTCCGGATGTTGCGGTAAAGGAAAGCCAGCAGAGGATTGAATCGGCTCTGCGGAGCCTGGGTTACCATTGGCCGGGCAGGCAGGTGGTGATCAATATGGCTCCGGCAGACGTGCGCAAGGAAGGCTCGTCATATGACCTGCCGCTGGCAGTGGGAATCCTGGCGGCGGATGAAAAGATTAGCCGGGGCAGGCTGGAGTCGTATGTAATGATGGGCGAACTTTCGCTCGACGGCAGGCTCCAGCCTGTGAGAGGCATCCTGCCGATAGCCCTGAGGGCCAGGGAGGAAGGATTCAGGGGAATTGTGGTGCCTGTCAGAAATGCAAGGGAAGCTGCGGTGGTGAACGGACTTGAGGTTTTTGGAATGGAAACCCTTGGTGATGTGGTTGACTTTTTTAACGGGAAGCGTGATTTCTCTCCCGTTTCGGTGAATCTCACGGATCTGTTTAACCGGGAAGCGAACAAATATGATGTTGATTTTTCGGATGTCAGGGGACAGGAAAATGTTAAAAGAGCACTTGAGGTTGCAGCAGCGGGCTCCCATAACATTCTGATGATCGGCCCTCCAGGATCGGGAAAGACAATGCTGGCCAAGAGGATTTCGACAATAATTCCGCCATTAACCCTTGAGGAAGCCCTTGAGACCACGAAGATCCACTCGGTCGCAGGGAAGATAGATGATCATACGGCGCTGATGATAAGAAGGCCGTTCAGATCGCCGCATCATACAATATCGGATGTGGCCCTGGTGGGCGGAGGAACATTCCCCCAGCCGGGAGAAATTTCCCTTAGTCATAACGGGGTACTGTTTCTCGATGAGCTTCCTGAATTCAAGCGGACTGTGCTGGAAGTGATGAGGCAGCCGCTGGAAGACCGGGTGATCACGATATCAAGGGCAAAATCGACCGTTGATTATCCGGCCAGCTTCATGCTCGTGGCTTCGATGAACCCCTGCCCGTGCGGCTTCCATAATCATCCTGAAAAGGATTGCATGTGCTCCACTGGAATGGTACAGAAATATCTTAACAGGATCTCAGGACCGCTTCTCGACAGGATAGATATTCATATTGAAGTTACTCCGGTGAAGTTTGAAAAACTTTCGGATCAGGGCAGGATTGAAAAATCAGAAACAGTAAGGGAAAGGGTGATGAAAGCAAGGATGATCCAGGCCAGACGCTTTAATTCAGTAAATGGAGTTTATACAAACGCACAGATGTCACCGGCCCAGCAGAGGAAATACTGCCAGCTTGATGAGGCCGGAGGAAAACTGCTCAGAACAGCGATGGAACTCCGCGGCCTTTCGGCCAGGGCTTACGACCGTATCCTGAAAGTGGCCCGGACAATTGCGGATCTCGATGAATCAGAAAACATTGCCGTTTCACATATATCCGAAGCAATAAATTACCGTAACCTCGACAGGGAGGGATGGGCAGGATGAACCTTCATACAGGACTGACGGAGAGGACGATTATTTATTCTGAAGTCAGTCGGAAATTTCATTAATGCGGACCGAAACGGAATATGCCTGTACTAATGTCAGGGATTTGCCGTTATCATTGTTGTAAACCTTTTTTGTTCAGGTTTATATTGACAATTATTTATCGATGTATGTATGGATTTCATTAATTCAATCCATTCGAGAATGGTGAATGAACGTCTCTTGTTTGCCTACCGGGGAGACATTTCTGAAGAGAATTCATTGCCGCTGATCACCCTCATCGAAAATGAAATGAAAACCGAGTCCCACAGACTTGCTGTACGGAAAAAACTGTTCATGTTCGTACTCGAAAGTATTCAGAACATAATCAGACATGGCAACAGGGATCATGCAGACATGTCAATGGTAACCTATGCCAGGACAGATGATGGCTACTCAATCACCACCGGCAACATGATCGAAACGGATAATGTGAAGGAGCTTGAGAGGAGGCTGGTTCAGATAAACAGGTCAGATGAAAGGGAGATAAAGTCGCAATACATGCAGATATTGAACAGTTCAGAACTGAGCAGCAAGGGCGGGGCAGGGCTCGGATTGCTGGAAATGGCAATCAAGACGGGGAACAGGCTTGATTATGATTTTGTTCCCTACGACGACAAATACACCTACTTTGTTCTGAACAAAACCGTCAATGCCTCTGGAAAGGGAATTAACAGGGGCGGGAGAATGAACGGTGAAAGAAAAGGTTTGCTGGACGGAGTAGAACAGTTAATGGCAGACAACAGGATTTATATGATCTGGTCGGGGCATTTTTCTTCCGATGTCGGAGGCGAGGTACTTTCAATTACAGACGCGCGGTTAACTAAAAATGATCTGGAACTCAGGATCAGAAAACGTATTTTCACCATTCAGATGGAGATACTGGATAATCTTGCAAAATATAGTACCGGCCGTGATTCAGAGAAAAAATATGGCCTGCCGGTCATTATGCTAGGATTCGACGGACTGAAATTCATCCTGATTTCCGGCAATCTTATTGTTAATTCAGCAATACCGGAACTGAAAGCAAAGCTTGATACCGTGAACCGGCACAGTATCGATGAACTCAGGGAGATGTTCACACGGTCATTATCCGTTCAGACCACGGATAACGACAGCACCGGTAACATGGGTCTGATTGACATAGCCAGGAAATCGGGAAGCAAGCTGATATACAGCTTTGAAAAGATTAATGAAACTTATTCCTATTTCTTCCTTACAGTAAAGACCGGAACGGACAATGATCAGTGAAAGTCAATGAGGGTCAGATTTTTTCCATCCCATTCCGCATAGCTGCCGTTTTTTACCCATTCGCCTAAAAAAACCACCTCAGGGCCGTTGGGAAGCTTGTACACCATGGAGATATGCCTGTGGCCAAAAATGAAATAATCAAAATCCTCCTTTTCCAGGATTGCTTTGGCGTGGCGAATAAGATCCTCCTTTTCCTCCCCCATAAATTCCAGAGTGGTTCCCTTTCCCAGTCGCGAATGGAGCGACCATTTGTGCCCCAATCCAACACCGGCCCGCGGGTGTATTGAAGAATACAGGGCCCGCAGCTGTTTATTGCGGAATATCCACAGGAGTATTTTGTATCCTAAATCATTTGAACCGAGTCCCTCACCGTGGGCGAGGTAAAACCTGCGGTTTCCGAATATCGTTGAAAAAGGCCCGGTGTGGCATATTACTCCACATTCCGTAGACAGGTAATCTCTGATCCACATATCATGGTTGCCGGTAAAGAAATGAATTACCACCCCCGAGTCGGTCAAAGCCGATATTGTGCCTAGGAACCGGGTAAATCCACGAGGTACAACCAGTTTGTATTCCCACCAGAAGTCAAAAACATCCCCAAGCAGATAGATCTCCCTCGCTTCAGGTGCTATTTTCAGTAACCATTCCACAACCTTCTTTTCCCTCTCATGCGGATCTTTTCCAGCTTTGAGCCCAAGGTGAAAATCGGACGCGAAAAATATTTTGCTGCGTTTTTTAATCATAAGGATCAGTTATTTAACATCTGATCCAGCTTTATCTGGAGCTGCCTGCCAAAGAGGTTTGACCCTGCAATTGCCCCGCTCCGATCGAAAAGGTAGTTTGCCGGCAGAGCCCTGACATTGAAGACCCGTGCATTTGCCGGGTTGCCGGGATCATCCTCCCTGGTGCTGATCCAGGGCAGATCATCAAATTTTACCCCGTTCCTCCATACCTCCTCGCTTGCATCAAGATTAATCTGGTATATCTCAAATCCTCTGTTTTTATATTTGCCATAAAGCTGTTTCAGCTGAAGATTGTCTTCTATGCATTCCCTGGACTGTGCCGACCAGAAAGTGAGGAGAACTATCTTTCCCTTCAGTGACGATAAGCGTATCCTCCTTCCGTTAATATCTTCCAGGTTCGGATCAAGCCTCACTTCCGATTTTGTTTCTGCAATATTCTGGATCTGCCTTGTATACATCCTGTTCAGTTCATTCTTGAAATCTTCGGTGAGGGCCTTGACATTGGGAGAATTCGGATATATTGTGGACAGTGAATCCGAAACAAGCTTCATATATTGGAGATCACGCTGATCATAAAGCACATAGGTGTTCTCGTCGGTCTTCTGATAAAGAGCCATTATTGAGGCCATTGATTTGAGGTTGGTAATTATGAATTCAATATTTTTCCTGCGCAGATCTTTTAAAAGTTCCAGGTATCTCGCACTCAATGCAGAATCCGTTTTTTCAAATCCCGCCTGCCCCGAAACCTTTTTATACTCCTGCTGCAGGGAATCAAGTCTGATTTTCGTTGCTGCAAGTCTTTGTTCAAGCATCTGAACCTGTTCCGATCCCAATGATCCGCTTACCGAATAATTATCAGGGAGACTATTTCCGTTGAAATTTATCCTGATTTTCTCTCCGGGCCCTGCCAGAATTGTCACAAACTCCTGTCCTGAATATCCAATATGGTAGAATTCAGGAAATTTTGTCCTGGCTTTAAAATGAAATTTCCCCCTTTTGTTTACTTTCGATGAATCAGTCAGAACCAGGGTATTTACGTTCAGCCGGCTAAGGTAAATCACGTCTTTTGTCTTTTCCCTGATTGTTCCTGAAATGGTAAACATGTCCTTCCTTTGGCATCCGGCAATTACAAGAAACAGCAACAGAAGAGTTAAAGATCTTTTCATCCGTATATAATTTTACTTTAGGTCTGATGCCCGCCTGACCCGTCGGGCAGGGAACCGCAAATGATTGAGCGCGCCTGTATACATTCGTGTTTGTGTTTTTGGTCAATCATGTGGATTCCATCATAAATTAAAGTTTGATTGTTTGTTGCATTTTGATTGTGGGGCTACTTGAATAGTTCGGCAAGTTTTCTTTGCAGTGCGTCTCCCCTCAGATTTTTGGCAATTATCCGTCCTTCCCTGTCGAGAAGATAATTGAATGGAATCGATTCAATATTGTATTGCGGCACAACAACCGAATTCCAGTACTTAACATCGCTCACATGGATCCATTTTTCGAGATGATCTTCGCGAATTCCGCGGATCCACGCCTCTTTCGATTTATCAAGTGACACTTGATAGATCTGGAATCCTTTTTTGTGATAAAGTTCGTACACATATACAAGATTGGGGTTTTCTGTTCTGCATGGCGGGCACCACGATGCCCAGAAATCCAGAAGAACCACGGATCCCCTTGTTGATGAAAGTTTTATCGTATCGCCCGCGGGTGAGGGGAGTGAAATCTCAGGTGCCGTCATACGTTTATCGGGTCCGCCTGTATCCGTTCCTGGTTCCTCGTACCGTGCAGTAAGCTCTGCAACCTTATCGTGAAAAATCATTACCTGGTCATAATGGGGGTACCGGGAATATAGTGATGAGTCGACCTTTTGAAAATAGGCAATATCCCTGGAAGGATCAATAACATTCACATTTGGCGCAACCTGTTGATAAATAGCCATCAGACTGACGAGTGAAGTGATGTTCCGGTCAATGAATTCCTTTGTGTATCTGTTTATTTCATTGAGGTATGACTGTGCAAGAAGGTCGAGGGAATCTATGACCGAAGGCAGTGTGGGCTTGCCGATGTTCCGGTCATAAATATCACTGAGGCTTTTTAAACGGTTGATTGCTTTGAGAAGTTCCCTGTTGTAGCTGACAAGCAGTTCAGTGCCTTCGGAACCGGATATTTCAGAGGGAAAATTCAACGAATCATGTTCCGTGCGGATTTTTATTCTCTCACCCGGAGTCAAAAGCATTGTCAGATAGTTTTTTTGATTAATTTTGAGCAGGTAAAAAGAAGGATATTTTACAGCCCTTGTGAATTTAAAGACCCCATCGCCTGAGATCATTATGGAATCGACACTAATGAGATCATTTGATTTTAGTTCGTCGAGGAACAGGTATTCCCCCGGGACTGGATTTTCAATCTTTCCGGAGATTTCCGCAGTGTTGTTCCTGCATGATCCTGTTAAAATTACCGCCAAAGCAAAAATTAAATACTTTCGGCTCATTTAAAAAATTTTAAATTAAATTGAACAATAAATGAAATGCAAAGTTATTCTTTTTTTATCTGCATGCTTCTTTAAATAATATATTGATAGTATGTCGGACGACATTCGCAAAAGTGATTTTCAATGTTTTTTCACCCTTTTGATTCCTTTGCGGTGTCAAATAAAAAGATTATCTTAAAAGACTTTTAGTATCTGAAGAAATTAATACCTGAACAAAAAAATAGTTTATGAGTTACATTAAGTTTGATAAGGAACAGGTTGTTAATCTTGAATATGCCCTTTCCAGGGAAGTGATCCGGTCGAACCGGGCAGGATCCTTTTCATCCACGACAATAGTGGGCTGCAACACCAGGAAATATCATGGCCTTCTGATTTGTCCAGTGGATGCTTTCGGGGGTGAAAGGCACGTTCTTCTCTCATCGCTTGATATAACTGTAGTTTTTGACGACAAAAGCTTCAATACGGGCATCAGGAAATACAAGGGTGATTATTTCAGTCCGAAGGGTCACAAATACATTGAGGCCCTTGAGATGGAAACACTGCCTTCCAGGATCTACAGGGTGGGCAGCGTAATCCTGAAGCAGGAGCGCATGCTTGTTCATTATGAGGAGCAATACCTGGTACGGATAACGGTACTTGAAGCTTCAGAACCCATGAAACTTCAGATCCGTCCGTTCCTTGCATTCCGGAGCATTCATGAACTGACCCATGCCAACATGGCATGTAACACCAGGGTTGATTATATTCCCAACGGGATCAAATCTAAAATGTATGAGGGTTTCCCGGAATTGCACATGCAGTTTTCGACACAAGTTGAATTTGTGCATGTTCCTGACTGGTATCTTGGAGTTGAATATCCTGAAGAACAGAAACGGGGCTATGATTATTCGGAAGATCTTTTTACTCCGGGCTTTTTCGAACTTGAAGCAAATGAAGGTGATGTGATTGTATTCTCTGCATCAACCAGGGAAGAAAAACCTTCAGGCCTGAAAGCTAAGTTCACAAAGACTGTTGCGCGGAAGACACCCAGGAACAGTTTCAGGCATTGTCTTGAAACAGCTGCCCAGCAGTTTATTGAGAGACGGAACGGAAAAACCTATTTAATTGCAGGATTTCCATGGTTTGGGTCGTGGGGCAGGGATACCTTTATTGCCCTTCCCGGCATTGCCCTTGCCAAGCGCAACAAGCTTGAACTGTACAGGGATGTACTCGATACTCAGGTTGGAAGGATGAAAGACGGCTTGTTCCCGAATATGGGAAACGTCGGTAATCCTGCATTTAATTCCATCGATGCTCCGCTGTGGTTTTTCTGGGCGGTGCAGCAATATCTCATGCGTGGCGGCAATGATGCCTGGCTGAGGTATGGCAATGCCATGAAGGATGTGATCAATGCCTACAGCCATGGCACCGAGTTTAATATTTGTATGAGGGACAACGGTTTGATTTATGCCGATGCACCGGGTAAATCACTGACATGGATGGATGCGGTAGTAAATGGTGTCCCGGTGACGCAAAGGAAAGGATATGCCTGCGAGATCAATGCATTATGGTACAATGCCGTCTGCTTTACCCTCGACCTGGCAAGAAAAGCGAGAGACCGGAAATTTGTTAAGGAATATGAAAAGCTGCCTGAACTTATTAACATATCATTTCATGAGATCTTCTGCAGCGATGAAAAAGGTTATATCGCCGATTATGTAAATGACGAGGAAGGGAAAAACTTCTTTGTCAGGCCCAATATGGTGATCGCAGTATCTATGCCTTATTCCATGTTGTCGGCTGATGAAATGAAAAGAATACTGGACGTTGCTGATAAGGAGCTGGTTACTCCAAGGGGATTAAGGACCCTGTCACCCGGTAACCCTAAATACAAGGGAACCTATTCAGGCAACCAGGAACAGCGCGACAATGCCTATCATAACGGCACTGTCTGGCCCTGGCTGTTAGGTCCGTTCTGTGAAGGATGGCTGAAAGTGTACGGAAAGCAGGGCTATCAGAAAGTCAGGAAACTTATCTTCGGACTGGAGGAGGTAATGAGCGAACATGGCGTTACCACTATTTCCGAAATATATGACGGTGACCCGCCTCATGCCCCCAACGGCGCTATTTCCCAGGCATGGAGTGTTGGCGAAGTGCTGAGGGTGATTGATTTGCTTGAAAATGAGTATGCGAACTTATAATTCAGGATAATTATGCGTGTTTTAATGTTCGGATGGGAATTTCCTCCCCATATCTCCGGCGGCCTGGGCACCGCCAGTTATGGTCTGACAAAAGGTATGTCGGCTCTGGAAGATCTCGAGGTACTGTTCGTTGTACCCAAGGAATGGGGTGATGAAACCAAAACCAGGGTCAGGCTCATTGGTGCCAACAATGTTCCCGTTGCATTCAAGCAGATACGGTATAAAGGCTCCAAACGACCTGTTGAAAAAATCGAAGTATCATCTAAAATAATACCATATACAGATCCGGAAGAATACTGGAAAAAAATTAGTTCTGAAACAACCGAACATAAGTTTGTAATCCAGACCAACGACAGGGGTACCGTCGATTTCACCGGACGCTACGGCAGTACGCTCATGGAGGAAATTCATAAGTACGCCGTTGTTGCCTCGGTTATTGCCCAGGAAAACGATTTTGACATAATTCATGCCCACGACTGGCTTGCCTATCCGGCTGGGATAGCAGCAAAGGAAGTATCGGACAAACCACTGGTAATTCATGTCCATGCCACTGATTTCGACAGGAGCGGAGGAAACGTGAATCCCGAGGTGTACAGGATAGAAAAGGAAGGAATGGATGCGGCTTCAAAGATCATCACCGTGAGTAATCTTACCCGCGACATTGTCATCAATAAATACAATATTCATCCCGATAAGGTGGAAACAGTCTATAATGCTGTCGAACCGGTGAAAATGTCACAGGACGTTGCAGTGGAGAAGGGATTTGAAGATAAGGTTGTAACCTTTCTGGGCAGGATAACCATGCAGAAGGGACCGGAATACTTCATTGAAGCCGCAAACAAGCTGCTGAAGGTCCTTCCGAATGTCAGGTTCGTGATGGCAGGATCGGGTGATATGATGGAAAGAATGATGAGGCGGGCAGCCGCACTTAAGATAACCGACAGATTCCATTTTACGGGATTCCTGAAGGGAAAGGATGTATTTACAATGCTGCATATGAGTGATGTATACATAATGCCTTCAGTATCAGAACCATTTGGGATCTCTCCCCTTGAAGCAATGCAATCAAACGTCCCTGTTATAATAAGCAAGCAGTCCGGAGTATCTGAAATCCTAACCCATGCAGTAAAAACAGATTTCTGGGATATTGATGCAATGGCAGATGCAATATACGGGATACTGACCTACCCGGCTCTGGCAAAAATGTTTATCAAAAACGGCAAGGAGGAAGTTGTGCGTCTGAAATGGGACAATTCAGCCAGACACGTCAGAGATATTTATTACAGAGTTATTTGGCAAAACAAGAACAAAATATGAGTGCAGTTAATAAAAAAGCAATTTGCTTTTATTTTCAGGTTCATCAGCCTTTCCGGCTTAAGAGATACAGGTTCTTTGACCTGGGACACGACCATTATTATTATGATGATTTCTCAAATGAATCAATCATGAGAAAGGTGGCGAAGAATTGCTATCTTCCAGCCAATGAAGTAATCCTGGATCTGATTTTAAAGAATAAAGGAAAGTTCAAGGTTTCCTTCTCGCTTACCGGGCTGGTAATAAACCAGTTTCGCCTTTATGCCCCGGAGGTGCTTGAATCATTCAGGAAACTGGCCGATACCGGAATGGTTGAATTCCTTGCAGAAACCGAGTCTCACTCCCTGGCTTCGATCGTAACCAGGAATGAGTTTGAACGGCAGGTCAATGTTCACAAGGCAATGATCAGGGAATTTCTGGGCGTGGAAGCAACTTCATTCAGAAATACCGAACTTATTTACTCCGATCAGATTGGATCATGGGTTGCCGATATGGGATTCAAATCGATGCTTACGGAAGGAGCCAAGCATGTTCTTGGTTGGAAGAGTCCCAACTTTCTGTACTGCAATAATATAAACCCGAGACTCAAGATATTGCTGCGTAATTTTGTACTGAGCGATGATATTGCATTCAGGTTCTCAAATAAAAACTGGAATGAATGGCCCCTCACCGCTGACAAGTACGCATTATGGCTCAACAAACTGGCACCCAAAAGTGAACTGATCAATGTTTTTATCGATTATGAGACCTTCGGGGAACATAACAAGAAGGACACCGGAATATTTGACTTCCTGCAGCACATGCCGGGAGTTGTCATGAAAAAAACACCCTATAAGTTCATGACCCCTACCGAAATTTCCGATTACCTGCAACCAGTCGCTGCAATAAGTGTACCTTCTCCAATCTCATGGGCTGATGAGGAAAGGGACATAACAGCATGGCACGGAAATGAACTTCAGGTTGCGGCCCTGGAGAAACTTTACAGCCTGTCTGATAAGATTAACAGGTGCGAGGACGGGCAGATTCAAAAGGACTGGAAATACCTGCAGGCCAGTGATCATTTTTATTATATGGCCACAAAATTCTTCTCCGACGGTGCCGTGCACGCCTATTTTAATCCTTATGATACGCCCTATGATGCATTTATGAACTATATGAATGTACTAAGTGACTTTGAATTGCGTTTGAATAGATGTATTCCCGATGTTGCCGTTCAAAATGAAATATCAAAACTCAACCAGCTGTTGAGGGCAAAGGAACAGTTAATTGATCAGCAGGTTGCAGAAATTGAGTCACTTAAACACCAGCGAATGAGAAAAAGTCCAAAAAAGAATATTACCGGCCATATCGATCTGGTTCTTCCAAAAGAAACGAAATCCGGAAAAACAAGAAGCCGGAAGCCAAAAGCCAAAAGCAATTGATGAATCAGGCACGTGAACAGACACTCAATACGAATCCTGCTCCTGCTTGCTTTTCTATAATCTGTACAAATATAAATCATAATGAATGTTGATCTAGTTTTTGAGACCAGTTGGGAAGTATGTAATAAAGTTGGTGGTATTCATACAGTAATCTCAACTAAGGCACTTAATTTTGTAAATGAACTGAGAGATAATTATATACTTATAGGCCCCGACGTCTGGAGGGAAGAAGCAACCAATCCGGAGTTTATTCCCGACGATTCCCTGTTTATGGAATGGAGATCATTTGCTGCAGCCGAAGGATTGGTGGTGAGGACCGGAAGATGGAACATTGCCGGGAAGCCAATTGTGTTCCTGATTGACTTTACCCCTTTCTTTGGTCAGCAGAATGAGATTTTTGCCGGTTTCTGGGAAACATACCGGCTTGACAGTATAACGGGGCAATGGGATTATGTGGAACCGGCTCTTTTCGGATATGCCGCAGGAAAGATCATCGAAAGCTTTACCTCATTTTATCGTGACAGGCGTGATGTTATCGCACAATTTCACGAATGGATGACTGGTACTGGAATATTGTACCTTAAAAAGTATGCTCCATGGATAGCCAGTGTTTTTACCACTCATGCCACGGTTCTTGGAAGATGCATTGCCGGGAATAACAAGCCTTTGTATGGTAAAATGAAGGAGTTTAATCCTGTGCAGATATCACGCGAATTCAATGTGGTTGCAAAACAATCGCTCGAGAAACTCTCAGGTTCCGAAGCAGATGTTTTTACTACGGTAAGCGAAATCACATCACGGGAATGCGCTTATTTCCTGGGCAAGGAAGTTGATGTTGTAACTCCAAACGGATTTGAAGATTCTTTTGTTCCTTCCGTGGAGATTTTTCAGGAAAAAAGGATGGAGGCCAGGAAAAGGCTTAAGAAAGTTGCTGAAGCAGTTCTGGGATACCCGGTCGCGGATAATTGCGTTTATGTCGCCAACAGTGGCAGATATGAATACAGGAACAAAGGCGTGGATATTTTCATCGATGCCCTGGCTGAACTGAACACAAAGGATAACCTTAAAAAGGAGTGCATTGCATTTATTCTTATTCCGGCCTATCACAGAGGACCACGGGAGGATCTTATTGATGTCCTCAATGATAACGGACAAGCCAGAGGCGACGAGAAATATCTTACCCATTATCTTCATTATCCGGAATCAGACCCGATACTTAACAACATAAAGCATAAGGACATTACAAACAGCAGGGAATCAAGGGTCAAGATTATTTTCGTTCCGTCATATCTTAATGGTAATGATGGTATATTCAATATGTCATATTATGACCTGCTTATTGGTTTTGATCTTACAATATTCCCGTCATATTATGAGCCATGGGGATATACTCCCCTGGAAAGCCTGATGTTCTCCATTCCGACTGTTACAACTTCACTTTCGGGCTTCGGACTCTGGGTTAAGGAATATTTCAATGACCCCGGAAATGGAATGGCTGTGATAGAAAGAACTGATGACAATGAAGCTGAAGTTATAACCTCAATCAAGGATTTTACAAAAAGATTCATCAATCTTTCTGACAAGGAGATTGAGGAAGCCAGGCAAAAGGCGCACGAAATTTCACGTATTGCAATGTGGGATAATCTTGTTAGATTTTATTTCAGCGCATATGAGAATGCTTTGGTTCACAGCAGGGAAAGAAGGGAAGAATCGAGGGAGTTTGCGCAGTTTGTCGAGACTCCGGGTCTCCAGGTCAGAAAGCCTCATCAGATACCGGTGTGGAAAGACATATATGTGCAAAGTGATGTTCCTGACAAGCTGGTCTCCCTGAAAACCCTTGCGGGAAATCTGTGGTGGTCATGGAACACTGAAGCCGAGTCTCTTTTTCGCAGGATGAATCCCTCATTGTGGGAAGATGTGGGCCATAATCCAAAACTGCTTCTTGAAAAGATTGATTACAAGCGTTTGCTTGTTCTTGAGGATGATGATGAGTTTGTTGCTGATCTTGACCGGGTTTACTCCGAATTTATCCGCTATATGGAAAGACCCGCTGATCCGGACAAACCCTCGGTTGCCTATTTCAGCATGGAGTTCGGGATCCATCAGTGCCTTAAAACCTATTCGGGCGGACTTGGGATCCTTGCAGGAGATTATCTTAAGGAAGCAAGCGATTCGAATTATAATATAACAGGTATAGGGCTACTTTACAGGTTTGGTTATTTCAAGCAGAAACTTGGACCGAAAGGGGAGCAGCTTACGATTTTTGAACCGGAGGAATTTTCACGTCTGCCTATAACCCTGATAAAGGATCATGAAGGTCGGAATCTGACTGTCAGCATTGCCTGGCCCGGGAGAACAGTGAACGTCAGGGTCTGGGAAGCCAGTGTGGGTAAAGTAAGACTTCTGCTTCTCGATACGGACTTTGAAGACAACATTCCGGAAGATCGTTCCATAACACATTACCTTTACGGCGGAGATCATGAAAACAGGCTGAAACAGGAACTGTTGCTGGGCATTGGCGGCATAAGGGCACTGACTGCACTCGGACTCAAACCCGACCTTTATCACAGCAATGAAGGACATTCTGCTTTCATCAGCCTTGAAAGAATGAGGACAATGATCTCGGAAAATCACCTGACCTTCAGTGAGGCCCTGGAAGCCATAAGATCATCCACCCTCTTTACAACCCATACCCCTGTACCGGCGGGCCATGATGCCTTTGAGGAAGACATGCTCAGGAAATATATTTCCCATTATCATACCAGGTTCTCGATATCCTGGGATGAACTGATGGCTCTCGGCCGGTGTGAGGGAGAAGCCGACCGGAAGTTCAACATGAGCTTCCTCGCTGCTCATATGTCACAGGAATTGAATGGTGTCAGCAAACTGCACGGACAGGTCACCCAGGGATTGTTTAATAAACTCTGGCCCGGATACCTCAAGGAGGAACTTTACATAGGATATGTTACAAATGGTGTCCATTATCCGACCTGGCTGGCTCCCGAATGGCAGCCAATATACAAGGAACTGACAGGCAAAGTGAATTTCGACCAGACCGACAGAAGTCAGTGGGAAAAGCTCTATAATCTCGATGACAGGCGTATATATGAGATAAAGAAAGCGTTGAAAAAGAAGCTTTTTATAAATATACGCAAAAGGCTTCAGACTATTATGATTGACAAGCATGTCAGCCCCCGGACATTGATGAATATCAGTAATCATCTTGATGAGAAGGCGCTTACAATAGGCTTTGCACGCAGGTTTGCAACATATAAAAGGGCCTACCTTCTTTTCAGGGATCTCGACAGGCTGGCAAGGATTGTAAATAACCCCGATAAGCCGGTCCAGTTTATTTATGCCGGGAAGGCCCACCCGCACGACGGCGGTGGCCAGGATCTTATCAAAAGAGTTTATGAAATATCACAGATGCCCCAGTTCGCAGGCAAGGTAGTCTTCCTTGAGAACTACGACATTGAACTCGGTAAAAATCTTGTCAGGGGTGTGGATATCTGGCTCAATACTCCTACCAGACCTCTCGAAGCGTCAGGTACAAGCGGCGAAAAAGCCGTGATGAACGGAACCCTCCATTTCAGCGTACTCGACGGTTGGTGGGTGGAGGGATATCGCGCTTATGCCGGATGGGCCCTGCCCAAAAAGAAAACGTTTACAAATCAGGACCTTCAGGATGATATCGATGCGGAGACAATATATAATATGCTTGAATATGAAATTGTTCCCGCCTATTACTCATTCAATGACCAGGGAATCCCCGTCGAATGGATAAGCCATATCAAGAACACAATGGTAAAAATAGCACCGGAATTCACAATGAAACGGATGCTCGATGATTATCATGAGAAATACTATTCCAAACTATGGGCAAGGAATAAATACCTGACCGCCAATAATTTTGAGAAGGCAAAAGAAATTGCTGTCTGGAAAAAATCCATTCTTGAGAAATGGGATAATATTGAAGTGGTTAATTATCATTTCGAACGACCCGAAGAGAATGTGTATCATTCAGGTCATGATTACAGGGCCGAGATAGTTCTTGATATAAAAAATATCCCGAAAGAAAATGTTGGGGTTGAGTTCGTCTTTACACTCCTGACCAATGATGGTGAATATGAGTTTGTCGACAGCCAGGAATTCAAACTGGTCAGTTGCAAGAACGGGAAATGCCTGTATCGTGCTGACCTGATACCGGAAAAAGCCGGAACATTCTTCTACGGCATCAGGATTTATCCGCGCCATCAGGATCTGCCGCACAAGCAGGATTTCTATCTTCTGAGATGGATCGATTAGATGTCGGTAGCCCTTCTTATTGCTTCCCTCCTGAGAACCAGGGCCGTGCGTGAAGGTAAATACAGGTACAGATAGAAAGGCTGATCAAGAGTCTGCTTCAAGGATTTCCTTGTTGAGGAATAATCCGACAACCTGTCTATGCGATCAAAACCTCCGTATTCAGGATCATCCGAATCAAGCACAACCCTGAACTTGCCTTTTACCGGCAATCCGTAATCCGTGAATGACATTACAGGATGGAAGTTGAAGACTGCCAGGAAATCCCCCCTTGAGAAAGCAATCACCTTATCATTGTCGTTCTCATAGATCCTGTGTACAATCATATCATCGAGTATCCTGAATTCCTTATGCAGCATTACCATTGAATTATCAAATTTCAGCAGATAGGAATACTTGAGATCTTCGTTAAATGCCAGTTGCCATTGACGCCTTGCATATTTGTAACTCCAGTTGTTCCCTTCACGGGGGAAGTCAATCCATTCCGGATGTCCGAATTCATTGCCCATGAAATTCAGGTAGCCTCCGCCAGCGGTAAAGAATGTTATAAGCCTGATCATTTTATGAAGGGCAATTCCTCTGTCAACCGTGAAGCTGTGGTATGGTTTGTTCATCCCGGTATACATCTCGGCATCCATCATTCTGAATATAAGGGTTTTATCCCCGACAAGAGCCTGATCGTGCGATTCACAGTATGAAATTATCTTTTCCTCAGGCCTTCGCTGTGTGAGTTCATGTCCAAGCAGGCCCATTCCCCAGTTTTCATCAGCAGTATCTTTAACCAGTTTTATCCACAAATCCGGCACTCCCATCGAAAGCCGGTAATCGAATCCAAATCCACTCCTGTCAGTCGCACAGGCAATACCCGGCATACCACTCATCTCCTCGGCGATGGTTATCGCACCGTGTTTGAACTCATGGATCATCTTGTTAGCTAGATATAGATAGACAAGGGCATCCTCATCCTGCCCTCCGTCAAAATAGTCATTATATGAAGTAAAGTTTTTTTCAAGTCCGTGATTATAATAGATCATGCTTGTTACACCATCGAACCTGAAACCGTCGAACCTGAACTCCTCAAGCCAGTACCTGCAGTTGGAAAGTAAAAAATGAAGCACGGCATCCTTTCCGTAATCAAAGCACAATGAATCCCAGGCAATATGATTTCGTCTGTGATTGGTATGAAAGTACTGCCCCGGGGTTCCGTCAAACATCCCGAGCCCCTCGTTGATATTTTTCACTGAATGTGAATGTACAAGGTCCATTATCACCCTTATTCCTGCCTGGTGAGCCTTGTCAACCAGCACTTTCAGGTCTTCAGGTGTTCCAAACCTGGAGGAGGCTGCAAAAAAGTTGGCAACATGATAGCCGAATGATCCGTAGAAGGGATGTTCCTGGATGGCCATAAGCTGAATGGTATTGTAACCCGATTTTATTATGAGCGGCAGTACATTCCCGGTGAATTCAGCGTAGGTTCCAAGTTTTTCTTCCTCCGTTGCCATTCCGATATGTGCTTCATAAATGACAGGTGCCGTTTCTGGAGCCGTAAAGTTTTCAATTTCCCAGGCATATTCTGATTCGGGCTTCCATACCTGGCATGAAAATATTTTGGTCCTGTCGTCCTGAATCACCCTTGTTGCATAGGAGGAGATACGTTCTCCCCTTCCTCCTTCCCAATGGACCGAAAGCTTGAACAGATCCCCGTGACTGATCGATCCGGATGGCAGCTTTATCTCCCAGTCACCACGGGAGTTAATCCTTTCCAGCCTGAATTCCTGCTTCTCCTTCCATTTGCTGAATGTACCGATAAGAAAAATCCTGGTTGCATTGGGAGCCCACTCCCTGAAAACCCAGCTGTTCTCGGTGAAATGAAGGCCGTAGTAAAAGTGTCCCATTGCAAATTGTATCAGGGACCTGCTGCCTGCAAGATGTCTTTCTTTTTCAAGACATTTGTTTATGCGGCTTTCAATGATACCGGTAAAGGGTTCCAGCCATGGATCAGCTAAATAGTACTTTGAAGGATTCATACGGGATAAGATCTTGAATGTCTTTTCATAAAATTACAAAAACAAAATCATTCCCGGAGTTTTATTCGTCTTCCTTTGCTAATTTTGCATCCGCGAACAACCAGATTAATGATAATACATACCGGAACGGAAAAACTTGATATCAGCAATGCCGTTGTCACAGTCGGCATATTTGACGGGGTGCACAGGGGCCACAGGGCACTGCTTGATTATCTGGTCAGCTATGCACGCAGGGTTAACGGGGAATCAGTGGTCGTAACATTCGATAAACATCCCAGGATGATACTCTCTGACAGTAAAAGCGAAATATTCTATCTGAGCACCCTAGATGAAAAAAAAAGGCTGCTTGCAGACACAGGGATTAATCATCTGGTCATCCTTGAATTCAACCATTCACTTGCCGGAATGGATGCAGGCAGTTTTGTAAAAAGAATCCTGGTTGGAAAAATAGGGATAAAGCATCTGATTGTCGGGTATGATCATCATTTTGGAAAAAACAGGGAGGGCAGTTACACCCTGATAAGGGGTTACGCTGAAAGATCCGGATTCAATGTTGAACAGATACCCGGGATTGCTTCAGATCATTCAGTAATAAGTTCAACCCTGATCAGGGAAGCACTGTCTAACGGCAATCTGCGGATAGCCTCAGATATGCTGGGTTACGAGTATTCACTGGCAGGAAAGGTCATCAGGGGAAAGGGACTTGGCCGTGATATTGGTTTTCCTACAGCCAATATCGAACCGGACGACATGCACAAACTTGTTCCCGGCAGCGGAGTATATGCAGTGAGGGTTTCCGCAGATGACAGGTTGTTTTTGGGTATGTTGAGTATCGGTACAAATCCGACTGTCAATAAGGATCCTGATATCAGATCAATCGAGGTAAATATTTTCGATTTTGAGGGAGATCTTTATAGCAGGGAGATCAGGGTTTATTTTACTGAAAGACTTAGGGATGAGATACGTTTTGACAGCATCGGTCAGCTTAAGGAACAGATGAAGTCCGACAGGCTCCATGCCCTGAAGGTATTTTCGTCAACATAGTTGATGAATTATTGTTAACTTTGTAAAACTGAATATTTTAAAACTGGAAGATATATGAGTATAGTAGCGGTGGATTTACAATATAAGGTCAAGGATATTACTCTTGCAGATTTTGGAAGAAAGGAAATTGAAATAGCAGAGAAAGAGATGCCCGGACTCCTTGCGATCAGAAGGAAATATTCATCCGTGAAACCGTTGAAAGGAGCAAGGATAACAGGGTCGCTGCACATGACCGTGCAAACCGCCGTGCTGATTGAAACTCTGGTGGAACTGGGTGCTGATGTGCGCTGGGCAAGCTGCAACATTTTCTCCACTCAGGATCATGCCGCCGCTGCAATTGCTGCAAAGGGCATTCCCGTTTTTGCATGGAAGGGGGAAACCCTTGAAGAGTACTGGTGGTGTACCGAGCAGGCGCTGACATTCCCGGGAGGCAAGGGGCCGCACCTGATTGTTGACGACGGAGGCGATGCATCACTCCTTGTGCATCTGGGGTACAAAGCGGAAAATAATCCTTCGATCCTTGATAAAAAACCTGCAGGCAGGGAGGAAGGAATAATATTCCAGACCCTTAAAAATCTTTTGGCAAAAGATCCCGATAAATGGCACAGAACCGTACGTGAACTTACGGGAATCTCTGAAGAGACCACAACCGGGGTACACAGGCTGTACCAGATGATGGAAAACGGAGAGCTGCTTGTTCCGGCAATAAACGTCAATGACTCCGTTACAAAATCGAAATTTGACAACCTGTACGGGTGTCGTGAATCACTTGCCGACGGTATTAAACGGGCAACTGATGTCATGATTGCAGGCAAGGTGGTGGTGGTTTGCGGTTACGGCGATGTGGGAAAAGGATGTGCAAAATCAATGAGATCTTACGGAGCAAGGGTTATTGTTACCGAAATTGATCCTATCTGTGCACTTCAGGCTGCAATGGAAGGCTTTGAAGTCAAGACGGTGGAGGATGCACTTGACGAGGGTAATATTTTTGTAACTGCAACAGGAAACAGGGATGTTATCAGGCTCGACCATATGATGAGAATGAAAGATCAGTCGATCGTTTGCAATATAGGTCATTTTGACAATGAAATTGAGGTTGATAAACTTAATGCGATGCCCGGGATCGTAAAGACAAACATAAAGCCGCAGGTTGACAAATATACTTTCCAGGGCGGAAATGAAATATTCATTCTTGCCGAAGGAAGACTGGTTAATCTTGGCTGTGCAACCGGTCATCCGTCTTTTGTAATGAGCAACTCATTCAGCAATCAGACCCTTGCCCAGATAGAGCTTTGGAAAAACAGGTATGAGATTGGAGTTTACAGGCTCCCAAAACACCTTGACGAGGAAGTGGCAAGGTTACATCTTGCACAGCTGGGAGTGAAGCTTACAACACTTACCCGGGAACAGGCTGATTACATCGGAGTTAAAATTGAGGGTCCCTATAAGCCTGATCATTACAGGTACTGATCCCGATCTGCTGAAGGAAATCCTATTTGTTCCATACCCTGAGATATCTGTCGTTTTCAAGACTTGTATGATAGCTTTTCAAAGGATAAGCCTTTGTTCCTGATACAGGTACAGCAAAAGCTGCAAGCGCATATTTTGTTCCGCAAACAGGGCAGAATGCTCCGGAATAGTCAACTTTAACCCTGACACTCAGATTGCTGATTGCATAATCGTAGGGGCAGGTCCTGTCATAGGCATGAAAACCGTCAATCCCCGCATAAACTATGATTCCGTTGCCGTTGAAGCCCGCGGCACGCTGTCCCCAGTTACGGGTTTTTGCGTTTATGGTGTCAAAACTTCCTGCAACCATCAGGTTTGAGAAATCCGGATCCTGCAGATCAATAATGAAGTCAACATGCACATCCGGAATAACATCGTTTTCATCATGCCTGCAGGATCTGCCAAAAAAGGAAGTTGTCACAATAACCAAAAAGAAGAATATTTTTAACTTAGTGCTCATCGGTGCAACGGAATTGATGTAAAATTAATATGGTATGTAGAAAAAAACAATTCTTGTCAATCTAAAGAAGTTATCAGATCATGAATGTTTTATCAGGAAAAAGGATTTTTGCACTGGTTTTTGTTATGGGTCTTGCCTTTTCTGTCGTATCGGGGCAGGGAAACAAGAAATATGTCAGAAATCCGGAAAAAGAACTTTTTGGTAAATCACTTAATAACAAAAGACCTAAAATAAAGGAACCGGGAAGTGTTGTGAGGGCAAAAAAGAAACAGGAAAAGGCGCGGAAAAGGAAAGAGAAGGAGTATGCTGAATATATTAAAAGAAACAGGGCAAGATCCCTTGAGATCCAGACGCCGGAAGTGCGAACCCGGATGAAGCAGAATATTAAGGAAGCTGACACAAATTTCAACAATAAAAGAAAGAAAGTTGAGAAAGAATCCAGGGCAGCAGCCAGGAAATACAAAAAATAAACCGGAATAGATAATCGCTTGTATAATACCACTTTTATAGATTATTTTTTGGAGAATCAATAAAATTTTCTTAAGTTTGTTCTGAAGAGTTCCGGGATTCCCCGGGATTCTTCTTATTTTTTAATCGGGGAGAAAATATGTCAGATGTTATTTATATAACAGAAGAAGGACTGAATAAGCTTAAAGAAAAGCTTGATCATCTGAGATTCGTTGAAAGGCCCCAGATATCCAGGCAGATAGCTGATGCGAGAGATAAAGGCGATTTATCGGAAAATTCAGAGTATGCTGCAGCAAAAGAAGCCCAGGGAATGCTCGAAATGAAAATTGCCCGGCTTGAGAACATCCTGACTCGTTCACGCATAATCGATGAGTCAAAAATAGACACATCCACGGTACGGATACTGAACAAGGTCAGAATAAAGAATTTACATAATAATAGTGTAATGGAATATCAGCTGGTACCTGAAAGTGAAGCGAATCTGAAACTCGGGAAGATAGCCGTCAATTCCCCCATTGCCATGGGACTCATCGGGAAAAAAGTAGGTGATCTAGTCGATATCAAAGTGCCTTCAGGAATCATATCCTTTGAAATTCTTTCTGTTTCATTATAATCTGAATTATCAGCATGGCCACGATTTTTACACGAATCATAAGAGGCGAGATCCCTTGCCACAAGATTGCTGAAGATGAGAGGTTTTTTGCCTTCCTTGACATCAACCCCCTGCGTGAAGGGCACACACTGGTGATTCCCAAAACGGAAACCGACTATTTCTTCGACCTTGACGACGATACACTTGCCGGTCTTATTGTATTTTCCAAAAAAGTGGCAAAGGCCATCCGGGAAGTAATACCCTGCAACCGCATAGGTGTGGCTGTAATCGGACTTGAAGTGCCTCATGTTCATGTTCACCTGGTACCGATGGATTCAATGGAAGATATTAATTTCAGGAACCCGAAGCTACGCCTGAGCAGCGATGAATTAAATTCACTGGCAGAAAAAATAAGCAGCAAGGTAAATCTTTAATATCTTTGCATATATAATCCTTCTCGCTGCATGGGTTATCTGTACGACCTGTGTGATGATTTCATCAGCCTGCTTTTTCCAAGATTGTGCCTTGGTTGCGGTGATCATTTGCTCAGGAATGAGAAACTCATATGCACCAGATGCTATATCAGCATTCCCAGGACCAATTTTCACCTGAAATCTGACAATCCTGTTGCCCGTCTTTTCTGGGGCAGATGTCATATTGAAAAAGCAGCGGCCTTTTCCTTCTATAACAGGGACAGCAGGATCAGAAAACTGATCCACCAGCTAAAATACAAAGGAGAAAGGGAGATAGGATTCGAACTGGGAAGAATATATGCATTTTCATTAAAATCATCGGGGTTTCTTGACGGGATAGATCTTATAATTCCTGTTCCGCTACATCCTCTCAAGGAAAGGAAACGGGGCTTCAACCAGAGTGAAATAATCTCCCGTGGAATTTCCGATGTCTCAGGAATCCGCGTTGATGTCAACTCCCTGAAAAGAACAGGTGCTTCTGATACGCAGACGCGAAAATCGAGATATGACAGATGGACCAATGTTGAAGGTATTTTCGGGATGGAAGACCGGGGGGCCGTGCAGGGACGCCATATTCTGCTGGTGGATGATGTCATTACCACCGGCTCCACGGTTGAAGCCTGCGCAGAGGTGTTGCTCAGGGCTGAAAATACTGTTGTGTGTGTTGTTGCACTGGCCTTTGCACAGGTATGAAGCTCCTAACGACTTTTTATCCTTCCGGGGTTCCTGTTCAGGAAATCCTTCCAGCTGTGATAGGTTTTTTCCGCAGACGGGGCTCCTGACTGGTAAAAATGACATAATGCGACCGCAAGTCCGTCGGTGGCATCCAGCTTCATTTCCATGTCCCCGAACTTAAGAATGTTCATAAGCATCGATGCAACCTGTTCCTTTGAGGCAGCACCCCTGCCTGTGATTGACATTTTTATTTTTCTTGGTGCATATTCCGAAACATGAACCGAGCGGTTAAGGGCTGCTGCGATAGCTGCACCCTGGGCCCTCCCGAGTTTCAGCATCGATTGGACATTCTTGCCGTAGAAAGGAGCCTCTATTGCCATCTCACAGGGTTGATATTCATCGATAATGCCTGTTACCCTGTCAAATATGTGCTTGAGCTTCAGATAATGGTCACTGAACCTGGAAAGATCGATCAGTCCGATGGCAACAAGTTCGGGACCAACACCGGCAATCCTGATCAGTCCATAACCTGTAGTGGTTGTCCCCGGGTCAATCCCAAGTATGATTCTTTCGCTTTGTTCCCTTTTCAATGCAGGTGATTAAACCGGTTATTTTGCGGCTTCAGGATCAAGGAAGCTGTTACTCATCCATGAGGGTCTTTCCGAAAAATGAGGTTGACGGGTAAACGGCCTGATACCTTTCCTTCCCAGGGATCCTGTTTCAAGATAATTAATTGCTTCCTTCAGGCACAATTCATTCCTGTCGCTGAAGTCATGGGTTATATCATCGGATACCCTGATGTCGGGAGGAAGTCCGTCAAAATAGTCACTATCATTGTTTTTATTTACCACCTTGAATGTCACCGGGTAAAAAACATACTTCTTCCCGTATTCCCATCCTCCCATTCCCACGCACTTCCCCGTGGTTGTGTCTCCAATGGTTATTACATTCATGTAGGGTTCAAGTCCGTTTATTACCACCTCGCTTGCCGAGGCGGTTGCAGATGTTGTTATTACTACGAGATGATTGATGTTGAGCGGGTAAGGGGTATTTTTGAATGTGTATGATATATTTTCATTTGTCTTCTTCTTGTTGAATTCAAGTTTTATAAACAGGTCATTGGCAGTTACTGAATTTCCTGCTATAAAACTTGCCAGGGCCACTGCTCCCAATAAAAAACCTCCGGGGTTATACCTGAGATCGAGAATTAGATCATTGATTCCCTGTTCATTGAAAAACTTGAATGCTTTTGTCAGGGAATCAACCGATGTCGCTATAAACGAATCAAATACAATATGGCCGGCCAGCCCTGACTTAAGTTGAAGGGTGTCAAAATACAAAACTGAATTGAGGATGAAGGATGATTTGGTAGAGGTGATGGTCTTTTCGTTGCCGTCAGGTAGCCTGAACACGAAAGTATTTGTCACGCCTGCTTTACTCTCTCCCATTACCCTGTTATATTCGGAAGTGTTGCCGGAAATGATAAGGGGAGCGACATCGGTCCCGTTCACTGATTTTACAATCCATCCGCGTCGCACACCTTCCTTGTATAACGGAGCTTCCTTGTATATCAGGGCAATTCTTGCCCGGCTCGAGTCATCAATACCTATCATAATTCCATGTCCGACAAATTCTCCCTCCATTTGCGCATTGAACTTATCGTAGTCTGCAACAAAACTCCAGTGGTCAAGAGGTTTGTACCGCATGGCAGCCATCAGTTTCTCCGGACCGTCGTAGTCTTCCTTGTTTACGGAGGGCATAAGATCATACCAGTAGTAATTGGCATTCATGATCGTATAAAGTACATCCCGCGCCTGCTTTGGGGTTATCTCATTGTCGTCAGGTGGAACAGGCGGCTCTTTTTTGCAGGAGGCAATCAATATCAGTAATACTGAAATTATCAATGCCGGTCTTTTCATGTATCAAAATGATAATGTTTCACATTCAGCAAAGTTAGCTATTTATCCTTTTCCGAAGTTGCGGTTCTGGACAAATATCCCTGAAATGATCAGCAATAATCCTGCCAGAGTGGTATAATATATAGGTTCATGAATAATCAAATGAACAAAAACAAGCGACAGGAATGGTGAAATATAAGCCAGTCCGCTTACTTTATCGGTAGTGGTTGCAAGCTTCAGTGCCTTCAGCCAGAACCAGAATGTGATACCCATTTCAAAGATCCCGATATAAATTGCGGAAATAATACCCTTTGCAGAGAAGTCTCCGGACCATTGGCGAGTGATGACCAGAACCGTGATAAGATAAATTGCTCCGAAGAAGAAATTCAGGAATAATTTGACGGTCTCATCCTTCCTGTTTTTTACATTGAGTATAAAATAAAGTGCCCAGAAAACCGAGCTTCCCATTGCCAGCAGTACGCCTCCGGTATCTGAGTGGCCGGGCCGCAGGGGAGCTCCCTGAGATGATACTAGGTATACACCGGTAAAACTGATAAGAAGAGCCAGGTAACTTTTAGCCTTAACTTTCTGTTTCAGCAGGGGGACCGACAGGAAAACAAGTATTATAGGCCAGATCATGTTGAGGGGTTGGGCAACCTGCGCCGGCAGCAGCTGGTATGCCCTGAAAAGGATCAGGTAGTAAAGAAATGGATTAATCAGACCAAGAATTGCGGAGTGAGCCAGGTCATTTACCGTGCATTCCAGAAGGAGATTCATTTTGCCCGTCAGCAGGAGCAATATGAAGAGGATTGTGAGGGAGGTGACGGATGCAATAGTCAGCATCGGAATAATCGGGAGTTCGCCCAGGCAGATCTTGAAAGCAGTGGGGACCGTAGCCCAGAATAAGCCGGAAAGGGCTGCATAGATATAAGATTGCCTGGTTCTATCCATCCTGTTCAAGTCGTTGCAGAAAGCCGTCCTGATCATGGAAGGCCTTAAAGGACAGGGTTGCTTAGCTGATATAGTCAAATCCAGTATAAGGAACCAGCACAGCAGGCATCTTTATACCTTTTTCTTCCTGATTGTTTTCAAGGATCGCAGCCACGATCCTGGGAAGGGCAAGTGCACTGCCGTTAAGTGTATGGACCAGCCGCGACTGCTTGTCGCCTTTTTCCCTGAATCTGCATTTAAGCCGGTTTGCCTGGAATGATTCAAAGTTGGATACCGAACTTACCTCGAGCCACCTCTTCTGGGCAGCTGACCATACCTCGAAGTCATAGGTCATGGCTGATGTAAACGACATATCTGCCCCGCAGAGGCGGACGATCCGGTAAGGAACTTCCAGTGCTTTCACCAGGCTTTCAACATGACTTACCATTTCGTCGAGCGATTCGTATGAATGGTCGGGATGAGTGATCTGGACTATTTCCACCTTATCGAACTGGTGTAGCCGGTTCAGCCCCCTGACATGCGCACCCCAGGAACCGGCTTCTCTCCTGAAGCATGGTGTGTAGGCAATATTTTTAATGGGGAGCTGGTCGCTCCCAAGAATCATATCCCTGTAAATATTTGTAACCGGCACTTCGGCAGTGGGAATCAGATAGAAATTGTCAATTCCCACATGGTACATCTGACCTTCCTTGTCAGGCAGCTGACCGGTGCCAAATCCCGAATCCTCATTAACCAGCACGGGCGGCATCATCTCCGTATATCCGGCCCTGACACCCTCGTCAAGGAAAAAGCTGATAAGTGCGCGTTCCAGTCTGGCACCTTTCCCCTTGTAAACAGGGAACCCGGCTCCAGTCAGTTTAATGCCGAGTTCAAAATCGATAATATCGTATTTCTTTATCAGGTCCCAATGCGGCAGGGCATTGGTTGTCAATTCGGGAGTTTTACCTCCCTGCCTCACAATAACATTGTCTTCTGCCCCATGCCCGGGAACCACCAGATCGTGCGGCAGGTTCGGCAGACGAATGATTTCGTTCCTGAGTTCCTCCTCAACCGGGACAGCCTTATCCTGCAGGGCCTTAATCTCGTCTTTCAGCGAATAGGTCGCCTCACGAGCTGCTTCTGCTTCCTCTTTCCGGTTCTCTTTTAAGAGAACACCGATCTGTTTCGAGATCCTGTTCATCTCCGCCTGAAGGGAGTCGGTTTTTATCTGGATCTCACGGCGTGATGCATCAAGTGCAAGAACCCTGTCCACAATCTCTTCGGCATCAAAATTTTTAATTTTGAGCCTTTCAATTATAAATTCCCTTTTTTCCCGGATCAGATTCAGAGTCAGCATAGCAAGGTATTAAAGTTATTTCAGAACGATCAGGAACAAAAATACAAAACTCCCGGAAATGCCTTTCCATCGGGGAAAAGAAATTCGGGAGCCGTAGTTTTTTCAGTGTACTGTTATTCGGAAACCGGTTTAACGGATACAAAGATCTTATTGTCCTTTTTCTTTTTGAACTCAACCTCTCCGTCAACAAGAGCGAAAAGTGTATGATCGCGGCCAATGCCGACGTTCAGTCCGGCATTGTGTTTCGTTCCGCGCTGACGGACAATAATATTGCCAGCCTTAACTGCCTGGCCGCCGAAAAGTTTCACTCCAAGCCGTTTGCTTTCAGAATCGCGGCCATTGCGTGAACTTCCTGCTCCTTTTTTATGTGCCATGATAAATTATTTTATTCTGTATCTTTCTATTCCTTTGATTTTGAAGATTTCTTAACTGCCGGTTTCTTTTCGGCCACTTTCTTTGCAGTAGTCTTCTTCCCTTTTTCCTCAGCTGTCCCGGCAGGTTTCTCCACAGCTTTTTTGGATGTGCCCTTCCCGGCGGATGATTTCTTTTCTGTAACGGTTATTTCCTCAGCCGGCAGCTCTGAAGCACGTTCTTTCACTTTTTTCGGCGACTGCCTGATTAAATTTCCCTTTTCTCCGATTCCTGTAATCTCAACCTGGGTGAAGTTTTGCCGATGCCCGTTTTTTACCCTGTAACCCTTCTTTCTTTTTTTCTTGAAAACAATAACCTTATCTCCCTTAACATGATCCAATACATGGCCGGCTACAATATAATCCTTGATAAAAGGTTCTCCGACAAGTATTTTACCAACGTCTTCAACCAGAAGTACTTTGTCAAATTCAATATCGGCTTCTTTTTCCTCCGGAAGACGGTGGACAAAAATCCTTTTACCTGTTTCTACTTTAAACTGCTGTCCGGCAATTTCAACTATCGCATACATTTTATTTCTTAGATTATGTTATTCCGGGAGGCGCATATGTTGATGATCCCATATGACTTAAACCGGGCCCCGACGGATTCTGTTTGCTGAATTCGGACTGCAAAGATATAAAAATTCAATTACTTTCAATTAAAATTGCTTGTTTTTAATAGGGATTTTGACTGACTGACTGCTATGAAAAAGTATTGAAAAAAAGAATGGCTTTTCAGCTTATCTTGTAACTATTATTATCTTTATATTTGTCTGAGATAAGATGAAACCTGATATTCATCTGGTTTTTAATAATTTGATATGAAGAGAGTGAAGCTTAAGGTGTTGGGGATCTCATACAGTCAGACTCAGTCGGGAGCATATGCACTCATACTGATAGAGGAAAACGGAGAAAAAAGGATCCCGATAATTATTGGAGGATTTGAAGCCCAGGCAATAGTAATCAAGCTTGAAAATCTTGAGCCTCCCCGGCCTCTTACACACGACCTGTTTAAAAGCTTCGCCGACAAATTTGACATTTCCCTTATCGAGGTGATGATTTACAAACTTGAAGAAGGAGTGTTCTACTCGAGGCTTCTCTGCAACAATGGCGAAAAGGAGCTTTCAATCGACAGCCGGACTTCGGATGCCGTTGCACTGGCACTTCGGTTCGGATGTCCAATATACATAAATGAAGATATTCTCGATAAGGCTGGCATTACCATAACCTCGGCCGATACTCCGGCAGCATCCGAATCCGACGATGACCACATTTACGAGGCCGGAGATTCAAAGTACAGGAATTACCCCGATGATGAACTTCAAAAAATGATTGATGAAGCGGTCAGGACTGAAGATTATGAACGTGCTGCAGCCATCAGGGACGAGCTCGAAAAGAGAAAGAAAAAGAAGTAATTACCGGTTGCCCGGCGTTGTGGTTTAGTGAAATCACTTTCCCCGGATTTCAGATGTTCACGCAGCCATTAATAAAAGTCACATGACTGATAAAAAACACAAATACGAATGAATTCTATCACATTCAGTCATGCATGGTTCCCTGCCAGGAACATCCGATAGGCATCCGTCCTTTAAAAATAATTATACACATATGAAAATAAAGTATTTATATCTGTTGTTCGTCCTTATGCTGCCTTCGCATGTAATTGCAGGAGATTATAAGGTTTCATCACCCGATGGCAGACTGGTTCTGACGATTAATGCCGGCACGGAGATTCTCTGGAAAGCTTCCTACGACGGTAAGGAAATCATCTCATCGGTAAAACTGGGAATGATCCTTGGCGACAATAAAAGATTCGGGGAAAATGAAAGGATAAAAAGGAGCATCACCGGCAAAATTGATAATATCCTTGAACCGGTTGCTGCGGTTAAGCATTCAGTAATCCCGGATCAGTGCAACACACTACACATAATTTTCCGTTCCGGATTTGCAGTTCAGTTCAGGGTATATAATGATGGTGCAGGTTACCGGTTCGAAACATCATTGAAGAATGAGATAACTGTGAAGGAAGAGATCTTCAGCCTTGCCATGCCACCAGGCACCCATGCCTGGTATCCCCTGGAAGAGAGTTTCATGTCGCACAACGAACGGAGTTATATCTATTCGACACTTGATACAATAACCCCGCACCATCTTGCAAGCCTTCCCGTTCTTTTCAATACAGGCGGGACAAACATTTTACTTACTGAGGCTGATATAGAAGATTATCCGGGTTTATGGATAACAGGTGATGAAAAGGGAAAGCTGAAGGGAGTTCATCCCGGATATCCCGAAACTGAAAAGCTTGAAGGTGATCGCAATCTGTTTGTTACCTCTGTCAGGGATTATATTGCGGTTACACGGGGAACACGAAGCTATCCCTGGAGGGTATTTGTGGTGGCACCGACTGACCGGCAACTTGTTGAAAGCGAACTTGTATACAAGCTGGCTGCTCCAGTGAGACTGACCGACACAAGATGGATAAAGCCGGGCAAGGTGGCCTGGGACTGGTGGAATGCCACCAATATTTACGGTGTCGATTTCAGGTCAGGCATCAATACTGAAACGTATAAATACTATATCGATTTCGCCGCGAAAAACGGGCTTGAATATATCATTCTTGATGAGGGCTGGTACAGGATCGGAGGCAGCGTTCTGGAATCGGTTCCTGAAATTGACGTGGAGGAATTGTGCCGTTATGGCAAAGAGAAAAATGTTGGGATCATTTTGTGGGTTGTTTTCAAGACCCTGTGGGATGACATGGATAAGGCTTTCGACTTGTACGAAAGATGGGGTGTCAAGGGGGTCAAGATTGATTTTATGCAAAGGGATGACCAGAAAATGGTAAACTTTTACCATGAAGCTGCCAGGAAAGCCGCAGAACATCATTTACTGGTCGATTTTCACGGATCATACAAACCTGACGGATTTGGAAGGACCTATCCTAATGCCCTGACCAGGGAAGGAGTAAAAGGAATGGAAAATAATAAATGGAGCAGGGATATTACTCCGGAACATGATGTCATTCTTCCGTTTACCAGGATGGTTGCGGGTCCGATGGATTATACGCCCGGAGCAATGATCAATAAGGATGTGGTCAATTTTAATCCGCAGTTTACCAGGCCTGAAAGTCAGGGAACCCGTGTTCACCAAATGGCTTTGTATATTGTTTTTGAAAGCCCGCTGCAAATGCTTTCCGACTCTCCTTCGAACTATATGAAGGAACAGGAATGCACCGACTTCATTGCCGGTGTTCCCGTGGTGTGGGATGATTTAAAAGTACTTGACGCCAGGGTCGGGGACTATATTCTTCTCGCCCGTCGCTCGGGACAGAATTGGTTTGTTGGCGGACTAACTGACTGGGAGAGCCGTCAGATGGAACTCGATCTGTCTTTCCTGCCGGCAGGAGAGTACATGATCGATGTATTCCAGGACGGCATTAATGCTGATAAGCATGCGCAGGACTATAAGCATCTGAAGTACAATGTCAGCCCGGCAGATAAGATAATTCTGAAGCTGGCTCCCGGAGGCGGATGGGCGGCAAAAATATCTCCCCGGTGAAAAGGATTCTTTTGTGATACTTGTATGAAACAATATCTCGATCTTTTAGATCATGTCCTTAAAAACGGAATAAAAAAAAGCGACAGGACCACTACCGGGACAATCAGTGTATTTGGATATCAGATGAGATTTGACCTGCAAGAGGGTTTCCCGCTCCTGACCACCAAGAAGCTTCATATGAAGTCCATACTGCATGAACTTCTATGGTTTATTTCAGGCGATACAAATATTAAATATCTTACCGATAACGGTGTAAGGATCTGGAATGAATGGGCCGACAAGGATGGCAATCTGGGCCCGGTTTACGGATACCAGTGGCGCTCCTGGCCGGCTGCAGACGGAAGGAAGATCGACCAGCTCAGTAACGTTATTGACTCGATAAAAAACTCACCTGATTCACGGAGGCATATTGTAAATGCCTGGAACGTTGGCGATCTGGATAAAATGGCACTTCCGCCATGTCATGTCCTGTTCCAGTTTTATGTAGCAGGTGGAAGACTTTCATGCCAGCTGTATCAGCGAAGCTGTGATATTTTTCTTGGTGTGCCCTTTAATATTGCATCCTACTCACTGCTCACAATGATGATAGCAGGAATTACCGGACTGAAACCGGGGGAATTCATCCATACCCTTGGGGATGCACATATTTACCTGAACCATATTGAACAGGTCAAACTTCAGCTTACACGAAAACCTTACAAACTTCCCTCGGTTTTGATAAATCCTGATGTGAAAGAAATAACACAATTCAGGTATGACGATTTTATTCTGGTTGACTATATTGCACATCCCGGCATTAAGGGAGAAATATCAGTGTAGAATGGCGATAATATCTATAATTGCAGCTGTTTCCGACGATCTTGGGATCGGGATGAAAAATGAACTTTTATGGAATATCCCGGAAGATCTCAGAAGATTCAAAAAGCTCACTATGGGCAAATGTATAATTATGGGCAAACGAACCTGGGAATCGCTTCCCAGAAAGCCGTTGCCCGGACGGAAAAATATAGTTCTGACAGATGTTCCGGAAGAATGCATTGATTGTTCGGTGACAGCCTATTCGATCGAGGACGCATTGGGCAAGTGCGGAAATGATGAGGAGATATTCGTGATCGGCGGCGGATCGGTATACAGACAGTTTATGCCCTATGCAGACCGGTTGTACATAACCCATGTTCACAGGAACTCACCTGCTGATACCTGGTTCCCGAAGATAGACATGAGAAAATGGCGGATTTTCGATAAGCAGGAATGCATATCGGGAGATGACAACATGATTCCATACACATATGTTGTTTATGAGAGGAAAGGCAGAAGCCAGGTGACTTCTTAAAAGACCTCACAAAAGATTACTGATAAGACGTCTTTTATAATCTTCTTGAGAATATGCAGCATTCTGGCAGATGTTATGGTTTCAGTTTAAATGAGGATACCCGATGCCAGACCGGTCAGCCTATGATGCCTTAAGAACCTTCATGTCAATCCTTTCAAGCTTCCGGATTGCATAGTCTGTAGTTATGGTAAGTTCCTGTATTCCACTCGAGGGAGCATCGAACATTGCATCCAGCATTATTGCTTCGCAGATTGCCCGCAGCCCCCTTGCTCCAAGCTTGTATTCAATGGACTTATCGACAATGAAATCAAGGACTCCTTCTCCGAATGTAAGGTCGATATTGTCCATCCGGAACAATTTTTTATACTGTTTTACAATGGCATTCTTTGGTTCAGTGAGGATGTCCCTCAGGGTTTTCCTGTCAAGCGGGTCAAGATGTGAGAGCACCGGAAGGCGTCCGACAATTTCCGGGATCATTCCGTATGCCCGCAGATCCTGAGGAGCGATGTACTGAAGGAGATTGTTTTTGTCAATCCTTTCTCTTTTCCGGGAGGCTCCGTAGCCTATTACCTGGGTATTGAGCCTTTGTGCGATCCTTTTTTCAATTCCCTCGAATGCCCCGCCGCAGATAAAAAGAATATTCTTCGTGTCGACGGGAATCATTTTTTGTTCAGGATGCTTGCGTCCGCCCTGGGGAGGTACATTTACTATAGATCCTTCAAGGAGTTTCAGGAGCCCCTGTTGTACTCCCTCTCCCGAAACATCGCGTGTTATGGACGGATTATCGCCTTTCCTGGCAATTTTATCAATCTCATCGATGAAAACAATTCCTTTTTCAGCTGCCTTCACGTCATAATCGGCATTCTGGAGCAGTCGGGTAAGAAGGCTTTCTATGTCTTCCCCCACATATCCTGCCTCTGTAAGCACCGTAGCATCCACAATGGTGAAAGGAACATGCAGCATTTTGGCAACGGTTCTTGCAAGAAGTGTCTTGCCGGTACCAGTTTCCCCAACCAGGATGATATTTGATTTTTCAATCTCAACATCATCAGCATCCGGCTTTTGCATAAGCCTCTTATAGTGGTTGTAAACAGCAACTGATATGATTTTCTTGGCCATATCCTGCCCCATAACGTACTGGTCGAGAAAATTCTTTATTTCTGCAGGTTTGAGCAGGTTTATGGTATCGAATGAAATATTCTTCCTGGAGCCGACTTCTTCATTCATTATGCTGTGAGCCTGCTCAATGCAGTGATCACAGATATGTCCTTCAAGTCCGGCAATAAGAATGCTGACCTCTTTTTTGGTACGTCCGCAAAATGAGCACTTATCCATTCAGGTTATTTTTCGCTTTTATGGAGTATCTCATCAATCATTCCGTATTCTTTAGCCTCCTGTGAGGTCATCCAGTGATCCCTGTCCGAGTCTTTTTCAACTTTTTCGATCGGGTTGCCGGAATGTAAGGCTATGATTTCAAACAGTTCCCGTTTAAGTTTAAGGATTTCACGTGCCTGTATCTCGATATCTGAGGCCTGTCCTTCGAATCCGCCCATAGGCTGGTGAATCATTATCCTCGAATGCTTAAGGGCCGATCTTTTGCCCTTTGTTCCGGCTGTAAGAAGTACCGCTCCCATTGACGCGGCCATGCCGGTACAGATTGTTGCAATGTCGGCAGATATATACTGCATCGTGTCATAAATTCCAAGCCCGGCATTTACCGATCCTCCCGGCGTATTGAAATAAATCTGGATGTCCTTGCCCGGATCGGAAGAGTCGAGGTAAAGCAACTGGGCCTCGATTATATTTGCCACATAGTCATCAATTGGCAGGCCGAGAAAAATAATCCTGTCCATCATAAGGCGCGAAAACACATCCATTGATGCCACGTTGAGCTGTCTCTCCTCTATGATGGTTGGTGAAATATAACTGTTAAGGATCGAGGAATATTTATGCATTGTCAGGCTGCTTATACCATACCTTCCCCTGGCATATTTTCCGAAATCATCAAAAATGTTCATGTTGAAAATGTTAAGTTTTGCATACAAAGATATGAAAAATAGTAAAATCCGGTACGATGCCCCCTACTGCTCAAAAAGCTTGTTGAACTCGTCAATGGACACTTTTTTGGTATCGATTCTGACCAAATCCTTCAGCAGGCTCAGAACCTTTTCGTCAAGTATTTTGTCAGCAATTCTTTTTGCATCTTCAGTGCGTTTAAGGGTTTCCCTGGCGTAATTTGCAATCTGCTCGTCTGCCGCGTAAAAGAGTCCGTACTGCCTGAACTGGGCCCTGGTAATGTTTTCGGCTTCCTGCTGCAACTCTTCGGGGGTAATTTTAACTTCGTTGTCTTTGGCAATCTTATTTTTGATAAGCTGCCATTTAAGATCCTGCCTGAACGACCCGAAATCCTTCTCTATCTGTTCCTCGGTAGTTGATTCATTTACTTTCAGCAGCCATCGCTTGAGAAAATCCTCCGGCAGACTGAATTCAGTCTTTGCAATGGCCAGGGCCCTGATGTCTGAAGACAGCTTGAAATCTGTTTCCTGTTTAAGATTTGCACTAATTTCTTCCTCTATGCGTTGCCTGAATTCTTCCTCTGAGCCGACAACTCCCTCACCGTAAATCCTGTCAAACAGTTCCTGCCCTGTTTCAGCTGGTTTGAAGCGGGTTATTTCATTTATTGTAAACCTGAACCGGCCATCAATTGATTCCACCTCATCCTTCTTTCTTTTCAGGAGCCCTGCAATTTCATAGTCATTGGGCAGGGCTTTCCTGAGATCGAAATCGATGGAATCACCTGGAGCTTTTCCGATAAACTCTTTTTTTATATCATCATCCTTGATCAGATCGATTCCCAGGGTTGTGTCGTCGGCAAACAAACCTTTGCAATCCGGATCAGATGTGTTGTCAATGGCTTCGATCTTTCCCCTCAGCATATCTTTATCTTCCGACAGATCAACCTTTTCGAATTTTCCAAACCTGCGTCTGTAGTTTTCGAGGTAATCATTCTTCATTTTTTCATCCGCCTCTATTTCATAGCCTGTAACCTTGTTTTTCTTGTTAAGTTTTATTTCAAAATCGGGTGCCAGCCCCAGATCAAACAAAAAAGTAAAAGACTCCTGGTTGTCAAAATCAATTTTTTCATGTTCATCCGTTTTGGGCATGGGATCACCGAGTATTTCGATCTTTTCATCGGCAAGGTATTTCTGAATACTTTCGGTCACGGCCTTGTTGATCTCTTCAATCCTTACCGACCTGCCGTACATTTTCCTAATCAGTTCGTATGGTACCTTACCCGGACGGAAACCTTTCAGGTTCGCCCTCCTGCGATAATCCCTCAATACTTTTTCAACTTTTTCGTCATAATCAGCCTTTTCAACCTGAACTTTAAGAACAGCATTAAGGTCATCGATGTTTTCTTTTGAAATAATCATTTTAAATTTGTTTACTGGCATTTTAAAAAACCGCTGAACGCATCTCGGATGATCGTTACGGACGGTTCGCAAATCTGTGCGGATGAAGGGACTCGAACCCCCACGTCACTAGGACACAAGATCCTAAGTCTTGCTCGGCTACCAATTACGACACATCCGCAAAAAACACCGCAAAATTACAGAAAATTCTTATTATAATAATAAGGGAGTGCAATTACCTGCGCAGTTCGAAGTTCTTGCCCAGGTAGACTTTTCTTACATGTTCATCTTCGGCAAGCTGGGTTGATGTGCCTGCCATCAGGATTCTTCCTTCAAACAGCAGGTAAGCCCGGTCGGTTATGGAAAGGGTTTCGTGAACATTGTGATCGGTAATAAGAATCCCGATATTCTTGTTTTTAAGTTTGGACACTATTTCCTGGATATCTTCCACTGCAATGGGGTCCACGCCGGCAAAAGGTTCATCTAGCAGTATGAACTTTGGTTTAAGCGCAAGGGCTCTTGCTATCTCAGTCCGGCGTCTTTCTCCTCCCGAAAGCTGAATTCCCTTGCTTCTCCTGATTTTATGCAGACCGAATTCGGTCAGAAGCGTCTCAAGCCTTTCATTCTGTTCGCTTAAAGGCATTCCAGACATTTCAAGAACGGCCCTGATATTGTCTTCGACCGAAAGGTTCCTGAAAACCGAAGCCTCCTGGGCCAGATACCCGATACCGCGCCTTGCTCTTTTGTAAACGGGAAGGGTTGTAATGTCCTCATCATCCAGGAATATTCTCCCCTCCTTTGGCCTGATCAAACCCACGATCATATAAAAGGAAGTGGTCTTGCCAGCACCGTTGGGCCCGAGCAAACCAACAATCTCTCCCTGCTCAACATTTATCGAAACATGGTCGACAACCGTGCGGTTATTGTATTTTTTTACCAGGTTTTCAGTATAAAGTTTCATGACAGGAAAATGGAGGAGATCATTTTGCCGGCTCAGAATCTGCACTCAAATATTCTTTGTGCTCCTTTTCTTTCTTTTTCATGACCCTTTTCGAAATAAGTATCCCCACTTCATAAAGGGCAAGAAGGGGTATTGCCACAAGCATCTGTGAAAACACATCAGGAGGGGTGATAATTGCAGCAACGATGAATATCACTATAATTGCATGCCTTCTGTATTTGATCATGAACGGGGGAGTTATTACACCTATCTTGGTCAGGAAGAATGCAATGATGGGCAGCTCAAAAACCAGCCCGGTGGCAAGGCAGATAGAAGTGATTGTGCCTATGTAGGATCTGATGTTGATCTGGTTAACGACATCGGAGCTAACCTGGTAATTTGTCAGGAAGTGGATCGAGAGAGGAGCAAGGGCAAAATACCCGAATAGGACACCCGTGAAAAAAAGCAATGACGTTGCAACCACAGCACCTCGGGTATATTTCTTCTCATTGCTGTGCAGGGCAGGCTTGAAAAACTGCCAGAACTCCCACATTATGTAGGGAAAAGCCATTATCAAACCCGATACAAGGGCAACAATTATGTGGGTTGTCAGCTGTCCGGCCATTTTGATGTTGATCAGATTGACCGGTTTGCTGTTTATGCATAATGCATCTACATTGACCAGGTGTCCAAGCCTGCACAATAAACGGTTTGTCAGAAAATCAGGATTTTTCGGTGCCAGAATGATCTTGTCGAAAATCAGGTTCTTCAGGATGAACGCCGTTATCATAAAAACGATTATGGCAAGGATTGACCGGATCAGATGCCATCTCAACTCTTCAAGATGTTCGAGGAATGACATCTCTCCCTCGTTGTTTCTGCTGCTCTTGCCCTTTTTGGCCATCGGCTCAAAAGACTAATTCCTTAAATTTTCAGTGTGCAAAGATGATAAAACTTATCTTGCAAAACAAGTTCAATTAGGTTTAACACGAAAATCTCAGATATGGCCTGCAGATTTTTTAAACAAAATTTAATAGTATTTGACTAAGTACATGACAAAAATTTACAGCATTGGGTAAATTTATCTATATCGTTGCTAAAAAGCAAGTTGGAAATATAAGTGAGGCCATATTTGAAGAGACTCTTTGCTCTTCTGCCATGATTCTTGA